>Ga0209608_1002017_pt1 | contig 15164 bp, 10 predicted proteins | sample AD_UKC130_MetaG_FD_184428 | JGI IMG/M metagenome (GOLD analysis project Ga0209608, IMG submission 184428) | Active sludge microbial communities of municipal wastewater-treating anaerobic digesters from Canada - AD_UKC130_MetaG (SPAdes) (version 2) | ecosystem: Engineered > Bioreactor > Anaerobic... | reverse complement strand
TTGATAGTCTATGAGCAACAATAAAAGCAGTCTTACCTTTCATAAGTTCCTCTAAAGCTTCCTGAACATAAGCTTCTGATTCAGAATCCAAAGCAGATGTAGCTTCATCAAGTATAATCAGTCTGGGTTTCAAAATAAAAGCCCTTGCTATAGCAATCCTTTGAGCCTGTCCTCCAGAAAGTCCAACTCCCCCTTCCCCAATTACTGTGTCATAACCTTCGGAAAGGCTCATAATAAAATCATGAGCCTTTGCTCCTTGGGCAGCCTCTATAATTTCTTCAAAAGAGGCATCGGGTTTTCCATAAGCAATATTATCTTTCACGCTTCCATGAAATATTATAGTTTCCTGAGGAACAAAGCCTATCTGGGATCTTAAGGATTTTAAACTTACTTCTTTTAAATCATACCCATCAATTTTTACTTTCCCTTGGGTAGGATCAATAAAACGAGGTAGGAGATTTACTAAAGAAGTTTTACCAGCCCCGCTACTTCCTACAATTGCAATTTTTTCTCCAGGGTTTACTTTTAAATTTATATGCTGTAATACCCACTGAACTCCGTCATACGTAAAATAGACATCTTCAAACTCTACATATCCTTTTATAGGAGGTAAAGTAATAGGATGTTTAGCTTCAACTACACTTCTTCCTTTTTCCAAGATCTCAAATATCCTCTCAAAAGCTGCATTTGCCTGTCTCAAACCTGCAAGAACTCTTAGTATTGTCTGAGTAGGATCTATAGACATCCCTACATAAGTAAGAAAAGCTATAAAAGAGCCCAAGGAAAGAGCCCCACTTACTATTTTTTTTGTACCTATCCATAGGATAAACACAATAGCTAATGCACTTAAAAAACTTGCAAGGGGAATCTGAATAGCAGTAAGTCTTGCAATCTTAAGATTCCTAAGGAAATTTTTCTCATTTTCATCTTTAAACCTTTCTATCTCCTTATCTTCTTGTGAAAAAACTCTTACAACTCTTGCTCCTTTGATACTTTCTTGTATAAGACTGGTAAGATCTGCAATCTTTCTCTGCACAGCTAAAGACCAATTTTGAATCTCTTTACCAATTCCTGATATGGAGAAGATAAAAAGAGGAATGACTACTATGGTAGCTAAAGCCAGTTGCCAATCAGTAATAAAAATAATTGTTAAAATACCTGTAAGGAGAACTATTGCATAAAGAAGATCTGCTATTCCCGAAAGAAAAGAAGTCTGTATTAGCTGAGTATCCTGAATAGTACGAGTAATAAGATCACCACTACTCCACTTATTGAGAGAATCTAATGAGAGATATTGAATTTTTAAAAAGAGTTTTTCTCTAAGATCCGCAACTAATCTATGACCTATAAAGGCGAATACATAAAGTTGTCCATAGAAAAAGAGACTCCTTATAAAAAGAAGGAAAATTATGATAAAGGAAATCTTATTTAAGGAATTAACATCTTTTAAGTTGGCAAGTTGATCAAGAAGCTCCCCTAAGAATTTAGGAGCATAGAGTTGAGCTCCATTGCTAACAATTATGCACAAAAAACCTATTACAAAATATATCCAATAAGGTTTTAAAAGCTCAAATAACTTCCTTAAGTATTTCATTAATATCTTCCCATATCAATTGTGATGATAAATAATCCTTATTAAAGGATAACAATAAATTTTTATGAATATTCTCAATCTCATCTCTATTTTCCAAAAGACTCCTAAAATATTTTAACACATCTTCAAATTTAAATTTTCCAACAATCTCTGGAACTATTCCAGGCTTAATCTTATTAGGCAGAGCCAGATATGGATTTTTTGCTAAATACAGATTTATAATATAGTCCCTAAACCTGCCTTTAACAAGATTTCCTAAACCTTCTAAAGGAAGGAATTCAGGACGGTGAAGAGGGAGGATTACAAGAATAGGGATCTTCATATAAGAAAGTTGAAGGGTATTGGTACCTGGAAGAGTTATAGCAAAAAGGTAATCTTTTATTTCACCCATGTCATTTAATTCTTTCATTTCTATAGGTAAATTTCTCCATATAGGTTCCAATTTTGAAAGTATATTATTTTTCTCATTAGGGTCTAAAAATGGAGAAAAGAAAACAGTAAATGAAAGATCGGGAAAGCTCTTTGTTATTTCTCTAACTAAAGCAACATAAAAAGGAAGATAAAATCTAAGCCCATAAGCTCTGCTTCCTGGGAAAAGAGCTATCTTTTTACTATCAATAGAAAAAGAATTTTCAGGTAAAAAATCAAACCTTAAATCTCCAACACATAATGAATTAGAAAGTTTAAGAGGTTTATTAGAATAAACCCTCCTATAAAATCTCTCTGCCCAAAATTCTTTCTCCACATAAGCTAAAGAGATTCCATTCCACCTTTTTGCCAAAAGAAGATTGAAAAAAAGATCCCCTCCTATATGAAAAACTATAGTTTCTTCATTAGGTTTGCTCTTAAATTTCTCCCAATAATCATCCGGAGGAACAATTTCTTTGAAAAAATTCCAACTTTTTACTACTTTTTCTTCTTGTCCAGAAGCAAACTGACATTTGTTCAATATCAAACAAAATTCCATATCCTCTGCCCAGGGAGGATTAAAAATTTTTATCCATTGAACTAAAGGATAAAGCCATCCTGAGATCTCTCCTGGACCATTAGCAATAAAATAGAATTTAGTCATAAAATACTTAGAATAAAATTAGATATCCTATCTAAAACCCCATGATCCCCAAGAGTAGATACTATTTCTTTTAAATCCTTTATCATTTCATCCCTCTTATGGACGTCTGATAAGAAGTTTTTTATATCTTTAATTACATTATCCATATCTATGTATTGAACATATTCAGGGAAAATCATTTTACCTCCTAATATATTAGGGATTGCCACATATGGATAATGTACTAACCTCTTAGCCATAAAAAAACTTAGTGGAGATATTTTATAAAAGACAAAAACTGGAGTCTCAAGAATAGCTGCTTCTAATGTAACAGTACCTGATGCTGCAAGAGCTAAATTGGACATCTTCAGAACTTTTTGACTTTCTTTTCCAGAAACAACTTCAATTTTATCTCTTTTATCTTTTACCAAATCAAGAAGAATATTTGAGAACTTATTACTTGCTAAAGGGAGTGTAAAGTGAAAACCATCAGAGTAAAGCCTATCTACAATCTCCATAAATATAGGTGTAAGATTTTTAATTTCCTGAATTCTACTCCCGGGGAAAATACCAATTAAATTATCTTCTTTATCAACTTCATCAAGATAAGAAAGATAATCAATAAGTGGATGCCCAAAAAAAACCACATTATCCGAAAAGTTTTTATAAAACTCATACTCTTGAGGAAATGTTGCTATTATCCAAGTTAGATTTTCTACCATCTCTTTTGCCTTTTCTTTTTTTCCAAAAAGCCAATATTGTGGACTGAAATAATAGATAGTAGGAATATCTAATTTTTTAACATATTTAGCTAAAGGAATATTAAATCCTTGAGCATCTATAAAAATTATAAGATCGGGTTTTGTGTCTTTTATAATTCTTCTAACCTTTTTTTGCAAATCCAATAACTTAGGAATATATGGCAAAGGTTCTATATAACCTACAGTACTATACTGAGTTACATCAGAAATTAGCTCCATTCCTTCTTCTTCCATTCTCTCTCCACCAATTCCATAGATATATAAATCTTTTCTCTTTTCTTTTAGAGCTTGAATTAGTTTTGCACCATGAATATCTGCAGAAACTTCAAGAACTGAGAACATTATTTTCATTTTGTTCTCCTCCAAGATGCTTCTGTAATACCTCTATTAGAATTTCTTAAAAACTCTAATAGAATTTTTGCTTCATCTTCATCATATTTTTCAATCTCTTTCAGCCTATACTCCCAAGAAGCATCCTTGTAAAGGATATGAATAAGGTCTTTAAGCATCTTTATCTTTTCAAAAGAAAACTCTGCTCTCTTAAGACCTATCAGATTTAATCCATAAACTCTTGCGGGATTCCCATCACATAATGTGTAAGGTGGTACATCTTTTATAAGCTTCGTACATCCACCTATCATAGCATATCTACCTATTCTTACAAATTGGTGCACCGCTACAAGACCACTTAAAAATGCTTTTTCTTCTACCTCCACATATCCTGCTAATTGGGCTCCATTAGCAATAATCACATTCTTTCCAACTCTTACATTATGAGCTATATGCGTATATGTCATAAGATAAGCCCCATCTTCAACAATTGTGGCTTTATCTTCCCCAGAAGCACGGTGAAATACGCAGTTTTCCCTGATTACTACATTATCTCCTATTATTAAAAAACTCTCTCCTCCTTTAAAATTCAAATCTTGTGGAATATCTCCTAATACACAACCTGAATGAATATGACAGTTCTTACCAATAATAGTCCCTTTCTTTATATGTACATTATTCTCAATTTTTGTAAAATCTCCTATCTTTACACCTTCCTCAATAACAGTAAACGCGCCAATCTCAACATTTTCTCCTATTTCAGCTTTTTCGTCTACCTCAGCAAATTTATGAATTTTGTTGTCCCAAGGCAATTGTTATCTCTCCTTCCGCTACAAGATTTTCTTCTACCTTTCCTAACCCATGAAATTTAAAAATATTTTGTAATGATTTCTCAAGTTTCACCTCAAGAATTAACTGATCTCCAGGAAATACGGGTTTTCTAAACTTCATATTATCAACTCCTGTAAGATAGGCTGCATAATTTTCTTTTTTTTCTGCATAGGAGAGATAAAGAAAAAGTCCTGCAGTCTGTGCCATAGCTTCTATGATAAGAACACCCGGCATTATAGGTTTCTCTGGAAAATGTCCCATAAAGAAATAATCGTTGTAAGAGACATTTTTAACTGCTCTTATCATTTCACCTTCTTTAAAATCTAAAACCTTATCCACTAATAAAAAAGGAAACCTATGAGGAAGCACTTTAAGAATATCAACATCCACTATTCTACACCCCCCTTATAGTAATACTCCATAAGAAATTCCAATGCTTTTAAATGTAAAGTATGTCCTGAACTTAGAGAGATGATTTCCATTTTTAGCTCCTTTCCAAGAAGGGAAAAATCTCCAATTATATCAAGAATTTTATGTCTCACAGGCTCATCATTGAATCTTGGGGGGTTTACAAATCCATCTTCGTTTATAAGAAGTGCATTATCAAGATCTCCCCCTTTAATAAGCCCTTTTCTCATCAAATCTTCCACTTCAGAGTAGAAACCAAAGGTTCTTGCAGGAGCAATCTCCCTTTCATAGTCTTGAAGATTTTGGAAGTCAAATTTCTGCCATTTAATAATAGTATTAGGAAATGATATTAAACTTATTATCCGAAATACTTCAGACGGAAATATTAATATTTCTCCTTTCCCTTCTCTAAAAGAGAAAACCTTATCAATCTCTAACACATCTTTTGGAACTTCCTGTTCTTTTATTCCTGCCTGTTTTAACAAATTCACCCAAGGGAGAGAACTTCCATCAAGTATAGGAATCTCTTCTCCTTCTACTTCTATAAGAAGATTAGAGATGCTTACAGCATAAATAGCCGAAAGCAAATGTTCAACAGTGGCAATGTTCTTCCCATCTCTACCCAAAACTACTCTTCTATTAGTTTCAACTACAAAGTCAACTTTTGCAGGAATTTCCAAACCATCTTTTATAAGTTTAATACCTGTATTAACTGGAGCAGGAAGGAGATTAATTTTTGCATATTCTCCAGTATGAAGTCCTCTTCCCTCTAAACTTACCAACTTTTTTATTGTTTTTTGCTTACTCAAGCTTTTTTCTCAACTTTTTTATTTCTTCCCAGATTTCAGGAAGTTTTCTAATAAGTGCCTGAATTTTCATCTCCTCAGTATGTGGCATTGCAGGAAATCCAGAAACTGCCATATTGTCAGGGATATCTTTCGTAACCATACCTCTTGCAAGAATTACTACATTGCTTCCTACCTTTACATGATCTGATACTCCACTTTGACCAGCCATAATCACATTGTTTCCCAATTTAGAACTTCCTGCAATTCCACTCTGCCCCACAACTATACAATTTTCACCTATTGTTACGTTATGACCTATATCAACCAAAGAACCAATTTTTGTCCCTTTTCCTATACGTGTTTCTCCTAAGGTTCCTCTCTCTACGACTGCATTTCCCATTATCTCTACATTATCTTCTATAACTACTTTCCCAATCTGAGGCATCTTTACATGCTCTTTTCCATCCCAAATATATCCCAAACCCTCAACTCCAATACTCGTTCCTGAGTGGATAAGGACATTATCACCAATAAAACAGAGATCATATATGGTAACTCTTGGATAGATTACACAATTCTCTCCTATTTCTACGTTATTTCCTATAATTACTCCGGGAAAGATTTTTGTACCATTCCCTATAGTAACGTTATTCCCTATACTTACATAAGCTCCAATTGCAACATCTTTTCCTAATTTTACATTTTCTCCTAAAATAACAGTAGGGTGGATTCCTTGAGGATATGTCCTCCAATCAAAGATCTTTAAAAGTTTAGCCATTGCTAATCTTGGATTATCCACTTTTACATGAGGACGAGTAGAATACCCATCTTTAGGAATCACAAAAGCTTTTGCCTTTACAGTTTTTTCTACTGTCTCTATATCCTTACTATTAAATATAAAAACTAAGTCATTTTCTCTTGCATTCTCCCAGTCAGAAACTCTTTCAATAGATACATCTTCTCCTACTAACTCTCCATCTACAATCTTTGCAACCTCGCTTAAAAACATTTCTCTCTCCTTACTTATTCAAATTATTCAAAACCTCAGACGTAATATCTATTCCACCCCATAAGAGAAAACTCTTATTTAAAACCACTGAAATTTTTTTGCTTTTTGCAACCTTCTCCACTTCTTTCAATATCTTTGCGTTTATATTTTGTCTTACCCCCTCTACATACACCGCTAATTTTTTCTCCTCATTTAATCTCATCTCATTTATTTTTTCGTCTGTTGTTCCTTTCTTTTTTGCATTGTCAAGAAGTTTCTGAATATTTTCCTGACGTTTTTGTATTTCTGACTGAACTTTCTTAGTATCTTTAAATTCAGAGAATACCTTAGGGTAATCTATATAAGCAACACCTCTATTTTGATCTGAAAAAGCAAAAGAGAAAGAGAAGAAAGAAACAACTATAAATATAATTAGAAAATGCTTCCACCCCTTCATATTTTTACTGTTTTCCTGCTAAAATATTTATCACTTTATCAGTAATATCCACACCACCCCAGATTACTACATCTTGTCCCTGAATATTTTTTGTTAGCACGGCTATATATCCTTCTTTTTTAGAGAGATCAGCAAAAATTTTATCAAGAGTCTTTTTTAGACTTTGTAGAACACTATCTACAGCTTTCTTATAAGGTTCTAATTCTGTATCGTATTGGGTAGAGAGTTTCTTTAATTCATCTTGAGACTTTCCAGCTTTTTGAGCTTCACTTAATTTATTAAGTCTATTTTGATATTCTTGTTGATATTTTGTATAAGCATTCATAAATGGAGGATAGCTTCTTAATAACTGATCTTCATCAATATAAGCTATCTTTCCGGAAGAAGTCTGGGCTCCTACAATCTTTACTCCTAAAAAAGCAAAAGAAGCTAAAAAGAAAATCACTAATACAAAGATTCCGTATCTTTTCATCTTTTATACCTCCTTAAAAATTGATTTCAGAACTTAAATAGAATTTTACAATATCTGAAAAATTAGTATCCAATCCAAAATTGTATCTCCAAGGATCGTAAAATAAGGAAATCATAGCTCCACCGTAACCTTTAAACGAAATATCACTTATTGCTTTTACTTCTTCTGGTCTAAAGATACTTTCACCTCCTAATTCTAAACTTAGATAATTCTTATCTCCTATAGGAAAGGAATATGCAGCTTTGAGAAGAAGTTTACCTCCTTCTATAGATATACCTATAGGATAAACAAACTCTCCCATTAAGCCTATAATTCTTTCATTGATGTCTTCTCCATAACTATTAAAATATTTCCCTGATAAAGTTATAAGAGAATAGTTATATGGAGATCCTCCACCATGAAAATCAAGATTTATTCCCAATAAACTTCCATTTTTATATATTCCATTCTCTTCTACTAAAGTATCTCTTTTTATATTAAAAAAGAGAGCATTATCCCAACTCTGTGGTTCCCACTTGATACCAACCTCTCCTGTAAAATCACGAGAAAGATCTTTATCATAACTGAGACTTAATAGCTTGTCCCCTACTTCTACCCTTAAATTCTCATTCCTCCAAGAAAGTGCATAATCTACCACTCCACCAGTATATTTTATATTGACTCCAAAATTCCCCCATGGGCTTGAGAAATAATTAAAAGAAGAAGATAAGTATTCGTTACTTTTATATTCCAAGGATATCTCCCGAGGAGGTAGATACTTCAAAGACAAGTATAAAACTAAAGAGTTATCTTCCAATTCCCAATTAGGTATAATCTGTAGTTTCAAATCCTTTTTTTCAAGCTTTTTATTAGCATTCTCAATCTTCGTAAGATTTAGATAATCTCCTACCGAAAGATCCAGATATTCTTCTATTACCTTCTTCTCCCAATCATTATTAGCCTTAATTTCTATCCTGCTAATAGGAGGGGTCTCTAACCAATAAAAAGTAAGCATATTGTTTTCAAAAGAGAAAGTAGGATCTTGAATCAGCACAAATCCTTTTTTTCTATAAATTTCTTTTATATTTTCACAATCTTTTTTTATTTTATCTTCTATAAAAAATTTACCTTCAGTACTATAAATCTTCTCTTTTATCTCTTGAAGAGGAACCAGCTTTGCATCAGGAAATTTTATCTGAGAAATTACAGGGTATTCTTCTACTAAAACTATAAGATTATATCCCCCATCAACTTTTTGTAAGGTATATCCTACACTCATGAAAAGTCTACTCTCTTTCAATCTTGATATCTCTCTATTAATCTCATCTTCGGAAACCGAAGTAAACACCTTAATTCCAAAATTAGATTGGACTGTATTATAAGGAACATTTTTTATTCCCTTAAAAACTATACCCTGAATAAAATAATTCTCTCCCGCATATAAGAAGGATACGAGAAAGACAAAAATCATTAGGAATATGATTGATTTTTTCATTCAATTCCCTCCATTTTTCTAAAATATGTCACCAAAGCTAAAGTGAATACGCCATTTAGTATTAGGATCTAATGGGTCATTCCCAAAATTATAACCAAGATCAAGTCTTATAGGAATGATTATTGTTTCATATCTTATACCCAATCCTATACCTGTATATAGCTTTATATCTGAAATGGAAGAGAGCTGATTAACATACCATGTGCTTCCAGAGTCTACAAATAAAACTCCATAAACCCCACTTCCCATGGGAATTCTATACTGAAGATTGAATAATAAATAAGAATCCCCTTTAAATATATTATCAGAAAAGCCTCTTATGGAGTTCACACCTCCTAAGGTAAATAACTCTGAAGAAGGTAAATTACCTTGAGAGAGTCCAGATGCAATTCTCAAGGACAGCACCTGTCTTTCCTTTTGCTCAGATATGGATAAATAAGACTCTCTTTTTGTTACAGGAATATGCCATTGAGTTTCTCCCTGATATTTTATAAAATTAGCCTCACTTCCTCCACCAGCAAATTCCAAATTCAAAACTTGTCTTGATCCTTGAGTAGGATTAAACAAAAAGTCCCGATTATCTCTCCATACTCCTAATTTAAAACTGGCAATATTAGTTTGAGAGATAGAGTTAGAATAAGTCTGATAAATATCTTCGTATTTAAAGCCTAAAGAAAGATTCCATATTTTCGTCAAAGGATAAGAGAAAGAAAAAGTTCCACCAGCTCTCTCTTCCTCAATTATAATTGTACTTCCATCTTCTATGCTTGTAGTTGTAGTATTTTTATCATAAAGCTCAAATTGGGAGGAATTTCTACCACCCAAAAACCAAGGATCATAAAAGCTTAGCTGATAATTTACTTTACCTTGTGCTGTAAGAGAAACTTTCAGACTCAGTTGCTGAGCTTTACCCATAAAATTCCCTTCTTTATATTCAACATATCCGTAAAGTCCTGTATCAGTAGCATATCCTCCACCAAAATTTATAGCTCCTGAAAGCTTCTCTTTTGCCACATATACAACTTTAACTTTATCCTCAGAACTTCCCTGCTCAAATCTTATAGAGACATCCTCAAAAATACCTGCATTATATATTCTCTGTAAATCATCTTTTACCTTTTCCCAATTGAAATTCTCTCCTACCTTAAGGGTTATCTCTCTTCTTACCACATTTTCATCGGTGGGTTTCCTTAAAAAAGACATAAAGCTCAGTGAAGATGTTTCAGTAGTGGGAAGAATTTCTACCTCTATATCTTCCACTTTATATTCTTTGAATACAAAAATTATTTCTCCATCTTTTGTAAAATTAAATTCTTGAAGAGTAGTAAAAACAAGTCCCCTGTTTTGCACAAATTTTTGAAGATTAATCAAATCCTGTTTTAAAAGATTAGGATTAAAAGGAGTACCTTCTTTACTAAGAAGCACCCTTTTCAAATCTTCAAAGGATATACCAGATATACCAGTAAAAGTTATCTTATTAATTATTGGGTTCTCCTGAAAGATAAAAATTAATGATATCTCATCATCTTCTACTTTTTTATCTACGTTTACTTCAGAAAAATATCCTGCACTTTCAAACTTAGAAATTTGTTCTGAGATCTTATCTTCTGACACAAAATCTCCAACTTTCAAAATCAAGTATTTTTCTAACTCTTTCATTGAAACATGAGAAGATCCTACAAAATCTAAAGATTTTAAAATAGGATTTTCTACAACATCAAAGGTTAAATATGCAAAATTCCCTTTTGAAATTCTATATTTAACATCTACATTGGAAAAAAGACCCGAATCTATAAGAATCTTTGTTTTTTCTTGTATATATTTCTCACTTAAAAAAGCATTTTTTTCGGGAGATAAAATCTTAAAGAATCTCTCCTGAGAAACATTTTTCAATCCATTAACTTTAATATTTGCTATCCATGGGTTTTCTTCTAATTTAACCTCAATCTTTACTTTATTATCTTTATCCAAATCTTCATTTAAAACAAAGCTTTTAAAATAGCCAGAATTCTCTAATTTTCCCTCCCAGCTATTTTTCACTCCTGAGGAATAAAAAATAGTTGTATCGGGATAAATAGTAGAATTTTTAGTTTCTCCTTTAACATCCAGGATTTTTTTGACATCCTCTACCCCAACCTTTTTCAATCCTGACAATATAATCTCTGAGATTATTGGATTCTCTACTACATTTATAGTAAGAAAAAGCTTATCCTCTTTTTTATCTATCAAAAATGTAACATTTGAAAATAAATCAGAGTTTTCAAGCTTCTCTCTCTTTGAATTAATAAACTCTTCAGAAGCTAACATTCCCTCTTTTAGTCCAGATATCTCTAAGATTTTTTCCTTTGAAATTCTTTTTAGACCATTTACAGTAATCCTTTCAAGAATAGGATTCTCTTTAAAAGAAAATATAAGTACTACACCACTATCATTCTTCTCTTCATTTACAGTTACATCTTCAAAATAACCTGTAAGCATAAACTTTCTTCTTTGCTCCCAAACTATTTGATCTGTTGTCCATCCTAATGAAGGAATCATCAGTATTCTTTGAATATCCTTCGGCGTAATTTTTTGAAGTCCTTGAAGCTTGATACCAGTGACAAATATCAGGAATGGAGACTCTACTAAATTTATTTCCAAAACAATGCCTTCCTTTTTAGAAATTTTGTTTATGTTTATTGAAATAAAGTATGTGGTATCCTCTAATTTTGTTTTTATCTGTTCTATTTTCTCATCAGACACACTTGCACCAACTTTTAGATCTATAATTTTTAAAATTTCGTCATTACTTATTTTTTGATTCCCCTTTATAACTATGTCAGAAATAGTATAGTTACTCTGAGCTAAAGTTTGATCTAAGAAGGAAATAAGCAAAAATAAAGTGAAAATTAAAATAAATCTTTTCAATCTCTTAACACCTTCCTTTCATCAAAATTGGGAGCTGTATTCTAAGAAAAATGAAAATCCTTTATTCTCTGTGGTAAACAGTTTAAGAGAAAAATCTTTCCTAAATTCATAATCTAATTCACCACTCCATGTCCTTTCATCCAAAGAATAATTTAACTTTGCAGAAAACAAATCTGAAAGCTTTTTCTCAAGTATAATACTTCTCCAATGAGGAATCAAACCTTCTATAGTGTATTCTACTGTCAAAGAGTCTAAGTTAAATACTTTAGCAAACTCAGAAAGTACAGGATTCAAGAAGAATGTATTAAAAGCAGAGCTTATCATGCCCTGTACCCCTACAGGAATGCTCTCTACTAAGGTAGAAAGTGTCCAAGATTCAACTTGAGCTATGGGAAGATTCTTTTGTCCCACAAGTAAGAATAATATCTCTTTCAATGACAAGCTTGGTTCCGAGGTGAATAAGACAGAAGTATTTCCCATAAAACTATAGGCTTTAAGATTTATTAAAAAACCTTGAATTAATGTACTTGCTGAAACCTCCCATATATTCTCTTCAAAACTAAGTCCAGGAAATTTAATATAGCCATAATCTAAAATAAATTCGTTACCAAGTACATTAATAGTGCCATCTTTAAAGTCTATTTCTCCACTTAGAATGGGTTTATTAAGATCGCCTGTTAACTTTAAATCTTTTTCCAAAGAAAAGTTTAAGAAATTAGCTTCGGAAAATGTTACATTTTCTCCTAAGGAGATTTTAATATCAAAATTTAAAGGTAATTTTGGAAGATCCCCAGCTATTTTGATCTCTCCCTGAGGATAAAAAATATGGGTATTATAAACCCTAACATTCCCACTTAGTAGATATTCTTTATTAGAACTTTTAATATTAAGAGTAGCATTTAAATATCCTTTTACAAGATCTGGAATGTTTAAACAAAGATCTTTAATGGTTAAGTCAAGATTTAACACAGGTAACAAGTCTCCCTGAACTCTTAAATCAGAATTAAATGTTGAAAGAACTAATTCTTTTAATTTTAAATTCCCATTTTCATTTTCAATGATAAAACTTCCCCCATAAACTTTATCATTAACATAATTAAACACAATAGGTGATCTCCAAGAAAGCTTCCCTATAATCTTTTGCTTGTTCCCATCCCCATTAATTTCAATAACCATTTTCCCATCTTTGAGATTACCACTACTTACTATTTCCTTAGGAATAATACCCTCAAGGATTTTTAAATCATTCAAAGAAAGCTTAATATTAAAATTACTATTAGAAATACTCCCTTCCAATCTACTAACAACTTCAGAAAGTCCATCAATATCTCCTTCCAGTTTATATATCTCATCTTCTTTTTTTACATTGAACTTTATACCAATACCAGATATATATGAGACTTCCAGGTTATTAAGTTCAATTGATGAGGAAATAAAATTCCACTTCTCAAAATTTACTGTACCAGAAAGTGTTCCGATTAAATAATCTACACCTATAGCTTTCAAAATGGATAAAGGAATAAGATTCCATTTTACATCTCCATCACCATTAAGATTAAAATGAAGTCCTAAGTTTCCTTCGTTAGCAAAGCTACCTTTACCTTCAATCTTCCCATCATCTTTCAAATCAACCAACAAATCAAAATTCTTCAAGTCAGGTATGTTATGACTTACTAAAGACAGAGAAATCTTTGGATCTTGATGGATGTCTTCAACTTTTCCTGAAAGAGTAAGATTAAGAAGATTCTCTAAATAAGAAGGTACAACTCCTTTTAAAGGGAAAAACATTATCTGAAAATCAATATCTTTATCAAATTTACCTGAAACACTTAAATTAAAAGGAGAAACATCACCATTTATAGCAAAATTTAAGATTTTGTCATAGGTTCCATGAAAGCTTACATTTTTCACGTTTAAATCCCCAATGCTAATATTATCTGTATTACCATTAAAATCTAAAATATTATCAGATATATTTAATTCCACAGCACCAATTTTACCACTTAAAGGAAGCCCTTTTATTAGATAAAGATCAATATTCTCTCCTTTTAAAGATATCTCGTATTTATCTAAATCAATACTTCCAGAGAGATTGCCATCCAATATTTCTCCTTTAATATTTAATAGATTAAGGGATCCAATAATGTCTATCTTGCCTAAATTGAGGTCTTTATATTGTAAATTAAGATATCCTTCTATATTCTCTCCAAGCTTTATATTTCCAGTTCCAGAAAAATCATAGGGGGTAGAGAAGGATAAATTTTGTATCTGAGATATATTCTCTAAAGAACTTTCTGCTGAGATATCTTTAAATTCAATGCCTCCTATATTTAAATAAGAGATCTGAAGCAAAATTTTCTCATCTTTTAATACACATTTTCCACTAATATCAATATCACCTATCTTCAGATTTGAAAAATCTATATTTCCTTTATTTGAAAAATCATAATATCCACTAATATTACCTTGCAAAATTCTTGCCTCAAAACTTATCTTATTCTCATCAATAAGAAGATCACCATCTCCTAAGTCCATATCTCCATATTTTAATCCTGTAAATTTAACTTTTCTTACATCTGTAAAAATCCTAAAATTAAAACTAATTTCTCCTACCTTATCTATATCAACATAAAAACTTCCTGAAAGATCTTTATCCAAATCTACTTTTACTTCTTTGATATTAGCTCCCATTAAGTTAATATTCCCTCCTATAAGACTAGCTTTCCAATCTAAGATAGGACCTTCCAACTTCAATTCTAAAAAAGAATCACCTTCTTCATTAGATAAAAAATACCCATCTATCTTTCCACTACTATCTATATAGAGATGAAACTTGGGACTCTTTAGCACAACCTGATTTTTATACTTTAGACTACTGATCTGTGAGAAAAATTCCAAATCCCAAGAATTAAAATTCCCATTCCAAGCAAAATATGAATTATAGGAAAGAGCTTCTTCAATAAGAACTCTTCCTTTAATATTTCCTTCCATTTTTAGAAGATCCCATTTTCCACTACCTAAAATTAGATCTTCCCTGAGCTTACCATTAATAGAAAGATCTAAATTGGATAAATCCTTCCCCTTCAAAATTATATTAATTCTT
>Ga0209608_1002014_pt1 | contig 15181 bp, 15 predicted proteins | sample AD_UKC130_MetaG_FD_184428 | JGI IMG/M metagenome (GOLD analysis project Ga0209608, IMG submission 184428) | Active sludge microbial communities of municipal wastewater-treating anaerobic digesters from Canada - AD_UKC130_MetaG (SPAdes) (version 2) | ecosystem: Engineered > Bioreactor > Anaerobic... | reverse complement strand
CTGTCGCCTGTTGTCTTGCTCTGTTCGCCCATCGCCACTGCCGCATACCCTGTCGCTGAATTTTCATAGCCAATGGCAATGGAATAACTACTGTTAGTTACACTACTGCCGCCTAATGCAACAGAATTTCTTCCTTTAGCCTCACTACCAAACCCTACTGCTAGAGAATTGTCACCCGTTGCTTTACCGTTACCCATAGCAACTGAATCATAGCCACTAGCCTGTGTATTATTACCACCTATCGCAACAGAATTTATTCCACTAGCTGTTGCATAATTACCGCTTGCAAATGATACTTCTCCGATTGCTTTTGAGCCATGCCCTGATGCATGAGAATAATTTCCACTAGCAATATTATTTTTGTAATCGTTAAATATTTCAGCGTGTTCACCTGTGCCTTTTGCACCAACTCCGCTTTTAATAATTGTTGCTAATTCCTCCTGCCTAGCCCTATTTGCGTTATTCTCATGTTCAGTTTTTTTATTATCGCCAAACGTCTCTAAGCGTTGCCAACCTCTGTATTTCCAATCAATACGGTGGATAGGCACTTCGATACCATCGCCCGCTGTATAGCCTGTGTAGGTTACCCAATCGCCTAAGTCAAGTGCTGGGTCACCTGTGTACTGAATATCACATGGTAACCATTGCATTACAGTGCCGTTTTCGGGGTCGGTGTTGGTTATTACGCTCGCAATGTTATCTAGCACCGTCTGTGCGTTATTATAGAGATGACCTCTGATTAATGCATTACTGTATAGGCTTAAAACTTCACCCGCCCCCGTTGGCGTTTCAGGAGCGGTAATGTTTTTAACAAATTTATCATCAACACCCTCATAGAAACTAACTGACATATTAACTGCACTGTATTTTAATACCGTATCGTTAAATTCACTTTTTTTGCGTAGATTATCGGGTATCGCATAGCCTGTTATCGTGCCTTTGAATTTCCAGCAGACTATTCTTAGTCTACCTAGCCTGTCAATTGTAGCAAATGCACAGAGCAATTGGCATAGGTAATCTAAATAATCTCTAGCTGTTACTATCTCTGGACTAAATGCTAATGCGTGAGGTATTGTTCCGTTGGGCATTAAGCTTAGTTCGTGTTGCACATTTGCATCAACATTCCATAATTCAACACCTAATTCCATGCAAATATCTTTCAAGCGTTGGAATGGTGTCCGTAGGGCAAATCTATCGTTAATCGGATAATCCACGTCAAATTTAGTCATGTTATCATATCCAACTAATTTTATAGTAGTCGCTGTGGGTCTTGTAGCTTCTACAACTGTAAAAATGCCTAAAGGCACTCCCTCATATTCTGTAGGGGATATTTTAAGATAATAAATTAACTCGATTTTAGCACCGTGAAATCGCCTGTAATTCGTCACATTGTCATGCAATATCAATTCTTGTTCGCCTGTGTGTGTATGCCCAATGCTAAAACCGTTTTTTGATACACATTGATTAGTGTTGCGTAAATTTGCTATATCATCATCCACAACAGTAATTACCGTATTATCTGCTAGTGTTATTGTGCCTGCAACGTAACTTTCCATATCAAGCCCAGTAGTTAGCCGCCTTATTGCATCTTTGTATGCTTGTGAAACGTTATACATTCTGCACCTCCTAGCACTCGATTAATGTTAACGTTGTTGCGTATAAACTCTTATTAGGATTGTTTTTGTCCGCCCTAATAATAGTGCGTGTGCGGTCGCCCCTGTAAAATGTTTTTGTAACCATATCGCCACAATCAAAATATGTAACATCAAAAGTGGCAGGGGCTGAGGCGGTTTCAATTGTTTTGCATAATTCAGCTGTCGCTAGCGACCACCCTAATTTTAACGTGATTACATCGGCTCGTATCCTCTCAATTGCCATTCTGCCTGATTGAGATCGCCCAGAGCCCTCTGAATGTATATCGTTTGGAGTTACCTCAAACACATCAGGAGCAGGCAAGGTAACCCCGTTAATTATAATTATATCCATAGTTACCTCCCGTTCCCCCTTAGCGATTCGTTACTTTGAATTTTGTCGATTTCATATGATAACTCCTTGCCGTCTAGTGAAATGTTTATTATTGGCTGATTGCCGCCTTGTGATTGTAGCGACATTATGGCCACAAGTTTACCCGCCAATATATCAATCCAACCTGTGTTGTTCTCCAGTGGCATAACTGCTTCTTTGCCTGCTTCACCCACCATTGCAACAATTGGGCTGTCGATTATACCGCCACGTGCTAGTTTGGGGATTTTTAATTTAGGCATTTCGCTATACTGGATTTTGTTGTCAGCGTTCAAGCTAACACCATTTAAACTTATCGCCATGCCTGACATTAAACCATTAATTGCACCTCTAAAGTAGCCCGCAAATTCATCTGTCTTGTCTAAAATGCGATTAAAAATCGAAGCGAACGCATTAACAATACTGTTCCCTTGATTTTCGACGCCGATTTTGAAACCCTCCGCAGTCCACGCCCCGTACTTTTCTAATTCCTTAGATGGCGAGTTTATTTTCCCTTTTTCTTTAACACCCTGTATAACTTCTGCTATTGTCTGTTCTCCGGCCTTTTCTAAATCTCTGTACTTATCCTCAATTCCTTTTTCTAGCCCCTCAGATAAGTTTTTACCATAGGTTTCCATTGTTAACTTACTGTCCTGCGAGGACTTTTGAATTGTGGATATCATATTGTCAAGTTCAGTTTTTATTCCCGCTTCAAGTTTCCATTGCCCTTTTTCCCATTTTGCGAATGGGCTGTCTTGCAAAGCTTTGTCTAGTGTTTCTAGTTCCTTTTTTAACTTTTTAAATTCGTCTGAATCTTCGCTGAAATATACAATTTTACGTATAGCTTCAAAGTACTTATTTATTTTTTCTTCTGTATCTTCATAGGCTTTAGCTTCCTTTTTCAATTGTTCTTCTAAAATTTTTCTTGCCAATCCACTTTGCTCAAACGCTGATTTTATCCGCTCACCTCTATTTTTCTCATTAGCGATGGTACTATCATTAAAATCTTTTTGGGCTTGTAAATATTCTTCTGAGCCTTTTTCGTATACGTTTTGAGCATCAATCCATGCAGCTTCGGCACTGGATTGCAATTCTTTGTATTGCTCCTCCGCAAGCCTAACTGCTTCTTTTTCGTTGTCCTCAATCGTTTTAAGCAATTCTTCATAGTTATCCTTAGTAACTCTTGTTCTGCCTGACGCAATTTCATTATAAAAATTTTCTGCTTCGATTCGTTGTGCCGCCGCTTGTTTGTTTCGTTCCGTTCGCATTAACTGGTCTAGTTGTTCTTGAAATCCTTTAAGTACTGCTAATTCTTCAGCTGTATAAGTTACTGCTTCGCCAACATTACGTTCTTTTGCGGCGGTATGCACATCGGTAATACTCCGCTCTATTTCATCAATTTTTAATTTCTTATCTTCTCCAAGTTTTATAATGTTCGCAAGGATTTCACCTTCACGCTCTGTTGTTAGTGCGTCGGTATTTCTGAAAACTTCATCCCACGCACTTAAATAATACTGCGTGTCTGTATCTGTTATAGTCCTCAATGTATCAGCAAGGCTTAATAGCCCCTCGTATATGCCGTTAACATCTTCGGGTATTTGGGTTGCCCCATCGCCTAATTTAGCATAAAGCATATCAAGGCTTGCAATTGTGTTTGAATATTCCTTGTCTAGCTCTGCTGTTGCATTTTTGTAGTCTGATATTTTTTCAGATAGCGATTCAAATTGACTAGTCATAGGGGATAATACATCCGATAAATCTTCGGCTGATAATGCCACGCCCTCAAAATATTCATTTACCCTCTGTTGTGACAGTTCTTTTTGTGCGTTAGAATAACCCTTAACTGCACCAGCTATTGATGCGATTGCACCTGCAACCAAGCCAGCAGGACCTAGCATTGCATATAGTGCCACCTCCGCCGCGACTATCACAGGGATAGTATTTAATAATAATTTTCGCCAGTCCTTTAAACCTTTAGATGATTTTGTGAACGTATTTGCTGCCTTTGAAACTGTAACGAACACCGCCGCCATCGACGCAAGCGTAACCGTAGCTTTTGCCATTGGTGATAAACCTTTCATGAACTCCTTAAATGACATCCATAAGGATTTTATCCCCCATCCTACAGCGATTAATGGGTTTTTTGTAAGCTGTAATGCCATTGTAAATGCGGTTAGTGATTTTTTGATTGCTAAAATTATACCTGCAATAGATTTTAAGCCTATGAATTTAGCAATAGCCTGTGCTATCCATTTAAAGCCGAAAGCGACCATAAATGCAGCACCTAATCCTGAAAGCAGTGGCTCAAAATCCATTAGAATACCCTTAATCTTAATCAATGCACTTTTAAACTTATCGACTAATTCCTGTATCTTCGGTGAAATTTTAATATCCTCACCAATTTCACCTTTTAATGGGTCGATATCAGACAATTCTGTGCCCCCGTCAATCAACGGTGATGGCGTGTCCTCATCTGTTAAATCACTTTGCAATACGTTCAGTTCGTCAAAACTCATCAGGCTATTTTTTGCCGCCTTACCTGCCTTAGTAGTTGATTGTGCAAGCTTATCCTGCGCCTTAGCCGCTGATATGGCGGTATCTGCTATCTTTTTTTGTGTGTTAACCTGCTTTTTTTGTGTGTTAACCTGTTTGCCAAACAATGCAGTTGTAAATTGTGCAACCACATTCGCCAAGCGGGTAAATCCTATTACCATAGCGTTTATTTGTGGTAACACTGCCTGAGCAATTGGCATGATTGCATTTCCGATAGCGATTTTTAAATTATTAAAACTGAATTGCAACTGTAAAATCTGTCCTGAAAAGCTGTTAGCTACCTTTGCGGCATCCCCTATTTGGAACTTTGTTTCTTCCATTATGCCCAATACTTCAGCCTGAATTTTCTGCTGTTGCGTTAAGTTGTTTGTAGTAGTTCCGATAGACTTGGCATACTCATCCCACATCTTTGCGACGTTTTTTGTTACGCCCGCATTATCAACAAGTACGCTATTTTCGTTTTTTAATCCCTCTGTTGCTGTTCGTACTGCTTCGCCCATTGACAAAGAAGCTTGTCTGCCGAAAGCAGAACTGTCTTTTAACGCAAGCATGGTTTGTTCAATTTGTTTCGTATCATAGCCACGTGACGCTAAATTTTTATATGCTATTATAGCGTCTGTGGCTGGAATTAGTCCGTCTTTGGTATAGCTATCAATAAAATCTTTAGCTACTGCAAAACTTCGCCCTTGTCCGTCAAGAATCGATTGCAAGCCTGTCATAGCACTTTTTAATTCTGTTGCAGCCTTAACGGATGATTCCCCAAAATTGATTATAGCAGCAGTTCCAAATGCCAATCCCGCCGCAACCGCTAAGTTTTTGAGCGAATTTTTAAGGCTATTGAACCCTTTTTCAAGCTGACGTACACCCTGTTTAAATCCTTGTTGGTTTATTTTCGTGTTAATTATAATACTACCGTCTGCCATTGCTTCACCTCTTTTATACACTAGGAAAGGATTTTTGTCAACTTTTGCCTAGCAGTGACATGAATTTATTTTTAGCCTGTATTTCTTCAACTGTTTTGATTTGTGGCAAGTCTATAATATCCTTGATTTTATAACAATACTCTTTTTCTTCCTTGCTAAGCTTTCCTTTGTTTTTACGATTACGCAAATCTATAAGTTTAGTGAAAAAACAGTCCTCTTTTAAATCCAAAAACATATAGCTGAACTTCCACCAGTGCATATACTCAATTTTATTTAAATCTATGCCGTAGGTCTGCTGAAATGCGGTTAATATATATTTAGAATCCTTTTCAAAGCTATAAACTTTCGCAGAATCGCTAGCGTTTTCTTCTGTTATTTCTTCGCCATAGTTTAAAAACAACATCGCCAATTCTATTGCACGCTTTACATTTTGTGGTCTTTCAACATATAGTAATTCTAATGTTACAACTTGCTTTTCGAGAGGAGTTAATTCATTGTCTTCTAGTGCTGCCATTATTTTTAAGCATACCCTAAAATCAGTGTTTAATGAGTATTCTTTCCCATCAATTACTGCTACTGACGGGAAATTATCAAGCAACGCATTCATCTATTTCAACCCTGTTGCTTTGGCGGGTTTACCTTTTGTGTACTTCGCTATTTTCAAACTGCGGCTTTTTTCAAAATAGGGAATTACACCCTCAAAGAATTGGCTGAACATATCTAGCGTATTTGAATCGCCAAATACTATATTGCTAGTATCCTTCCCGAATAGCTTATCAATTTCTTCACGCATATATTCGCAAGTTTCTTTAATTAATTGTAATTTTTCTTTTGTGTTAATAGGGAAGCCAAACTCGTCAACTTCTGTAACGCCGTCAAGCTTTATTGCTTTCTTTTCAAATTCACTCATTCTTCCATCAAAATTTTTTAGTAAAGTATAAAAGCCATCCGCAAACTCAACGCTGTTAGCGTTAAAAGAGATAGTTCCGACATCTTCGCCATCTCTAACAATCGGGATACGGGTAACGCCTTTATCTATATTAATTTTTAACATAAATTCCACTCCTTTAAATTTATCGCCCCGCTATTAACGGGGCATATTTTCTATATGTCTGCCGTAAATGTTTTTGTTGCTGGGTCAAACGTGCCATAAGTTTTCTTGCCGAACCAATGTAAGTTGAAAGGTATATCGAGCCCCTCGGTATTTCCTCCATAGGACTGCACTGCAACAACTGCCTTTTGTGTCCATGCAGCATAGACTGTTTTTCCTTCTTTTTCGATGGAATCGAAAACATTCACGCATAAAAATGTTCTTTCAACATCCGAAAGAGTCTTTTCCTCTTTCACAATATCATATAAAATTGCAAAGAATTTACTGTCACGTTTTGCCCTCATAGGCGATACATCGGTCTGCTTTTCATATTTATCAAGAGATGTTGTCACGTTTCCGGTTATATCTGTTACAGTAGTAACGTTTGGGTTCATAGCAAGGCTCATGTCCTCAACCTTTTCACCGAGTAACTCCCAAGATGGTGTAGCTGGTGTTTCTGCCACATCTGCAAACAGCATAAATTCTTCTCTTTTGATCCAGCCTGTTCCACTAATAGCCATAATTAAATCTCCTTTTTCTAAAAATTAATTGTATTTGCACCTGATACAGACCGGTGCCGTCCTCATAAATGTCAAACAGCATTGCATTAGACACTTGTATTTCCTCTACCTCATATCCAGCAGGGAGCTGAGGGAAATCTTTATTATCGTTTCGTTCCTCTAGCCAGTTTGAAAAATCCTCTAGAAAGTCATGGTTGTCCTGCCTGTCGACCTCATCCGCAAAATTCTCTTTGGCATAGAATACATAGTTATTCTGATATGTACGGTTGCCAAGTATATCCTTGCCAGTCTTACCGTTGCCTGATGGTGCAAGGGCATAGCTGGAGGGATATTCCTGCGTCTGGTCTGTCAGGACTTCCGACACTGGTCGCATATCCATGTTATCATATTCGCATAGATAATCTTGCAAGGCTTTTAATATACTCATTTAGCTGTACCCCCTGCCGATTTTGCGACATCATTTAGGATTTTATTCTTCTTATCCGCCCACATTCTTTTATCCCACAACTTGCCACGCTTAGGAGCACCATGATATTTTAAATCTCTACCAGTAACTACCTTGCGTTCTCCTTTATCAGCAAAAACTCGTCTAGATTTAATGCCAATCATAACCTTACCGTAATATTGGAATTTTGCGTAAGGGCTGTTATAAGTTACGCTATCGGTGCCAATGATACGGGTGATTTTCAGGATACCTTGTTGCATAGGAATATAAGGGTCCATCTCTTTTGCACAGGTTGCGGTAAATAGTTTTTGCACTCTGCCATTAGGTTCAAGTCCACGCTTTTTTAGCATTGTGCTGACATCATCAAGATTTGTAACAACTTTCATTTTGCTGATACTTCCCAATGTGCCATATTGCCACCAAAAGGTTTATGGTCGACACTGCTTATTGTCAAGCAATCATCAAATCGCTTTAACTCTGACGAGGATTTCTCAACCTCATAATTTATATCGCCTTTTATAACGATATCACCGCTCTGTAACGTCCAAAAGCTTTCTTTATCCTCTAATGCCCCCCACGCCTTAGGTGGCTTGTAGGCTCGGTTTGTGCGTATATTGCAAGGGATAATTAATTGCAAACTATCAGCAGAAGTTACGCCAGTTTTACGCACAACAGCACCTTTGATTGAGTTCCAAAAGACCCCCTTTAAAACTGTCCGCTGCCATTTTTCCGTACCATCGGCCGCTTTATATTTGTTATAAACTGTTACCGTATGCGGAAACATCACAGCCACCTCGATAGCAACCCCGTCCTGCTCAGATACATCTCTGCAGCTTCATACAGCCTCAATTCATCGCTTTTGGGGGTTTTGCTAGCGTATGTTCTGGACCAAGAACCGACGCTTTGACTTACCAGATCGCCGCCTTGCTCGTTTGTCTGCCAAGCTTCAGCGACGGCACATGAGGCCATTTTAACGGGCTCGGCGGGAGAATAAGAAGATGCTCTCCCGCCGGTTATTCGGTCAATATATTCCGATGCCCTTAATATGAGACGGTCAAACTCGGCCTCAGAAACTATGACATTGCCCTTATAGGTACCTGTATAGTAAGTGTAATCTGCGTAGGGTATGTCCATCACTCCTTCATTTACCCTAGATAGCGAACGGCGAGCTCAGGATACATAGTCTTATAACCGTAGAGAACATCCGCCGAAAGCATCTCTTTCTTATACTTCATGTCATAGCCTTTGACTACACGAAGCGTGATGCCGTTATAACTGGTAACATAGCTTTCGACACCCGACGGAGCTGCCAGCGGTCTGGTTACGAACGCGAACGCAGACGGATGGAATACCAAGTTGGCGGTGTGGTTGGCGGTAACGACAACCTCCTTACCTGCGGCAACTGTGATAGCGGGATATACATTTACTGTAATCTCGTTATTCTCAACAGTAGCATCAGCAGTGACAGTGCAGACAATCGAGCCGTCTATTGTGAGAATGTCGCCATGCTTGAGTGTTCCTGCCAGTGTGCCCGTGAGAACAACAGTGTTTCCACCGCTTACAGCGCTCTTGACGGTTATCTTTGCGTTTGTGCCTGATGCGGCGAGAGTGCCCTTTGTATGGGTCTTGACAGCCTGAGACATGAAGTTTTCAAAGCCCATAATCCTACCGAGAGAACCGTTTCGCAGAGCTTCGGTAGTGCCTGATTTGTCAGCCTCGACAAAGGTATCAATCTCAAGGAATTTAGCTTCTGCTTCAGGATCCCACACTGCATATCTAGGGGATATGGGAGCCTTATTGAGGTTCAGAAGCTTTCTTGCGTTTGTCAGGTCGTCCAGTCCGTCAGGAGTTGTGCCGGCTGTACCACCGATATAAGGGACGTCTTTATAAAGATCCAAACCGTCGGAGTTAATCTTCTGGGCCAACGCAACCGCCGCAGGCTCAATAAAAAGCCTGTTAAGATCGTCTACATTAGTAGCCATCTGGATTGCGCCAAAAGCGACATCAACTGTTGCCAGTTTGTCCAAAGTCACTTCTACTGACTGTTCTTTAACGTCCTGAGGAGATACACCGGACGACTCATTAAAATCGTTTGCCTCAAGAACAACAGGTTTTCTAACCTGAATTGTCGCTCCCTGCCCCGTTACAAATTCATCTGAGAAATCCCTATATACCAAGGCCGGAAATACAAGATTTTCAATCAATCTCGGCAACAACTGCCTTGCAATGTTTTTAACACTTAGAAATTCATTCGCCATTATTCATCTACTCCTTTAACTTATTTGTCTTTTTTAAAAATCGTTGAATAATACTCCTCGTCAGACATTTTGTCATAATCCGGAGTACCTTTTCCATGCGAGCCGCCACTTTTTACGCGCAAGCTCGATTCATTGTCGCTGTTGCCGCCATCTCCATCATCGGCAGGTTTTTCAATGTCAAATAAATAATCAGCTTCTTTCCTGAGCATTTCGAGCTGATCATCAAGCCCAAGCAGCTTATCACCATCAAGCTTGATGTTGTCGAGGTTAAGCAACGCTTTAACGGCTTTTGTGTTCCGGGCTTTGTTGGCCATGAGTGCAGTTTCAAGCGCATAGTCAAGCTTCAGCTTTCCTATATCGCTGTTATATTTCTGCTCCCAATCAGCGACATCTTTTTTAAGCTTCTCGACATCGACACCGTCAAACTTTTTAACGGTTTCCTGTAACTGCTTGATGGTTTGATTGGCGGTTTCCAGCTCGTTGATTTTAGCGTCAAGCTTCGCCTTATCTACATACTGGCCGGTCGCAAGATTTGCAAGTTTTATTTCCTTGTTGTCCTTAAGTTTCTCTACCAGTTGTTCATAAGTCAAAGCTTGATCACCAAATACTGATTTTAAGAATTCCATACTTCTCCTTTCACGCTCTCGATTTAATTTATAAACGCGCAGCCACTCTGCGCCGGAGCGCCCATGCAGTTAAACGCCGGCATGGTAGGCGTAATTGATATAACAAAAGCCCACCAATCAATTTGGTGAGCTTCGTTAATAAAATTGGGTATGAAAAAACCACCTTGCTTTTTAGCTTGGTGGTTTAGTTTTTTAATTGTAGATTAATTTCATAATATCGTTCCGCGCCTCTTGATGCGATTCTTGCTTCTTTACGACCGTATTCTGCAATATTCTCCCTGTCATACTGCCTTTTCAAACCGGTTTGCCTAATGAAATCTTTCTGCCGTTCCTGCCAGCTCCGAATTTTTGCCGCAGCCTCATCCGTAGGCTGCCCGGCGGCTTCCATTGCTTTGAATTCACGTTTCCAGCGACGTATATTCCGTTCAATATACCGCTGTATTTGGGTGGCTTCATATTCTGTGAGTTTTTTCCCGTTATATTCATACTTCTTGGCATTCATATCTTTGAGTTCTTCTTTTGTGTACGTGGGCTCCATACCTTCAAAAGTTGGAAAGAAGCTATGTCGGCAGTTCCAACCGCCTAGCCCTGCGCCGGTGCCGTAGCCGGTTGCAGTCGCAAAATGCGGATACTTAGGATGTCGGCCAGACCGACTGAATATTTTACCTTGCCATACCGCGTGTGACGGTCGCGCACCCGAATGAGCGGTTGTCTCGACTAAATCGCAACCCATTTCATCAGCAAGCGCATCCTGCATTTTAAGAGCTGTCTGATTCGCGCCCGTTACTACTGCGCGCCTGACCGCTGTTTCCATATAATCCGTATGGCCTGTTGGATATTGGATTACCGCAACACCCTTAGCCGCTAAATCCTTAATCGCCATCCGAACAGCGCTTTGATAATCGAATGCGCCGCTTGTTATTTGTAGCCAAGCTCTATCAAGCGCGCGCTCAAACTGCCGTGTAGCTGTGTTTGCGGTTGTTCTAGTTAAGTTATCAAATAAACCGTTGGTGTTCTCATAGCCTGCTTGTAATATCCTTTGTAGATTAGGTGAGGCATTGAGTTCTGGCACATCTAAACCGGCTTTGTTATAAATCCTTTTGTCAGACTGAATCGTCTTAATTCCTGCCTCTTTCATCAGTCTTTCAATCTCGATTTTGCGTAGTCCTGATATTGCCGACAACTTTTTGATTATCTCGTCATGGACATATCCCATTTCGGTGAGCTTTATATACTGCCATTCAGCAGATGGAATAAAATCCATCCGTGGCAATCTTCTGGCCATATCAGCAAGGATATCTGCTTCGACCTCTGCATACAATTCAATCAATCGTTCAGGAAGCTGCTCGATATATTCAGGCTTAAGCATTAGATATCACCGAAGCCCATCAACTCATCATCTGAAAGTTCAGCGCCCACCATCATCTTTGCTTTCTCTTCATCTTCCCCATACCACTTCATGCGATATTCCCACTTCTGCATTAATCCGTCTCTAACTTCTTGCAAATCCCTCTGGCGCTCCGATTCTTTATCGATGATGTAAGAGTCCTCAAATTTAACCGCTATCTTCGTATCAGGTTTTACTGTCGCACCTATTACTTCTTTACCAATCCATAAGATTGCACGGACAAGCGATATCAGGGCGCGTTCAATGACTATGTAATGCTTAGCGGCATTTTGAATCAGCTCCTGCTTATCGCCCATATATTGAGTAGCCGTGACTATCGAGCCAGAGTTGAACTGATAGTGTTTCGTGCCTAGTCCACACTTAAAACTTAGATAGTCAAGCTGTGCCTGTATAGCGTCTTTGTTTTCTTGGATTCGCAACAAAGGGTTATATTCCTGTATCGGCTTGCTGCCGTTTTCAACCATTCCCTCATCTCCAACCTGAAGAAAGAGCTGCTGGGCAACATCGTCAGGGGTGATAGCGTTGCCATTTTCGTCATACTGCACAAGGGACCTGTTGAGAAAAACCTTTTTGCCACCCAGTTTGAGATCTCGGTTGAAATTGTTATATGCCAGGTCAACGCCCTTCAAATTGTCTATCGCGTTTGCAAAAATGGATATACCTAAGCCATTTGAACCGTCAATATTGTTCACTATGTTTGGATAGATAATTGAAAACAGCGGTATATTCGAACCGGTGACAAAAGACTCTATTACCCCCTCAGGGAGCGGTTCGGGTATTAACTTGCCCTCGTCCTCACGGAAATAGCGATTGGTTATTTCATACTCGTTTTTGTCATTGAGTATATGTGTTTCTATGTAGATATAGTTTTTCCCGCGCCGAAGGACCTCGGAGACAAACGCGACATCAACAATCTTACCCTGCTGTACTGATAGCGGAATAATATGATTCGCAGTTAAATATTCGATTCGAATTGAGGCATCTTTGTCTTTGATTATCCTTTCACCGGATACTCTCATCCCATCGATACGGAGAACAAAAGCTCCTGTACCGGTAGCAAAAGTCTTTTCAATAAGGGCATTACCCTGTTCCCAGAAGTCATTTGCTCCTAATACTCCGCCAAGCCCATCCTCGCCCTGCACAAAAACATTACTTTTTTTATCCTCAATAACTATCTCTGTCTTTTCGTTGAGCAGAATGCTTGCCCAGTCTTCACAGACCTTTTTTGCCATTTTAAGTGAATATAGTTCACGATCGATTAAACGATTATCGGAACCACGTTCAACAAAATGATGAAAAGGTTTATGATATCCCTTCCACCAAGCAACCCACTCGGCGATATGGGTATAATAAGAGCTCGGCAAATCTTCGTAACCGAGCTCTTTTTTGAGGTATTCAATTACGGTATTTATGTTCAATTACTGTCACCCCTCATTGTATTTGGGATCTCCAATCTTATCGCGGAACGGCAACCAGCCATATTGCGCCGCATTTATGGTATGATCATTTCTATCCTCAGGCTCGTCTCGGTCCTCTTTCCAACTATACAGATTAAGCTCCCGTATGGATTCCTTGCAATCCTCAACAATAAGAAAATCCCCGTGAGCCATCCAACCGCTTTGAAGATTGATACGGTCGATAATTTGAGTTTTCTTCCACGCACCTTGAAATAGGTATGGAACGCCATGATTTTTCTTGTATTTTTGGCATTCAAGAATTGTCCCTGCATCAGCTGAATCAATGAAAACGTTCTTGCCAAAGCCAAACTCTTTGCGACAATGTTCTAAAAATTCAACCAATAGTGGCGGAATATCGGATGGGGTTAACGGTGTAGCTCTATCTTTGTTGCTATAAACCTGTTCAGCTAGCGTAACCCACTTTCTGCACGTTGTAACGCCACCAAATATAAATGCAAATGTATCATCACTGCTTTTACTGTATGACGTGTCCACACCGCACGAATAACGTATGAATTTGAACTCTTTAACTCGCTTAAGTGTGATTATATTCTCTTTCTTAAGATTGAACACAAGTCCTGTAGAGCGCCCTCTAAGCCCTTGTATTTTATTCTTGTATAATTTAGTACCAACAGGAACATTGCCTATAATCTGTGCTTTCTTTTCGGCTGTAAGCCCTGCGTTATGGTCGAAAGAAAAGAACCAGTGTACCCAGCCTGGTTTTGGTTCTTCACATAACATTCGATTCAATTCTTCCGGCGCATCGTTTTTATATTCGGGCAATGGCCTGCTGTGATTTATGTATTCTTTATACACCGGCAGGTCTGGATCATCCGGATTAAGCGTCGCAATCAGATAATCGCATCGCATGGAAGCTTCGCGGACAAAATCCAAATCGGCGACATTAATCTCATCAATATACAAGCAGCCATACTGGCCGCCTAAAGCCTTTTTCCAGCGCGCCTTATTGTCATCCCCGAGAACGTAGATTATTTTGTCTTTAAATGCGATATGAGGCAGGCTGTGTTTTCCCCGACCGGCAGCATTATACTGTACCAGTGACCCGAAAATATCCAGGATGCCGAGTTCCTTGTTGATGATGTTCTTTTCTATTGTGCCGAGGTCAAGCCCTGATAAGATGTGAAGCTTTTTAGATGACTGCGCTACCTTCAGCATAAATTTAAACGCGCCGACTGTAGTCTTTCCTGCGGCTGTGGTACCCTCCAGGAACTCTACCGGAGCATTGTGTCGTAGGAAAGCTTTGTACTTGGGAGATAAAAGGAACTGTTCGCTCAACGCAAACGCCCCCTATTCCTTCAGCTGTTCCAATATAGCAGTTAGCTTATCCGTTATCTTGATGCCGAATTCTCCGCTGTGCTCTATGTCGAGTCTTTTGTGACCCCATCTGTCTGGATAGCGCCGTTCGAGGAAGTCTCTGATAGCTCGGTAGTCCTCTGGCATGTGTTTTTGCCACAAAGCAACCATTCTGACTTCTGCTTCATACTCCGCTCGCGTTACAGCCTCGAAAAACTCTCTAAACTTACCACTTTTTGCGACCTCGCCTTTTTGCATCCACTTGCGAAAAGTCGAATAATGAATACCTGCATAACCGCAAGCAGCCTCATAATAGTTTCCGGCCCTGATTGCTTCTGTTAACCTCTTTGTAATTTCGGGAGTTAATTTGCTTGGTCTCGCCATTTTGATCACCACACTTATTTAGAACCTTTTTCCCTCGGGAAAGGGCATAATCCTTTTCCTTCTCGCACCCCTCGCTGTCCCCATATATCCATACCTCATCGCATATATCTATTAGCCTGAAGCATACCTGGAGTATTTCTACTCTGTTATCGTCATTCTCCATGAAACTAAATAGGTGTAAAGGGCTTATCGGGAGAATGT
>Ga0209608_1002012_pt1 | contig 15190 bp, 9 predicted proteins | sample AD_UKC130_MetaG_FD_184428 | JGI IMG/M metagenome (GOLD analysis project Ga0209608, IMG submission 184428) | Active sludge microbial communities of municipal wastewater-treating anaerobic digesters from Canada - AD_UKC130_MetaG (SPAdes) (version 2) | ecosystem: Engineered > Bioreactor > Anaerobic... | reverse complement strand
CGCGCGGACTTTTTGCACCAAATCGTGTTCGCTGTATCGGCGGAAGTGCCCCACAGCCTCGTCCAGGGAGCCGAAGAGCTTTGGTCCGGCGGGTACGATCAAGATGCACCGTCCGCCTTCCTCAAGAACCTGGTAGAAGTGCGACAAGACCCGTTGATCGTCAGCAATATGCTCCAGAACATTTGCGCAAAAGACGGTGTCTAGCCCGTCTAGGCGATGGTGTTGATACAGTTCAATGTCGGCCAAGTCCGCGAGCTCGACGGAGATGTTCGCCCGACCGGAGAATCGTTGCCGGAGTATTTCGCAATAGCGAGGGTTCCGATCTACCAGGATCAACCGTTCGGCATTGAGAAGGAGTGTTGATAAATTGCCGATCCCGGCCCCGGCCTCCAGGATTCGCTTCCCAAGAAATGGGCGGACCATATCAATGAGCCACCGTTGATACGCCTTGGCCTTTTTCACGGACTGAAGTGTCGCCAGGGCTTCATCATGGGTGTACTGGGTGTCGATGAAGCGGTAATAGAAGATGGCGGCCAGGGCCTTAAGGCCGTCCCAAGCACGAATCTTTTTCCCCTCTTCGTATGTTCGACCTGTATAGGAAATAGGCACTTCGTAGATCCTCGCCCCACACTGGGCGAGACGGCACGTCAGCTCAGGCTCAATGGTAAAGGTATTGGCCGTCAATCGCAGGCTGCGAAGGACATCCGTCCTGATCGCCTTGTAGCCCGTCTCCATGTCGGTCAAGTTGAGGTCGTTGACCATATTGGAAACAAGGGTTAGAAACTTGTTCGCCAAGGTGTGCCAAAAGAAAAGGACGCGGCGACAATGGCCGACAAAACGGGAGCCATAAACGGCGTCGGCCTTTCCCTGGAGAATCGGTTCCAGGAGCGTGGGATAATCGGTCGGATCGTATTCAAAATCGGCGTCCTGGATGATAACGACGTCGCCAGAGACGGCCTCTATGCCTGCCCGCAGGGCTGCCCCTTTGCCGGCGTTTCGCTGATGGCGAATAACCTGGATTCGGCGATCTTGCGCGGCCAATTCGAGAGCCACTTCGTAAGAACCGTCGGTCGATCCGTCGTCGACGATGATGACTTCTTTCTCAAGTGTTACAGGGGCCTCTAAAACGCGGCGAATGACCTCAGCCAGGGACCAGCGTTCATTATAAACGGGAACAATCACGGAAAGTTTTTGGCATTTCTGCGACAAGTTGGCAACCGTCTCTTGCCGCTCTCCCAAATAGGTCTTTGCCTCTGACGGTTGCGAAGTCGTGTCCTGGGCGACACGACATGTGACTGTTATGGGTGTTTCACAATCTTGCCGCCTGGCGCGATTTCGGCCGGATAGATCGACTTCCGTGATGGCCATTGGGATCCCTCCCTTGCTGTAACCGTACGATTTCCACCGTTCCGTCCCATCGAAGTTGATTATAAGACATCCTTTTGATTTGACAAACAGCGAAAAGTCAAGAGCAAAGGTGATTTGGTCGCCGACGACGGCGACCCTCCCTGCGCCAAGCGGGGCGACCACGGGGGGGTGCCCCTACGTGCGCCGCAACAAAACCGTAGGGGCAGGCCCCTGTGCCTGCCCTGCGCCCTGTGCGTGGCACAGGCATCTTGGCCGTGGTATTTTCGATCACCGTGTTGATCGGTTGTTTCCCACGGGCGTCCGTGTTGCCCGGTGATTTGGCCGCCGGGGACGGCGACCCTCCCTGCGCCAAACGGGGCAACCACAGGGGGCTTTACGATGCTTCGGGCGAACATAGGTGATTTGTTGGCGGATGAGCTGGAGAGAGGGATCTTGTAAACCTAAGGTCACGTGTTCCGAGGATATGGCAATTTGTAGGCTTGAGGCTTCTTCGGCCTTCGTGAGCTTCGTCAGTGAATGCGTAACGGTGGGTAGGCCCTCGCGTTGATGTCTGGGGTGGACCCTGTTATCTTTGGGGGAATTATGACCCAGCCATGGCGGGCTGGACGCAGGGGACGGACACGCGGGCTTGCGTTGTCTGGTGGGTGACGCGTGCGGTGTTTCTTCGTATTTAGAGTCTATCCCGAAGAGTCTCCCCTCTCCCTCCGGGAGAGGGTTGGGGTGAGGGCAAGCGAACGTCGGAATCGATGGAGAAAACCGGCAGCGATTCGAGCCACCCTCACCCCCGGCCCCTCTCCCGTCCAACGGGAGAGGGGAGGGCGTCGGATAGGCTGTAAGCTATCGTGCGTCAATGGCCGTTTCGTGAGTAGCCAGGCGGAGCTGACCAATGAAACTTAACCGCTATCTTCTGTTGTGTGTTATCGTGACCTCGCTGGGTGGGTTGCTTTTCGGCTTTGACACGGCGGTGATTTCCGGCACGGAGAAGGCACTTCAGCGATTGTTTCATCTATCTGGCTTTTGGCACGGCTTTACCGTGGCCAGTGCCCTCATCGGCACGGTCATCGGCTCGCTGGTGGCTAGTTACCCGGCCGATAGATGGGGACGGCGTTTGACCCTCATCGTCATCGCAATTCTCTATTTTGTCTCGGCAGTGGGGAGTGCCTTGGCTTGGGATTGGTACTCGCTGGTGTTCTTTCGGTTCATTGGTGGACTGGCGGTGGGAGGGGCGTCGGTCGTGGCTCCCATGTATATTGCCGAAATCTCTCCACCGCAGTGGCGGGGACGGCTGGTGGCTATTGTTCAATTCAACATTGTGTTTGGTATCCTGTTGGCTTTCTTTTCGAACTTTTGCGTGACGCTATTCAACCTGGGAGACCTCGAATGGCGGTGGATGCTGGGCGTTGAGGCCTTTCCCGCGGCAGTATTTTGGTTGTTGCTCTACCTCACGCCGCAAAGCCCTCGCTGGTTGGTGGTTTGCGGGCGAGACCAAGAGGCCGTCGATGTGTTTGTCAAACTAGGGGTTCCTCCCCAGGAAGCGCAGGAGCTGGTTAGCGAAATTCGTAGCGGACTAGAGCGAACGAATGGCAATGAGCCACTGTTTTGCCCCCGTTATATGCGGCTTGTCCTTCTCGCCCTGGCGATTGCCGCTTTCAATCAGTTGTCAGGGATCAATGCCATCTTGTATTACGCGCCGCGAATTTTCCAAATGGCGGGGGCGGGCAAATATACGGCCTTCCTCCAGTCTGTGGCAGTCGGGGGAACAAACCTCATCTTCACAATGTTGGCCATGAGCGTCATCGACCGCTTCGGGCGGAAGTTTCTCATGCTCGTTGGCTCCATCGGCTACATTCTGAGCCTTTCCGCGGTGGCTACAGCATTTTACATCTATGGAGCGCAGTTCGACACATTCGGCAACATCGTTGTGCTCGTGAGCTTAATTGTGTTTATCGCCTCCCACGCGTTTGGGCAGGGGGCCGTCATTTGGGTGTTTATCAGCGAAATCTTCCCCAACACAGTCCGGGCCAAGGGGCAGGCCCTGGGGAGTTTTACCCACTGGTTTATGTGCGCAGTCATTTCATGGACATTTCCCGTCATTGCCGAACAATCGGGTGGGCATGCCTTTGCGTTCTACGCGGCCATGATGGTCCTGCAATTGTTGTGGGTCATATTCATCATGCCCGAAACAAAAGGCATCCCCCTAGAAGAGATCGAACAAAGACTTTTAACAAAGCGGTCACGATCTTCGCAACCCGTGTGATTATTAGGCCATTTTGGATGGAGGCAAGGCCATGAGGCGGATCGCAGTGGGTCTCTTTCTGGTGGCGCTCATCGCTCTAGCTGGCTTCCCTTGGGCAGGCGCAGAAGACGCCGTCGTGCGGCCCGATATCGTACTGGATGACTTTGAGCGGGAGACCTACGCACCGTGGATTGCTGAGGGTGAGGCGTTTGGGCCGGGGCCTGCCGCCGGCACTCTTCCACGACAAATGGAGGTCACTGGCTATCATGGCCAACGCTTGGTCAATTCTTATTACAACGGCGACGGCACGGTGGGCACGTTGACCAGCCCACCTTTCACCTTGCAACGGCACTATCTGGCTTTCCTGATCGGTGGTGGCGGATATCACGATGAAACCTACATGGAACTGGTGGTGGATGGCCAAAGTGTTCGCCGCGCCGTGGGACCGAACACCGCTCCCGGTGGATCGGAAGAGCTCGATTGGGCCGTTTGGGACGTCCGCGAACTGGAAGGAAAAACCGCGGTCATCCGTATCGTGGATAGACGCACGGGCGGTTGGGGGCATATCAACGTGGACTACATCGTGCAGACAGATCGACCGCCTGAGCAACTCCTCCAGCCGCTAGAGACACGAGTGACGCAGCGATATTTCCTTCTGCCTGTGGCCGGGAATGGCCCCCGGACGCATTGCCGAATCATCCACAAGGACAATGTCGTGCGTTACTTCGATATCCAGATCGCCGAAGATGACTCTCAAATCCGCTTTTGGGCCAGTATTGATCTTCAAGGACTCGAAGGCGAAATCGTCTCGTGGTTTATCCGACCGCGTGCCGCTCGAGACCTGGTGGCAAAATGCCTGGTGCAAAGCAACGCACCGCGGTGGCCGCCCAATCTCTATCACGAAGCGTTTCGACCACAGTTCCATTTTTCGCCGCGGGTAGGCTGGACCAACGACCCCAACGGTTTGGTGTATTACGATGGTGAGTATCACCTCTTTTTCCAGCACAATCCTTTCGGAATCCCCTGGGGTAACATGACGTGGGGACACGCTGTGAGTCGCGACCTCGTTCACTGGGAAGAACTGGGTGATGCGATCCTCCCGGATGAGCGCGGCACCATCTACTCCGGTTCGGCGGTCGTGGATATCAACAACACTTCGGGTCTGGGCAAAAAAGAAAACCCGGCCATGTGCGCGTTTTACACGGCAGCGGGCCAGCATTCTTACCAGCCGTGTCCGTTTACTCAGTGCATGGCTTATTCGCTGGACCGAGGACGAACATGGACAAAGTTTTCGGGCAACCCGGTGGTAAACTTCATTGCCGACGGCAATCGTGATCCAAAGGTTTTTTGGCATAAAGAGACCCAACGATGGATTATGGTCTTGTACGTTCGCCGTGACGCATTTTCTATCTTTTCTTCACCTAACCTGAAAGAGTGGCGGTTCGAAACGGAAGTCCCGTTCCCCACGGCCCATGAGTGCCCCGAACTGTTCGAACTGCCTGTCAATGGAAATCCTCAAGACACCCGCTGGGTGTTGTGGTCGGCGTCGGGTAATCACATGATCGGTCGCTTTGATGGCCACACATTCAAACCGGAAAGCGAGGTGTTGCGAAGCGAATGGGGGAAGAATTGCTACGCCGGGCAAACGTGGAATGAGGTCCCCGATGGGCGACGCCTTTTTATCGGCTGGATGAATTCCGACGGCTCCGCCTATCCCGGAATGCCGTTTAATCAACAGATGACCATTCCGCGGGAATTCACGCTCCGCACCACCGAACAGGGCTTACGGCTCTTTGCGTGGCCTGTCAAGGAATTGGAACGAATCCGCCGGGAAAAGGTCGCGGTGAAGGAAATTCGCCTCGTTGAGGGATCGCCCTACGAGTTGACCCTGGGCGAGTTGCTGGATATCCAGCTTGCTGTCAAACCCGCGACGGCCAAAGTCGTCACGATCAATGTGCGCGGAATCTCCCTGGAATATCGTCCTCAAGATGGTGTTCTGGCGTGTCTTGGTGCCCAGGCGGGCGATCTTCCAAAAACCGATGTATTTGATCTCCGCATGCTTGTGGATCGCACATCGCTGGAGGTATTTGTGCTAGGTGGGCGGTATGTCATGTCGTTTTGTTGGCCCTTTGATGCGGCAAACAGGACGGTACGATTAGAAGCTCACGGCGGCAATGCAGAAGTCGTTTCTTTGGAAGGCTACCGGTTGGCGTCCATTTGGGAAGAATAACCCCGAGTTGCCAACGGGTTTTCACCGGCAAAAGGTGAGAGCACTGCGCGTTGGATTTGCGGACAGTAGCTAAATGACGCGCCGCGTGCCGGGTGGGGATGACACACAAAGGTTTCGGCAGCCGCGCGGGTCTCACCCAAGGTTGGCGCACTCAATGGTGGGCAAAACAAAAAACCCCGCCGCTCGCGGTTAAGGCGAAACGACGGGGCCGGAACAGAGAAGAGGCCGTTTACTGTATCCCGTGGGGTTCCCAACGTTCCTTTCAATGTGTCACATGCCAACTTTCATGATACCAACGGACGATCGCTTGTCCATACAATTCTGCTAGTGATCTCTTCCTGACCGACATTGAGATACTAGTATATGTTGGTATCATCCCCGCCGTTAGACGGGGCACCGGTAAGTACGCCTAGTCGCTGGGTTTCCCGGAGGGTTATACTGGTCTTTTTGTTATTGCTCCTGGCGTTCCTGGAAAGCCGGGCATGGCTCTCACGTGTCAGCCGGGGTCTTCGGCCTTCGTGCCTGGCATTTAGAGGCGTAGGCTGGCGAAGGTGACCCCGCCAAGTTAGGGGACCCCGCCGGAGTAACTTTCGCCCTACCAACGTGGTAACCGTCTTCTTGTTTTAATGACGGAGGGACCGTTTGTTTGATGACAGCGGAACGGAGAGAACTTCTCAGCGGTAATGAGGCCCTTGCCCATGCCGCGTTGGCTTGCGGTGTACATTTAGGCACTGGGTATCCGGGCACGCCCTCGACGGAAATTCTGGAAACCTTGGCTGCGATTGGGGGCAAGGCTCAATGGGCGCCCAACGAAAAGGTTGCCATGGAAGTGGCCCTCGGTGTTGCCTACGGAAACGGCCGCGCACTGGTCACGATGAAGCATGTGGGGCTCAATGTGGCGGCCGACCCGCTCTTCTCGGCGGCTTACACGGGCGTCTCCGGGGCGCTGGTGGTGGCTGTGGCCGACGATCCGGGCATGGCATCTAGCCAGAATGAGCAAGACACCCGGCGTTATGCCATCGCCGCGGGGGTGCCCGTTCTTGAACCTTCCGATCCGCAAGAGGCCCACGACTTTTTCTTTCGCGCCGTTGAGCTTTCGGAGCAATTCGGCACGCCCGTGATCGTTCGGCTGACGACACGGGTGAGCCATTCCAAAGGAAGCGTCGAGCTACGTCCGGCGGGACCGCCCCCTCGATCTCCCCACTTTGAACGGAACATTGCGGCTCGGGTGCTGATCCCCGCGTACGCACGGCCGGCTCATCGTCGGCTTCGCCAACGGCTCAAGGAAATTGCCCAATGGAATGAGACAAGCGGCCTGAATCTGGTCCTTACCGGCACAAGCGACCTAGGAATCATTGCCTCTGGGGTGGCGGCGCTCCATGCCAGGGAGGCAGCACCTCAAACCCGGCTTCTCAAGCTCGGGATGAGTTACCCCCTGCCGGTTCAAACGGTCAAGGAGTTCGTGAGGGGCGTTAAACGTTGCGTGGTCATCGAAGAGGGTGATCCCGTCATTGAAGAATTGTGCCTGACTCATGGTATTCCTGTGGAGGGCAAGCCCGAGGAGGATCGCTTTGGCGAACTCAGTGTTTCCCGTGTCCGCCGTATTTTGAATGGTGACTGTCCGCCCCCGCCTCCACCTGCTTCGACCCGACCACCGCAATTGTGTCCCGGCTGTCCGCATCGGATGGTCTTTGAGGCCCTCCGCGACCTGGGTTGCATTGTGGCCGGCGACATCGGTTGCTACACCCTGGGCGTTTTACCTCCCTTTGAAGCAATGGATACCTGCACCTGTATGGGGGCCAGCATCGGTGTAGGGCTGGGACTGCGGCACGTGCTTCCGCCTGATCAAGCGCGTCGCGTGGTTAGTGTAATTGGCGATAGCACGTTTGTGCACAGCGGGTTAACCGGCATTGTGGAAATGATGTATAACCCGCCGCCGGGAGGCCATGTTGTCTTGATTCTGGACAACAGAACCACCGCCATGACCGGGCTCCAGGACCATCCGGCAACGGGAAGGACCTTGAGCGGGCAGCCGACGCATGAGCTGAGTTTGGAAGGCGTCTGTCGGGCGATCGGGGTGGAGGACGTCACCGTTTTTGAAGAGCACTCCAATAAGGAAAGTTTTCGGGCACTTCTGCGGGAGAAACTGTCACAGGCCAAACCGTGCGTCATCATTGTGAGACGTGAATGCCTCCTGGCCATGAGGCGACGAAAACAGGAATCTCTGGCGGCTCAGCAGGAGCGTGTGACATGTCAACCGAGCGAGTGACCAACATTGTGGTGGCCGGAGTCGGCGGCCAGGGGGTCCTGCGGGCAACGGATGTAATTGCCGAGACAGCCTTTCTTGCGGGTTACGACGTCAAAAAAACCGAGGTCCACGGCATGAGTCAACGAGGTGGGGGTGTCGTGAGCGATGTCCGTTTCGGCCCCCGCGTGCTCAGCCCGATGGTCCCGGATGGAGAGGCCGACTTCTTGCTGGTTTTGGAGCCGACGCAACTGGAACCGAATCGGCATCGCCTAAAGCCAGATGGCGTGATCATCGGCTGCGATCGGATCAACGTTGCATCGTTAACCCATCCCAAAACCTTGAATGTGGCCCTGCTGGGTGTTCTCAGTCAGTACCTCGATCTGTCGTGCGAACTGTGGTGTGACGCCCTGCGCAGGTGCTTTCCACCCCATTTGTATTCCGTCAACGAGGAGGCATTTGAATTGGGACGACAAGCCGATGGGAAGGCTTGCCGAAGGGAATGAAGAGCCATGACGATGAGTTCGAACCTGGAATCCTGGAGTGACGGCGATAGCCCGGTGCATCCCCTCAGTGCTGTTGATTTCTTGCCCCGGCCCCAATTACAGGCGATGCAATTGTACAGGTTACAGGGGATTGTCCGCTGGACGTACGAACGCGTACCCCTGTTCCGTCAAAGGATGGACGAACGTGGCCTGAAGCCTAAAGATATTCGTGAGCTTCAGGACATCGAGAAGCTACCTTTTAGCCAAAAGGCAGACCTCCACGCATGTTATCCGACCGGGTTATTTGCCTGTTCGATGCAGGAAATTGTGCGGCTTCACGCCTCGAGTGGCACCAAAAGCAAGCCCACTGTGGTGGCTTATACACAAAAGGACCTGGACTTGTGGGCAAGTGTCATGGCCCGGACGTTCTTGCTTTGTGGCATTCGCCGCGGTGACATCATTCAAAATGCCTACGGGTACGGGTTATTCACGGGAGGCTTGGGTTTCCATTCTGGAGCCGAGGCCTTGGGGGCCACCGTCATTCCTATTTCAACGGGGAACTCGGACCGGCAAATCATGATCATGAAAGACTTCGGTTGCACCGCCATCTGTTGTACGCCGAGTTACTTCCTCCACCTGATTGAACGTGCCCGCGATCTCGGCGTTGATTTGAAAAAGCACCCTGTGCGCGTGGGGATCTTTGGGGCAGAGCCTTGGACGGAAGCCATGCGGCAAAGAATCCAAGAGGAAGCGGGCATCAAGGCCCATGACTGTTATGGACTTTCGGAGATCATTGGGCCGGGCGTGGCCGCTGAATGTCCCGTTCAGCAGGGCTTGCACATTTTTGAGGATCATTTCTATCCGGAGATCGTTGATCCTAATACGGGGGAAGTCCTTCCCGAAGGAGAAGAAGGCGAATTGGTTTTGACCACCCTGACCAAGCAGGCCATGCCTATGATTCGTTATCGTACCCGGGATATTACCCGGCTGATTTCGGCGCCATGCCCGTGTGGTCGCACGATCCGCCGTATCGCCCGGATTCGACGCCGTAGTGATGACATGCTCATCATTCGAGGCGTCAACGTCTTTCCGTCACAAATTGAAGAGGCCCTTTTGACGGTTGAGGGAACACTGCCGCATTATCAGATTGTGCTAACGCGGGAAGATAATCTCGACCAGATGGAAGTCCGTGTGGAAGTAACACCAGGGGTCTTTACCGATACCGTGGGTGCGATGGAACAACTGCGGCAGCGACTGATTCACCAGATTGAAACCACTGTGGGTATTCGGGTACGTGTGCGCCTGGTTGAGCCGCAGTCCCTACAGCGAAGCGAGGGGAAGGCCAAGCGGGTGCTCGATTTGAGAGAGCAACAATGACGCCGGGTGACGCAATTGAAGGAGCGACGTCATGAAAATTATCCAACTCTCGTTATTCCTGGAAAATAAGCCAGGACAACTTCTCCGCATTTGCCAAATCCTCGCCCAGGCCCAGCTCAATCTGGTCACGCTGTGCTTAGCCGATACTCAGCAGTTTGGTATCTTACGGCTGATCCTTCGCGATTGGCAAAAGGCGAAGGAACTCCTCGAGGCACACGGTTTTGTCGCGACAACGACAGAGGTTGTTGCCATTGAAGTCGAGGATCGCCCCGGCGGCATGGCCCGTATTTTGGAAATCCTCGCCGAGCGTCAGATCAACATCGAGTACCTGTACGCGTTTACCTTCAAACGGGGCGACAAGGCCGTGGTGGTATTTCGTTTTGATCGCCCTGATGAGGCTATTGCCGCGCTCCAGCAGTCAGGGCAGAATGTCCTTGGACCCGTGGAGATTTACGGCGACGCGGCCTGAAGCCTAGGGAAATCTTCCTTGCCATTAGAAACCTGCGAGAGAATCCTTCCCAACCGGAAGTATCCACAGGGAAGGCCAGTTCTGGTTTTCGCTGGAGGTGGAGGAAACCTTCGATGTTCCGCTATGGTAGCGCGTTTGCGGTGTTGGTCTGCACGTTGGGATGGAACATCGCCTTGACCGAGTTGCCCGAACCGCCTGGGGGGACCTTTCGGATTCCTGCGGGAAAGACAGGGGACGGTGTGCCCGTGATTGCCTCTTGGACGGACGATGCTGGGCCAGATGAAACATTTCTCCTCGTCGGCGCGGGCTTGACTGATCGCGTTTATGTTTGGGGGCTTGACCCGTCTTGCCCCGGTGGCCGAGAAATTCGACCAAAAGTCCAATTCTGCACCGGCCAGATGTTGGCGGCGACGCTGCCGGAACGGGCTTACGACGGCGTCTTTGTCGTGTGGGTGGAAAACGATGTCGGGCGATCCCGACCGATCGTCCTCAACGCGCCGCAGCCCTGGTGGTGTCACCCACGGCAGGTTCAGGCCGGAGGGACCTTCCGCGTCTTTGGACGCAATCTTGCCCGCCGTCCGCACTTCGGTCAGAGTTTTATTTACCTCGAATCAGAAAACGGCTCAGGACGGTGGTTGCCGGTGGTGAAATGCGAGAAATACCAAGTGACGGCCGCCATGCCGAAGGATGTTCCGGCAGGGCGCTATCGATTGTGGTTTCATGCCGGTTGCGGGGGAACTTGGGGCTGGGGTGGCCCGCTGGTCGTGGAGGTTGTGGGACCTAAACCAGAGGTCCCGGTCATTGCGTTCGCTGGCGGCGACTTGCAGGCGGCGATCGACCAATTGGCCGAGCGCGGGGGTGGAATCTTGAACTTGCCCGAAGGGGTCTTCTCACTGCGTGGGACATTGGTCATCCCGGCCGGGGTCACGGTTTGGGGTCAAGGACGCGACAAGACCATTCTTCAGGCCCCATCGGATCCGGCCATCCCCTTCGCACGGTTCTATCCTCCGGCATGGGATCAAGGGCCCACAGGTGTTCACACGCCGGGTGACACGATGGTCTATCGTGTGGTTTTTCCACGAGCGGGGCAATGGGCCGTTTGGATGCGGTACGCCACCGACATGTCGCCATGGGGTCAACCCGGTGTTTCCGGCAGGATGACCATCGCACTTGACGACCAACCGCCTGTTCCACTGGAAAATTTGCCCAACACGGGCAGTTTCAGGACCTTTCGCTGGAGTCGGGCAGCGGAGTTGGTAGCCTCGGCGGGGGAACATCGCTTGACGTGGAAGAATGTTAAGGGTGGTGGTATCCACATCGATGCGTTTGCCTTTTCCGACGATCCCCAGTGGGAACCCGTTGAGGGTCAGCTTCCCGAGAGCGGTCCCCATCTGGTCGTGGTGCAAGGTGAAGACGTGATCGCGTTTCAGTCCAAAGACGGAAGTCTCCCGGGGAATGAAAAGGCGTGTGTCTGGCTCGCAGGTGACGGTGGGGGACTCATGCATCTCACCGTCCTGGGGAGCGTGCAAACGAATCTCGGAATCGTTGTCCGGCATCCGCAGTATCCCCAATGGATTCGTAATTGCCGGATCGAAGACGTCCTGGTTAAGGATTGCCAGGGAAAACAGGCCGAGAACTGCGGTGTGCGATTGTTCCACGCGGAATCGGCCGTGGTACGGGGATGCGAGCTGTGGGGACGATCACCTCTCTTTCTTTCTGGCGTTCGGCAATGTGATTTCAGTGGTAATCGCTTAGTTAGTGTGACCCTTTGGGGTGGAAACGCCGAGGGCTATATCAACGGCCGAAACGAGACGATCGAGGAGTGCATCATTGAGGACAATATTTGTGCTGTCCCGCCTGGGGCCCAGGGTGGTGGTCCCACTGGGCGGCGCATGATCTGGTTTTCCACCGGGCGGGGATCGGTCTCGCACAATTGGATTGCCGGGAATCGTGAAGATCACGCCATCTTTGGCGGTGTCGCGGGAACCGATCAGAACGTCGGCGAAATGATCCTCTTCGAGGCATGTCAACGAATTGCCTATTGGGGACCGATCGTCACAGCGAACAGCGATAACGTTACGCTCCCCGCCAAGCTTGCCAAGACGCCCGAGGAATGGCTGGGAAATGTCAAACGCGAGAGTCTGGCCTATGATGCCGAAGGCAATGAAACGCCTTTCTATCCTCCGGAGGAAGAGAACGAACGCGAGCCCGTGCTGACCCAATACTATGTGACGGTGCTTGATGGCCCGGCATTGGGCCAGACGCGCCGCATCGTGGCTCGGCAGGGCACGACGTATCACCTGGACCGTCCCTGGCAAGTTGTCCCACCGGCAGGGAGCCGCATTGTTCTCTCCACGGCCTTTTATCAAAATCACATTGTTAAAAATCGCACGGTGGACGGTATGACGGGCATTCAGCTTTGGATTTCCTGCATTGAGAATATCGTTTCCGATAACGAAGTGGCGCGGCAGCGAAAACCAGCCGTTTATTTGTATGGCGTGTGTACAACGTTGGCGTCCTCCATGCCCATGACGTGGAATCGCGGAATTGGCCCTCTCTATTTCAACCACATCGAGGGGACCCGGGCCGAGGAAACGAGCTGTGGGATCTTTCTTACCAGCGGCGAGTCCGCCGGACTGCCGCTACTCTTTCCCCGATGCCTGGGTAACGTCCTAAGGCACAACGGACTTGTGAAAAACCGAACGGATGGCGTTCTGTTGATAGGTAACCGAAAGGAAACGAAGGAAAATGGATATACTTCCGTCATGGGCACCATTGCAGAATTCAACCTTGTCCGCGATGCCCTTTGCGGTTTCCATGTCAGCAACGCGGTGGAAAGTACGGTCCTCAGGCGCAATCACGTCTATTTCTGGTATCCCGTCTCGCTAGGGGCAAAGTCTCCCGTGGCATTTCAGGTGGATGACGCAGATTCTACAACGGTCTTGGAGCTCAATTCCGTGGAAGGGATTTCGGGAGGATTAAGCCAAGACATTATCCCCCTGCTAAGAGGGGGAGAGCGAACCGATTTACCGTGAAAGCCCTCAAGATGCTATTCGGCATTTGGCGTATTCGCCCTGGCAAAGCGGCGGCCAAACGGATTGGCCATTCCCAAGCCGAATGCATAATTCGAGCGGGAATGCCCCATCCGGGTGGGTGAGTAACGCCTTTGCCTCTTTTCGCGTTCCCAGTGGGATTTTGACCGGACTCAGTTAAAATGGATGGTTTCAACGTCCACGGGGGGACAAAATATCGGGACAGGCGGGAAGCCGACTTCTGCCAGATGCTGAACGACTGAAATGACAATTGTGGTTGTCAGAAAAAAGGAATTGTGGTGATGTCCCAAGGCGGTCAATCGAATAACGAGGATGCGGTGCTCCGGGGCCCCGATTTTTCGCGGAATAACGGTATCTTGCCAGCGATCGCGCAGGACGCTGTTACGGGGGAAGTCCTCATGCTCGCCTATATGAACGAGGAGAGCTTTGCCGAAACGCTGGCATCTGGTCGGGCCGTATATTTTAGTCGCAGTCGAAATCGCCTCTGGCGGAAGGGAGAAGAAAGTGGCCATTATCAGATTGTCAAGGAAATCTACATCGACTGCGACAATGACGCGATCCTTTTGAAAGTTGAACAGGTGGGAGGGGCGGCCTGTCACACGGGTTACCGCTCCTGTTTCTACCGTGTTCTCACGCCGGATGGGCTTAGGCCTGTCGGTCAGCCCGTGTTTGATCCGGAAAAAGTGTATGGGAAAAAGTAGGACGATCATCGTACCCTGCTGGGAATCGAATAACTTCTTGGTGGGTTACCAAAATTGAGTTTCGTAGTTACGAGGTCAGATTAGGAATGTCAGAAAGAATCTTGCGTCTTGGTTTGCCGGCGGGAAGTCTTCAAGACGCCACCGCCGACTTGTTCCGTCGTGCCGGTTACAAAATCACTTATGTCAACCGCAGTTACTATCCCGTGATCGATGATGAGGAGATCGAGTGCGTCCTGATTCGCGCTCAGGAGATGGCGCGCTACGTCCAAGATGGTGTTCTGGATGCCGGTTTGACCGGGTACGATTGGATTGTTGAGACGAACGCGGACGTGATCGAAGTTGCGGAACTTGTCTTCTCGAAAGTGAGCCGTCGCCCAGTCCGCTGGGTGTTGTGTGTGCCGGAGAATTCGCCCGTCCAGTCGGTTAAAGACCTGGAAGGCAAGCGCATCGCCACCGAGGCCGTGGGAATTACCCAGCGCTATTTGGAGAAACATGGCGTAAAGGCCAAGGTGGAGTTTAGTTGGGGTGCTACAGAGGTCAAACCGCCCCGCTTGGCCGATGCCATCGTAGAAGTCACGGAAACGGGAAGCTCCTTGCGAGCGAATAATCTACGGATCGTGGATGAGGTCTTGACGAGCACCCCGCGGTTTATTGCTAATCGGGAGTCCTACAAAGACCCGTGGAAACGGCAGAAGATCGAGGATATCGTTCTCATGCTTCGCGGTGCCATGGCGGCCGAAGGTAAGGTCAGCCTCATGATGAACGTACCACGAGCGAAGCTACAAGATGTCATTGCTGTCTTGCCGGCCTTGCAAAAGCCCACTGTGGCTGATCTCTCCGACCCTAACTGGGTGGCTGTGATTACGGTATGCGACGAATCCGTCGTGCGCCAGATTATCCCCAGGCTAAAGGCTGCCGGGGCCCAAGGGATCGTGGAGCAGCCGGTGACCAAGCTTATAGAATAGAAGGGCATCTTGACCAACGCCCAGGTCGCGATCGCGGAAGGATATCGAAGGATATCTCTGC
>Ga0209608_1002008_pt1 | contig 15238 bp, 13 predicted proteins | sample AD_UKC130_MetaG_FD_184428 | JGI IMG/M metagenome (GOLD analysis project Ga0209608, IMG submission 184428) | Active sludge microbial communities of municipal wastewater-treating anaerobic digesters from Canada - AD_UKC130_MetaG (SPAdes) (version 2) | ecosystem: Engineered > Bioreactor > Anaerobic... | reverse complement strand
AACAATGCATAACGGTTAAAGCGGTACTGACCATCCAAAGTCGAGTATGTGAAAGCGAAAATCGACATTAAATAAGAGAGTAGCCGAGAATAATGCTGAAAATCGAAAGAGTAAGCTAAGAATTTATTAACCCACAAAAATTTTAAAAAAATGAAAAAAATTTTTATTCTAATGATTGCAGCCATTTTTTTGGCAGCTTGCACTAAAGAAAATTTAAATGAGCAACCTTTGAACGAGTCAACTGATGTTTTTAAAGATATTAGGTTGGTTACGCTAACTGATGTAAATAAATCAATGGGTATTACCATGCTTGAGTTCAAAAGCATTGATCATTATGAAAAAACCCTTGCTGCTCTTGAAGCTTTAGTTGAAGAACATGAAGATTCATTTTTATCAACTTGGAGCATGTTAAACGAAGAAGATTTGAATGCAAAAGAAGAAGAGGTAGGGTTTATTTACTATCAGCCCTTAATTGACTTTGAGAATGCATATAACATACATTCTTCAATGCGTCAAGCTTTCGAACTAGCACAAGCTAAATGGTTAAATAATGAAGAACTTGACACGGAAAATGATCCATCAAATGTTTATTGTTTTGACATGGCCGAAATGACCCTGCTGAATGCCGATGGTGAAGTGAAAATTGGTGATTTTTTATTAAAGTTAACCAACAAAGGCTTTGTTAAAATAGAAAATGATGATGTGGCAACTTTAATTCGTATTAAAGAAGGTGATTTATCAGCCTACCTTGAACCAACCGTTACAACTAATATTGAATATGATGGTAATGAGATAAGTAGTAGTGATTGTAAAGCATGGAAAGGAAAAGATTATTGGGACCCTTATCAGTCAAATAATAAAGTCAAGTTGCATGTGCATTTCCATTGCTATCCATGGAAAGGTGTTTCAGAGGCAAAAATTACTTCCTACAAAAAAAGCGGAAACAAATGGAAGGAGTATAGAATGAACCTTGGCGTAGCAAACCAAAGTGATTTTAGGGATTATAAATGCAGTAATTCGCTATTAATGTGGTCTGGATGGAAGCATAAGAATAGTAAAAGCATTGAGAAAAGAAATACATCATTGGCTGAGTACTTCCCTAAATATTTTGCTGAAAACGGCGAGTCTGTTTATGGGCTATTTGAATATACAGGCAAATACTCAATAAGAGTTCTGGTATGGTAAAGTTCTCATCATGCATTAAAACAATGGTGGGGGGTATCCTCACCATTGTTTTCCCTCTAATTACCCAAGCACAACATAGAGCAGAGTATCCTGAACTAAATGAATACCGTAAATGGGCCTTTGTTGCTGGGCCGGTTCTTTATAACAGGGCTACCTTAACACCCCAATTCGGCGATTATACTTTTAATAACAAACCAATATTAGGCTTTAATGCTGGTTTTGTATATGACTTTCATCCAGATGCAAAATGGTCATTCATAACAGGACTTTATTGTGCAATTGAACCTGTCTATAATGTGGAATTTACTCTAAAGAAAATAGATATATATGATTATTTTGGTGGAGATTACACTGATCATGTTAAAATGTATTCAATTTTATCATTTTCATTCCCATTATTATTGCGACTAAATATACAGTTAGGAAATAGAACGTTTATTTCTTTTTTGACAGGATTTAAAGCAATGTATTTCCCGTCAGGTGATGCTGAAATGACTTATGCAATAACAAGTCAAGATCTATCAGAAACAAGGGAGGTATTTGGCCTAAAACTTGAAAGTCCTGAAAATTCTATTCAAGGTAGTTTTATTTTAGGAAGTGGCTTTTCTTATGCTATGGATAAAGTACTACTTAAAACAAACCTGATTTATGTAATGAACTTCCAGAATACCATGTCAGGAGAATACCAGTTTGCAAACCTACTCACATCTCCAGACACTAGAGGATACTACAATTTATCAGGAAATTACCTTGGCCTGCTATTTTCGGTTAGTTTAAAGAAAGGAAAGAAAAAATAATGAAAAATGCACATAACAAAAGCTAAAATCAAGCAGGCATAATTTGAAGTGCAATACAACTAATAAACTTTATCGCAGGTTGATAATGACGTGTTCGAAATGCCCCGCAAACTTTTAGCCTCAAGCATTTCTAAAACCTTGCTCTTACGAAAAGGAAACCTGAAATTTTTAAACAAAATATTTGCATATTTAAAAATAAAATTATATATTTGTAACAAAATAATAATCATAGCACACGGTTTAAACCGTGTGCTATGATTATTAACGAATAACCAATCCTTTTCAAGTCGTCGAAAAACCTGTGGTGAGCAAAGCTGAACCATGGTTTATGTTAAAATATGTAAAATATCAAATTTTTAAACAAAATAATTACATTTTTAAAAATAAAATTGTATATTTACAAAAAAATTAAAGTCTAAACAACGTTGTGTTACTAGACACTAAATAGTAAATATTATGAAATTAAATTTTTTTAAAATTACAATTCTCTCCGCTATACTATTTTTTAGTAGTTGTGAACAAGAGGATATATTTGAAGGCATAATTGTAAAAGAATTTGATTTTGGTCGTTGTTTCCCCCCGTTTGGCAATGAACTAGATGAGTACGTTATTACAAATGACAGCTTGTATCAAAATTTATTGACACTAGGTACGGTTGTATGTGATAATTATACTTTACCTGAAATTGATTTTACAACTTATACTTTACTTGGTAAATATACTGTATCTGATGGAGAGGTGAAATATTATAAAAGAAAGGTTATAAAAGACGAAAGTAATATGAAGTATATTTATACAATTTATATGAAGTGTCAAAATAATAACAAGGCTGAAATATCTATGAATTGGGTATTAGTACCCCAATTGCCAGATGATTATAATGTAGAATTTATAGTTATTATTTCATAGCGGCAGAATAATAAAATTTGAAATGAAAATAAAAACTGTGAAATGTAAACCACCGAAATGCTATCATGCTGTATAAAATATTGGGAAATATGTGGTAAAATCAATTTTTCTGCTCTGCATTGGCGTTTATGTCAGCAGATAGGAACGTATCCCGCACTCTCCAACATTTCATAGACTAAAACGTTGGAAATAATCTTAATACTAATACTCAAGCATTATGAGACCATTAAGTAAGTCAGAAAAGAATGTTGTTAAAAAACTATGTGAAGTCTGTGTTATTTATTATTAATTATTACAATCTCATTTAATAAAAATTACCTAATTTTCATTTTAACTTCATAAAAATTATAGTAAAATTCACGTTTTAAGGTAATATTTGATTGTAAAATTATTGTTATTAATCCACAAATGCACACAAATGAGCACAAATAAGAAATTTACCATGTGAGATATAGAGTAAAAGATACATTAAAAGTAGAATACTACTTATCTCACGGGGTAAATCCCAAAATCCTTTAATCCTACAAATCCCAGTTAAGACAATTAAATTCTATCATTCTCCTTGTTCTTTGTGCATTCTTTGAGAACTCTATGGTTGATATTTAACTGTCCAGTAATAAATAAAAATCTTTTTTATAAAATTACTCTTTTTTAATCTTTACCGACTCAAAACGTTATAGAACCATTACTTGAATTTACGTAATAGAAATTATGAATAATTAATTTATAGAATGTTTAAAAATATTAATTGATATTTTTATCAATATTTAATAATGTAAAAAAATAGAATAGGGGAGTTTTTTTTAAAAAAATTAACAATTGTAAATTATTCATTACAATTTAATAAAAGAATCTATTTACATAAATCAATTAATAAGTAATTTACAAAAGTAAATAGATTTACAAAAATAAATTACGACATTTTTTATAAATTTTTATAAAAAAACATAAAAAATAGATTATAATCAGATTATTATATATTTATAATATTATATATCAATAAAATAACACATATAAATTAAACTAATACATTAAGTATTTCTCTATTTATTTCAACTAAAATTAATTAGAAAATAAATATTTATAAATTATTGAATATTAATTAATTAAACATAAATATTTAAAGCATTACTTTAAAATATACAATTGTTAATTTACAAATATACAAATGTAAATAGATTGTGTTTTTATAATTTAAAAAAATAATTTAATTTTGTAAACAAAAAAATTATGTTAGATAGAATTTTAAAAATAATGGATTATAATAAATTCACGCCATCAGAATTTGCTGATGCATTAGAAATAGATAGATCTCGTTTATCGCATATTCTAAATGGACGTAATAACCCCTCATTAGAAATTGTTATGAAAATACTTGAAAAATTTCCTGAAATTAGCTCTGATTGGTTATTATTCGGATCTGGTAATATGCTTAAAAATTTAGAAACTTCTAATAAAAATTCAAATTTAATAAATGAAAAAAATAAACCTACAACTGCAGAATTAGATTTAGTTATTCCTGATGCTTATAATAACGATAAAAATTTAGATAAACAAATTAATGAAGAAAAAGATATAAAAGAAGCAATAAAAGAACCTACTAATGCTCCATTAACTGATAAATCGATTAATGAAGATAAACTTAATTTAACATCTCAAAACATAACCTTAGAAAAACCAATGCACAATACTAATGAAGGCATTAAAGAAATTATAAGCATAACATGGTTCTTTTCTGATGGTACTTTTAAAAGTTTCACACCAGAAAAATAATAAACAGTTAAAAAAAGTAAAAAACGGTATAAAAGAATTTAAAAAGAAAAGATTTCTTTTTTAGTAAATATCAGATCAATTTCTCTTTTAGCACTTTCTACATCTTTGCTACCATGAATAGCATTAGCTCTAATACTAGTACCATATTGATATCTGATAGTACCTGGTTTAGATTTAGAAGGATCAGTTGCTCCCATTAAATTTCTAAAATCTTCTATTGCATTTTCTTTTTCAATTACCATAGCGACAATAGGTCCCGATGTCATAAAATCTATGAGATCATTATAGAAATCCATATCTTTATGTTCTTGATAAAAAGTTGCTGCTAAGGTTTTGTTCATTTTCATCATTTTCAATGCTCTTAGTTTGAAACCATTAGCACAAATGGTGTGAAGGATAGCTCCAGTATGACCATTTTGTACTGCTATGGGTTTAATAATTGCAAGAGTACGTTGTTCTGCCATAATAATTTATTTTTTAAATTTGCAAAATTTTGCATGCTAAATTATAATATTTTTTTAATATGAATAATATATCAAATTTTTTTCAATTGAAATCAATTTTTATGAGTCAGCAAAGTTACAAAATTATTGTAACAACTCATAAAAATCCTGATGGTGATGCTTTAGGTTCATCTATAGCTATTAGTAGATTTCTTAGAAAATTGGGACATAAGGTATCAATTGTAATTCCTGATGCTATACCTTCGTTTTATTTGTGGATGCCTGATATAGACCAAGCAATTATTTTTGATGATGACAATGCTCTATGTTTTAGCATATTTTCTGATGCAGATTATCTCATCGCTACTGACCTCAATTCACTTAGTCGCAATATGAGTATGTCTGTATCAATTAATAACATAAAAGCTTTTCGCATATGTATAGATCATCATCTAGATCCACCACAGAATGAATGGGATATTTTGATTTCTGATAATAATGTTTCTTCTACATCAGAAATTATTTATGATTTATTGACTTATATGGATCCTAATTTGATAGACAAACAAATAGCAGAATGCATTTATACTGGCATTTATACAGATACTAATAAATTTTTTCATTGTTGTAATTGTTCACATCCTTATGAGATAATAGCTGAATTAATTAAAAAAGGCATTAATGTCAATGAAATTAATAATTTGATCTACAATTCTTATACTTATGACAGGTTTAGATTATTAGGCTATAGCATTTACGAAAAATTAAAATTTATAGAAAATAAAGGAGTAGCCTACATTAAACTTACTCAAAAAGAACTTCAAGAGTTTAATTATCATCCTGGATATACTGAGGGGATAGTTTCTATGCCGCTTAGCATTGAAAATGTAAACGTTTCTGCTTTGATATCTGAGAGAAAAGATCGTATTAAAATTAGTTTGCGTAGTAAAGCCGCCTATGACGTGAGATATTTAGCTCAACGATATTTTAATGGTGGCGGACATAAAAATGCCTCAGGAGCCGATTTTTATGGGTCATTAGATGAAGCAGAAAAAATATTCATAGAAGCTGTCGAAAAATATTTGTGATTTTCTGATAATAACAATTCCGAAAAAATAGCAGTTGAATAAATTGGAACAAATTATCCACAAATGGACACAAATAAAGATTAAGGTTGATGAGTTGATAAATTGAGTAGTTTAGAAGTGATAAGTAATAAATTAAAGTTTTTATAAGTTAATTAATGATAAAACTATGCTTCCTCTCTCAATTTCTCCCCATCTCCCAGTCTCCATTTCACCCAGTCACCAAGTCTCCTCGTCACTAAACAGGATCTACATCTATATCTACTAAAACACTTCGCCACACTTTATTTCTTTTTAGAGAATAGAAAACAACTTCATTAATTTGTTGTTTTTTGATTTTTAGAGAATTATCACGTGGTATTTTAATTAAAATTTGACGATAATAATAATCTCTAATTTTTGATATTACAGGCTCTACAGGACCTTTCACGTATTCAGTATCCAAAATATCTTTTATTTTAGTTGCTAAAACATCTGAGGCGGCTTTTACAATATCTATTTTTTTGTGTCGTAGTTGTATTTGTATCATTCTATAGTAAGGTGGATATTTGAATTGCCATCTATCTTTTAATTCATTTTCAGCAAAATCATCATAATTATTATTAACAATATAGGGTAGGATAGGGTTATTGAGAGAAAAAGTCTGAATAAATACTCTCCCTTGCACATCTCTACGTCCAGCTCTACCTGCCACCTGCATTAGCAATTGTATAGCATGTTCAAACACGCGAAAATTAGGATATACTAACAAATTGTCAGCATTCAATACTCCCACAAGTTGAATATTAGAAAAATCTAATCCTTTTGATATCATTTGTGTACCTACAAGTATTTGAGTTTCACGTAGCTCAAATTTTTGGATTATTTCTTTGAAAGCATGCTTTCGTCTGGTACTATCCAAATCTAATCTATCAATTCTGTAATTTGGAAAATATTTTTGTAGCTCAGTTTCTACTCTTTCTGTTCCGAAGCCTTTGAATATCAATCTATTAGATTTACATTTTGGACAATAAGTAGGTACTTCAATAGTATAACCACAATAGTGGCATTTTAGCAAATTTTCATTTTTATGATAAGTAAGATTGACATCGCAATGTGGACAAGGGAAAATATACCCACAATTTCTGCATTCCATCCATGATGAATAGCCACGGCGATTTTGAAATAAAAGTACTTGCCTACCAGCTTTCACCTCATCATCTATAGCTTTTAAAAGAGTACTACTAAAATGTCCTCTCACTTTGCCTTGCTGCATAAGAGATTTCATATCTACAATTTCTATCAAAGGCGGTATAATACCAGAATATCTTTCTTTAATTTTAACAAATCCAATTTTGCCTATTTTGGCATTATACCAACTTTCTAGACTTGGCGTAGCACTACCTAGAATGAGATTAGCATTGTGATTATCAGCTAAAATAAAACTCATATCTCTTGCATGATATCTAGGATTTAGTTCTTGTTGCTTATATGATGGGTCGTGCTCTTCATCTACAACTATTAAACCTAAATTTTTAAATGGTAAAAATAATGCAGAGCGAGGACCTACTATTATGCAGGAGGCATCATCTTGCTCCCACAAATCCACTAATTTATTCCATATTTCTACTCGTTCATGTAGGTTAAATCTACTATGATATACCAAAATCCTTTCACCGAAATATTTTTGTAATCTATTAACTAGATAAGTTGTTAAGCTAATTTCAGGTAAAAGATACAGCACTTGTTTACCCGCATCTAGATACTCTTGAATCAGAGTAGAGTATATTTCAGTTTTACCACTGCCAGGAACTCCATATAAAAGTACATGCTTTTTTTTACTTATGTATCCTTTTATTTCATTATAAGCTGATTTTTGTATATCAGACAATGTAATTTTCTCAATTTCATTAAAATGAGATATTTTATTATCTATCCTAGAAACAGTTTCGATAGTTTCAATAATATATCCTTTTTTTATCAGAGATTGTATAGCTGAGATAGAAAACTTATTAGATAATTCTGATTTAAGTATCTTTACTTGTCCTTGTGAGCGTTTTTGATTTAAATATAAGATAACATCTATTTGTTTAGGAGCTTTTTTTTCTAATTTATTAATTATTTCATTGAAATCTTCTGAGTCTATAAAATCCTCACTCAAGTTAATAAATTTAACATTTTTTGGAATAAATTTTTCTTCACATTCTTCACTAGGGTAGATGATACTTTTGTCAATGCAAGATTTTATAAATTTTTGTATATTTTTTTTACCTAATAACTTTTGTATATCATCATTTGTTATGAATTCTCTACTAAGCAAAGTTTCATAAATTAAATTTTCATCTTCTGTTTGGATATTATTTAAATCAATGTCTGGATGTAGCTGATATTTAGTTTCTGATTGTATTTTTAGCCCACTAGGAAGAGCATTATTCAATACATCACCTATATTTGCCAAATAATAATCTGCTACCCATTTACATAGTTCCCATTGTTGTTTATTTATTATTGGTTTATCATCTAATATTTCTAAGATATATTTAATTTCGTCTATGTTATTAGTAAATTCATCTAAATTATCAATATTTTCATTATTTAGAATATCTATTACCACACCCGCATATAATTTTTTAGCTCCGAATGGTACTATCACTCTGATGCCCCATTGAATTTCATTTTGTAAATCTGATGGTACTTTATATAGAAACGTTTTGTCTAATGGCAGTGGTAAAGCTACATCTACAAACATTTTTTCATTTATTTTGATTACAAATATAGCAAAAATATATATAATGTTTATGCTTCAGAATTGCTTTCCAAGTAAATATGACTAAAAATACGAAACAAAACTCAGTAATTAAAAATTAAATAAAATAAACATAAGATATTTTTTATGGTTCTAAAACATTTATTGTGGGTAAATTATTTAGGTTAGCATTTAACTGTCAAATTGTTGTTATTTATCCACAAATACACACAAATGAGCACGAATAATAAATTAACCCTGACCTTTAGGTCAGGGTATGGCATAAAAAGAGGTATGGGCTTTAGCCCTGAAAAAAGACAAAATTTCAAAAATCCTTTATTCTCACAAATCATGGTTTAGACAATTTGCTCTGTGTTCTTTGTGCATTCTTTGAGAACTTTGTGGTTAACTATTTAATAATAAATAAAATTTATTTTTGTAAAATTACTCTTTTTTAATCTTTACCGACTCAAAACGTTATAGAACCAATATTTTTAGATATTTTAAAAAAATAATATAAATTTGTAATGTCAAACAACAAATAAATTAAACATGAAAAAATTAATAATAAAATTAATTGTTGTAGTGATGGCAATAATTGGAATTACTGCATTAATGAGTTGTGAGAAATACATCTCTGAAATACCAATTAAAAATTTTGTAACAAGTGATGGTAAGACAATATCAGTTGACTCATTTTTAAATAATGGTGTAGCATTAATTTTTTCATATGAATGTGGTTATAGTATGAGAGATATTCCTCTTTACAATGAAATGAATCAGAAGTTAAAGCAATTTAAACCAGATATTATTACAATTGCATTTAGTGACACTTATCTTAAAGAAAGTGTCCTCAAATATCCTGATATGGCAGATTTTTATGAGAAAAATAAATTAAAATGGGACATTGTAGAAAATAGCGATTCAATATATTCAAAAATATGGAAGAAAAAAGTTTTTCCTCAATTTCATTATATTAAATCTGGCAAAATAGTAAAAAGTATTCTTGCTCCATATCCAAATGAAATTGACGATTTTGTTAATTATATCATTAATGATAATTCAGAATAATAGAATGCTTCAACTTATTAAGGGACGACTAATTAGAAGAGTAGAGTTAGTTTTTGTATTTATAAGTAATGTAACAGATTAAAACTTTATATTTAAAAATTCTATTTAACATAATATAAATTATCGGACAATTGTATATAAAATTTTATAACATATTTTAAGATTACATTATTACTTTGTTTAATATTAATTTTACTTTAAAGTGATTAAAATAATTCGCAGTTGTTTAATATTTTTGATTCTATAACGTTTTGTTATTATTAATCCACAAATTAACACAAATGAGCACAAATTATTAATTAAAGTTGAGTGGTTGATAAGTTGAGAAGTTTAGTAAGATATTAGTTTTAAAATTATTCACAAATGCACTCAAAAAACTAAATCATCAGTGCTAATTTGTGGATGAAATTATAGACATTTAAGCATATACATTTAAGAAATTATACTAAATAATTTCTATTTAACATAATAAAAAAAATTACCAGGAAAGCCTGGTAATTTTTTCAAAATAAAATTATAATTAGTAAACTTAATCCAGCAAATGAATTGAGAGTCCACTACGAAGTTTGGGTTCAAACCAAGTAGTTTTTGGAGGCATTATGTTGCCGCTATCTGCGATATCCATGAGTTGTTTCATAGATACTGGATATAGAGCAAAAGCTACTGTCATTTCTCCATTATCCACGCGGCGTTTCAACTCTCCTAAGCCTCTGATTCCACCTACAAAATCAATTCTTTTATCTGTTCTCAGATCCTTTATACCTAATAAATTATTTAAAACTAAATCTGATAAAATAGTTACATCTAGTATCCCAATAGGATCATTGTCGTTGTAGGTGCCTTTTTTTGCTGTTAATGAATACCAATTACCCCCTAAATACATTGAAAAATTATGAAGTTTATTAGGCTTAAATTCTTCAGTACCTTTATTTTCAATATCAAAAAATTCAGATAATTTTTGTAAAAATTCATCTTTGCTTAGACCATTTAAATCTTTTACAACCCTATTATAATCAATAATTGTCAGTTGATTATCTGGGAAAGCTACAGCCATGAAATAGTTAAATTCTTCATTGCCAGTAAAATTAGGATGTTGTTCACGTTTTTCTTTACCTACTAAAGCTGCTGCTGCAGTACGATGATGACCATCAGCTACATAAAGAGCAGGCATTTGAGCAAATAATTTTTGAATTTTTTCATTAATTTCTTTTTCATTTATTACCCAGAAATGATGTCCTACGCCATCATTAGCAGTGAAATCATAAATTGGTTCATGTCCTTTAGCGTAAGAAATAATCAAGTTATCTAATTCAGGAAGTGATTTATATGCAAAAAATACTGGTTCAACATTTGCATTAGTTACTCTCACATGTTTCATTCTATCTTCTTCTTTATCCTTACGGGTGAGTTCATGTTTTTTGATAACATTATTAAAATAGTCATCTATGCTAGCACAACCAACGATTCCATATTGAGTTTTTCCCCACATAGTTTGAGCATAAATATAGAAATATGCTTCATCATCAGCTAGTAACCATTTATTTTCAATAAATTTCTGAAAATTTTCTTTTGCTTTTTCATAAACACGAGGATCATGTTCATCAGTGCCTACAGGTAAATCTATTTCTGCTCTAGTAATATGAAGCAAAGAATATGGATTGCCTTCAGCTTCTTTTCTTGCTTCTTGGGTATTAATAACATCATATGGTTTAGCTGCCACTTTATCAGCTATATTTTTCGGTGGTCGTAATGCTTTAAAAGGTCTAAAAATTGCCATAATTTAATTTATTTTACAAGATTTACATACAATAATTATTTACATTCACAAAAAATATTAATCAACACTAAATTTCTTTAATGAAAGTAATTTTTTAAATAAAGTCTCTCTCCTACTCTATTAACTAGCAGATAGAGAATTAAATCAGTTCGTTACCGCTATTATTTTCTTCTAAATTTTCATCATCTTCTTCTTCATCAGAAGAGCTTCTTTCACCTCTTTTATTACGTTGTAAAGAAGAGATAAGAGCACCTAACATTTTAGAGATTTCAATAAGCAAATTTTTAGCTTCTTCGTGTTGCTCATCGGTAATTAAACCTTCTTTTTGAGCAATAGTAATAAGTACGATACTTTTTCTGATAGAGCTACGACCCATTTTTAGATAATAGATAAATTGGTTTTTAGTACGACCAGAACCTTCGGCAATATTAACCGTAATTTCTTGTGCTGCCTCTATCATATCATTCCTAATCACAGAAGCATAATCTGGAAATGATTTGGTAGCATTAAAAACCCAAGACACGAAATCTAAAGTCTTGTGATAAATGCGTAGATCTTCGAATCTGAAGAAGTTCATTGGTCTATTTTCTTCCATAGTTGTATATTTTTGGTGTTGTAATTTATTTTTCTATTTATTCACTTGAAAAGTAGTATCTCCATTATTAAAGAAAGCAATAATTTGTTTAACTGCTGCTAAACCAGCATTATTATTAGCTTCCTTGGTTTGAGCACCTAATTTTTTGGGAGTAGCATAATAACGTCCAGGATATTTTTCATTTAAGACATCTTTGCAATTTGGAGCGACATCAGTCACATATTTAAAATCTGGTCTTTCTGCAAACATTTTTAATAAGCCATCTTCATCAATAAGTTCTTTTCTTGCAGTATTTACTAAAACAGCATTTTTAGGCATTAATGATAATAAATTATAATTTATTGATTTTATAGTATTATCATTAGCTGGTATGTGTAATGAAATAAATTGACATGATTTATATAATTCTTCAATAGAATTAGCTTTAGTTACGTTAAATTGTTTATACTCTTCTTCGTTAGCAGAGCGTCTATGTCCATATAATTTCATATTAAAGCCTTTTACTAACTCAGCTAAAGCTTTTGCAGTATAACCAAAACCATGTAATCCTAAAGTTTTACCTTTTAATTCAATACCAGAACTACCATCAAAGAAATTACGAGCAGCATATAACATAAGAGCAAGTGCTAATTCTGCCACTGCATTAGAATTTTGTCCTGGTGTATTCATGACGACTATTTTGCGTTCAGTGCATACATTGAGATCTATATTATCATATCCTGCACCCGCTCTAACAACTATTTTGAGATTAGGAGCATGTGAAATTAAATCTTTATCTACAATATCGCTACGAACTATCAAAGCTTCAGCATCTTTTACGCCTTCATAGGCTTCTTCTTTAGTTTTATAATTTTCTACAAATTTGATATCAAATTTTTCTGCTTTTGCAATGTCACTCATTTTATTAACAGCATCACTTGCAAAAGGTTTTTCTGTTAAAACTACTATTTTATTCATAATACTCATTTTTTTAATATTATTTCAAATTTGTTTTTTCGAACTCTTCCATAGCTTGTACAAGAACCTTAACACTATCAATAGGTAAAGCATTATATATAGAAGCTCTGAAACCACCTACGCTTCTATGACCTTTGATACCTACTATACCATATTTTTTAGAATGATCTAAAAAAGCTGCTTCTAAATCTTTGTATGGATCCTGCATTACAAAAGTAATATTCATTAATGAACGATCTTCTTTGTTTGGAACAGTAGGAACAAACATTTTACTATTATCTAAATAATCATTGAGAACTTTAGCTTTATCTTCATTGATTTTTTTCATATTTTCTAAACCACCGATTTCTGTTTTTAACCAACGCATCACTTCTCTAACAACAAAAATAGCATATACAGGAGGAGTATTATAAAGACTATTTGCCTCAGTATGAGTTTTGTAATTGAGCATAGTAGGTATTATACGGTCAGTAACTTGTTTACTATTTAGAAAATCATCTTTTATGATTGCTATAGTTACACCTGCTGGACCGACATTTTTCTGAGCACCACCATATATCAAAGCATACTTAGATACATCTACTGGTCTGCTATAAAAATCTGATGACATATCAGCTACTAGAGGTACAGGTGAATTAAAGTCAGTTTTTATTTCTGTACCATAAATTGTATTATTAGTAGTAATGTGGAAGTAATCTACATCTGTAGGTATAGTAAAATTTTTAGGAATATAAGTGAAATTTTTATCTGCTGAGGAAGCTACTATCTGTACTTCACCAAATAATTTAGCTTCTTTAGCGGCTTTTTTTGCCCAGCTACCTGTTTCTAAATAGGCAGCTTTAGTTTTAAGAAAATTCATTGGTAGCATAGCAAATTGAGTAGACGCACCTCCACCAACGAAAATGATGTGGTAACCTTCTGGAATATTCATTAACTCTTTCATCAATTCTACAGCTTCATTAATAATAGCATCAAATTCTTTTGATCTATGTGAAATCTCTAGTACAGATATTCCTATACCATCCAAATCTATAGCTGCTTTTGAAACTTTTTCTAATACTGATACAGGTAATACTGCGGGACCTGCGTTAAAAATATGTTTTCTCATAATACAAAATTTTTTTATGTTTTTTGCAAAGTTATAGCTTTTTTTAATAATAAAAAAATTTTTTTGAAATATAAAAACTTAATAAGTTTGCAAAAAAATGTCTTTAATAAGAATAAGTAAAGAATTTCATTTTGAGATGGCACACGTATTAGATGGATATGATGGCTTGTGTGCTTATGTACATGGACATTCTTATACTTTAATTATTACTGTTATGGGCACACCAAATAACGATATTTTTTCTCCCCAAAATGGTATGGTAATGGATTTTGGTGTTTTGAAAGATATTATAAATAAAAATATTATAAATAGATTCGATCATTCATTAGTAGTTAATCAAAAAGCTAATTGGATAGAACAAGTGCAAGATATAGACAGTTTTTCTAGGATTATTAAATTGCCTTTTCAGCCAACAAGTGAAAATTTATTATTACATTTCATTGATATTATTGATAAACAGTTACCTGATAATGTAAAATTGGTACACGCATTATTAAGAGAGACAGATAGCTCATATGCAGAATGGTTTTATGATGATAATAATTAAAAATTATCAATAATTAACAAATACTATTTTATTAATGATTGATATTATAAAGCAGTGAAAAAATTTATTAAAAATTTTTTTTATTTATTAAAGAAAACTAGGATTAAAGTTTACGAATGGATATTTAAAATCAATCCAAAGGTACTAAACCTTAGTTATATATTAATTTCATTTTTTTCATTTTTTGGTGGTTTATTAACAATATTTTTTATTGGTAATTTATATACGCCAACAGTAGCACAAAATCTAATCCCATATATAAATTT
>Ga0209608_1001996_pt1 | contig 15281 bp, 11 predicted proteins | sample AD_UKC130_MetaG_FD_184428 | JGI IMG/M metagenome (GOLD analysis project Ga0209608, IMG submission 184428) | Active sludge microbial communities of municipal wastewater-treating anaerobic digesters from Canada - AD_UKC130_MetaG (SPAdes) (version 2) | ecosystem: Engineered > Bioreactor > Anaerobic... | reverse complement strand
ACTCACCCTTGGTGCGTCAATGGATTCTTCTCCGCATGCTGGCGTCACGGCGGTTCGGTGTCACGGTTCGCGAAATGGCCCAGACCCTGGAAGTGAGCGAGAAAACGATTCGTCGTGATCTCGACATGTTCATACAAGCGGGTTTTCCCTTAGATGAGACTGTTGGTGAACATGGCAAGAAACGTTGGAGGCTAACCGGTGATCTCATAGAAAAAGGATTACCTATCACTTACGATGAGGCGATTGCCTTGCATCTTGCACGGTGTCTGATGGAACCTCTCGCGGGGACGATGTTCTGGACGGCTGCGCAAAGTGCCTTCAACAAAATCCGCAGTGTTTTCAATGAGACGGCTTGGGCCTACGTGGAAAAGATGGCCCATTCTTTTTATAGAACCCGGACGGGGATGTGCGATTACGCCAAGAAGGCTGAGCTCATCGACCAGATTATGCTTGCCATTGAAGACCGGAAGGCTATTGAATTGCGATACCATTCGTTGAAGGCGCCGGAAGCCACCACGTACACGGTGCATCCCTATGGGTTGACCTATCACCGAGGGGCACTTTATCTTGTGGGACTCTTGGTTGAATGCAACGAAATTCGCCATTGGAAGGTCAATCGCGTTGAGGCTGTCAAAATAACCGATCAGCCGTTTGACTTCCCAGAAGGATTTTCCCTTGAAAAACATCTTGCCGGCAGTTTCGGTATCTTCCAGGGCGATGGCGATTATCATGTGCGGGTTTTGTTTTCTCCCGTCGTTGCGCGCTATGTAAGCGAAGCGACATGGCATGCCAGCCAGCGGCTATATCCCCAGCGTGATGGTTCCGTCATTGCCGAGTTTGATCTGGACAGTTTGGAGGAAATCCAACGGTGGATTCTTAGTTTTGGGAAATATGCCAAGGTCCTTGAACCTGAGGAGTTACAACAGCGGATGCAGGAAGAGATTAGGGAGATGTTAGCCACCTACGAAGACTTGCGGGAGCGGCCCTCAAGGAAGCGACAGTTGTCACCTCACGCGAAGCTTGCTTTTGCCGCGCCTGACTTCGGTCCCGCGTTCGCCCCGATCGAACGAACGCCGTAGTGGATAGCTTTCTTTCCTGTCTGGTAACCAATTTTTTCCCGCCGTGCGGAGCCATTTATGTATCATTGGCGTCGTTTCCCGCAGCGAGTTTGGATAGCATTTCCTGCCTGAATTCGCAAAAACGGCCCTCGCAGATGGCACTTCGGGCCCGCTGGATCAGACGCTGGTAGTACGTCAGGTTATGCAGAGTAAGAAGGATAGGGCCGAGCATTTCTTTGACCATAAACAAATGTCGAATGTAGCCGCGGCTGAAAGAACAGGCAGGACAAGGACACGTGGGGTCGATGGGGCGAGGGTCTCGCTCATAGCGAGCATTCCTCATACGCATTGGCCCATCATCGGTGAATGCCATAGCGTTGCGTCCATTCCGCGTTGGGATCACGCAATCGAACATGTCGATCCCGCGATAAATGGCCTCAATCAAATCAACGGGACGCCCAACGCCCATAAGATACCGGGGGCGTGTTCTTGGCAGCACGGGGACCGTCACGTCAAGAATGCGATACATCTCCTGTGGTGGCTCCCCTACACTCAAACCGCCAACGGCATAACCGTCAAACCCCAGGTTAATTAGGGCTTCAGCGCATCGGATCCTCAAATCCGGCTCGAGACCACCTTGAACAATGGCAAAAAGTAACTGTTCCTTTCTGGAGTGGGCAACCTTGCAGCGCTCAGCCCAGCGAAGACTCCGTTCCATGGCTTCTTTGATAACGGTCCGCTCGTTAGGCAGCCCCACCACGTGGTCAAAAACCATGGCCACGTCAGAGCCTAGCATCTCCTGAACCGAGATGGAGCCTTCCGGCGTTAAGACCACACGCTGTCCATCAATATGGGAGCGAAAGGTGGCCCCAGTTTCGTCGATCTTTGCAAGCTGTGCCAGACTGAAGACCTGAAATCCGCCGCTGTCTGTAAGAATAGGCCCGTCCCACCCCATAAAACGATGCAAACCGCCTAACTCGGCAACGATCTCAGGACCGGGCCTCAACAGTAAATGGTAGGTGTTCGAAAGGATGATCTGCGTCCCGGTACGACAGACCAACTCGGGTAACACACCCTTGATCGAACCCCGCGTTCCCACGGGCATGAAGGCCGGAGTCTGCACCTCACCATGGGCCGTTCTTAGGATGCCGCACCGGGCAGCACAGTGTGGGTCTTCGCAGATAACCTGAAACGACTCTTGCGCCGAGTGCATCAAAGGAGTACATCAACAGCCCAGGTCCAGACAAATCACCAGCAATAAAGGCTCCGCTGGCCTTCGCCGGAGTTTGTGGAATTGTCGCCTACCCCACACCACCGTTCGGGTCTCAATCACCACGCAATTTCAACCCTAAAGCCCGCAACTTTTCGCGAACTTCATTGAGGCTTGTGACGCCAAAGTTTTTGCATTCCAAAAGTTCGTCGCCACTTTTGCGGATCAGCTCACCAACGGTATTGATCCCAAGGCGCGCCATGCATTTTCTCGCCCGCACCGAAAGATTTAACTCCGAGACGGGCTTGGCCAGCAAGGCCTCTTCTTCGGGAGCGAGCGGCTCTTCAGGTTCTCCGAGGGGTTCTACAGCCGCACGTTCGGGAAGGAGTTGACCGAGACGCAGTCCCTTTGAGGCCAGCATCTCCTTGATCTCAGCAAGGCTGGTCTCACCGAAATTCTTACTGGCGAGCAAATCCTGTTCTGTGCAGCGACACAGGTCGCCCAATGTCATAATGCCCATCTTTTGCAGGCAATTTCGACTTCGAACAGACAACTCGAAATCTGTCACGGGTGTCGCCAAAATTTGGGCGAGCCGGTCCTTTCGGCGAGCCACATCCTCGTCTAACACGATGCGTCCCGCGGCCTGGGCATCCTTCAAAAATAACCGAGCCCGTGGATGATCCGGAAAAGCATCCAAAACCCGCTGATAGCATCGCACAGCCTTTTCGTATTGTTCAGCATCCTCATAAAGGATGCCAAGATTTATGAGCGCTCCTAGGTGAGGCGGAAAACGCGACACGCACCGCTGGTACAATTCGAGCGCTACCTCGTCGTTGCCCTGTCGATCATTTTCAAGACCCAAACCGAACAGGGCACCCACATGATACGGATCACTCTGCACGGCCCGTTCGTAGAGCTCGATTACTTCGTCTCGACTCGCTCCCAGGCATGCCAGGGTGGCACCCCGTTGGAAAAGGTACTCAGCACTTTCTACGACCGGTCCCGAAAGGCGATCCAAGATTTGTAAGGCCTCCGCAGCGTTGCCTTTTAGGCGGAGGGCCTCGACTTCACCGAGGGCGCACTCGTCGGAATTGTAACCCGCTATGCGGGCCGCTCGAAAACTTTCTAAAGCCAGGTCGAACTTCTGGGTCGCGATATATGCCCGACCAAGATAGTAGTGAGCCAATGCACCGTTATCTCCTCGCTTGAGGACATCGATTGCTCGCTCAAAATGCCCGAGCAGATACAAACAGCACCCCAAACGGACATTGCTGGCCGGCGTTTCTTCCCGCAACTCGAGTTCCGCCACGGCGTCCCGCAGAGCGCGGTACTGACTGGAATCTTCGGCCATCGCATCGGCGAGCGCCTTCACATCGCGCGGACCGAACGCCGCATTACTCAACACGATCTGCCGGACATCTGCGCCGAGTGTTGCCTCAGCCATTCAATCGACTCCCTCATCGAAACGATGTAAAGAAATGCACACGGGCCAATTGCAAACGCCTCACCCGCCGGTCTCTTGACCCCGACAAACTATTACTGGGAACATTAACGCCCGCCGACCGGCGTGTGAGTGTTGTTCCCGCGCGTGATCCACCCGAAAAACGCTGCCCTACTCGTCACGAATCAGCCGTCGCCAGAGCCAACGGGGGGACTCGAACCCCCAACACCCGCATTACGAATGCGGTGCTCTGCCGATTGAGCTACGCTGGCGGCAACAAGAAACCTCCGGTTTGCCGGATCGCTCTACCATTTCCATTCGTTTCCTTAACGATTAGCATAACAGAAAGTGGACTCTTGGCCAAGCGGTCCGGTTACCGCTCGGAAGGGTGGTTCGCGTCTGGCTCGCCACCAATGGGCCCTTCCAGAAGCCATTCGTTACAGGGCAACGTCGTCGAGGTTAATTGTTAGTTCCGCACGGACTTTGTGCGACCGATGGTAGATGGTGGCGATAGGATGTCACCCATAAACCTGGCGTCGTGTAAACCTGGCGTCGTGGTGACTTCCCCATCTTTGGGAAATACGTGGCAAAAAGGGCTTAAATTTGTCTAAACTGAACGAACACATCGCCAAAGATTGTATTCTTTCGCTACTAGATTAGGCAGTTTTCGGTGGCTACAGGGTAGAAGACATGTCCCGCCAATCAATCTTCGAGGCTAGCACCCGGTATTTCTTGTCACCCATCCTCCCCTATTTGGAGGATGACTCTGTCAGCGAGATCATGATCAATGGCCCCTTCGAAGTTTACATCGAGCGTCGGGGTAAGCTCGAAAAGACAGACGCCCGATTCCCAAGCGAGGATGCCCTCATTTCTGCCATTAACAATGTTGCCCAATGGGTTGGCCGGGAGATTGGCCCCGAGCACCCTGTCCTCGATGCCCGCTTGCCTGACGGGTCACGGGTGCACGCCATCCTTCCGCCGACATCGCGGATCGGCACCTGCGTCACGATTCGAAAGTTTACCAAGGAGGCGATGACGCTCGAAGACCTCGTCCGCCTGAACTCACTCTCGGAAGTAGTCAAGGAATTCTTGGAGATTTGTGTCCGGATTCGCAAGAATATTCTGATTTCCGGTGGAACAGGGACCGGAAAGACGGTCCTCCTGGGTGCCCTCTCCCGCGCCATCCCTTTTGAGGAACGAATTGTCGTCATCGAGGATACATCCGAGCTTCGCTTCGTTCAGCCCCACACGATCTATTTGGAAGCCCGTCACGGAGGCCGAGAAGGCCAAGGAATGACGATCCGTCAGTTGTTTAGCAATTCTCTGCGGATGCGTCCTGATCGGATCATCGTGGGAGAAGTCCGCGGCGGGGAAGCCCTCGATATGATCCAGTCGATGCTCAGTGGGCATTCCGGAAGCCTTTCTACAATTCACGCGAGTTCCCCTCGGGATGCCCTAATTCGCCTGGAGACGTTATCGCTCATGTCCGACGTGGATATCCCGGTTTATGTTGCCCGGGCACAGGTCGCCTCGGCCATCCATCTCGTGGTCCAGATTGCCCGTTTTACCGAGGATGGTTCTCGCAAAATCACTCATGTGACGGAGGTGGCCGGTCTCGACGCTGAAAACCGATATCATTTGCGAGACCTATTTGTTTCGCAACTTGTGGGCCGAAATCCCGACGGGTCCCTTGTGGCCGATTTGAAATGGACCGGCATTCAACCGATGTTCGCCAACGAGCCTGCCCAGCAGGGCCTGTTGGGGCATGTCCGATTGTCAAAATCTTTGTGGGCACCGGAAGCGACCGATCGTTGAGTCTCTTACGCAGGTCACAGTGGCCGATGGTTGTGTTGGCGTTGCAAGACAGGGAAAGTCATGAAGCTCCGTTTAGGCGTCATTGGACTGAATGATCAGTGGGAAAAACGGTATCTCCCGGCCTTGAGGGTCCTAGAGGACCGTTTTGTTTTGACCGCAATCTATGAGCCGGTGGCCCAAAGAGCAGCCCTGGCTGCGCGCGACGTCGGCATTACCACGCACGACAGTTTTCGGACCTTATGTCGTCGACCAGACATTGACGCCGTGTTGGTTTTGAACACCCATTGGCTAGGTCCCTTGCCCATTTTGGCGGCCTGCGAATATGGAAAGGCGGTGTACCTAGGTTCGCGGGTCGTTTTGTCGCTGGAGGAAACGACCCAGATTCGAGATGCGGTCCGCCAATCCGGTGTGGCTTTTATGGTGGAGTTTGCCCGACGGTATTCCCCCGCCACTGTCCGTCTTAAAGAATTGATGGCCACTGTCTTGGGTTCACCGCGGCTGTTGTTCTGTCATCGCCGACTGTCACACTATCTTAAGTGCAATGGCTTGTCCCATATCACGCCAAGTCAAGCATTGCACTTGGACCTCATCGAACTTGTGGATTGGTGCCGGTTTGTTGCCGGACGGTCTCCTATCAAGGTGATGGGCGTGGTTCATCGTTCGTCGCATCCTGACGACGTTGATTACATGATGATGAGTCTGAATTTCGGTTCGGCCTCAGAGGGGCGCGAGCCAAATGTTCTTGCCCAAATTAGCTGTGGTAAGTATTTGCCGCCCCATTGGCGTGAGGCCGTCAATTATCGTCCCTTGGCCGAGCTTCAGGTGGTTTGCGAACGGGGGGTTGCCTTTGTGGATCTCCCAACCACTCTCGTTTGGTTTGACGAGGCCGGACGTCACCAGGAGTCATTCGATAATGAACGTCCGCTTGGGGAACGACTGCTATTTTGTTTTCATCGGATGGTCACCAGTCTCGTGCAGCGCATGAGTGATATTGAAGACCTTCATCAAACGCAAAGAATCATTGAGTCACTTGAACAGAGCGCGAGGACCGGACAATGCGTTTTTCTAAGCAGCGAGCGACATAAGGGTTGACAAACGCTCGCTTCAACGAAGGCTCAGGTTCGCAGACCTAACCTTTTTTGATTAAAATCAAGGGGCGCAATCGAACAAAGTTCCCACCAACACTGAATTGTCGGGCCACCTTAACTACAGCAATTGAGGGGCGTGATGAACTGGTTGCGTACGGCGTATCGGCTCTTCAGTTTTTTCGATGCCCTTTACCTTGCAGGGAACTTCCTTTACCGACGAAGCCTTCGATACACGTTTACCACCGCGTTCGTCTCTTTTGTTGGATACCTAGGTAATCTCGTCCCCGGCGTGAAAACCTACGACGCACGTGTCGCAATTTTGATGCCTCTTTTAGTAGGCAGTTTTATGCTGACGACCGGGCTTCTCCTCAAATTAATTCCTCTCGCGTTCAGATCGCGGCTTTTGAATGTTGCGCAGGCTGCCGATTTGGACCTTATGGAGAATTATCGCAAGTGGAACCAGGAAATGCACCTGGAATCGCTTTGGGAACGGGTTTACCAGTATGAATGGAAACTCGGGACACATCTCACTGGGGTGCGACCTCATGAGGCAGAGTGTCCCTCTGAGCTGTGTTCCGACGAGGGCCTTCCGTCCGACGTTGTGGAGAGAGGAAGAATCAAGTTTTTGCGACGGGCCCGATTTGGGTTAGCACGCCCTCAGCCGGAATCACGACAGCGCCACCACCTGGGCATTGACCTCCGCTTCATGGAGGATTGGTACAATGGCGGGTACTTTGATCCGAATGACGTGAAGCTCGACGAGCAACAAGCCGCGGCGGTCCCAATTATGATTGTGCGGTCCCTCGTTCATTACGGGTTTTGGGACTCCGTGCGTGATTTACCCTTACGCCTTTTCGGAAGGATTTGGTTTCGCTTGATCACGCGGTCCATTGCCTTGCGAGTGGGCGAAGCCGTGATTAGGCTCAATCGGCAGTTCAACACCGACTATTTCAACGCTCAAGCCCTTTTGTGGCCGGAAGAATCCGAAGAACCCTGGGTAGCGGCCCTTGGTGAGGATGCTCGTCAGGCCCTGCTTCGCGAACGGGCTAGAATTTTGCGCTGTGTGTTCAACAATCCCACGGAAGGCGTCTTGATGCTTGATCGTTTCCTGGTGCCGTTGTTCCTATTTGCGACAGACCTCCGCGCGCGATTTGATCCTGAGTACCTCGATGGAAGTTTAGGTTATGACCTTTGGTCGGACCTCAAATGGGTTGGATTTCCCGCATTCAAACGGATGCATTTTGCTAGGCTAATCCAGCGTGCCGCCCGCGAGAGTCGCCTGATCAAAGAAGTTTTAGCGTCTCAGGAGATGGGTGACCTTACTCCTCATCCGCTCGGGGAAGGCAATCAAGAGATCCTTCGGGCGATAAGGATTGCCACATTCATTAACTGGGAGCAGTTGGGGACCTTGATGCGACGGTTTGGCAAGAAGCGTAAATACACTCCGGAGCTCCGCCGGGTGATACGAGAAAAGTTGCAGAAAGTCATTGAAAACCGTCACCGTTTTAGTGCGTATTTGGTGTCCATCCGCGTTCATCATGAACTAACGCGACTACATCGGGCGACGTACCATCGGCTGCTCCTCGATCTGTTCCGAACGTGTGAAGAGATTCCTCGAGATTTAAATGCTCAGTGCAGTAGACTTATCACTCAGGGCCAATCGCTTCTCGATCTCGATTCCTAAAGAAAATGTTGCGGTCGTGCAGTTTCACGTTTGCGTTGCTCCTGACCATCCTCGGTAACGTACGTTTTACGCAGCCGATCCACACGTTTGGTCGTATGAAGTTGCCCGTTACGCGAAGTGTAAGATCACCCGCCAGAGAACACGTGCCGCGACCAATAACACAACGAGAAATCCCAATCCACCAAGGAGATTGGATACCAGACGGTTGCGCTTTTCCCCCATGATATCGGGCTGATTAGCCAGCCAGAGTAAAGCGGCCGCCATTAAGGGATTCCCTATGACGGTGAGGGCCTGACCGAAGATGATTAAGGGCACCGGGCGCTGACCACTTGTCAACGCCCACAAAGCGACGCCCATCCCGATGAGCATAACAAGGACGGTTAGGATGCGGGGGGCGCGGTCATTCAGTCGGGCAGGAAGTCCTAAACCATCGGCAAAAATGGTTCCCCCGATGACGGCGTTGATCACGATCGGGTTCATAGCCACGGCGAACAGCCCCAGGCAAAACAGAGTGTAAGAGGTGGGTCCCAATAGGGGCTCGAGCGATCTGGCCAGCTCACCCACATCGTGAGCCGGTTTTCCCGGGATGACTGTGGCGGCGGTGATCATAATGATCATGCTGACGCCCGTCAGTACTGCTACCCCTGCAATCGAGTCAATGATTCCGTGCTGGTAATCGTGAATCGACCAGTTCTTTTCGCGGACGAGATTTCCCTGGAAAAACGCACCTCCCACGGAAAACGTCGTTCCTAAGAGTGAAGCTAAGAGAATCATCGGATCGTCAATTGTTTGGCCAATCTTTTTCGGAATGCCAAGCTGAAGGCCCTCCGGCCAACTGGGGATAAACCCACGCAAAACGCCAATCACATCGGGGCGGGCGACCACAAGATTGAAAACAAAACACAAAAGAATGATGGCCACCATGACCTTCATCCCTCGTTCCAAGGTTTTGTAGATTTGGCGACCGACAAACAGAAAGAGGATGATCATACCATTGAGAATGATCAAAAGCGTAGGAAGTACCGGCAATTGCTGGACCGTTCCCCCAATCGTGAGATTGATCCTTTCAGGAAGAAAGGCGCCAGCGGCCAAGGCCACGGCAAGATTATTGGAAAACTGAAATGTGGCGCAGACCAGGCAAAGAACCATTCCCACAAAAAACGCGACAGGACGCCCCAAGCGACGGGCCAAGAGTGTGCAGGGGCTGGCCCCGCCGCAGACACCGATCCGTGCGGCCATGGCAACATACGTCCCCATTAATAGCCCGGTCAGGATGAGCAACCAGAGAAACTGAAAGCGATAGACTGCCCCCACGTTGGAGCTAATGATCAAACTGCCCGGCCCAAATACCACGCAAGCGGTGATCAGTGCCGGACCAATGGCCTGATACCAACGCCGTTTTCCGGATGGACTGGACGACACCGGCTTTTCCAGCGGCTGGGACATCATCGGCTCCCTGCAACACAAATGGCCTCTCACTGCGATTGTTTCGAACAAGCAACCGGCTTCTGTTGGCATCCATGGATAAACGAAATCCTGGTGGGAGTCAATCGCCACATTTCACTAGCCCCAGAGCAGCACGAATCATTTGCATTACGAGAATATGTCAGTATAACTAAATCAGGCGCAGCTTCGGGGATATCGGCACGATTTCGGGAGCTCGATTCACGGCGGGGTTCCTCACGATCTGAGGGTCTGGCAGGCAAAAATACGTGAAACTTGCGAAGGGAGAGGAGTATGGCGGACGTTGAACTGTTGATGGAAAGTGATGTGACAAAGGAGAACCTGGCGGCGCTCTTCAGACGGGCGTTCTTCAAGACCACATTCGATAGCGATGGCGACCTTGTCGTAGAGACGGATGGCCCTCGTGTCCTGGTGACGATCGATGAAGAAAGACGCCTTCTCAAGTACATGGCAATCTACGGGGTCCTGGAATGGTCACCTCTTGAGGAGAAGCTAGAACTGAGCAATGCCCTTAACGACAAGTTCATTTTTGCCCGCTTTTCGATCCCCGAAAAACGTGATGATGTTCTGATTGCGGACTATTTTCTTCCCTACGAGGGCGGGATACCGGCGTTTCAGATTATTGCAGCCGTCCGTTTGTTCTCACGTGTCGTACCCGCTGCCATTCGTGTCTGCGATGAGAACAATATCGTGGAATAGTCGACGGAATTGTTGCCTGCGAAGGGTCACGCGCCATCAAAGCCGCGTCAAATGGTTGATATGCAGTTCGGGAGTACACGGGATGTAACGGGGCACCCTGCTCCAGGTTTTCTGTGTTAGATGTGACCTGATTTGGGCCATTCGCAGTCGTGGTTGTGTCAAGTGATTAGAGGGCCGGTTGGTATCACATCGGACACCAGGGCGAGTCCATAGCCAACTCTACTGTGCCATTGGGCCTCTCATCCAGTCGGGTACACTTTGGAGCTACCCCATCTGGTTTCGATTTTCGTCCGCGGCCAAAGGCGTTTCACACGAGCGGAAGCTACGTCCTAAAGAGCACTGTTGATAAGGGCACGGATCGATGAAAGCATACCTTGAGGATTCGCCGGCACTTTTTACAATATCGCTGTGACGGCTGCTTTTGGTGAAACCACGGTTTTCGACGGGGAGGCACGCCCATGTTCGGAAAAAGAGTTCCAGGATATCCCCATCTAGTATTGTTGTCGGTGTTTTTCGGGTCGATCACTGCGTCCTTTGTCACGACGTTGGCGGAAGAGCGCCCTAATATCCTTTTCTGCTTGGCCGATGACTGGTCATATCCGCACGCCAGTGCATATGGCTGCCCATGGATTCAAACCCCTGGATTCGATCGCGTCGCAAAGGAGGGAATCCTCTTCACCCGGGCTTATACCCCCAATGCCAAATGTGCGCCGAGTCGGTCTATCATCCTTACCGGTCGCAATTCCTGGCAACTCAAGGAGGCCTGTAACCACAATTGCGAGTTTCCGCTGGAGTTCAAGGTCGTTACCGAGGTCTTAGAGGAACACGGTTACTTTGTAGGAAAGACCGGTAAGGGGTGGGGGCCGGGGCGAGCTAGGGACCCAAATGGACAGCCGCGTCCACTTTTGGGTAAGTCTTTTGACAAGCATACGACCACACCTCCGACGCCGACCATTTCGCGGAATGACTACGCGGCGAACTTTGCAGAGTTCCTGAAGGAGAAACCGCAAGATCGGCCGTGGTTCTTCTGGTATGGGTCAACCGAGCCTCATCGGGCCTACCAATTCCAAAGTGGGCTGAACTTAACAGGTAAGAAGCTCTCGGATGTCAACTGGATCCCGCCGTACTGGCCGGACAACGACATAGTGCGGACCGATCTTCTCGATTACGCCTTTGAGGTGGAACACTTCGATCGGCACCTCCAAAAGATGCTGGAACTTTTGGAACAAGCAGGCGAACTGGAAAACACGGTGGTCATTGTCACGTCAGACAACGGGATGCCTTTTCCACGCGTCAAAGGACAGTGTTACGAGCTTTCCAATCATATGCCGTTGGCGATCATGTGGAAAAAAGGGATTTCACATCCGGGGCGGGTCGTTGATGACTTTATCAGTTTTGCCGATTTTGCCACGACCTTTTTGGAGTTGGCTGGGATTAACGCGGCTCAATCGGGCATGGCAGCTTTCGCGGGCCGCAGCTTTTTAGATATCTTAATAAGCGACCGGGTTGGGCAGGTGGATCCTTCCCGAAGTTTTGTCCTCGTGGGAAAAGAACGCCACGATGTTGGCCGACCGCATGACTGGGGCTATCCCATCCGAGGTATTCGGGAAGGTCAATGGCTTTATCTGCGGAATTACGAGCCGAGCCGCTGGCCTGCTGGCAATCCTGAAACCGGTTATTTAAATTGTGACGGAAGCCCAACAAAAACGGAGGTCCTGCGCGCCCGCCGGGAGAATCGCAATACTGCCTATTGGAAGGCTTGCTTTGGAAAGCGTCCACCTGAGGAACTATATAACGTCGTGGAAGATCCCGAATGCAGCCGCAATCTCATCAAAGAGTACCCGGAGGTTGCCCAACGCCTGTCACAAAAGATGACAGAGATCCTTCGGCAAGAAGGTGATCCCCGCATGTTCGGCCAGGGTGACATCTTCGAGAAATATCCTTATATCGATCCGAGAACCCAAAACTTTTATGAACGGTTCATGAGTGGCGAGGAAGTGCGGGCGGGATGGGTAAATCCTGACGACTTCGAACCAGTTCCTATATCTGATGAGTGAAGTATCAACGGCCCGAAATAGTTCTAGGAGTGATCGAAGATCGGAGATGATGAGGAAAATGGACAGATCTGGTTTGGCAACTGGTTATGTTCTCTTTGCGACGTTAGTGGGTTTTCTCGTTGCGTTATGGGTTGTTTTCGCCATCACGGCGCCGAGAAGTCAGTTTGTTTGGGCGGGTCTGTCGGTCGCCGAAGAAAAAGGTACCGTTCAAGAGAAGGCCCCTCCGGACAATTCACCTTGCTTTGTGTGTCACGCCAATTTTGAGGATGAACCGTTGAGTACCCGACATTTCAAAGCCAAGATCGGTTGCGTCGATTGCCACGGGGAATCACTTGCGCACCGAAGTGATGAAAACAATACGACCCCGCCGGACAAGATGTACGCCCCGGACGAGATCGATCCGGCGTGTAAAAGCTGCCACAAAAATCACAACGCATCCGCCCGGGAAGTGGTCGAGGTTTACCTAGAACGTTGCCGAGAGATCACCGATCCCAAAAAGCTCACCTGTACCAACTGTCATGGGCGCCACCGCATGTACCACCGAACCATCGTGTGGGACAAGCGCACCGGCAAACTGATTACGCCGACGGAGTCTACCGAAGATCCTCATCAATCGCCTTAACCCCTACACACGATCGGCCGATAGCGAAATGTCATTCGCCGAAGACCCGTCCCAGAATGCGCTCAGTACGTCTTTGACGCAGCGCCAGGGTGGCCTCGTGCCACCTAGCGCTTTTGAGCCTCGGTCAAACATCGTTGCATATAGGCAATACTTTCCCGGGCGATCCGTTCACAGCCAGGTTGGTAGTCGAAGACCTCAACGGAGACCCAGCCCTGATAGCCCGCGTCGAGCAAGGCCTTAAAGATCGGTACAAAATCCAATTCGCCAAATCCCGGGCCGAGCCGATTGGGATCGTTGGCGTGGAAATGCACCAAATACTGTTTGTTGGTACGGATCAGATCAGGTATTGGGATGGTCTCGCTGGCCATCGCCTTGCAATCCAGATGAAGTTGAATGTGCGGCGAGGACAATTTCTTAATAATCGCCACAGCTTCTTCGGCCGTATTAACAAAATTGGTCTCCTGCGGGCCAAGGGGCTCCAGTGCCACAATAGTACCGGTTCGCTCCAATGTGGGGAGGAGTCCTTCCAAGACCTCAATCGCAAAGGCCTCTGCCTGAAGGCGGTTTGTCTCTGGCAGGACATTCCGCTGTTGAGGCGACCCGAAAACCAGGATGCGACCGCCCAAATCGGCACAGCATTCAGCCAAGGCCTTCAAATACTCCAGGGTTCTCGCCCGGACAGCGGGATCAGGGCTAGTCAAATGAAACCCTTCTGTTTTTGCCAGCAGCCAATGCAGTCCCACGGTCGTCAGGCCGCATTTCTCGATCGAACGCCGGATTTCCGTTCGGCGCTGGGGTGTCAACTCCGTGACATAGGCGGCTAACGTAAAAGGGGCAATCTCTATTCCCTCGTATCCGCATTCTGCAGCCAATTCGAATCCCGCTTCTACAGAGCGATCATTAAAGGTTTCATTGCAAATTGCAAATCTCATACCCGTGTCCCTTTCGAATGACATCTATGCCGGTCAAGCCTCAATGTCCTTGTGGCAAGCACAACCAAGTCTATCTGTTCCACTTTTTTCAGAGCCGTGGTCATTCCGACAATGGCCCATCGGGAGTCGGTCGGGTGGCCAAGCTCTGTCACGTGACAACTCTATTGGGTAAAATTCTGTGTCCGAAAACGTGTGTTTTGGAAAAATCCGGGCTTTAATATGCATTAGCCCAGCGATTTACTGGGCACATCCCACGGACGGTGCGAGTTGGCATGCTTACCATTGTCCCAAAAAAAGGTTTGTCCTCAAGGGTTTTGCGTGAAATTTCCTGCATTTCGGCAGGCGTTGCGTATCGATGGCCTGTCTAGAGACATTTGAACACACTAAACTTGTTCATAACACCATGAGAACCTTCGAGACTTGGCAAAATGATGATTGCATTTTCGGAAAAAAGGAATGAGCGTGCCTCAATGGGAGATGAAGACATACACGTCCATTTCATGCGGCAGGCGCTCCGGGAGGCAGAACAAGCCAAGCATGAAAATGAGGTCCCTATCGGTGCGGTAATTGTTAAAAACGGCCGAATTATTGCCGCCGCCCATAACCAAAGAGAACAACTGAAGGACCCGACGGCTCATGCTGAAATGATTGCGATCACGCAGGCGGCGGAGGCAATCCAGTCCTGGCGATTGGAAGATTGTACACTGTACGTCACATTGGAACCTTGCCCGATGTGTGCGGGGGCAATTATCATGGCCCGGATTCCCGTGGTTGTTTATGGGGCCGACGATCCCAAGGGCGGTGCCGTGCGATCTTTGTATCGGCTTCTCGAAGACCCTCGCCTGAACCATCGGTGTGTTGTTATCAGTGGTGTGCTGGCAATGGAATGCGGGACCATCTTAACGCAATTTTTCCAATCGCAGCGGGCCATGGGTAAGAAGTAGTTTCCCTCAGCCGGGGTTCTTGAGATAATCCAGTCGTTGGGGAGGCCACAAATAAACGCGTTTTCTAGAGGAGGTCGAGCTATGTTCCAAAGCGAATCTCGTAACCACGGTAACGGCCGCGCAACCGATCGCCGGTCTTTTCTGAAATCAGCCGGCACTTTAGGTGTGGGTGCTGCCACAGTGCTGACCGGTGTCCAGGTCTTTGGCGAGTCGTCCCCCAGCCAACAGATCGTCTTGGGAATTGTCGGGTGTGGTGGTCGAGGGACG
>Ga0209608_1001987_pt1 | contig 15313 bp, 8 predicted proteins | sample AD_UKC130_MetaG_FD_184428 | JGI IMG/M metagenome (GOLD analysis project Ga0209608, IMG submission 184428) | Active sludge microbial communities of municipal wastewater-treating anaerobic digesters from Canada - AD_UKC130_MetaG (SPAdes) (version 2) | ecosystem: Engineered > Bioreactor > Anaerobic... | reverse complement strand
TTTTGCATACATATCTCTATCATATTCAGTTAATGATATTAAATATTTACCAGTAATTTCTTCTGTATCACCAGTCGCAGTAGTATATTTATATCTCATGTCTTTCATAGGCTGTAAGTAACTAGCCATACCCTTAAATCCCAATCCTTCCAACAAGTTAACTTGACTAGGGTCTGAATTCTGTAAAGCTGTTAATATATTCTTACCTATACCAGAAGGTATCTCATAAATTCCTTTGTTCTCAACAGTTGGTACTAAAGCCACATGTTGCACTTCAACTTCAATATTACCTAACTTGAATGCTTCAGCTATATCTATATAAGTCATTACATGAGATGGTATACTTGTGAAGTTCTTAATTAAGTCGTGATACTTCAGTATAGTACCATTGTTGTCAACTTCTATTAACTGAACATCAATAGGTATATCTTGGTCGAATACAATATTACTTGTAGCTATCTGACTATTGTCGCCGTTTACTACAGCTTGGACAGGCCAACTTCCATTTTTATACACAAAGTTGTAAATTATCAGGTCTTTAGACAGCTTTGCACTATTTTGTAATGCCAAAGAAGCTATAGTATCCATTGAAGTAGCTATTTCATCAATCGTAGTACCAAAAGCCTTCATGTCAACTAACTTAGATAATCTGTTATCATGATTATCTGTTAAAGATGTTTTACCTTCGCCTAACTTAGCTGGATTGAATATAGCATTAGAATTACCTGGCAAGTAAACTACGGCACCGGAGTCGTCATCCTCGTACTCCCAATATGTTAAATTGAATATATAAGAGCCATCTTCTGCACGAGGATTAATTTCATAACCTCTTAAATTATTGTTTAAGAAATTTTCGTAAGTAGTAGTAAATATACTATTCTTGTTGTTACTAAGGGATAATATTTGTTCAATATTGTCTAAAGATTTTTTAATCTGGTCCATAGTATTTGTTAATTCGGCATACTTATCTGTTATTTGCTCTTTCTCCTTTTTGAGATTTGCTAAGTCTTTTTCCAGCTCTTCATATTTACTTATAGCATCGCTATTAATGCTAGCTTTAAGCTTATTTAATTTATCTTCAAGGTTTTTAATCTCTGCTTTGGTTTTATCTCTCTGTTTTATAAGAGATTTATAATTAGCATCCTGATTTATGCTCTCATAGTAACGGTTGTTAGTAGTTGTAGTATTATTTTTAGATGCACACCTACGCAATACTTCTTGCAATTCTTTTATCTTCTCTTCATAAGATTTAACTAATTTAGCGTAATCATCGTACTCATTAAATTTGTCTATCACATTGAAGAATGAGTAGAATTCATATAGTTGAGAATATGTGTCGTTTTTAACTGTACTAGGCTTATAAAACTTAGCTGGAGCTACAAATGACCTAAAAGAGTTCTCGCTAACTGCGCGGTCTTTCCAAGGTGGTGGTAGTGCCGAATTTGCTTTTTGCAAAGCAGTTTTAAACTCATGATATGCTGTATTAACTTTATTTTCTGCTTGCTTTAAATAAGATTTATAAGTATCTATCTCTGCTTTAAGATTTGCTTCAACATTATTTCCTCTAGCTACAGTTGTGGTGCTAGAACTATACTTACTCTCTATTTTACCAATTTCTTTTTCGATTTTCTCTAAATTCTGTAATGCTTCTAAATATTCAGAATATACCGCTCCATATTCACCAACTTTTTGTTTAGCCTCTTTAACTCTCTTTTCAATGTCTGCTAATTTAGCCTCTAATTTTCCTATAGCGCTATCATACTTATCTAATTTAGTAAGAACCTCAGATAATTTATCTTGATTTTCTTGTTGTTCTTTAGCTAAACTTGCGCCTAGGTTATTAATATAATCGTATCTAGCCGCTGCCCCACCAATAGCTGTAATGAATGAAGATTGAGATACTTCACCATCATCAGCTATATATACAGCCGTCTGATTCTTAGTTAAAGCCGCTAAAGCTACTATATTTTCAATATAGTACTTAAATACCTCATTATTAATTACCAATCCGCCAATACTCCTATCAATGACTTCGCCATAGCTTAAACCGTTGGTCTCGTAAGACAATAATGCTTTGTCGTTTATATAATTATTGTCTGAACCACTACCATCCACAATATCACCCAGTAAACTGTGCATTATGGCTTTGTAAGCTTTATATATCGTGTCTACCTCTTTACTGTCTCCGGTATCTGTAGTTAGTTTTGCTTTAACTCCCTCAATCCAGCTAAGGTTTTTTTGGTCAGTAGCAGCGCTTAATATATTAGTAATAGTCATTTCAAATCCCTTATTACCGATTATTTTGTCTTTAATATCGCAGTAATTATTTAAACTATGCTGATCCTCGGCAAAATTGCTTAATCTATTTGGCAATATACTTTCACATAAGTACTGAGCCAATGCAATTAATTCTTCAGACATGTGCCTGTCTCCAATTTTTGGAGAATATACACTTGTACCACGAGTGACTCCATCAGAGTCTATAATGTCGTAATCGTTATAGTCAAGATAAAGTGCTATATTTGCTAATGAATTATATTTTAAAGATGTTATTGAATCACTAAAACTTTTCAGTTTATCATTACTGATACCTAAAATGTCACGGACAGTAGTGGATACAGATATAATACTTCCCTCATTCTGTGATGGATTAGCTGCATTAGCATCAATTAATGCATAAAAGCTCTTTCCATTCTTATCATAATAAATGGGAAGCCCACCATCTGCGCATATCTTTAATATTTCTATAAATAAGTCCACTATCTCATATATACCATACCTTCTTGCAACGCTTTCTAATGTCTTTTCACCATTGTAAGATATTTCCTCGTATGGCCAATATCTGTAAAAGTAACTGGAGTTATTATTAATGTTTAAATTATACGAGTAGATTGTATATAGACAGGTCTTACCTATTTCTGGCTTAACTCCAAATTCAGAGTAATCTACATCACATGTAACGAAACTTAACGGATATTGGAATGCACCGCCTATGTACAAGTCTACGCCTTTATAATAATTAGACGGATGCAAATAATTAAATTTATAAGTTTTTTCGCTTAAATAGTTTAATGTTGAGCCAAACAGTCCAGGATAATAGTCTATATTATTTTGGGCTCTACCATTTAAACTGTCTTTGATAATGTCTTTATTTATTCCTGTAACATTGTCAAGCTTCTCAAGTACCTCTTCTTCTAAATTCTTTCCATCTTCATTAGTTACATCTCTGAAATAACTAGATAGCCTTGCTCTTCCAAATTTAGAATAGACATTCTCATTCTTTATCCATTGATAGTCAGGCTCTAATGTAGCCACTTTATTTACATCTTTTAATGCTTCTTTAGCAGTTAATATATTGTAATACTTAGCACTACTTCTTGTATCTTTTATAATATCAAGATACATACCAACTCTGTACTGTAATTCATTTGAAAATCTCTTATTTAATTCATTATAAGACTTATTAGTCTCTTTATTTGTATCAGACCAGTACCATTCTGCGTATTCAATACAATCGTTGATATAGTCACTAAGCATTAGCTGTATTTCATCCGCCATAGCATATAAACTACCGTGCGGGTAGTTTAATGACTTAGACAGTATTCTGTCCTCAATCTCTTTATCTAATTCAATGCCACCTATAAATAGGCTTAAATCCACCTTTTCTTTATCTAAGATGTATCTATCACTGCTAATGAGGGAACTTTCCTCATTTAAGTTAAGTACACCATAGTACCCATTCTGCAACAACATTGATTCAGTAAATACTATTGGTGAATAGTATACCTTGAAAGATGTATCCAAACCATTTGAAGCGTTAGAAAACCCTAATGAACCAACCCTTTTTTCTGCCTCAATTACTGGTATCTGTATAGCAGCTTGGCTAAATTGACTTAACCTACTGCTAGCTATCAGGCTACTTACGGAGTTATCCATATCTACAGATACCTGTTTCTTTTCTTGCCCATAGCTTGATACTATCTGCTTACCTAAGTAACGTTCTTCTTCATCTAAGTCTATTATATAAATTCCTCTGTTAAAGCTTCCAGTTATTATTTCTGTCTCTATGCTAGAATCTAACTTTAATTCTGCAATTAAATCTTCGTAAGCTGATTTAAGAATACTAGCCAGAGCGTCTACTTCATATACCCAAGTAACAGCGGTTATCCCACTTTGCTCCATATATTGAGCTATTAATTCATCTACAACTAAACCTAATTTATCTATATTGCCTCTGATTCTCTTATACTCCTCATAACATTCTGCCATATAATCATCAATTGATTCGTATAATAAAACTATTCCCCAATAGTCCTCACCTTTTGCTGTACTTTCACATATTAATTTCTGATATATTACCCTTAATTTTTCTGCTAAGTCTCTTAACTCTTTTGAACTGGTTCCGTCTTTATAGTTTCGCTTAAAGAAGGATGTGAATTCAATTAATTTATTAATTTCGGCTATAAATTCATTCTGTAATCTCTTAAATTCTTTTTTGCTTACTACATCTGCATTTTCGCAACCTCTCCATTGTCTTCTCCATGCTACATATTCATCATAAGTCATTTCCTCAAATAACATAATCTTATCTTCTGAGTATATAGTCATGAAGAAAGGATCGTTAAACCTCCTTGCTAAAACCTCTTTTATTTCATAAATATCTACTTTTAATTGCAATATATTCGGAATCACTGCCTCTATTTTTTCAAGCAGTTCCTCAAGTTTTAATCTCTGTTCCTTGGAATCACTATCTACTACTCCAGTACCCCCTACCCCAAGATTACCTGTTAATTTACCTATGATATCCTTATACTCAACCGTAGTCTTAGGACTAGTAACATTTGCTCTAATACCACCAAATATTGCTATTTCGTCTAGCTTAGCTTTATTAGCAATATTACTAGTATCTACAGTATTTAAACCTATACCTATACTCTTTCCAGTATTAGCGGCTGGCAGAGATGTCTTACCGTTATAAATTTCCTCTAAATTGGTAAGTATCCTGTAGCCTTCTCCAATGTTCGGTACAAATAGGGTATATAAGTATTTAATTAATTGCCTGTTCTTTTCAGTATCAAAAGTGAAGTCGCCTAAAGTAGTAAATGCACCGTTCTTAATTAGCATATTTATATAACGTGCTACATAAATGCTGTCTAAGTTTATACCAGTGTTGTCTAAGAATTCCTTAATTGCCCCGGTAATGTCTTCTTGTTTACCAGAAAAGCTGGTTTCCTCAAGAAGTGCTTCATCGTAATTCTTTATTAATATTTCTAAAATCTCAAGGATTGCATCTGAATTAAAATATTGCTCTATATTATCTATAGACATTTTATTGTTATTAGCAAAATCGTTTAAACCATTAATTGCTTCGCTGACTTTTCCATCAAGCACTTTATCATAAACATTTTCAGTAGTATATAACCCTAAGCTTATGTTTGGAGTAATACCTGATTTTTGACCTAAAATGGTCATGCTGGTTGAAGCTGTTTTAGTGGTTGTTGGAGAAATAGTAGTTACTTCATAGTCTTCCATGTGAATTAAACCGAAACCGAGTTTATAATCTTCTGGTTTAGCATTTCTTATACTACCATCACTACTTCTCACCCAACCTGTAAATATCGTCTTACTAAACACGCTTTCTCTCTTTTCAAATGGTGTTGAAACAGAACTAAGATCGGTTCCATGAAGTCTTTCTCCTATTACACCAGTGTATCCTCTAAATTTCGAGCTCTTTAACCCATGGAAATGAGTACCTATACCATTATAGAAATCTGAATCTACTTTTTTATTGTTTTTTGCGACCTTCATCATTACATCAAAATTAGGGCATGATGTGTATTGTTCTGGACTTAGTCCATAAGTTCTCATTGCCCATACAGCAGGTGTAATATAAGCTGCTCTTTCCTTATCCTCAACTAAAACGGATAACGCTGCAACTGGCTCCATTAAAATCGCATATGTTTCAGTTTCACTCTCTTTTACCCTTAATATCTCTTGAACTATAGCAGGGCTTTCTTTATATTTGTCTAACATTAACTGAACAAACGTGTTAATTATATCTTCACTGCGTTTTAATTGTGCCTCATCTGCATTTTCTGCTGGAACCATCTTTAAAAATTCATTAACCGTAATCGTATTTCCAAAAATATCAGTTTGCTTACCAAAAGCTTGCCAAATTGCAGTTGGTATGTCTTTGTCTGTTGCACCTACTTTTTTGGCTGCTTCTTCTACGTCAGACTTACTTATCCTCTTGCCAGTAATTGCATTAGATACATAATCTCTACTTACAGTTAAATCACTGTTAACTATAAATTCCCTATCGCGGTTCCAACTGTTATCAAGGAAATAAATGGGCGCAATACCATACCTACCATTCTCACTTTGATATCCAGGTGGTAAAGTATCTCCATTAACAGATATAGGAGTAATACCTGTTGATGCGTCATATACTGGTGCTTTATTTGTCTCATTTTCATCTGGACGATAAACTCCTTTTTCCATTCTCAAAAAGCTTATCTTCCAACCACCACCATGTAATACGTTTACAGGGTACTTGCTTTTTCCACCAGAACCTCCACCTGATGACTTAAGGCCATTGCCGCTGGTGTCAGCGTACACACCGCCCGTTGCGGCACCCGTTGCGGCAAGTGATGTAACCCCACTATTCCCTAATATTAGTATCACCGCAAGTATAAATGCTAAAATTCTCTTAAACTTATTCGCTCTCATTCTACCACATCCTCCTATTCCAACTAATTATCTATTCAAATTTAACGCATGTTCACTTATTTTTTATTTTTATATTATTTATTTAATATTAAGGCATTTTAAACCGCTAACCAGTTCTATATATCACTGCTAAATAAATTAACCTGCCCACATTTGAGCAGGTTAATTATAGTTTTTATTGTATTTTACATTTTTAATAGTATGTCCTTTTATATTTTTAACTTAGTCTGACTGATTTTCAATTCTACTTAAACAGTGCATCGCTATTGTCAATAAAAAATAATAGTATATATAAACCTGTAGCCACATCCATTACATATGCGTTAATATCGTTATAGGATATATTTTAAAATACTGACTTAAATATAGTAAAATAGACCTATCAGTTTTTGATAGGACTATTTTAATAATCTAAAATAATCTAATTACTTTGTCTGCGATACTGCCTTTAGTGAACCTTCTGCAGCATCTATTAACATTCTAAGTGCCTGTGACATAGTAATGTTCTTCCACAAGTTTGCTCTGCCTTTTGAGTCTGGCTTTAACATCCCTAGCTCATAAGCTGCTTCTATAACTGCGTCATATTCTTCCAATATTAACTTATTTTCAAGACAATACCTAGCTTCTTTATTAGTAGCTCCAGGTACCCAATCACCGTCACTTCGAAGTAACTTAAGTTTTGAGTAAATTTTTTCAGCCTCTACTAAATTAGACTTTTTAATATCCGTGAATATATCAGCACTTGTAGTTTTTGACCTTCTAGCCTCGTCTAAGAAGTCTGGAAAATATGCTTTAATAACCATCCATATAAACTCCATTCTAGTCATTGGACTTTCTATCTCTTTTTTAGTAAATCCGTTTTCCCCATCTCCTAAAAGCATTTTGCTCTCATACCTCTCTACAAATGGCTCGTATTTATTATCTTCGCCTAAAATTGTTTCAGTATATGAAGTTCTTTCCGCATCCGTTGGACTATCTAAAAAACTCATTGGGTGCATAAACTTAAATAATAGTGTGGCTGCTTGCTGTCTTGTTAAATAATCTTTTGTACCATTTTTATATTTAATGAGTCCATCTTCATCATTAATTATGCCAAAATACGTAAATAATGCTATATGAGCAGAAGCCTTTGTATCATTTCTGTTTACTAGCCCATGCTTAACAGCGATATCACCAAGTTCAAGTCGCATCTTTTTACTGTTAAGTGCTTTCCTTACTAAACTGTTCTGACTATGGGTATATGCTGTCCATAAATCATCATTCCACTGGTGACTATATTTATATACTGGATGTATATTGTTATACCCAAAGTAATTCTCAATATCCTTTTGCAATTCAGGTCTTTTTGCTATGATTGCTTTCGTAGTCTCGTAGGGCTTACCACTATATGCTCCATAATAAGTCATTTTATCATAACTGTATGTGTCTTTTTTACTCGTTTTATTTACAGTTCCTGTTTTCCCACTACTGCTATTTGTTGATTGTTTAGTTTTATTTGTCTCTCTAGTTCTTATAAAATCGCCTAAAGTTCCATCTCCACCCAATTTGAACCTTGGTGCTTCTGCAACAGTTTCTTCCTCAACCGTAACCACTATCTCATTTCCAACTTCACCTATAAAGCTCGTTAAATCTTTATTTGTAGCTGCTAATGCTACTGGACTTCCTGCTTGTGCTAATATACATAACATTGTTAATGTTGGAATAATAAAATGCTTTTTAACCTTTTGTAAAAATTTAGCTCTCATTCTTTAAGCCTCCTATCTATATAACCTACACTCCATCTCTTATTTTTATACCATTATTTGAACTTAATGATTGTTATTACGTCTATCCATTTCAGTAAAATTATTCCGTCAGTATTTTTACACTGTATTTAATTATTGCCATCATTTTTTTCAACTTATTCAACTTTTACTTAAAATTTTTATTAATTTATATATTTTAAGCACTTTCATAGGTTTTACATAAAAAATAAGCTTGCCTAAATATTATTAGGTAAGCTTATTTAATATCTTCGTTGTAAATCCCATTATTTAAAGAATATATCAAATATTTGTTCTGCTTTTAGGTCATACCTTTGTTGTATTAGTCTTAATTCCGTTAAACTGAAATCTACATGATTATTTAGCTTTTTGGAAAGTGTCTGGTATGATATTCCTAAATAATCTGCTAATCTTTGCATATCATCTTTTGCTTCATCCATTAAGTATCTAAGTTTCCATTTCATGCCTGTTGCTTTTTGCCTTCTATAATCATTTATACTGATAAATTTGGATTTACTATGTAAGTTAAGTTCCCCCATTGTAGGTTGCTGTCCAACCCAATCAATGTCTATGTCTTTAGTTATTCTTTCAGTCTTAAGTATATTCATAGCATTTCTTATGCCAGGCACTTGTTTTAAAGTTGTAGTGCCTTTAAAAACAACTGGCACTTTTTCTATAAAAATATAGGCTACCCTTTTCGAGTAGCCTTTTTGGAAAGGAGGATATTATAGCAAGATATATACCTGCTATCATCTATATTCTAATTATTCCACTTGTACCCATCTGTAAATTGTCCTAATTAATAATACCGTAAACAAAACCCCAAACCCAATTAAACTTGCTGTAATCTTTGATGCCGGAAAAGATAAGATTGTAAACCAGTAAGCAAAGGTGCATGTTACTAATGTGGAATACTTTACTGCCTCCATAAGCAGCTGTATTTTGGACATTAAACTCTTCATTAGCATGTGCAACACCTACCCCTTTATAATTAGTATGTTTTTTTCTTTTGCTTAATACTTTTAATAAATACAATTATTTTTATTTATTATCTATACATATATTACAAAAATGTAGAATTTTAGGATAAGTTTCTATACACATGCTAATTATATTTTTTCTGCTCTTATCTTTCGATTGTATGCTTAATTTCATCATTGTTTAATCTCACAATACTGTCAATACTGCGTATTGATTCGTTTCATAAATATTCTCTCTTGTACCCTTCTTCTATCCTGTAATGGATTTCTTTCGCATATATAGCTCTACCTTCAGTAGATTTCTCTATCTTATAGAGATATACCCCATCATATCTTGAGAGCTTTTGTGCTTGGATTGGTATTGCAGTTGTTGAATTAAGAACAGCTATAATCATTAAGCATGTAATTATTTTGTAAATGTTCCGTCGCATACCCGCACCCTTACCCCTATCCACACATTTATCCACACATTTATCCACATTATCCACATCAACACTATTCATTTGCACTTATTTACATCTAATTCGTAACCTTTTTTATATCCTTGAGAGTATACATATATTTTTCAACTAGTCTACCCCTGAATTTTTAACTAGTTGACTAAGTTTATTTTATAGCTAGTATATTTATTTCTTAATTCTTACCATAACCTAATCTTTGACATTAAATATTATTTAATGTAGAAAATTACCCTATGATATCTCACTTTTTTAATAAAGTTAAAAATAAAAGTCTACCATTAAACTGGCAGACTTTTACTTATTCTTTATCCATGTTATTTCTAATTTTTCTGATTAGCTTCTCTTAATCTTAAATTTGATGTTCTTGGTATTTCCTGCATTATCCCATACTTTAACGGTATAGGTTCCATCTGCCCAGACGCTATATTTATTTCCACTTAATATTATCTCTTCATCATTTACAGTCACTTTCTTAATACCTGATAAGTTATCTTTAAATGTCATTGTCACATCAGTTTTATAAGTCTTGCCATTACTTACTCCACTAATTGTCGGAGCTGTAAAGTCAAGATAGAATACTACTTTCTTTACGTTACCAACTTTATCATAAACCTTTAATGTGTATTTACCAGCTTCTGTTACCTTGATACCACTTTTTACTTTCTTGCCATTTAAGGTTACTTTACTTGAATTAATACCACTTTGACTGTCTGACCATTTTATTGTTACTGGGCTCTTATAATATTTACCATCTGATACCCCACTTACTTTAGGTTCTGTCGTATCCATAGTAGTAATCTTTATAGTTTTTAACTCGTAGTTACCAAATTTATCTTCTATTCTTACTGAATAAGTACCGTTCTTTGTTACCTCAAAAGCGTCTCCTTCAACTGGAATATAGTACTGATTATATATGCTCTTCATCCAAATTTCTGTATTTTTTATATCATCCTCATAAACTCGTCTTGATACCGCAACTATATCTACATAATCTATAGTTGTATCTATAAATACTTTCATCGGACCTTTTGTCCAACCACTTGTTACTTCAGGTTTTAAAGTTATATCATAGTACATTGGACTTACGTTTAAAGTTGTGACACCATTTATTCCAGTAAGTCTTATATAATAAGTACCAGGTTGTAACAGCTGATTTATTACCTCTGCACCTTGTGTTGTTCTAGTATACCTCTTGTTCGCAAGTTCAATTTGAAATTCATTATACAGTGTAGCATAACCATCATATCTTGTATAGTTATCTTTATCAAATGAAAATGCTATTGTTACCAAAGCTTTCTTATCCAAAGTGAATACATAGTAATCATTCGGAGCTGTATCTGTTATAAATCCTCTAGTTGTTTTATCGAATACTATTGGATTTGGGTTGTCAAAGCTAGATACATCTATTAACTCCTCTGATTGTCCATTTTCATATAAAAGTGCTGCTCCAACATCATAAGCTTCTGTTGTCCAAGTACAATTCAAATAATATGTACCAGCATCCAAAAATACTTTTAAACTGTTATTAGAATAATTTAATTCTGCCATGCTACCTACAATATCATATCCGTTCACATCTCTACTGAACCAAGCTGTTCCTCTTCCGTTATTAGAAGAAGTCCATCTAAAATATGCTTTAACCTCTCCAGGGCTCTCTATAGTAAATTTACTATAATTCCTTACATTATCCCCATAGAAGAACATATTGTATGTTGAAGGATAAGGCACGTTATCAATATTTGTTACTGTTACTAAAGGGATATTTACTTGGAACCCATAATCATAAGCACTTGCCTTAGAAGGCTTTATAAATCCTGCAGCTATGCAAAGCATTATCAATAATATTAACCTTGTTAATACTTTCTTTTTCATATTGACCTCCTTTTAACTTTTTTATTTTATATCACTTTAATTTATCTCATATTTGCTAGATAAAAAGCACTGGCAGTCAATATCAACTGCCAGTGCCTTTATTTTAATGTTTACTCTTCATCTTCCTCTTCTTCATCTTCTGTATAATTTATAATCGGAGCTGGTTCTACCTTTTTAATTTCTACTTTAAACTGTTCCCAATCGTCAACTTGATGTTCCATAATGTCTCTTAACTCTGCATAAACTGTATCAAGTCCTACCCTATTTGCGTATTCGCCATCTACCTCAAAGATTATTTCATCGTGTCTCGAGAAATAGAACTCGATAACATCATCTAATTCCCTGTCTACTAACTCTTCATCAGCATGTTGTATTAACAATGCTAGAATGTCAGAACCAGTACCTTGAATTGGTAGATCCATTAGTACTCTTTGTAAAGCTGCTCCCAATTGGTTAGCATAAAGTTCAGTTCCAAAGTATGTTTCAACTCTTTGCATTTTCCTTTTAGCCATAGCATAACATTTGTTTCTGTACTCCTTAAATTCGTCAAAGCTGTTAAAGTAATTATACAGCTTTTCAGCATCAAATATTTTGCCTCTCGCTAATATACTTGCCTTAGTCGCACCATATGTTAATGCATTCCAGCAAGTCTTAAATTGTGACCTCTCTAAAGCACTTGCTTCTCTACCATATAACTCCTTGAATACTATATCATATAAACCTTCTTTGCTGGATGCTGAGAGTTTTTCTTTCAACTCCTCTATGCCCAGCATATTAATTAATATCCAAGGCTCTTGATTTTTAATATCAACTGATATTAATATATTACCAGGCTTTCTAGGGGCTATTACATTCCAAAGTAATTTCTTTGGAATATTCATCAAAGCTGGCTCTTTATAATTTACTCTGTTCGTCTTACCCAAACTCATTATCGGTCTTACTACACCGTCCTCGGTGTAATCTAAGATTGATTTTAAGGCTTCAGCGTATTTCTTAACTTTTCTGTATGTTAGCAAGTCTATTGCAAACTGGTAACCCTCTCTTGCTAATTCCTGTAAAGCTTCTTTCTTAGTTGTTACCTTATCATTTACAATACAAACTTGCTCAATCCTACTATCAAGATTATTTAATATAAAGTTTTGTAACTGTTGTGAACTGTTAGGGTTAGCAATACCATATGCTGACCTTAAATTTAAAGCCGCTGCCTCTTGAGATTTCAATATCTCCTTATACAAATCACTAACATCATATACAGCAATACCTCTGTCAAGGTTCTCCTGTATTCTGCTTTTCATATACTCAATATCCGGTTCCATCAATACAGAATCTATATAAAACATTTAAAATCCTCCTTGTCTTAACTCTTCACGAACTTGCATTAATATTTTTCCTAATTTGTTTTGTCCTACGCCATACACCGTACCCCAATAGGTGTCATTCCAATTATTTCCTTCTTCTAAATATGCGTTACCTGTTGCTAACAGCTTTTCTGCTAAACCTTTGTTCTGAGTAAACTTGGCTCTGACTACCTCATACATGGTATCATCTTTAACTAATTCCCAATCTCTTCTCAAAAGTACCTGCCTTCCATACTTTTTAGCTTGACTTGCACTCATATTTACAAATCTTTCTTTTATTGCTGGCATCGCACACTTTTGAGCTTGAAAAGCTGCTTCAGAGTTTCTGAAAGTTAACCCATTATATGTAACAGGCGATTCATAGAAATTACTTAGGAATTCATAGTCACCTTTAAATGAATCAATCTTCTCTATTTCCAAGATTTATTCACTCCCCTTATTGTTATCTCATTCATCTACTCTCTCAAATCTGTACTTTTGAGCTACGTCTAGATAATATATCTGTTTTTCTACACGCTGCATTATCTTTCCATTTCCCCTCCTATAAATCTTTTTATTTTTATTATTTACTATAGAAATGCTTATCTTTACTTATATTTCTTTTTTATACGCTCTTTATGCTTTCTTTTAACTTCTCTACTTACATTAGTATATTTTTCTACAACGTATTTTATTTCTTTTATATCTTGCTTGCTTAATTTCTGCTTGCACATTTCCAATTCTTCCATCATAATATCATATAAATCAGAAGTATTTATTACTCTGTATTTACCATGTCCATTATAGACACCCCTTATATCTGCATTGTCTCCAAATACTACAACTGGCTTTATGTATTTTTCATACTTGGGTATCCTGTACCCTAATACCATACAATGTAAGTTATTTTGTAATATTGGATTATAAAACTCGTAATCTTTTCCGCCTAAACTTTGAATCCAGTTCTCTGCATCCCTAGAACCATGTATTTCTCCGTTAAAGTTTTTCGACTCTATCACATATATACCTGCTTTATTTATAGCTACAATGTCTATTTCAGTATATGTTCTTTTTTGCATATTTAATGGCAAGTATAGGTTCTTAAATACTAAAGTATCTGGCATCATTTCCAATTGTTCCAGTATCAATTTCTCACCTACCTTGCCACGTAGGGATTTCTTATAATTTTTTACCCTATCTTTAATTGCCTTAATTATAATAGCTGCAATCATTCCAATTGCAGTTATTATAATTATATCAAAGTATTCCACTAAACACCACCTGCTATCTTTTTATAATCTTACTTTCGTTAAATTACGGTTATACCTTATACCAAGCAAGTCTAGTTTAGCCAATTCTATGTCTGTCAAGTTATTCATATATCGTTTCATTTCATCAACTGTCATCCTCATTACAATATATTCGTTGTCTCCTCGGGTTAGTCTTCTCGCTACAAATTCAGTATAATACTTGCCCCTCTTTTCACCTGGAATTCTGCTTTTTAATATCTTATGTACTATGAAAATATCCCCATTGTCTAACTTAAAAACCTTACCTGTATGAATTGATCCACTCATAACTTATAGATGTAACAGTCGAAGTCTCCAAAGTGTTCTTTGATTAGACCTTCGACTATTTCCCAGTCACCTCCACCTAATCCACAGCTCATATGCCTCTATATTCTTATATTCTAGAACGTATACTATTAAATTTTATAATATCTCTTTATTCTTTCCTCTTGTTCGCACCCAATAATTCTTCATCTTATAATTTATCTCATTGGTAACCTCTTTTCCTAACCAGTCAGGTGCCTTAACCCTCTTGCCGCTGTTGCAGTTGGAAATTCTATTTCTGTATAAATGAAATGGTTTTCTGTTCCTTCATCTACGCTACTAACCTCAATAACTTTGTCATTATACTTATAAGCTCTATACTTTTTGTGTATTAATTCTTTTTCCTTAATGTTTGCTACTTCCAGCAACTGTTTAAACTCTTGTTCTCTTATTGGTATTTGTACTTCCGTACGTTTCAATTTACCATCGCTCTTAAACTCTAGCATGTATGTTTTTAATCCGTCTTTATATACATTTTTTCTTATACGAACTTCTGGTTTAGTTGAGATGTAACCCTGGTAAATATCATATTTATCCATTAACGTTAAATCCTCTGGC
>Ga0209608_1001984_pt1 | contig 15340 bp, 9 predicted proteins | sample AD_UKC130_MetaG_FD_184428 | JGI IMG/M metagenome (GOLD analysis project Ga0209608, IMG submission 184428) | Active sludge microbial communities of municipal wastewater-treating anaerobic digesters from Canada - AD_UKC130_MetaG (SPAdes) (version 2) | ecosystem: Engineered > Bioreactor > Anaerobic... | reverse complement strand
ACTCTGTGAGCCCTGCCCGAGCCTCCTGGGAAAGGTGATACGCGATCTTGAGGTAAATGTGGTACGGAGGGATCGGCTCCACGCGTGCCCAGCTCTCGTTAATGATTTCGACGAGGTCCTTGGAGATGTCAAGGCAGAACCGGTCGTTCCAACGATCCTCGAACCATTTGGCGAGCTTATCACAGGCGTCGGGGTCGAGCACCTCGATATTGAGCTCGCCTTGTTTGGACAGCCCCGCCAGTGTCAGGTTGCTGCTCCCGAGGTAGCCAATCTTAGGATTCACCGGGTCCTGCCGGAACAGAAGGTAGAGCTTAGCGTGGAGTGGGTGACGCACAAACAGCTTGACCACCACCTTCTGGTTGGCGATTTGGGAGGCTAGACGCCGCAGCGCCGCTTCGTCCTCGTTCGTTGGAATTCCCAGAGTGAGCTGGTCGCGAAACTCTTGGGCGAGTTCGCGCTTCAACCTGATAGCAGTGACCTGATCGATCTCCTCGTCGCCTTTCACAGGGTTCAACGCCCGCTTGAGAAGGTCGTGGGGCGGCTGATGCATGCCGACCAGCAGCCGACAGCAATGGCCGGGGCCTCCTGGCCATTGGTCAACGAGGTCGGCGACCACTTTCCATCCACGAAGGTTGAAATATCCGACGCAAAAATCTGCGCATTGGGACAGCCCCATAGCTTGGGTTATCGCGGACAAAAGGTAGTTGTCAATATTGTCGAATATTTGCGGCATGGATTACCCCAATAACCCCCAGTTCAAGGCCCAAATTATCCCATCATTCATGGAAGCTGCTCACGTTCCTAAGTATTGTCGCCTGTCCCAGCTGGCCCTGTTATTTCCCAGGCAAGCTTTTCGTTTGCATAGAGGAAGGCATATTGTTCCGGACTAGCAGATAATCCGGCCTTGACCGGATTATTCACAATGTATTGCCATTTCTCGTAATAATCTTTCTCGTCTCGTATAATCCGATCCCAACTCTCTTCTTCCCACAACGGGCCGGAACGGCGCATCATTTTGTTTATTTCATGGGCAGTAAAGCTCTTGATGCTGTGAAGAACTTTGGAGAGGTCATGGTAAACGCCGGGCGTTTCCTCTAAAGGTTCAATCAGGGCATGGACATGATCCGGCATGACACATACGAGGTGGAGTCTGATTTTTTTACCGTCCCAGAAGCGACAGGCATCCAGGATTGTCATTCGGCAGACTTCTGGCAATTCGATTTTCTTCGTTGAAAAGGTAATGAAATAAACGGAACCCCCGATTTGCCAGTGAGGAAGATGTCTGCGTGTCTGGAACAACTCTCCCTGAATGACAGGCGGCACAGGCGGGACAGGCGGGACGCCTGTCCTCCCTCTTTCAGGAATCAGCGGGTAGAGATCGCCTATCTCTGCCTTCACCTTTTGCAGCACCCAGTTGCCCCAGTAGCGGACTTCCTTGGCCAAGCCACCCCAGGTGGATGACAGGCCTCCGGCCTGTCCTGGCCGGGTCATACCTCTCGTGTTCGGGTCGGGCTTGCCGTACTTCTGGGGATAGACGAGCGTGCAGAGCTCGATGATGTGGGCCACGGGGTTGAGGTCGAGGGCGTAGGCCTCGCAGCCGAGCCGCAGCGCCTCCAGCGGGATGGCACCGCCTCCGGCGAACATGTCGAGCACCTTGGGCCGGGGCGCGCGCCCCTCGACGATGTCCTCCACCGTGACCGGTTTGCCGATTTCCACCGAAAGCCGTTCCGCGTGGGCCTCCAGGATGTGTCGCTGCGCCTCGGCGATCACCTTCGGGTCGCCTGGATACTTGCACAAGCGCGTGACGAACTCAGCCGCTGCCCCGCGATTGAGGCCCAGCTTGGCACCGTTCTTCATCCGCTCGGCCTTCTCTGGGTGGGGTGGCGGGTTCTTGAGGTTCACCTCCTTGACCCAGCGATCGGCCGGCACCAGGGCCGCGTACACCGCTGCCCGGCAGGCCACGAGCGGTCGCCGCGCCCACCAGAGGTGCAGCGTCGAGATGTGCCCCTTGCGGACGGACTTCTCCCGCGAGGCCTCTCTGCTAATGGCCTCGATGGGCAGGTAGTCTTCAATGAGACGGCGGTCGTTCACAACATCGGTCCCTCTCATGCGGGCAAGTACCTCTGGGCTTCCCTAATGATTCGATCAACCTGCTCGATTGCGTCTCTGGCGATCTCTGGTGGTATGTGTGGCTTGAGAGCCGTCATCTGATTGGCCCTCTCGTTTACCGAAGCGCCACTGCCCGCAAGCTCAGTGATGTAGAGTGCGGTAGCCAATCGTTCGAGATCCGCGACTCCCTTCCGGCCCAGGCTCTTCGCCACGAAATCGATGCGGCCGCCATACTCCGCCAGGGTCTTAGAATAGAGCTCCTCGATATATTTGCTGCGCTCCGTGGCTGCAATCCGCGGGCCATAAGGCCCCTGCGGTTCAAGCCTCACCAAATCATCCGCACGCAATGCGGTGAGTTCGTCTCTCAGGTCAAACGAGAAGGGCCCATGCTTGTACAGAATGAAATCGAACCCCAAAGGAACTTGCATGAGACGCTGTAAGAAGAACGTGGCCTTCTGGACATGGGTTTCGCCACACCAGCTTTCCTCCTCGCGCAGCCTCTTAATTAAGCGCGTAAGCAACGCGGCTTTCTTTAGCCTATCCATTGTCTTCCTCCTTCTTCGGTCGTATGATCTTGTCTCGATGTTGTCTCAGATACTTTTCCGCTTCGTTGAATACCGCTCGTTCGGCGAACACGTAGTCGACGGAAACGACGGGTATCGTGTTCAGCGCTTGCGAGATGGCCAACGATGAAACAATTCGCCCGTCGCGCATCTTTACCGGGAAATCAGAACTGCCGCTTTTCTGGTGATATCGGTCGTGCCGGAAATTCTCGCTTCCAAATTTGTCGCATAAAGCTTCGAAGATGGCTTTTCCTGCCTCCGGATTTATTTCGACATCGCTGGGGTTTCGCTGATAGATAAGCTTGAAATGATCGCGTGCAACGATCCGACGCGCATGTACGTGTCCCCGTTTCTTTTGGTCATGCGCGGCATCCAATAGCGCAGCGGTGACTTCGTTGTCTGTCATTCTTAAGTGTTGCTGTAGATCGGTGGGGAATCGGGCATCAGGAAGCCATTCCCTAAGGAAGTCGGTCAAATGGATGTCATAGATTCTACGAACTGGATGACAGTAGACCTGGGAATACATGAAATAACGGGCGAGCAATAAGGCCTCAGCGGAATGAATTCCGCCTTCTTCAACCCCAAGAGCCAATTCCTCTGAGCTTTCATTGTCGTCTCCGCATGATGGCATGGGAAGAATACGGAGGGTGTCAATCAGCCGATAATGGTCGAACTTGCCGTATGCGACGCCAATATGGTGGGAATCCCGCAAGAGATAGTCCATGCGATCGACCCCAAACGCATCACCGACGATGATTTCCGAAAGAATGGTCTCCCAATCATTGAACGTAAGGTGTTTTGCTTTCTTGGGTCCCACCGCAAGTTTCACCACATCTTCAACTCGAAGAGGTGGCGTAATCCTATTCCAAATCTCCTGCATCTCTTCGCTAGCGATAAGCTCCCGCGTAAGTCTTTCGTGATCCCATTCTTCGGGGAGCAGCTCTTTTTCCGCAGCATGGGAAAACGGCAAGTGGCCAATGTCGTGACATAGGGCGGCCATACGAAGCGTACGGCGCCAGTATCGCAACTTATCAGAATCAGTGAGCGGCCGAAGACGGTCTTTCATTTTTTCTGTAACGTTGTCTGGGTGCGTGACAACATCATAGACGCGGCTTGCGAGCTCCATAACGCCGAGAGAGTGTTCAAACCGCTTGTGCGTGGCGGCCGGATAGATAAGGTACGTCAACGCCAGTTGGTGAACGTGGCGCAGCCGCTGAAAGGGGCGCGAGTTCACGACCTCGCGTTCGTCGTTGTCCATCTGGACAAATGCGTGGATCGGATCTCTGATTTCGTGAAAATTCCTCGACACTGTCAATCCTTCCTTTCGGCTGCCCGTACAACCGCCTCCGCTGGAATCTCAAAGAACCGTGCTGCCACGATCTCACGCTTCGCGTGGTCCAGCCGCACCGCAGGGTTCTGGATTCGGACAAGCTCCGGCTTCGGGCCGAGCGGGTCCCACACGACGTACAACCAGTAGGTCTCCCCTAGCTGCTGGGCCATGTACCACTCGTTGGTCGTCAGGCGGACGGCCTGCCCGCGCCTCCGGCCCTTGACCTCAATGCGCTTCACGACGATTGCGCCCGTCGTAGGGTCAGCGATCCGGTGCGCGCGCACGTCGAAGCCGAGCTTGAGGTGCCCAACGCGTTCGATGCGGTCCTCGGGGAAGCCTTCCTCCTTGAGCGCCGCAACGACCATGTTTTCGGCAGCGAGTTCGCTCTGCCGGCGGAGGTCGGTATCGAGCTCGTCCGCGAGGTCCGCAAGCTGGGCTTCGGTGTCAGGGCCAGCCGCCAAGACGATCGCGGTGGCCAGATGACGCACGGGGCCAGTGCGCGCGATTTCCAAGCGACCGAGCCCGCTGAGCCGCTCCGCACGCTGGCGTTGTAATTCCTCCACGTACTTGCTGGCCTCGTCGGCGGCGAGCTTGAAGTCCGGATTAGTCGAGGCTGCCGCCATGAGCTCCATAGCCCGCTCCTGGGCCCGTTTGATCCGGGCGGCGAAGGATCGCTCCAGGTAGTCCCGGCAGATGCCGGCGAAATGCTGCCGCTCCTTTTGGCAGCGGGCGCGGCATTCCAACTGGTAGGTGCTCTTGAGATAATCGGACGCTGCCTGAACCGCCACTGGATTGGTGAGGGCTGGGGGCCGCGGGTGGGCGGGGAGGTTAAGCAGGATGTGGCTCGGCACGATCTCGAACTGCCCGCCCTGCTCCCGAACCGCCACGAGTTCCCCGTGCAGCGGCACGTCATTGCCCTTGGAGTCCTTGCCACGAATCGAAATCTCGAAGAAGTGGAGCCGGTATGGCTCGGTCGCCATCGGGTCTACGTAGAACCCGATTTTTCCCTGGAGGGGCGCCAGCTTCTCGTTGAGCTTCTCGTCGACCGCCGCGTAGAGGGGATGGCCTGGGCCCAGGAGAACGGCGTCCACGTGCGCAGACTGCTCGAGGTGGTCTTTGTGGAACGTGACCTTGCGGTACGAGGGGTCGGGCTTTCCCAGGCGCTGGACCGACCGCAGGCGTTCTGTCCGTAGCTCGGCCAGGACGTGCTCGATGCGCCATAGGCCGTCTGCCCGCGGCTCCACGCGAAGACCAATCTCCTTGGCCGCCGCGATGAACTGCGCCTCCACGTAACGGGGCATCAGCCGCTTTTCCTCGACCTCCAGGTTGCGGCGCTGAAAGCCCGTGAAGTCCACGTGGCTTCGAGCCAGCGCGATACCCGTGGCCTCTTCGTATTCCTTCAGCTTCTCCGGGTCGATGCGGTCGATCTGGTCCAGGTACTCGTCCAGCCGTCGGGGATCGTAAGCCGCTTCTCGCAGCATGTCGGGAAGGTTGACGTCGTTAAGCGAAAGCACCTCGCCGATAACGTCGAACACACGTCCTTTGAGGGCCTCTTTCATCGTGTCCAGCTTCTCAAGGAGTCGATGGAGGATGCGTCCCTCGACGATGGGCTGCCCGTCCTCGGACTCCGTGGCCACAAAGTTGAAGGCGTAGACATCCCTGTCCTGCCCGATGCGGTGGATGCGGCCAAGGCGCTGCTCCAGGCGCGTCGGGTTCCACGGCATGTCGTAATTGATCATGAGGTGGCAGAACTGGAGGTTGATTCCTTCGCCAGCTGCTTCGGTCACCACACAGACCTGCGCGGTGGTGCGGAACTGTTCCTGTGCCCGCTTGCGCTCGTGGGGGTTCATGCCGCCATGGATCTCGCAGGTAGTGAATCCCCAGCGCTCGAGGTGTTCCCGCACGTAGGTGAGGGTGTCGCGGTGCTCCGTAAAGATCAGTAATTTGCCGCGGCCGTCCCTGAGTTCGGCAAACTGCGCCTCTTGGAGGCACTTTTTCAGCGCGGCCAACTTGGAATCCCTCTCTAGATCCTGTACCCTGCGGGCCTGCTCGACCAGCTCCTTGAGGGCGGAGATCTCCGCGCGGAGTTGCTCCAGCTCGAGGGCTGCTGTGTACTCGTCGACCAGCCGATCGCGGACCTCGTCGTCGAGGTCATCCTCTTCTTGCTCTGCATCGGGTAGCCGTTTCTGAAGGGCGGCGAGACGCTTGGCCCGCTGGGCCGGCGAGAGCCCCTCCAACTCGTCAAGCAGGTCCTGCTGCTTCTTGAGGCGTCGCTTCAGCGACTCATGGATGGCGCAGGTCGAACTCACCAGGCGTCGCTGGAGGACGGTGCGGGTGAGCGCGGCAGCCGACCGTCGTTGTCCTCCAGCCGAGGACGCTTGGGCTCCCGGAATGAACTCGTTGATGTACGCCGTGACCGACTTGTAGAGAGCGTACTCCTCGCTGTTGAGGCGGAAGGTCACGGTCCTGGCGTGCCGGTCGGGAAACAAGCGCTTGCCGTTGAGATCCCTGAGATCCTCTTTCAGGCGGCGCAGGCACCACGGCGAGTCCTTGCCGAGCTTGAACACGTCCTTGCGAATCGACGTGGCTTGATTCCCGAGCCGATGCGGCTCCGGGAACAGGTCGGGATCAATGAGCCGCAGGAAGTGCGAAAACTTGTCCTCGTCCCCGTGGTGGGGCGTTGCCGTCAGCAAAAGCACATGGTCCGCCGTCTCGGAGAGGCGTTTGGCCAGTTGATAGCGCTTGGTCTCGGCAACCTCGTCGCTCCGGTTGGTACGCGACTTCGTGTAAGCCGAGCATTTATGGGCCTCATCAATGACGACCAGGTCCCAGCGCTGTTGCCACACGCGCTCGCGGACGTCGTTCTGCTTCGCGTAGTCGATGGAAGAGATAACCTGCGAGCACCGCTGCCACGGGTTCGTGAGCTGCTGCTGGTCAACGGCGGAGAAGATGATGTCGAAGGACTCCCCGAACCAGCGGAGCATTTCGTCTTGCCACTGGATCGTGAGCGGCGCAGGGCAGAGGATCAGAATCCTCTCGATGGCCTCCCGAAGTTTGAGTTCCTTGATGAGCAACCCGGCCATGATAGTCTTGCCCGCCCCGGGGTCGTCGGCCAGGAGAAAGCGCAGGCGAGGCTGCGGCAGCATGGCCTGGTACACGGCCTCGATCTGGTGAGGCAGCGTGCGGATGCCGGAAAGGCTCACGGCAAACTGACGGTCGTGGGCATAGGCGAGGCGAATCCGGGCGGACTCGATCAACAGTCGGAGTTGTTCCGCATCAGCTGGCGTGATCGCTGTCGGCGATTCCCGGTCCGTGCTGAAGAGCGTGGCCGCTTCCGCAGGGGAGATGACTGCCTCCTCGAGGGTGCCGTCGGGCAACCGGACCCGGCACTCGTAGCCGCCGGAGCCGTCCCCACCGAGCGCCCGTACGTCCTCGAGGATGACAGGAACATCGAAGTGCCCCGGCAAGGAGATCTGCCGTCCGATCTGCGTTGAAAAGCGGCTCTCAGCCATGCCTGCTCTTCTTCTTCACGTTCGTCTTTCGGCCTGCTGGCCTCGATTCCGTCGTCTTGCCCGACGGGGCGGACGCGAAATCACCGCCGCTGCTGGACGTTACCCACTCGTCCACCTCCGAGAGTCTGAACCGAAGGAGGCGTCCCACACGGTGGGCCGGGAAGCCCTTTGAAACCACCCAGCGGTAGATGGACTGCTTAGCCACCTTTGGATGGGCGCCCACTTCCTCGATTCCGACCCAACCTACTTCAGGAGTCATATTCCATCCTACCTCGCGCTTCGAAAGAGCGTCAATTTCTGACCACCTGGAGTTCACCCAGTGTTGACCTTAACATGGCGCGGAAAATGGCGAAGACAGCTATCAACCCCTGCGGGACGCCTTCCTGAGCCATCCCTCGTGCTTGCCCAAACCGGTCACCAACCTGTTCGACTACTTGGCTACCCAAAGCAGCCTATTTCTCCACCCAAAACCCAAAATCCTCGCCCTCAACTATTTCGACACTGGGTAAACTCCAGCTGACCACGACGTTTCAAGAGAGTCTACAAGTCGCAGGTCGCACTGTCAAACGTGTAGCTGCAGATTATGGCGGATTTATGAGAGCCAGGCGAAGCTGGGCATCCCGCAAGAGGCCGAAGTCGTCGAACTGGACGGCCCGAAGCCACAGCACCGCTTCCGCTCCACGGCGGGTCCAATTCCGCAACCCGGCTTGTGTGCACCGTCCGCCCGCCACGCTCTTGTCCATCGACTCCACCGCTCCGCTGCCCACCGGTAGGCCCTCCCGGCGACATCGCGGGTAGTCCGTTGGCTAGGCGTTGTTCTTCACAGACACGGGGCGCTGTTCTTCACATGCACGGGGCGGTGTTCTTCACAGACACGCCCAGCGCTCGCCATGCTTCACGCCGCGCCGCTAGGGGCGTCGTTCCGCCACCGCCTGACGGGCCACAAAGCTCTATTTCAGAGGGTCTCCAACCCGAGAACCTACAGAGGGTCTTCAACCCGAGAACCTATAGAGGGTCTTCAACCCGAGAACCTATAGAGGGTCCCCAACCCGAGAACCTACAGAGGGTCCCCAACCCGAGAACCTAAAGAGGGTCTCCAACCCGAGAACCTACAGAGGGTCTCCAACCCGAGAACCTACAGAGGGTCCCCAACCCGAGAACCTAGATCAGATCTTCTTGCTCTTCGGATTTCTCGTGTGGGGTTCCGAATCGCCGGACAGCCATTTCCCTCATCCTCGTCGCAGCTGTTCCCGTCCCAGTTGCAGTTGTTGCCGTGCAAAACACTGCGTTGTCTTGTGCGTTGCGCCGATTTCATGTGTGACGTAAGTAGTGTTTCTGACGAGACTTAATACAAATGATAGCAGGATTTCTAATCCGCTGGTTGGGGGTTCGAATCCCTCCGGGCGTGCTACTAAGAATCCATCTCAAAAAGTCCCCCTCTCCCTCCGGGAGAGGGTTGGGGTGAGGGCGAGCGAACGTCGCAATCAAGCAATCAAATTGAGAAAACCGGCAGCGATTCGAGCCACCCTCCCGCTCGATGTCTCTCCCGCCGAACGGGAGGGGGGGAGATTATGGGATGGGTTCCAAGTACCTTACGCTGACTTGCAAAATGGGTATGACCCGCAAGAAACGAAGGTGCTCCTCTTCTCGTTAGTGATCTTGTCCGTCTTGCGGAGAGGGTTTGCCGACGCAGTCTCCCCACGGAAGACAATCTGAGGAGCAGCGTGCTATCCCCGGCCCATCGAAATGCGACTTGCACACGGTGGCTAATGCGTGGCCTGAATCCAGCTTACTGGCTTGTCGTGCCGGCCTCGGCCTCGATGCACCAAACCAGCTTTTGGATGTAGTAAAGGTCAGCCTTGCACCAAGGAATGTCCAGGTACTGGCAAAGCCGCTCCGCCGGTTCACCAAGGATCATGGCCTTTGCCGCGAAGATTTCTAGCGACATCGTTGGGAGCGAAAACGGGCATTCGTTCCGCCAAGCCAACTCTACATTCCAGGCCAGCCACCACGTCGGTCGGTGGTAATCTACATATCGTTCGATCAACTGCCGCTGTAAATCGCCAGCGTATTCGGAGCAGAGCCGCGCGACTTCTGGCGTAAGGTTTCGCCAGCGGGCAAAGACCTGCCGCTGCACGGGGACCTCCGACAAGACAGCACCGCTCGGATGGGCCCACTCGAAGGCCACGCGGTCACGCATGGCTTGGCGGGCCGCGTTCACACCAAGACGAACCGCCTCGTTATCACCGAGATGACGGGCAATGCGACAATAGGCGATCAATCCCGCGATGTGCCCATTGCAACAATCCTCTTTAGGATCGTTGGGGGACTGGGCCACCAGGTCTCTGATAGAACCCCAATGTTTTTCCAGATGGGACCAGTCGCCAGTCATGTAAGCCCACAGCCAAAAAGGATAGAGCCTCGCCAGGGACGTGCGGAGGATGTCATCGGTCACCCGCCAGAGGTTCTCAGGCGGGACGGAGTAGGCCGAGCGGACTTCGCCGACATTGGGGTCAAACGTCCGCGTTCCCGTGGGGCCATCCAGAGGACCACCGGGGGCCGCCATGGCCGCTACCTTTTCCGCGACGCGCTTCTGCAATCCCGGGTCCAGATGCGGATAAGCGCGGGCCAGCGTCAAAAGGGTTTCGGTAGGTTCGGCAAAGAAGCGGTAAGCCTCAATCGGATGCTTACCGGCTGGGAAGACTAACGGGCGCCAATCTCGGCTGATGAGTTCTGTAACTGCGGCCGAAAGCTGCGCCCGGAGAGATGTCGCCCGCGATGATGACGTGCTTGGGATGGCCGGGACTTCCCAGATGATCTCATCGAGCTCTGCATCGGGAATCTTTGCCACAGCGGTAGTGGCCTCTGTAAGCGGCGCTGACCACGTCCCCGGCACCGGGGGCCTTAGCTCATCGATCGCCTTGCGCAATCGTGGTGTCCCCAGTACGTCCCAGTCCCAGGGCATTGCGCGGACTTTTTCTTCCTCTTCGGAGCCGATCCTGGGCAAGTCGGCTGGCACGGGGTGACCACTCTCTCCTGGCCGCTGCATTCGATAAGCTATCACCGCGCAGCCAGCGTTCAGCTCATGTGTCGGAACGTAATAGAAGCTATCGCCAGCGACGGAAACTGGCACGTCGATGACCGAGCCTCCACCATAGACCGCCGTGCCGCGGATAAGCCATTCCTTACCGGGTGGGAGCGGTTCCCCGCGGATCAGACAAGCCCAGATGCTCAGGGCCTCGCCCGGCTTTGGCTCGTGGATATTCGTGCAGAACGGGGCCGTATATCCCTGAAGCGTATCAAGGTCCATGGCATTGACGTTATCCTGGTGGGTGTTGATGACGACTCGTCCAGCGACGACCAGTTGGCATTGCTCGTCGTGGACCAACAGCAGACTGTCGTGCCACCCGTAGGTCCGCGATTGATCCATAATCGGGGTGATATGCCCAGTCTTCGTGTCCAGGTATCCCACGTTGAGAAAAGGCGAATAGTGCTCATATCGGCTCCGCAGCAGGACCTGATATTTGACGATCACCCGACCATCTGGGGTAACGACGGCCGGGGCACCCGTGCCGTTCATGCTCTCGGCGTAAACGATGGGTGCCACAAACCGCTGTCGGCCATCTTTCGGGTCGAGAACAAAGAAGGTCTGATAGGCGGGCTGCTCGGCCAAACGCTTGCGGAGATAATCCAGTTGCCGCTGATAGGTGTCCGGCTGCGCCAATTGTTTAAAGTTTTCTTCACGAAGCCGCTCATTCTCTTCCTTGGTGTGCCGCCAACTGGCAATGTCCCCGAAAATCTCTCTCACCATGTCCCACAGGATGGGGTTGATTGAGTCCTGCGACATAACCGGTGCCACGGTGACCATGACCGCACCATCGGGCGCCACAACAGGGTGATACCCCCGGAATGTGGCACCAGGCAGTTTCTCGCTCCGCCACGCGATGTGCCCGTCGGTCAACTCGATGGCATACACGTGCATGTCCTCGCTAGCCACGTACACGCGCTGCGAGTTAGCATCCAAGGCGGGGCTAGCGAGGATCGGCCCACCCGTTTGCGCGGTCCACCGGAGCTTGCCCAAGTCAGCCTCCACAGCGTAAAGTTTTCCGTCACGACTCCCAATGACGACAAGGCCCTTCCAAAAGAGCGGGGCATTCCAAACAGCGGCGTTGGTCGGTACTGACCAAACAAGCTCTCCGTCGGCCGCGCGAACTGCGTAGATACGCCCATCAGCGGCTCCAAAGAACACCTTGCCATCCCCAGCTGCGCAGGTATGAAGGATCGCGCCGCCGGCGCGGAAGACCCAACGGTCCTCGCCCGTTGCATCGTCAATCGCGTGGAGGGTTCCCCGTAACGTGCCGACATAAACGATCCCATCGGCAACCACTGGCTGCACACCGGCCATCAGTCCCTCATCGGGAAAGAGGCGATACCACTTGCGGACAAACGGGGGACGGATTTCCACCGGTGTGGCCCCACTGCGGGCAGGGTCGTGCGCGAGCATCGGCCAATCCGATGAGGCGTGCCGCTCGTTACCCCAAAGTGCAGCAGTGGCAACTGCCCACGAGATTCCCACTATTGCTGCTGTTAAGAAGTACCCTGAACGCATCATTCATGCCTTGTCTAGCTGCCAGTTCTCGTCAAGCAAGACGATCCTTGCTGGTGACAGAAAACAGTCTTGGTGTTCGCGGGCTTTCTGAAGCTCCGCTCGCATTCGTTTTCGATCCCTCCCGCGATCGGTTCTCCTCTTCCGTTGCAGCCGTGCCTTTTGGCTCCATTCAATCTGCCAGTGTGTGGCTCGCCGGTAACCAAACGGTCATATCACCCGGCCCACGGTTCCCCCAAGCGTAGTAAGGAACGAGCCGAATTCGCAGTGGTTTCACCCCTTTTCGCACCGGCCGATATAGTGTTTCATTCCCTTGTGACTTCTCCAACCTGATTGCGTTGGCTTCCAGCGCCACGACGCCCCCTAGTAACCCCGGCTCAAAACGCTCCTGCCACTGGCTGTCGACTGGCAGGACCACGTCGTCGATCGAAACACCTTGGGGAAGGTCCACGGATTCCAAGCAATAAACGATGGGGCCGCGCATCACCGCCACAAGATTGCGGTTTTGTTCCACCCAGGGATGAGATTCTAACAGACGAACTGACAACGGTAATTCAACACGCACGACGTCGCCTTCCTTCCACGTCCTGGCTAGCGTATGGTACGTGCCGGCGGTACACAGTTGCGGCATCTCGTCATTGACCTGGCATGTTGCCCCATCCGCCCAAGCGGGGATACGGACGCGAAGAGTCACGGAGCGACTAGGTACTTTCACAAAGGTGATCGTAATCTTTCCTTCCCACGGATAGTTCGACTCTTGTCTGAGGTGTACCTCATCCCCGGCACACTTCCCTTGTGCTTCTCCCGTTCCGAAAAGGTGAATCCACACGCCGTCATTGGAAAAACCCCATGCCCATTGGCTGCAACCCGCGATCGTCCGGGCAATATTCGGGGGACAGCAAAAACATTTCCACGTGCTCCACCGCTCTTTGGAGTCGTTACTCAATAGGGGGGCATCCTGACGGCATTCTAGGGGATTGGTGTAGAAGAACTTTGTCCCATCAAGGCTGATGCCCGACAGCACACTGTTGTAAAGCGTTTGCTCCATGATGTCGGCATATTGCGCTTCGCCAGTCAGCGCCAACATGCGATAGCTGAACATGGCATGGGCGATGTTCGCACAGGTCTCGTTGTACGCCGTCCGCCGTGGCAAATCGTAGGCAGCACCATAGGCTTCGTGGACGGGGTCAAGCCTGATGGACAGCCCATGATGATAAGCAGCCGTACCGCCGGTGATGTACATTTTTCGCTGCACAATGTCTTTCCAAATGCGGCTGATCGCGGCGAAGAGCTCCTTGTCACCGGTTTCGGCCACAACATCCGCAGCACCGCAATAAAGATAAGCACCTGTGACGGCGTGCCCCACCGCGAACTCCTCTTTGCGAAGCGGAACACGATCCTGGGTCTGATCGCCGGGGTGCGGATCACCAATCTTAGCTAGCTCGGCAAAGGCAGAAGGCCCAGGCCAGCGAGCTGATCCCCGCATGTTGATAAAGATTTCGGAAAGCTCCAAGTATCGGCGATCCCCGGTAACGCGATAGAGATCCACCAGACCCATGATCTGTGAGGGATTCCAACCAAAGTGGGCCAACTGGGGTGGTCGCGGCTGGAATGTGGTGTATAGATAGTCGGCACACTTCCGGCCGACCTTGAGGAAACTGTCCTTTCCCGTTGCTTGATAGTGAATAACCGCGGCTGTGATCAAGTGACCCATGTTGTAAAGCTCATGATATTGCCTCATCCCCCAACGTTCCTTGTGACGATTGAACTGGGTTTGTGTGCTAATGTAACCATCGTCGGCCTGTGTGCGGGCAATCTTCTCGATCCATTCATCCATCTTGCGATCGAGCGCCTCGTCGCGCGTTACCGCGTAAACACGGGCCATGGCCTCGATCCATTTATAGACGTCACCATCACTCCAGTTATTTCCGCGATGCTCGGCCCCCGGCTGCCCCACGATCTCAAAGTTACTTAACTGAGCACCGTTGGCTGGATCGCGCATGGCCCTTTCTAAGGCATCCAGCGTCTGATCCCAACAGGTTTCAAATCGGCTGGCCCAAAAACCGTCTGTCCATCGGGCGGCCCCAAGTTGTGGCGGCTCGAACTTCGCATTCGGCGAAATAGCCAGTGTACAAACCAATACAGACGCCGCTGTTAGCCACATCGTCTCTCTCCTAATTCGTTTTTTTCCTATCCGCCTAATCCTCAACACCCGCGGCCATTGTATTGGACCTGTAACGAGAGTCAACGCGTCAGCAAAACCAGAGGCTAAACGACCTGAGAAGTTATTCGCCACAATGGTTCATCGTGTGTCGCGGTGTGGCGTTGCGGACCGACCCAAGCGGACTGTTCCCTCAAACGAACGCGGTAACAAGGAGGCAGAAGACGTCACATCCGCCAGGGCGTATTGTGATGGATGCAGATTTTTGGGCCTCGGCCGAATTCCGGTTTACTCCCGGGGCCCTCACTACCGTGCCATGCAAATGGCAACGGCGTCTGGCAATTACCCCCTCGCCGCGAGCTTACGGTGGCTGGACCACTACGGCCAAGGGATACCTTACAATCGGCCTCGCAGTCACCACCAGCTTACGCTCTTACGCCGGCGGCTCCCAAAATAATAATCATGCAAGTCATGATGACAAATGACGATCGACAGATCATTCAGCGGTGGGATAAGCGCGGTTCCACGCGCGACGTTCTTTGTGGTTAAAGACAGCCAAAACGTATCTGGCCAGGGGCTAAGAAACGCTTCCGTGAACGAACGAAAGCCTTTCAGTTGACGTGGTGGATCGTCTCAATGCCTGGAAGGTCACCGAGTCTGAACAATGTGTCCGTAGTCCACATTCGGACACGAGTCACTTTTTTTAGCAACCACCCAACTTAGAGCGGGGCCTGTTGTTATTCTCGGATCAATTCTCGGAGAAACGTGTTGGTGGCGCGCCATGCTGCTCACGAGGCCCTATTTGGGTCCGTTGTCTTTTCAAAACAATCCGCGAAAAGATTGTTCTGCGGCTTGACCCATCTACACAATATATGACTGTAGTCCCTTAGTGCCAGGCGGCGAGGTAGCATCCATGTTTGGGTCTGACAAAACCACCGAGGGCGGTAGAGCGTCATGACCTCTGCTTGTCAGTTTCCAAAATAGCGAGCCACGGCTATTCCCCTTGAAGCCGTCCGCACAGGGAACATCTCTTCTGGCTTGCCTAACTTACGTAAGACC
>Ga0209608_1001975_pt1 | contig 15365 bp, 16 predicted proteins | sample AD_UKC130_MetaG_FD_184428 | JGI IMG/M metagenome (GOLD analysis project Ga0209608, IMG submission 184428) | Active sludge microbial communities of municipal wastewater-treating anaerobic digesters from Canada - AD_UKC130_MetaG (SPAdes) (version 2) | ecosystem: Engineered > Bioreactor > Anaerobic... | reverse complement strand
GTATCTTTTTCTCCTTCTTGTGAAGCCCACCGTTGAGTGTGGTGATGTTCATGTTGTTGCAGACTGTTAGTTTTCTTCGGAGGCTTGAATCCCCCAGAAGCGTCTTAACTTCAATTCCGATGTCGTAGACGCTTGACAGCTCACTCACATCGCCATAGTACTTGTAGTGGAGATGCAGACCGTTGCCACTCTTGCTCGCCTCAGAATATGTGGCGGGCCAGACCGATGCCGCTTCAAGGTTCGCGGCCATGGACTTGTTACCGTCTTCGTCCGTGAGATCAAAATCAATCACGATATGCTCCGGCTGAACCTTTACGTAATGCAACTCTCTAGTGTCGATGTCATCGAGAGTTGTCTCTACATCCGCCCACCTCTTCTTAGGCGTTCCCATGTCTGTTGCATACTGGGCAGGCTCACCTCTCAGGAACTCGTCCAATATGGATGGCTGATCGACGAGCTCGATTCGGTAAACGCCGTCGGTCTTGATCGGGAGGTCACTTCTAGGGACCGGGGGGGTCAAATGTTTGAAGCCTTTGTAGTAGCTCCTTACATCGACCCCGTCGAGCGTGTATCGCTCGTGGAACTCCTCAAAGTAATCCTTCAGTTGCTCACGCAGCTTGTATTGCGGAAGCATCTTCTCGATCCCCGTGTCCAGGCAGAACTCCTTATACAGACTCCAAGCCTGCTTGAGTGTAGTTCCATCGCCGTTCTTGAACACATCGAACGCCGACTCGATGAAGTTGTAGAAGACGTCCGTCTGCAGCATCATCTCGGTTGGTCGATACCCTGAATAGAAATTAGCCCCCATTGACCGGTATCGTTCAAGGCAACGGTAAGCAATTGCGCCGAGCTCGAAATTGACCTGCTCCATGAGAGCATGATAGGTATCATGATCAATCGTCCTCTGAGTAGGAACAACATCGATGAGTCTCCTAATGATTCCGGACTTTGCGTCGGTGATCTTGACTGGAACGTTAGTCCCCATGAACAGAAAAGCATTTGACTTGGACTCGAACGGCGTCTTGTACTTCTCGTTCACTGTAAGCGTCTCGTGCGCGACGATCGAGTTCAACTTAGTGTTGTCATAGATTCTGCTCAGGTCACCATCGTGCTGGATAGCTACAAGCGGGTTCGATTTGAACGCAGCCGTGGCAAAGGCATTGTTCTGTCCAGCTAGTTCTCTGGCGTCGAACACTGCAGTGTAACCCTCGAACAACTTCTCGATGATGTTCAGGATCGTTGACTTCCCGCTTCCAGGGGGGCCGTAGAACACGAGGAATTTCTGGATCCGTTTACTGTCTCCGGAGACAACAGCACCAATAGCCCACTCGATCTTGGCTCGCTCTTCCTCAGAATATAACGTGCCCACAATCGAATCCCAGGCGGTGGTGTCCCCAGGGATGAGAGAATATGGAAGTCGCTTGCTAACATAATCGGACTTCTTGACCTCTGTGTTTTCGAAGGTCAACTTCTCGTCAAGGTTATGGCTATTGCTGCTGCTGTTCCGTAGATACCTCTGGAATTCATCCCAGAGTCTAGTGCTGTTTGATTCAAGAGTTGAGACCTTGTATGGCGCCCGGTTGCGAATCTCAAGTTCTTCTGCGTGGGCTCTGAGGTCTCGGTCAACAAGACGCTGGACGTCGTAAATATCCGTTGACCAAAGGCCGGTATCCTCATTCCAAACGCAGTAGAACGACCCACCGCGTGTCATGAGGTCCTTCGATCGTCCGACAATCCAGTCTGGGCGTAGTTGGAGGACTCCACTCTGACTCTCTTTCACCACCATCTTATAGAAATCCACGCAACCTCCTTTCAGGAATTGTTTTCGTCGAACAGATACTCACAGAACTGGTACCAGATCTCAACCTTTCTTTGATCGTCATGTGGATCTTTCAGTGGGAACATCCCACCAGAGCCATTGTACTCGTACGTACGCCAGATGAACTTCTCCAAAATGGGTGCGACCTTGTGCTTGGCAAATATGTCGTCGTGACAGTCACCTAGTCCAAGGTTCGTGATGAATACCCAGAACCAATCGGATGCCGGTATGTCGGTTTCGAAGTTGGCTATTCTTGAGAAAGCAACCATCATCTCAAGCACAGAGCATCCGTAGTCGAACCAACTACAGTCCACCGATAGACCGGACTCAAGGGCGAAGTCATCCCTCAAGTCCAGTCCGTCGGCCACCCGATTGTCATCTCCAGACAGCAACCAAACGAATTCGGTGTCATGCAAGGCACGAAGCAAATCCAAATATGACAGGTACGGAGCATTCTTTAGATGCACCTTTGCATACAACCAGTCAAAATATAGCTGGTCAAGTGAGGCATCCATTGGGGTCACTCATCCAATCGGAACTTCCGAGTAGAATGCTTCAGGTCGCTACGACCATCAAGATCCATCCCCAGAACAACAGACGAGAAGCTATCCATGTCTCGAATAATCTCGTACTCGGATTTGAGTTTTTCGTTCCGAACGAAGAACACGTTATTCTCGCCAGATCCGTGCCCAAAGAGAAGTTCACCAACAGTGTTCTGGTAGTTGTAGATCGGCGTGTCATCGCTATCGGTCATGATATCGTCACCCGCATAGTAGTTCAGCGTTGACTGGTCATAACCCTTCTCTTCGTTCCAGAACTCGTCACGATGAATCACGTACGGACGATCTGGGGAACGCGTGGCGACCTCATCCGCGTAGTTCCAACCATCGACCGTCTGCTCGAACACGTTGGACCGAATGTACTCCTCAGTCCGTTCCGAGTTCTTGTGGTACTCGTTGTGATCGAGCGAAATATCCAAAGCGATGTTCTTTGGTACGTACTGATCCACGAGTTGGTTGTAGCGGTGCATCTGAACGTGGTCGACCGTGATCGTCTTTGGGTCTGGCTTTGGGAGCTCCAACGCGGGATCGAGAATATCAATCTCATCCTCGTCGATCGGGGCAGTTCCATCACCCCAATCCACCGTGTACGGGCCAGTGAACGAGAACGCCAGGCCCTTTGGCTCGTCCGCCGGAGGAAGATCCTCGCTCTCGGTCTCGACGATCACGAGTTTCGGAGGAACCACCTCATCCACGATCTCTTCGGTCTTGTTCATAATGGCATGCTTGGCCTTCTCGAACAGACCATTCTTGACCGCGTACTCAATACCCATCGTGACGCCAACGCCAGCAGCAAACGCCAGCACACCAACGCCAGTGTGAGTCACCCACTTGTTTTGCAGGAGCTCGTCTAGTTTCTCATTCATGTATGTCTCCTAGATCTTGTCGTAGATGACCCCATCGACATTGAAGTCGAGGAGGATGGACCGTTCTTGACCATTGACGAAGTCTCGGTTGTAGGCCTCGAACATCCCGAAATCGATGTAGTTGTCGCCAGGCCCGTCGCTATCGAGGACCCACCCAACAACAGACCCAGCGGACGAACGCTCAATTCCGAACGCGTCGTACACCTCATTCAGGAACACATGTCCTCGTGTCTGAAGACGTGCATTGTAGTAGTTCTGAGTCATCTGAACTGTAAGCCGATTCAACTCGGAAGACTTCTCCCATGCGCTGCAGCTCTCGTCGAAGAACCGCGCGTATGGCGACCACGAGTTCGGGTCGGCAACCTTCACGACATCCTTGGTGCCATCTTCACGCTCAGCAATGATCGTGTTGCTCACGGAATGGTAGAGCTCTCGCTCGCCTTCCACGCCAAGTTCATCACGAACACGCTTGCGGTAATCGTCGTAGGCCTTGCTAACGAGCGTCAGGGTTGCTGTAAGCGCAGCGTTCCTTCGCGTCATCTGAACATGAGAGCCGGTGAGTGCTGCAACCGACAGCCCACCAATCACAACCGAAGGCCCATAGAGCTTTGCGACGTTGGCCGCGCTCTTTACATAGACGTATCCGAGATCCTTCCGGTACTCGTTTTCGCCACGGCTCTCAGTCTCATGCAGCTTCTTGACTTCATTGATGTCGTGCTGAGCCTCATCAACAATATCCTCAACTTTCAAGGTTGCTCGACAGGCGAGAACCGTGCTGAGAATGATTCCTCCGAGCCCAACCCCGAAGAAAATATGCGGCGAGTTCTTCTTGGTGTTGAGAACCGATGTGCTGATCGACTGAGTAACAGCCTTTGGTACGAATTTCATCTCTACCTCCTGAGTTTTCCTTGTGCTGCGAATTCGAGCCAAATAGCAGTGACCTGAGCGTCCGACATCTTGTCGACTTTCGAACGCCAGGACACTGAGTTTGGATAGCTTTTCTTCAAGTCCTCCCGTTTGTTTGAGCTCACAATGGCTCCGCCGGAGGAAGGTCCAGCAAATATCCCCCACGGTTCTGCCGAATCGACGTCCCTCGTAGAGAGTACCAGCCCCACTTGTTATCGGTATGGGTGGTTGGGATCCCGACAAGCATTCGGAGGTCAGACATCGAGACCACATCGTACTTGTCAAGAATATCCTGCATCGCCTCCAGTACCAACTCGCTCTCGTCCCTCGTGGACAAGATGATCTCATTACCAGACCTTGGCCTGGGTGTGAGATATGTTGGCTGATCCGGAAGATTCCGCCCAGGATATCGGGGATCCCTGTCGTACGCCCTACTCACAGGAGTGTTGTACGTCGTGCGTGGTCCGTAGTTCTGCGGGTGTCGACGAGGCCCTCGGTCTTCTCCATACACCATCCGCTCGACGCCCTTTGTTGTGGCGTCAACCATGAGGTTTCGGAACGCTGGGAGCAGAACCTCGGCTGCAATATAACGTCCGACCGATTGAGCATCTCCGCCAAAGAACGTATCCTTTAGCTTATCGCCAAGGGTCCGCTTCTTAACCGCAGCATCGCCAGAAATCACCTTCTCGATTATCTCCGGCTTCTCTTCGCCCGTCTTACGGTCCTTCGTCTCATCCTTACTTTTACGACTGTTAGACTGGTAATCCATTAACTACGCCTTTCAGATTTGTGGGGTTGGCAATGGCGGAGGGGTCTGATAGTTCGCTGGGGTCCCGGAAGGCTTGTCCTGGATCTTCGCACTGTCCATGAACCCTTCAGGCATGACACCAATGAGGAACTTCTCAAGCTTCACCGTGTCCGTGGCGAGGCTCTCAACAAGTTCGCCGTAGGCGTTTGTGTTACGGAACCACTCGCGATTTGTGTCGTTCTTGATGAAGGCACGTCCGTCCGCGCTCTTCTCGCCGTAAGCCATAAGGATCAGATCCAGAACGGCTTTGATAGGAACGAGAAGATCTTGTTTACGCAGAGCCTCCTCGAAACGCTGAGCGCTTGCTCCGAAGAACATGGCCTGAGCTTCGAGTGCCTCTGCCTTGTTCAGGTGGAAGTAGAAGTCCTCCGTGACCGGGTTGCCTTCAAGGTCGTCAAAGGTGATGGTTTGCTTCAACATGTGTTTTGTCTCCTTCTAAATATGGGCTAGGCCCCCGAAGGGGCCCGACCACCTTTTCACTCGGTTACTGTTTCCTGGGTCGTTTGGCCGTTCCGACGCTCTTGTGCCATGTTCAGCACAGCATCGTAGATGACCGGAACGAACTTGGTCGCCAGGAAACCTGCGCCAGCAGCCAACAGCGTCTTCGCCAGTTGGTGCTTGATCGCTTCTTCTTGCATTCTCACACTCCCGTTCATAGTGGCTTCACGTAGTTGTAGTTGAACGCCAGGCAAGGGCGCCCGTCGTCGGAGATCACTGTCGAGAACTGAATATCGAGCAGCTTGTCCGAATCCCATCCGAGCTCGTTCGAATGTGTCGTAGGCGGAAGCCCAACAACATCATAGAACGAATCCAGTGAGACATAAAGATCGCCAATGATGATGGCGTTGATGTCGTTCTGAGCCTTCCGAAGCGTCTCCATGTCAGACATGAAATATCGCCCAGTGTAGAGCTCGCAGCAGAGGACTGCCCCGGACCCAATCACCGTAACATCCTGCTTCGGAACCTGACCGTCAAGTTTCGACGTGACAAGATCGTCCCGGAACACGCTCTCACGGTGCTTTCCGACCTCCTCGACCACCTTTGCTTTGTACTCAGAGAACGCCCGTTCGGTAAGCGTGTATGCGCTAACCGCAGCCGCCGTCCTAGACGAGTGTGTCTTTGCGCCGTACAAGATAGCCCCAACAGTCGTAGCGCCAGAGATTGCCGGTGGAATATAGAGGTGCCAGATGAGTGGCACGTATGCCCTCACCCGTTCCTGGATGTCTAGGATCTCGCCATGCTCCTCGATCTCCTCCTGGATGATCTTACTCGCTTTCCAGCTTGCCCTCGCAGCAAGAACCGACGTCATGACAACGCCAGTAACTCCAAACGCCGTAAGGATTGCTGGTGAGTTTCGGTGTGCTGTTTGACCGATCTTAATCAAGTTCTCGTTCATCGGGGTTCCTCTTGTTGTTTCGAATATCAGCTGCGATGTCCATGCACAGACGAACTGTGAAGAACACAACGAGCAAGAGTGCTGGGATCGATACGACCCTCCAGAAAATAGCCAGGTAGTTCACTCGGTCAACGATCACTTGCGCATCTCACGGACGAAGATCCAGATGAGCCAGAGCCCACCGGTGATGCACACCATGAGAATATCGAACAGGAAGTTCAGACACCCGTACTGCTTGTTATCTGCCATGACAATGTCTCCTATGTAGTTGGTTTGGTAGAGTCGCATTCGTTTGGCCATCAATCCTCCTAGCAAAACGAAAAAAAGAGAAGACGTGATGTCTCTCCATTATAGAACGTGTTTTTCTTGCGGGTCTAGTTGAGGAAGGCCCCCGAAGGGGCCAACTCTCAAATATCAATTCCATTCCGGACGTACTTCTTCACGTCTGTGGCTGTTCCGCCGTCGCCCATTTCAACGATGTACTGGCCTGCCTCAGAGATGGTTCCATCATCGATCATCTGCTCGACGAGACTCTTACCCGTAGGGTTGTAGAGCTCGTAAGCTGTGTTCGTGTGGTTGCCGACCTCCTCAGGCAGATCCTGAATGTCGATGAACTGGGTTCCAGGCCAGAATGCAACGATGTTTAGCATGTTACTCCTTTGGGGTTGATGTTGATCGAATATCGGACAAAACGAAAACGAAACCCCATGCGTAGTGCATAGGGTCCCGTTGGGGCATCACTGCCGGTGCTTGATTCTGTAGTTGACCTGCTTCGAGTATGCCCGGCGACCACGGGCCGCGCTCATAACGTCGATGAGCTTGGCCACTGATGCCAGTGACAGCGCTGCGGCGCCGATGAGCTCGACCGGGTGTTCTTCCCAGGCTTCCTTGAGCTTGTCGTTCAACTTCATGATCTTTCCTCCATGTGGTGTTGTCCATTATAGCAGGTGTTTTTCTTGCGAATATCGGACAAACACTCCAATTTGGAAAAACTAGAGCACGTGTTCAAGCTGTGAAAAACACAGAGGCCATGCAGAATCATTATCGATTCCGCATAGCCCCCATGTTTTTCACCTAGTCGGTGACTCGGTTTTCACTGCTTGCGCAAGTTCATACCAAAGCCAAACGCTTTACTCGTCCACACGTGCTTCTGCTCGTAGGCGATGATGAGCCCGATCCCTGCAAGATTACCGAGCACGACGAGTATCGTGTCACGACTGATCGGCTTAGACCTCTCGGTCTTGAGCGAATTCAGTTGTTCCAGATATCCGAGGTGCTTCTCGTAGTCTTCAGCGTCGGGGCCTTCCTCGTCCATCCGGGCAGTCACAGCCTGGATGAGTTCGTCGATGTCTTCGATACGTTCCTTACGGAATCGTTCAAACATTGGTCTCCTTCGTTGGTTTCATTATAACCGATGTATTCCCTGCGAACCTACTGATCGTCAACAGAGATCTCTGGCCGGTCGTATTCTGAAACCACACGAAAGACGATACGGGATTTGAGCCGCAAAGGCTCAGGGTCCTCGTTAAGCTCCAACGTATACATCAACTCTCCGAGCTCGTTCTCTTTAACCAACATACGACCATCGTAATATACGTCTGACAGATGGTACGTCTTAGACGTGATGAGCAGGAACAAACCGATTGCCGCAGTTACGGACATGGTTGTTACTACGACGGCGTTAACATATGGGAAGTCGAACGAGATCGATAGACCCAGATAGATGGCCGATGCGCTAGGCGCAATCACCATAACAAACACTTTCAAGAAGTCATACATTTTGTTGGACACTATTACGTTTGGCTCCTCTTTCTTGTCGTGATCTGTCATCGGGGTCATTTGTCCTCCTCAAAAGTCCCGCTGGCTCTGGTCTTAAGTTGGTACATGCTTTCACGAAACGGCAACTCGCTGATCTCTTCCATAATTCGATCGGCCGTGCTGTTCCCGCCAAGGACTTTATACGGAGCGTAAATATGGGTTACAAGACTCTCGTACTCTTCGCGATAGATCCACCCACGCTCGATGTACGTAGCTCCAATCGAGTGGAAAAGTTCTCTTGAGATGCCAAGAAGTAGCAGAATCTCGGAGTTCTTCTCTGCTTGCCGCTGGGAGAAGAATTTCCAGAACCCCGCTGACGCGGCAATCGTGTAGAGACCTGTGAATATGAGTGCGGCCCATTGACTCGTGTCCACGGAACCTCCTTACGCTCTAGGGGTTCTTGGTGATGTCGCTAAGAGTAACCCCAGGCTCAGCTAGGGAGAGCTCAAGCAGCTTCTCATCGGCCACCATGGTGTTGTTCTGAGCGAACTTTGACGTGTTGATCTTCAGCGCAACACCAAGGAACGTTGCCAATGCCGAAGCAGAACCAACGACTTCGATGCTGTAACCGAATCCCCAGATACCCGCCATGGCTGCGTAAAGCGTTGCTGCGGCCGGAAGCCCGACAGTCACCAGGTTCTTGGCGGCATCATACTGCTTATTCGAGAGGTTGAACATTAGTTCTCCTGTAGATCGGTGAGTGTTGGATAACTGCTCTCGCCGGTCTCGTCCGACACCTCGACAAACTCGGTGACTCGCATACGGGTTGAGCTGTTGTATTTGCCGTTGACGCTCACAATATCGCCAACGTTATAGTCTTCTCGATACTTATATCGAGATTTACCTTTTGCGAGTTTCGGATTCATGATGGATACGAAGTTCTGTCGTGCAAGTGCCTGTTGTCCACGAGCGCCCATCACTTGTCGAATGCGAGTCAGTTCTGGACCAGTCGGAGACTCAGAGAGCTGCCCGTCAACATCGCTTGCATCAACGAACATCCATCTACGGTCGTATCCTTGGTGTGCGTTGTCATACCCAGCAACCTCGACGAACTTGCCACTAACAAGGACGGCGTTCTTTTGAGCTCTAGTCGTCTTCAGGTAATCTGCGGACTCAATCTCGCCAAAGTCATCGGAGAATGACACTGACCGGCTAAGGTCTAGCCCACGATGAATTTCCAAATATAGCGTGTCCGTTTGGGAGTTTCTGGTTGACCTGATCCCGAGATTGTTCTCTCTTAGAATATCGATTAGCTCTTTGTACACGTCGCCGCGCTTGATGACTCGCTCCTTCTCAAGCCCAGATCGACTCTCAGTAGCCAGACCCCCAATAATCGTCGCTGCGATGTTGTTAATTCCATTGGTGTTATCAAATAGCGAGTACCCCGACCGAATATGAATATTGATAAGTTCGGCTGCTTGAAAACAGGCTCGGTCTAGAGGAATAACCACGTCTTGAAGAGGGTATACCGGGTTGTTCCAATCTCGATTGCTTCCGACAATGCGGTTCTCTAGGAACGTCTCAAAACTTCGACCGGTTACTGTGATCTTATCCGACTCGTCGACGCTCGTTGTGATCTGAATATCCTCAACGATCATAGTCTCGTTCGTTCCTGTGTGAGATATGATCGTCTTCAGGGGCAGTTGGTCCTCAAGGCCTGAGGAAGTGTCCGCCGTTAGCGTGAACTCACCACTCTCAAAATATCGCTCGGCCCATGTCGCAGTAGCCCAGTTCTGAACGAGCTCTGCATCCTGAAGTTCGATGTGCATTCCTTTTGACATCGGAAACTTGATGAGATCCATCAGACGCCCCAATACGTTTCGTTATGCCGCATCCAGTTCCAGTCGAAAAACGTACCCTCGATGGCAAATGAATTGGCACCAGGAAACAAAATTGGCCAAATTCCCCCCGGGGAAATTCTGTCAATGATGTGGTAGTCTTTGCTGTCGCGAATCAGTTTCAAATCGCGCTTTCCAGGAACACTGGAAAAGGCCAACCGATCTCCAATAATGAATCCGTCAACACCAGATGTGATGAAACCAGGCTTTACCTCGAACTTCCAGTCGTACGTAAGAGGCTCAGAAATCACAAACTTCGAGCAAGGCCCAGTGAACGCAATCTCAAAGGAAAACCCGTGAGGCGCTGTTGACTTTGAGTCATTGACTAGAAACGACTCCATTCCGAACGGCTCAACGTTGATCTCCACTTCGTTTGGGGATACGAAGAATGGGTCAGGACAGGTCACTGCGAACTTGATCTCTGGAGACTCATTGAAGTTGTCCGACTCAAGCTTTGCCACATACCCATTGAGCCGAGCCACTTGTTCGTTGTTCCATTTGAAGACGAGGTATACGTCCCCAACCCTTGACGACGAGATGGCCTTGTAGAAGTTGTCACGAAGCCCAGATACGGTCTCACCGGCGGAATATTTCGGGCACAACTCGATCTGCATCTCAACGACGCGTTTGCCAACGCTCATGGTGAACGTCTTTTTGTTCGTCATGTATGTAGTTCCGTAGAACTTAGACGAAATCTCATCAGCATCAAGACCCGCAATCGCCTTGACTCTGTACGAGTTAAGCGATTGCGGGTCCTTGAGGCTAAGATTTGCTACCAGTCTCGTCGTGATCGAGTCGGGGTTGAAGCAGTAAATATCAATGTTGTTGATCTTCATGGAATACTCAACTCCTCCTTCGCGAATGCGATCTGGTTGCGTGTGTTTCGGTAGACATCTCCCGCAGACAATGCCTTCGGCGAGTAGTTGTTCTGCTCGAACCGAACCTCTGTCGGGCCAGAATATGGCGTCGACTGAGTTTCGGAAGCTCGTGCAGCATCGGTTGTTTTTGCGATCTGACTCGCCGATGAATATGCTACCTGTGTCTGCAGCTGAGTACCGGCAAATATGCCGCCGATGCTCTTTGCATCCTTGGTGATGCTCGTGAGGTCCAGTACTGGTGTGATCTTCGGGCTGAAGTCCTGAGTCCCTTCAAGGCCGTAGGCGAGGTTCCCGAGCGTGTTGTTGAACGCCGTAGTTACATCACTAGCGAGTGCCTTTGACGCAGCGACTGCAGAAACATCCTCATTGAGGGCTTTAACGAGCCCTTGTGGAATTGCCCGACCGAGCCGGTAGAACACCTTGGACGGTGAGTTGGTCTCATGTTCTTTCTTGAATACGCCAACCATCCCGCTGGCAAGATCCCCAACAGCGCTGAATACGCCACCAGCCTTCCCCGCAAGGCCGCCAGTAACACCGTTGAGGATGGCACCTGCGAGCCGACGGCCTTCCGTGGCAATTTCATCGGAGTGCTTGTCGATCGCTTTCCTTAGGCCCTTTAGGAAGTTTGTAATGAGCTCACCAGCAGAGTCAACGAAGCTGATAGTGTTATCCGCTACCCCGTCCAGGAACCTTAGTACAGCGTTCTTACCCGATTCTACGACCCTGAGTGCTTGCTCTGTAAGATCGTCGATCAGCCTTGTGATTAGATCTCCAGCTGCATCAGCAATCTGAGACAGCCCGTCACTGATGCCTTCGATGAGCTTGACAACGATCGTGACGCCAGTAAGGATGATCTGCCAAAACATGCTACCGATAGCAGTCATGATTGTCGTCATGAGATTAGTGACAGCACCGATGAGCGTTGCGATGTTCTGGCCGATTCCCTCGATCAACTTAGCCAGGATCTGAACTCCTGCCTCGGCAAGATCCTGGAGATGTTCAGCAATGGCTGCAAGGAACGCAACCATCATGTTCGATGCTGCTGCGGCGAGGGTGCCAATGTTCTCAGTCACGCTGTTGATGAAGTTCGTCATGATCTCCATAGCCAACTGAGTGATTAGACCAATGTTATCTCGGATCCCAGTCATGAAGTTGATCAGCAGCGTTAGCCCAGCAGCAATGAGTTCTGGAGATTTCTCCACAACAAGGACCGACAAGGCGTCAATGATCGCCCCAAATACTTCCACAATCTTGGGCATAATCTTGATGATTTGGTCGAGCATCATCGTCAGGATTCCGGTGAACCCCTCGATGATCTTTGGCGCGTTCTTTATAATGACCTCAAGGAACAAAACCACGCCCTCAGCAAAGGCTTTAGCCATTCCAGGAATGGTCCCAATGATAGTCTCAAGGACCTTCCTGAGAGAGCTGATGCTGGATTCTCCCGCGTTACCCAATTCTACGAGCGCCTTCGCGGTTAAATATGCGCCAGCGCCGAGCAATGTAAACCCAAGACCAATCATACCAAGGACGATGCCCATTGCCTGAAGAGCAGGAATCAGGAGAGGGAAAGCCACAAGAGCAGCTGCTGCAGCACCAAGAATAACCAGAACTGCAGCCATACCAACAAGTCCAGTGATGAGCTGAGCAATGCTGAGATTGCCGATAACCTCAAGCGTCTTTCCGAGAACAAGCATGGCCCCAGCAATCATGAGAATTGCTGGAGCGCCGACAGCAGCCTCTTGCATAGCATTCATTGACAGGACCATGATGGCCATGGCGCTACCCAATGCTAGTACGCCTTTCGCAGCGTCTTCAGTGCTCATGCCGCCGACCATCTGGATGGCTTTAGCGATCACCAACATCGCCGCAGATACAAGCAGAATGCCGACGGCAGCCGCCTGCAATTCCTCTTTCTTAGGGAGAAGCTTGATTGTCGCGATTACAGCACCCATAGATAGACCCAAACCAGCGAACCCTCGAACCATGTCTTCGTTTGTCATGTTAGCGAATTTTGTAACTGCGCTATGGATCATAGACAGCCCGAAACCAAACGCAGCAAGACTAAGACTAACCCGACCAATCTTTTCTGACGGAATCAAGTTTACTGCGGCAACAAACATGCCGAGCGTTGCTGCGACAGCGAGTAGTCCACGACCCATCTCTTCCCAACTCATCATCGAGAACAACTTCAACGGGATGGCCATAAACAGCAGCGAAATCGATAGAACGCCGAGACTAATAGCTGACTTTAGGAACGACTTGTTGCTCTTGGCGAAGAACCCAGCAGCCATAGTCATAAGCTGAAGCACTCCGAGCATTCCAAGAAGGCCTCGTGCCATCTCCTCCCAACTCATAGTTGAGAACATCTTGACTGCGACGCTGAGAACTGCAGCTGCACCGCTTAGGAGGATCATCGACGTCGCCAACCCGGCGAGTTTTGCTGGGTTGGACTCCATTCTAGTTAGTACTGCCATAGCAGCGACAAGCTGGCCGAACCCAACTGCCATTGCGCCCATTGAAGTCGCAAGTGCCTTTGGGTCTACGGTAGCCAGAACGACAAGTGACCCAGTAAGAAGAACCATGGCCGCTGCAATTCGGAGCAATGCGTCGGCTTTAACCTTCAACTGGAAGGCCTTAAGTGTTCCGCCGAGTTCTTCGAACGCACCCGAAGCCGACCTAATCAGATCGGACATTCCGAAATCAAGTTTCATACCGTTCCGGATCAAACTTGTTAGAGCAGCTAGGATCCCAGCTAGAATGCCAGTCTTTAGGACCTTCCCGACATTGCTCATTGAGTTTTCTGTGAACAGCCCGCCAATCTTATCGCCGAGCGACCCAAAGAACGAGCTAACCGTATCCCAGATCGATCCAAGCACAGACTTAATGGTGTTCAGCATGGAAGTGAATGTCCCACCAACTGCTCCAGCAGCATCAGCAGATTTCTCCCCAACAACAGACAAACCAGAGATCTTCTCTGTGATCCAGTCAAGCCCAGCCCCTAGCTTATCCCAGATCTCGCCAAGGAATGAGAACTTCTCTCTAACGGCGTCGACGACAGACCCAAGCTTCTCTAGGGCGGCCGAGCGATTGTCTCCGCTAAACAGCTCTCCGAGTTTACCTCTTGCTGCAGCGACAACCTCCCCGAACTTCGAAACGACCCCGTTGATCTTCTCGAAGAAGGTTTGGATTCCGCCACCTTCAACGAGGAAGTTTTTGAGTTTGACAACGAGTCCGCCAAGACCTGCCCCGGCAGAAAGTACACCATCGGAGAACCCGAACAGGATCCCACCGATGTTCTTCAAGACGCTGATCACGCCTTTGAAGATTTCTACTCCTATTTTGAACACGGAGAAGACACCAGTGAAGATAGTCTTAACCTTGGCTGAGGTTTCAGCCGACATCACCAGACTCTGAGCGAAGTCCCTGAACTTCTCGGTCAAACCGTACAGTGTCATCACCGTCATCGGTGGGAACACCTCTCGGAATGCCTGCTTAACGGGTTCGATAGCGGTCTTGACAGCGCCAATGCTGTAGACAAGGCCTTGCATCAGGACATCTCGACCACCGACCCACTTCCAACCAGCCAGGAGATCGTTTCGAGCCTTTGCTTGACTGTTGATCATACCACTGAAGAAGTTATTGAGTCCAGTGAACAGGGTCTTTGCCTCGACGAAGTCGCCAATGATGTATCTGAAGGACGTTGCCCAACCAGTACCAATGGCTTCTTTAAGAGTGCCCATCATCTGGGATGCGGTTTTGACCTCAGTTGCAGCCGCGGTCGCAGTGGCGCTCATCTCCTGAATAGCCACCACCTGAGCGTCGCTGAAGCCCTTTGCTGATAGTTCCGCAGCAGACATGTCGCCTGAGATGCCAGCTAGTGTAGTTGTTAGTACGTCGGAGGTGAGCCATTCATCGCTTAGCGTCTCTCGGAATTTGTTACCAGCGGCTTCCCACTCGGTGAACGTTTGAGTCATCGGGACGTCTTTGATCGTCCCGAGAGCCTTACCGGTCTCGAACAGAGCTGACTTGAATTGCTCACCACCCATACCAGCATTTGTAACTGAGTTCCAGTCCATAAGTTTGACTGTCCCAGCGGCGATAGCCTGAGATAGCTGATACATAGCCGTTGCAGCTTGCGCAGATGACGAGCCCGACATCGCCGCCACGTTGGCGATGCCTTTGATAGACTTCACCGATGTGTCGAGATCGACACCAGCGGCTGTGAATGTTCCGATGTTTCTCGCCATCTCACCAAAGTTGTAGATGGTCTTATCGGAGTATTCGTTAAGCTGGTCCAACGATCGATTAACGTCGTCCAGCGTTGACCCTTTACTCTTGGTGTTCGCCAAGATCGTCTGGATCGAGTTCATGTTGGTCTCGTATTCTTCGAGACCGTCTTTGAGTGGGTTGATAGTTAACGCCTTGGCAATGTTGATGCCCGCGTCGATCGCCTTGTTGGTGATGTTAGACAAA
>Ga0209608_1001966_pt1 | contig 15434 bp, 12 predicted proteins | sample AD_UKC130_MetaG_FD_184428 | JGI IMG/M metagenome (GOLD analysis project Ga0209608, IMG submission 184428) | Active sludge microbial communities of municipal wastewater-treating anaerobic digesters from Canada - AD_UKC130_MetaG (SPAdes) (version 2) | ecosystem: Engineered > Bioreactor > Anaerobic... | reverse complement strand
TCTTACCGACAAAATTAGGGCTTTCGCGCCATCTTCACGCGCAATGAGCGTGATGCTTGCGAGATGAAGTCATTTAAACCCTCACAAAGCTCCCCTTGCGGTACATAAAGAACAGGAGGAGCCACAGAATTAAAAACGCCCCCACCGGGTTAAGGGCTTCGCCCACGTTGGCCAGCGGCGCCCCGAACGTCGCCAGGTATCGGGCCAGGCCGCCCACAAATCGCTCGGCGATCGTGGGAAAACTGACCAGATTCCACGCCACGTACGCTGTGATGGCATTGGCCCCGAGGATCTCGAAAAACCAACCCACCCAGCGATGGCCCAGCACGTCGATCACCAAATAGAACAGCGCCAGCAGCAAGTAGCTCCAGCCGGCGGCCCACAGCACCATCGAGCTGGTGAAAAGGTGCTTGATGATAGGAAACCGCCAGTTGCCCACGAGGGTCATTTGGAACCACTGGTCAAAACCACCCGACCACAGCCATGCCACGGCGAGGCATCCGACACCCCACAGCACAAGCCACACAACCTTCATTCCTCTAGACCAGCGTGAGCGGAGGAGATGCCCAGCAAAGACGCCCATCAGGACCATCCCGGCAAAGGCCATACTGCTTAATATCCATGTATAAGTTGTACCGTCGCGGAAGGGGCCAAGCACCTGTTCGTCGATATACAGGGCTAGGTTGACCTTTTCTTCCAGCGTACCAGCCGGGTGACCTCGGAAGGGCACCAGCAGCATCAGCAGCCAATAGCCAACTAGCAGCACCGCAGTCCCGGCCACTTGGCCCCAGACCGGCAAGTGAAAAAGGAACACCGAGGCCACCAGGTAGCCCGCGGCAATGGCTTGAAGGGTGTTCGAGTAGAAATGGATGGTCTGGCGGTCAAACTCCAGCAGATGCCCCTGCACCATCATGCCCAGAATCCACAGCACGAGCACCCGGCGAAGCACTCGGAGGTAAAGTGATTTCTTCGTCTGGCCCTACTCGATCCGCCGAGCAAACGCCAAGGGCATGACCAGGCCCACCACAAACAAAAAAAGCGGCATGATGAGGTCCCATGCCGTGAAGCCCTCCCAGCGGGCATGCTCGATCTGGGCTTTGAACCAATCGGGCAGGGGTGAGACGAAAATAGCCAGGATGGCCAAAAAGGCCTCTCGTCCTCCGGCAATCCAAAACATATCGAAGCCCCGGAGGGCATCGATCGCGGCGATTCGCCCCGTGGTCGGTGCGGCAGGCGTTGAGCTATGCATGGCGCGGTCTCCTCGTACACGGCTCCAGGGAACATGTGAAGCAACCCAAGGCCCCGGCGCCCGCCAACGGCTTGCCGGAAACATGCGCGGCATCGGCTCGCCAGTCCAGCGGGGTTCACGCTCGCGATTATGATTGGCCAATTAGATCAAGACAAGCTGGGGCCGCCCAGGGTATTTCGACAGGGCATAGGGGTTAAGACAGGCCCAGGGCCTAGGGCAGGCACGGGGGCCCGCCGCTACAGTTTTGATAGGTCACGTGTAGGGGCAACCCCCTGTGGTTGCCCCTTTATGCGCGGCGCCGAGTATTCGCGTTTGGGCGGGCACCCGTCGTTTGCATTTGACGCGCATCCGGGCACTGTTTACATTGTGGGGCAGGCACAGGGGCCTGCCCCTACGGTTTCGGTGGGGTTCGCGTAGGGGCAACCCCCTGTGGTTGCCCCGATCGTGACAATCCCCGTAGTTAACCTATTTTGCGGCATCCAGCGTCGGCATCCTCATGGGGCGCAACCCACCGTGGGTGTTCTAATTTGGAGCAGACCGCCGTGTTTGTTTCGATTTCGGGCAGCCACAAGGCATAGGGCAGGTACAGGGGCCTGCCGCTACGGTTTCGATGGGATGCGGGTATGGACACCCCCGTGGTTGCCCTCGGGGTATCATAGCCATGCGGAATACTCTTGATTGTGGCCCCACCAGCGGCCATGCACACGCCGGAAATGGGCTGCAACGATAAGAAGCCGAATCGTGAAAACCCCGTTTTTTCCGCGTTTTGCGCTACGTTGCCGACTAGTGCAAATACCCCGATGGGCGGCACTGGATTCGAACCAGTGACCTCGACCGTGTGAGGATCGCGCTCTAACCAACTGAGCTAGCCGCCCGAGTGCATTCAATCCTACGCGTTATGTTCACCCGTAACTCGCCCCGACGGCTTCTTTCGGAATTACACCACGGGCAACACCCGGTAGTATACCTGCTATACTATCTCCCGGGCAGCCACCCGCCGCACCCATGAACCAATCATCGGGCGAATACGGTGAACATTTCTGAGTCACATCTTGTAGGTGGCACCACGTACCATCCTACGCCAGCTCTTCGCATTTTAGCGGGAATGGCGGTGAATCTGCAAGGCCCGCTAAAGGATTCCCGCTCTATCCCCCGATTACTGGGTAAGCTGGATGTCGAACGTGTTGGACTTGGGCTCCACCGTGAAACTTAGGCCCGACGTGTTCTCATTGGCGTACTTTTCCGGCAAAAGATTCTTAGGAGCGGGGGCGGCAGCCGCCTGGCCGCTCTCTTCGGGCGGTACGTACTCTTCTTCGCTCGAGGCCGATCCGGTTGGAGGTGGCGGCGTGGGGTACTTGAAGACTCTGACCAGGTATTCGCCGGGAATGGCACCATCACCTTTCGCGAACGTACCCAACGCGTATCTCCCGGAGGTGTCCGTTGTGGCGGTGGCCGCCTGTGGTCCTTGAGCTCCCGGTTGAGCAGGTGTCTTCGGAACAAAGACGACTGTGGCTCCTTCCACCGGCGTCCCATTGAGTGTCACAACTCCTGTGACGGGATAAGTCTTTGGCCGACCATCGCTACGGGAACACCCGATCACGACACCGAGTGCCACTGCGGTGACAAGGAAAGCGCCACAGAGCCTATTTGTCACTGTGCGATTCATAGTTAAGCAACCTCCACAAAAAACCGTTTATCTGAACACGTGGCCCAAATTCCTCGTTGGATAAGCCTGCTACTGGAGGAAATTTATAGCCCTTTAACAGGTGTGCCTTCCGTCCCTTTTAAATTCAGCATCCCTTTTTTTAGCTGCGTTCCTGAATCAACATAGAACGGTCTGACAGTTGCTCGTAAAACCTACATCCCTTTCGCGGCACCGTTCATGGCTGTTCAGTCTGCGGATCCTGGGACCGCCACTATAGCCAGCGATCCACTTGTTGTCGGCAGCCCGTTTTTTGGTCGATATGGAAAAATGCTGGGATGTCCCCTTTGGGCGCATGCCCGGAGACATCCACAGCACTCAAAGAGCTCCCGACCTTTTTCGCAAACGAGCGGCTCGCGCCGGGACAACTATCCTAAAAACCCTTATCCAACGGGCTACGGTGTCTGAACTGACTCCCCACCATCCTTGGACCCTAAAGCACCCCAAACGCCATAAACACTGGGACCAGTCGCTGGTTGTTGGGTCGCGAGACTACCTGTGTCGATGGTGTTTGAAATAAATCTCACGGAGCCGTCCGCGAACAGACAGTTCACCCCGCCCGGATGCCGACTCGACGGCGGCAGCACAACGTGGACCTGATCGGCATTGGTCTCCGACGCATTATTGTAAGGGTCGCTGCACGATGGACCATTCGGCGGCAAGACGGTTGTGAAACCGACTCGGGCAGGCCGCCCGTCAGTCCAACGACCTCCCCATAGTGTGTGAACGGTCGCAGGAGGAACAACATACTTCCCATCAGTTCGTGAAAGACAAAGGACTGGTTGCTGAATGAGGCCTTGCACACCCGTAATAACGGCCTGAATGTGCTCGACGCTTTGGGCAGCAGTGAGGGACCAGGGGGCGCTGGTTGAAATCTTGGCCCCGCAGACTCGTTCACTCATCGCGATCGTATTACTGGTCCCGTCTGTCACATCGGCGGTGGAGTAGGTGGTATATGTTGCGAACAGACCACGGACCTGAGTCGCATCAGCAATATTGTCAAAACGATCGCCGATGCAAAAAGCGTAGGAGTTATAGGGACCGGTACGGTTGGGAACGCCGTTGTCAGACGGACACAACAGCAAATCCGGGCTATCATCCCAAACTGACCAACCTTGCCAGCCATACGGACCGTCTGGTGGAATACCAGCGGTCTGATCCCCGGCACGAATGCGATCGTACATGGCCCCCTGCTCGATATAGGGCAACAACGGCACGAAACCACTTTTCCGGCCCGCATTTGACAGCCAGGAATTCCAATTGGGTTGAGCAGCCGTACCACCCATCCGGTACGGAAAAACTCTATTAACATCGTGGTAGTTGTGAAGGCCCAGCCCCAGTTGCTTGAGGTTGTTCGTACACTGTGACCGTCGGGCTGCCTCGCGGGCAGCTTGGACGGCAGGCAAAAGGAGGGCGATGAGGATGCCAATAATGGCAATCACAACCAAAAGTTCAACGAGCGTGAAACCACTTGGGCACCTTGGCCCGACACCACGAAAACACGTCCGATTCATTGCAGCACCTCCAAAAACAGAACAGTGACAAGGGGAGCACTTGCTCCGAGCAACCCAATTCCCAGCAAATGCGCCAGACTGATTTGGCGCCAACACTTCCCACATTTTACTTGGCGGAACTATCTTGTCAACGGTATAAGCTCACGACAAGGTAACTACTTGTGACCATTTATTGTTATGATTTCTGAGAGAGAACTCTCAAGTGAGAGCACTATTCTTGGCCACGGACCAGCGGGCTCCTGTAACTGGTCTCTGGAAGAGACGCAGACGGGCCGAGCGATTCGTTGGGATGAACGGAGACCCTAGTGATCGGCCGTTGCGAAAAGGCAAGGAGATCCACCGGCTCTTCAGCAGAAGGTCACGCTGGTGACGAAGGATCGTCGCCGCGTGGTCGGATCATCTTCAGTGGGTCCAGGACCTCGGCAAGCTGTTCTGGGGATAAGATTTTTTGCTCTGAACAGATTTGACGGATAGTTTTTCCGGTTTTGAATGCCTCTTTGGCGATGGCCGCGGCCTTTTGGTAACCGACAATGGGGTTAAGGCTTGTGGCCAGGGCCAGACTCTTTTCCACGGCCGCCTCGCAGGCTTCGCGGTTGGCCTGCATCCCCCGCAAGGTCTTTTCTGCAAAGATCCGCACACCCCGGGCGAGGAGGCGTACGGATTCGAGGGCCACATGGGCCATCACCGGCATCATGATATTCAGTTGGAACTGCCCGCCACTAGCCCCCGCAAAGGCAATGGTTTGATCGTTGCCGATGACCCGCGCGGCGATCTGCATGAGACTTTCGCAGAGGACTGGGTTGACCTTACCCGGCATGATGGAGCTCCCAGGCTGAAGCTCCGGAAGGATGATCTCATAAAAGCCGCAGCGCGGTCCGGAGGAGAGCCAGCGAATATTGTTGGCTACATTGAAGACGCTCACGGCAACGGCCCGGATTTGGCCGTGGCATTCGACGAGGCCGTCGCGCTGGGCGTTCGCCTCGAAATGATTGACCGCCTCGCGGAAAGGAAGTCCCGTCTTTTCCGCCAGGAACGCGGTGACCCGGCGTCCAAAGTCAGGGTGAGTATTGATGCCCGTCCCCACCGCCGTTCCGCCGGCCGGCAGTTCCATAAGGGCATCCACTCCACGTTGAGCCCGCTCAGCGGCCAGCTCCATCATGCGGGCAAGGCCACTCATTTCCTGGCCGAGCGTCAAGGGCGTGGCGTCGGCAAGATGGGTGCGGCCAATCTTGATGATGTCGCCCCACCGCTCCGCCTTTTCCTCAAGGATGCTCCGGGCCTCCTTGAGGGCCGGGATCAGGTCTCGATGTATCGCCACGGCCAGTGCGACATGGATGGCGGTGGGGAACATGTCGTTGGTGCTCTGTCCCATATTAACGTGATCGTTAGGGTGGATCGGTTTTTCGGATTGAAAGCGATCACCGCCGGAAAGCTCGATGGCTCTATTGGCGATGACTTCGTTGACGTTCATGTTGCTGGAAGTTCCCGACCCAGTCTGATACACATCGACAGGAAACTGGTCATCGAAGCGTGCCTCGGCCACCTCCTGACAGGCCTGCAGCAAGGCTTGGACCTGCGCGGGATTGAGGGCCCGTGGTCCCCGGGTAAGCAGGCCCAAATCGTAGTTGGCCTGGGCTGCTGCCCATTTAACCAGTCCCAGGGCGTGGATCAATTCTGGGGGCAGAGTCTGTCCCGAGATGGGAAAGTTTTCCACAGCCCGTTGAGTTTGCGCCCCATAATAGGCATTGGCAGGCAGTCGGACTTCGCCCATCGAATCGGTATCAATCCGGTAGGTCATCGACATAGGGTATGGACTCCGTAACACGGGAATTAGAAACGACGGAAGCGTATCCTTTCAGTATAGGCAGAATGCGCAAAATCATGGGGCGGAGTTAGGGATATTCCACTGGTGGCAGCCGGACAGGAGACGGTACGGCCACGTCGGCAGGCAGCGCACCACTCGTGAACAGGGAGTGTTCTTGGTGAAGCTCGGCCAGATGTTCTAAAAGAATTCTTTTGACCTCAAGGATCGTCAATGGATGTGACTGAACGCTGGTATGCTCGGCGGGGACGGCAATCTCTGAATCGGCTTTATCGGAATGAGCACTCTCCCAGGAGATGACGCCGTCGCTGGTACCCGTGATTCGGCCCCAGAGACGATCTTCCAGCGACGCCCCCACAATGTTGTGGTGCACGATCCAGCTTGCCCGCCGAGCTTGGTTCATCAGAGCAAAGATGGGGCAATCGGGATCGAGGGCATCCACGCTGTCGGTGATCTGGAGAATGTTGTTAGGAAGGAGAAGGTCTTGATTTTCCCGGAAAAATTGAGTCTGGGACTGGAGAAGTTCTTTCGGCACACTTATCAAGCGGGCAGCTAGCCGCTGGGTCATTTGATTAGAAAAATGTGATCCCAAGTGCGGTGTGGCGATGGTGATGATCCGCCGTATCGACGGATTGGGCTGGAAGAAGAAGATTTCGCGCAATTCCTCACGCGAAATAGGGTCCGTGCGAATTTCCTCAAAAGGATGTTCGCTCACCAATTTCCAGAAGTCTTGGCCACTATCAATGGTCTGTAGTTCGGCGATAAGCCCTCCCATGCTGTGGCCAATCAGGACGATTTGGTCGAGGGCCGGTTGCCGATGGTCAGGATCGAGCGTCTGACGTAATTCCCGCAAGTCGCGGCGAAACTGTGCGGCGGAAATCCAAAATGGCTGACCTGTGGGATAGAGATAGAACCAAAACTGGTAACGTCGCCGGATCAGCGGATCGCTACGGAGATCGTTGAACATCTGGATCCACGTCATGGGGCTTGACCACCAGCCGTGAATCATGATGACGGGGATCTTATCCGGCTCGTATGGCTGAACCATGTAGAGACCGGTTAAGGGTTTGTTCAGACCCGGTTGGAGAGTCAACAGTTTTTCCGGCCGCAGTAGCCCGACCGTGGCCAGAGACGATCCCAAGGCCGGATTAGACAGGAACGTGGCCAGGGGTGTGGTCAGGTCGGCCTGGAGGGGAACAACATAGTTTCCAACCTGAATGTTCATCGTGGCCACGGGGTCATAAAGCTCCAACCGGCCTTCGTAATGACGGTCTTCCTCTTGGGACTCTGTGGCAGAGGGAATCTCTGGTCGGAGGAACACCGTCACAGGAAAACTCAAGTCGGGGGGATAGTAGCGAGCGGCGGGCGGCTCGCCCGGATAGTTCTTCCGCACGGCGATCATGGGCACCCCCAGGCCATAATGGACGTGGTGATTTCGTAGCCCGGTGATCCGATAATCCGAAACGAATTCAAATGTTCCAAAATCTTCGGCCCGCCACCGACGATCGCAGATGGTACAGGTGAGTGTCCAATAGCCGTCAGCCGTACGAACGGAAAAAGCACTTCCCGGCTGAAGTGATTCATTGGCCCGAACGATGCGTAAGGCGGCTTCCAAGGCCGAATTGTAAAGGTCGCACGCCCCACGAAACCGCGGGTCATACGGATTTCGCGTGTCCTCAAACTTGGGGTCGAACAGGTACTGGTAGGCCTTTAAAACCGTGCCGCCGTAAAAATCGAGGGCCAACCGCGGCTGGGACCGTTCCACCCGTTTTGCGAGGACATAGCTAATCTCAGCATAGGCGTAAACATTATCGGCCTGTGGTTCCTTTTGAATGACCGCCTGAACCTGCTGAAGGAGTGTCCGAGGGTCTTCATGCAAGGAGGAATCGAGATTGTGCTGCCGCAGAAATTGGATGGTCCGCGAAGTCAGTGACGTGGGGGACTGGCTGAGCATTTGCGGTCGCAGGAATAGTCCCGGTTTCGCCCAGGGTCGTACATGTCCTCCGTGTCTTAGCGCGCAGCCACAGGTGACCGCCAAGATGGCAGTCAGCAGCACAGTCCAACAGCGGCGGAGGACACACCGGTCCATCCAGAACCACCTTTCCGATTGCCCGTGTCGTCTTCCCGAGTTGGCCAACTCCCCTGGGCAAGCGCGCAGAAAGCCAGCCCTCAGAGGCAAGCCTGAGTGGGGAAAGCATATACCTAAAGCACACGACAATCGTCAATGGCAAACGATGAGAGTGCGATATCCAGGGAAAATGGGGGCAGTGGGGGATTGGCCGGGTTTTCGTACTACTGGTCCAACGAATTCTGTCTTGATCGAAAAAGGGAGCCAGGCGTAAGCTTATGCTACTCTTTGCTCGGGGTGGGGAAACCGCTTGAGTGCGGCGTTCTGGGTGAAAGACAACTGGTGCCCATCTTCTCGGGCGCTGGGCGAGAAACGGAACAAATTGGAGAAAAACAGGACAATAAGCGGAATGGTCACCGCATGGCGAAAAACGCAACTGGCGATTAAGCGCGGAATCGACATCATCGGGGCAGCCGTGGCATTGATCATCCTTTCACCCGTGATGGCCGCCACAGCGCTAGCCGTTTGGATAACCATGGGCCGGCCGATCATTTTTCGCCAGGTTCGGCCGGGCTACCGAGGCAGGCTTTTTGTCCTTTATAAGTTTCGGACCATGCGAAACGCCTGGTCGGCGGATGGTCAACCGCTGCCTGATGCCGAGCGTCTCACACCACTGGGCCGTTGGCTGCGGCGCTTTAGTCTCGATGAACTTCCCCAGTTATGGAATGTCCTCAAGGGCGATATGAGCTTTGTCGGGCCACGACCGCTCCTCGTCGAATATCTCCCCCGCTACACCCCGGAACAAGCCCGACGCCATGAGATGCGACCAGGAATCACCGGCCTGGCCCAAGTCAAAGGTCGGGCCGCACTTAAGTTCAGCCAACGATTGGCCTACGACGTCTATTACGTGGACCACTTTAACCTGCTACTGGACCTAAAAATCATTCTACTCACGCTGTGGAAGGTCCCCATGGGTCTTTTGTTTGATGGGGCCGGGCAGGACGTTAAAGTTGTCGATGACATCGGTCTCCATCCGGGTCAGGAAACACTGACCTGGAAGCTTTCGGCAACGGGCGAGACGCAACTGAAATTATCTGATCAAACGGCTGACACAGCAAAACGATCCGCCGCCTGAGGGTGAGCTGGGGGCACCGCTAACACGTCTCGGCATGGTAGTGTGTCTGCGTCCTACCCTTGACGCCGCATTGCCGAAATTGTAAGGGCGGTCTGTTGCTTCGTGTCGGTGGCTGTCTTTTACCTTCGTCGCGTACAATCTCAGTAGGGGATGGAGTGTCTTTCTCACAGGATTGGGGTGAGGTTGGAATCGCATTTTTGGAAGGCTCTCTCCAGGAAAAAATGCTTGATGGCCCGGGTTTTGGTCGCGATGTCGGGCGGTGTCGATAGCAGCGTCTCGGCCCATCTTCTCAAAGAGCAGGGGCACGAGGTCATCGGCGTCTTTATGCGCCATGGCATTCGTAGCCCGCTTCATTGCGTAAACGAGGGGCGGAATCCCACACTTCCCGTGCTCCCCGGGCGGAAACAAGGTTGTTGTAGCGCAGAAGATGCCGAAGACGCCCGCCGTGTCGCTGATCGGCTCGGGATTCCTTTCTACGTGGTGAACTTTGAGGAAGAGTTTCGGCAAATTGTGCATTACTTTGTCGATGAATATACGCGAGGCCGAACGCCTAATCCCTGCATTGTTTGTAATAATCGCTTAAAATTCGGCAAGCTCTTCGACTATGCCGACGCCTTGCAGGCCGATTTCATCGCAACGGGCCATTACGCTCAGATTATCCCCACCGAGGACAAGAACTACGGATTGTTCTGTGGACGGGATCAAAGCAAGGATCAGTCGTATGTCCTATTTGGGCTGCGGCGAGAAGACCTGCCCCGACTGCTTTTCCCCATCGGAAACTACACCAAGGCCGAGATTCGGAAGATCGCTACCGAACTCGGCCTTCGTGTGGCCAACAAACCGGACAGCCAAGAAATTTGCTTCGTTCCCGACAAGGACCATGCCCGATTTGTCAAACAGTATCGGCCGAACGTGGACACGTCGGGTGAAATCGTCACGACAAGAGGCGAGGTCGTTGGCCACCACGGCGGATTGGAACGGTTTACCATCGGTCAAAGAAAAGGGCTGGGTATCGCCTTCGGAGAGCCACGGTATGTCGTCCGCATCGAAGCCGATACCCGCCGGGTGGTGGTGGGAACACGGGAGGAATTGGCCAGATGGGACTTGACAGCCTCCGGGGCAAACTGGCTGATTGATCCTCCCGCCGAGCCATTCCCCTGCCAGGTGAAAATCCGTTATCGAACCCCGGCCGTCCCGGCTACGGTCACCATACTCTCGTCGGATCGGTTTCTCGTCAGGTTTCACAAACCGTGCTACGGAGTGGCCCCCGGTCAGGCGGCGGTCTGCTACCAGGGCACTCGTGTTCTTGGTGGCGGATGGATCGATTCGTCCCCCGCATCAAATGGGTGAATAACGCTGGCAGACAGCTAACACCCCACATGATGGGAACCAAAAGGGGAGCGGAAAAACATTCATTTCGCCCTTGACACGAATCTCGATTAATCTTATCTATCGCCGACAATAATCAAAGTACCCTTGAACAAGCAATTTCGCACTACTCAGCCACATTACATCCGAAAATTTATGAGAGGCTTGCCCTTGATATACCGAATGGAAATGAAGGCAAGGATGGAACGATCGTGTTGCCGAACGCCATTCCACTAGATACGCGCGTCTTAATCCTCTGTGCCGGTGAAGGAGAACGGTGGGGCGAGTATCTGGGCAAACCTAAGCAACTCGCCCCGATTTTTGGCGTTCCCTTGCTCGTCCGCACCGCAGGTCAGGTTCAACACTACTTCGGAGTCTCGCCCGTCATTGTGACGCATGATCCGCGCTTGCACATTCCAGGTTGTGACTCATTTTGTCCGGAACAGCGCCGCTGGGTCGTTGAGACGTTCCTTAGCACGGCGTGCCTATGGTCAAGTAGAACGGTCGTCCTCCTGGGCAACGTTTTATACACGGATGCTGCGATCACCATATGTCGGGCGGCAAGCGGTGGGTTGGTGATCTTCGGGCGCCAGGGAGCCAGTATCTTTACAGGCAAACGTTACGGCGAATTATTTGGTTTGTCCTTTACGCGGGATTATTCCGATTTCGTGACCCATTGCTTGATCCAAGTTATCGGCGATGCCACAAGAGGGGGCCGCGGAAAGCTATGGGAATTCTACTTTCTCGCTCAAAGGGAGCCTCCATCGGGCCGTCCGCCGATCGAATTCTGTGAGATCCACGACTATACGGAAGATTTTGATTCCCCTGAAGAATACCACTATTTGAAGCGATTATGCGAATGGGCACTCTCATCCGCACCGGCCCTTCGCCTTTTGGCAATTCTATGGTCGTCGGTATTCTGCGCGCCATATGCGAGTTGGCATCGTTGGAAACAGTGGTGGCATGACCGACGGAACACGCGTAGAACCACGCTGCCACTGTCACGCCCACAAACAAGCCCCAGCCACCGCGCTGCCGCTTGAGAGCGTCGGACGGTTGCGGCACTTGCCACGCGAATCACCTTTTCCAGAATCATTTCCCAGTTGTGCGCGTATGCCGCGAGGTCGTGACGCAAGGACCACCAACGATGATACCCTTCCTCGGAACGGTCTCTGTTCCGGCCAAAACGTTCCCCGGGGGTTTGATTCCCGTCTCAGTCGTTGGTACAACGTAAGCGCACGAAACTTAGCGGCAAAGGGGCGGCGGTCTGTGGGTGAAGTAGTTTCTTCGTTTGTTGCCCATGCAGCTTGTTGACTTCCGCTCGCTGTTGGCGAAGTGGTAAATCATGGGTCGAGAGGTGATACGCTCGCTTTGTGAGGAGACTCAATCATGAATCAAAATGCCAGCCAGGGTGATACAACTCGCCGGGATTTTCTTCAGGCCACGGCGGCTGGAGGGGCCGTTTTGACTTGGCCTTGGACGCGATTCGTCCACGCAGCGGGGAGTGACGTCGTCAAGATTGCCCTTTCCGGATGTGGTGGCCGGGGAACTGGGGCTGTCAGCGATGCGATGGTGAATAAAGTCGGGGCGAAGGTCAAGCTGGTCGCTGTTCATGATGCCTTCAAGGAACGCGTGGATGCCAGCCTTCATGCCCTGAAAGGTCGCTTCGGCGAGATGGCCGATGTCCCGCCGGACCGGCAGTTTACTGGTCTGGATGGCTATTTGAAACTCATGGAGACCGACGCCGACATCGTCCTTTTGTGCAGCCCGCCGGGATTCCGCCCCATGCACTATGAGGCGGCCGTCAAGGCCGGGAAGCATGTCTTTATGGAGAAACCCCTGGCGGTTGACGCCCCCGGTGTCCGCCGGATCATGGCTACGAACGAAGAAGCTAAGAAGAAAGGGCTTCGCGTGGCTGTGGGACATCATCTCAGGCATGAAGTTAAACACAAGGAAATGATCCAGCGGATTTGGGATGGTGAGATTGGGGAACTGATGTACATGCGGGCATATTTCAACTCGAGGGGTGTCTGGGTTCGACCCCGCAAGCCCGAACAGACCGAGATGCAGTATCAGGTGAACAATTGGTATTACTTCACCTGGTTGAGTGGCGATCATATCGTGGAACAGCACGTCCACGACCTGGATGTTCTCAATTGGATGATGGGCAATAAGCATCCCATCTCGGCTCAAGGGACAGGAGGTCGCCAATTCCGCATCGGCAAGGACTACGGCGAGATTTACGATCACCACGCTGTGGAATTCGTCTATGAAAACGGCGTTCGGGCGTATAGCTACTGCCGCCATATCCCCGGTTGCTGGGATAGCTTTTCTGAACACGCCCATGGAACGAAGGGATACGTCAGTATCGAAGGTCACGGCCACGCTATCATCCATGTGCAGGGGAAAGATCCCGTGCGGGTAGAACGAGGACCAGATGGCCACCAATTGGAATGGAACGACTTCTTGCAAGCCCACATGGCGGGGCAGGCCTATAACGAAGTCGATGCAACTATCCTGGGGACGATGACGGCGATTCTTGGACGAATGGCTACCTATTCGGGCCAAATCGTGACTTGGGACGAGGCTATCAAGTCAGAACTCGACTTGTCGCCGTCCGGCTATACGTGGGATAGCGTCCCACAACCCAAGCCCGGCCCTGACGGTATCTATCCGTGTGCCATTCCCGGTCAGACAAAGGCCTATTGACCCGGCCAGCATTGTCTTTACGTACCTGAAGATCGGTCACCCCGATCAAATCATCGGGGGCGGCGTTCAGTTTTCGCAAGAAGTTGTAGGTCCCCTCGCGGTTTCCCTGGGTGAGAAATTCTCACTGGGCTGGGGAACAAAGGCCCCAAACAACTGTGTGTAAAGACGATTCCATTCGGTATGTGCGGCGATTGATCCCGCGGTGACGTTGAGTAAATTGTGGTCGATCTTGTTTTGCCAAAGCCCCGGATCGACGAAAATCAGCGACCTGGGACGAATTTTTTCCCGTGATGTCCATTTCCAGAGCAACAGAATGTCTTTGATCCTCATGCGGTGGACACAACAGAGCTCAAGGAAAAGCAACGTGTGGCTGAAGTACGGCCGACGTTGTTGAAAATAGTTGATGACCCACGCGATAATCATCAACACTGCAACCAGGCCGACAAAAACCGCTAAGCCCCACAAGAGTGCCGTATGATCGGTGTCGCTTCCTGTTGCTCTTCGCTGAAACTCCCGGTGGAGGATTTCTAGCGGCGTTCTGCCTTGGCCATAGGCAGCCGCTTCTGACCCATAGACCAAAAACGTCGTTATTACCCAAGCCACAGCCTGGACCAGTGCAACATGGCCCAATCGCCAGATTGCGCGTGCGAGTAATGCCTGGGTAAATCGTCGCATAGTGGGGCTTGTCATGATGTTGTCGTGGGTGACGTGTCCAAATGGCTAACGTTGGTTTCATCCGAAATGATCCCCGATGGCTGAGGCTGCCGGGGCTGTGACTCGCCGGAAGGGGCATTCTTCTGACCTTGTTCTTGCGATTCCATCCGGCGACGGCGTTTTTCAAGGGTCACTTCGGCAATATTTCTCACGAACACATTCGCGTCGTTGAGGGTCTCCAAAAGGGCCTGGTAGCTCGCAGCCGAGTCCGTGTGGGCCAAGGCAGCGGCCGCCTCTGCCCGGATCGCAGGGTCATCATCTCGAAGGAGACAGATAATTGACGACTCCAATCGGGGCACCAGTTCAAGTTCCTGAGCAATTTCCAGGGCTCGGAGACGCCGTAAACGGAAGGTGGAAAGCAATTCTGCACGAAGCAGGAGGGTCGTGCGGGGATCAACTCGTTTGACAAGGACGCCGGTTTCGCGCCGCACTTCCGGCGGAAGCATGTCCCACACTTGAAGGAATCGTGTAAACGTGAACTCCCGAAGACTCTTTCGAGCCGCCCGACGAACCATAGGGTGAGGGCTTTCCAGTTTGCTGATAATGTAGGGCAACGCTCCTAGAATCCCGCGTTGCCGCAATTGGGGAATAATGGCCTCTTGTACCCCGGGGTCAGGATCTTGCATCGCCCGGAGAGTAAGGGCATTTGCTTCGACGCCGTGGAAGCCCGCGAGGGCCTTTGCTGCGGCCCGCCGCCCTGCCGGTCGTCCATGTAGGAGCACGTGACCAATGACCTTCAGTGCCTCATCCCGGGGAATTCGCGAATGGGCAACAAGCGCCGGTATGGCCTGCTGTTCCGTATCGTCCAGTTGGCCTAACAGGTTAGGGAGGTCTTTAAGCCAACGGAATTGGTAAAACCGTTTCAGATTCCGTTGCACGATAGAACTTGGTTGCGGTCCGACCGTTGATAATAGATGCCGAACAAACGGCAAATCGGTTCGCTGACCGATGATGGCCACAAGATCCCCAGGAGGCGCCTCTTGATGGAGACAGTAGCACACAACAGCCAAGACATGTGCACCCGTTTCGCGGGATAGGATTTCGAGGAGGAGACGACGTGCTGGGTGTCCCCGGTTATTGATGATGGCGGTGATTAACTCCGGATGTTCTTCCGTCAATAGTAACAAGCTGTCCAGGATTTCACGGCATTCAT
>Ga0209608_1001964_pt1 | contig 15438 bp, 13 predicted proteins | sample AD_UKC130_MetaG_FD_184428 | JGI IMG/M metagenome (GOLD analysis project Ga0209608, IMG submission 184428) | Active sludge microbial communities of municipal wastewater-treating anaerobic digesters from Canada - AD_UKC130_MetaG (SPAdes) (version 2) | ecosystem: Engineered > Bioreactor > Anaerobic... | reverse complement strand
CCACACTCTGTTATCATCTTCATTCTTAACATAGTATCCTGAACCAACAGGTGTGGCAGATCCTACGAGTAACGTCTTGCTGCCTTTCCTTTCCCGTTCCACCACTATGCGGGTATTAGGAGTTGCGAGCCCAAATGCATCAAGGTCATTAGGGTCAGATTCGATTTCCTTTTCGAATCTACCGCCGGCAACAGCTGCAACAAGAGTATTCACAGCCTCCTGGCTTATTTCATAGTTCAGAGGCGTATCGACAACCCATGTCATGTCACTTGCCTTCTCCACAGTCAACCTGTGGTCACTGTGGTGGATCTGAATCCTCCTTATTTCGTCAAGAGTTGCACCGAAAATCGCTAGGCCATCCGCTTCTTTCGTGGGCTCTTCGCGTCCTGTGTATACCATGTACAATGCAAGGACTAAGACGACTGCCAGTGCGATGAAGGTCGTTCTGAATTTCTTCACAGGTTACGCCTCCTCACCCATACACCGACACCGATGAGCGCAAAGCACACAGGTATCACCAGGACTGTCCCGTAGAATATGGACCTCGCCTCTCTGTCTGAAAGGTATATCTGTTCAAAGCTGGGTGTTTTCGGCCTTATGAATATAGACTCTTCCTTACCTACCATCCAGCTTATGGCGTTCATAAAGAAGTCTACATTCCCCTGGATAGTCACTATCTCATTGTCCAGAAAACTTGCATTTCCTACTACGACAAGGACTGAGTCTGTATCCGGGTTATAAGCCACATACGCCAGAGTCAAAGGGCCTTCATTGTCAGTCTCAGGATCGAATGAGGCCTTGTCCTGGAAATTGGTCTCACCCCATGCCTTGTCAGTCGTCTTAATGATAGGTTCGACAATGATACCGTAAGCCTGATCCTCTTTGGCATGGTAAAGGCTTCTGGTTCGCGGCAGAAATACTGTGTATCCCTTCTCAATGAGCTTCTCTGTTGCCGGGTGAAGCTCCATTTCAGGTATCAGGCTCGCCAGGTCGAGAAAGTAATGACTGCCCGGGTCAAGGACTAAGTCGTCGTTAACACCTATTCCCCAGTTCTTAAGGACTCCTTTGAGATTCAGGAGGTCCCCTTTTTCGCCTGACGGATCTAGGGCGACAAAAACCTTGCCTCCCTTCTCCAAATAAGCCTGGACTGCATCAGCCTCTTCTTTGGTGAAGTCCCTTGTCGGTCCTGCGATTACGAGAGCAGCCGCGTCCTCCGGAACCCGTCCTTCTACTGAAAGGTTTCGAGCCTCCGTAACATATCCCTCACCTTCCAGAAATGTCTTAGCTTGCACGTAATCCCCAGTGAGGGCTCGTTCACCGTGACCGGTGGAGAAGTAGATCCCCTTCGTATCTTCTGTAAACAGGCCTACCAATGCCCTGGTAAATGCCTGCTCTCCTGCGAAGTTAACCAGATCGCCTGAAGTCTCGTAATCGATGAGTTCATACTCCATGACTTTGCGGGACCTTAGCCCTGATTCCAAAACCGTTGTGCCGTATGCTGTGATATCATACTGCTTTGCCAAGGAAGGCTGCTTGTCAGGGTCAATGAACTCAACTTGAATCTTCGGGGAGATCCGGGTATATTCGCGCAGCAAATCCCGGACCACCTCACCCATGGCATCCCCTTCAGGGAAAAACGCAGTAATCTTCACAGGCTGGCCCAACCCGTTAAGGAACTCGCGCGTGGCTTCTGAGAGAGTGTAAAAACGGTTCTTCGTCAGGTCAAACTTGATGGAATGGCGTGCTACCAGTATGTTGATCATTAGTACAATCGCCACTACCGCAATGGTAAGAACTACGGCGTTTGTCCCGTAGCGCATTTTTCGGCCGGTCAAGGCTGAATGCAACTTGCCTCCAAGAGATGTTTCAGATCTCATCAGCTCCACCTCCTTGAGTCTATGACTCTGACGGCAAGGAAGAGGAAGATAAAGATGAAGCTGACATAATACAGGACACTTGAGAGGTCTATAATCCCCTTTTGGAAATCGTCAAAACGCTTGAGAAGAGACAAATTGGCTATGGCGTTTCCAACAGGCCCTGTAACAAGGGCTTCAGCCCAGCCGAGAATCCAGAAAAGGAGGAGCAGGCCAAATCCGATCACACCGGCTACCATCTGATTGTCAGTTAGGGATGATGAGAACGTTCCTACTGCCAAGCAGCCGGCTCCGAAAAGAAACATTCCCAGATAACCGGAGTATATAGGGCCCATATCCGGATTTCCATACTTAATGAGAATAACAGGGTAAACCCAGGTTATAGCAAGATAGACCATATAGGTGAAGAGGCCTGCAAGATATTTGCCCACTACTATCGAAGTTATACTGACCGGAGATGTCATGATAAGCTCGTCTGTGCCGAGTTTTCGCTCCTCTGCAAGCTGACGCATGGTAAGGACAGGAGCGATAAAGAGAAAGACAAGTGCCATATTTCCTAATATCCCTTGCATGCTGGCATCATGTGTTGCCAACAGGATTATAGAAAAGAAGTAACCTGAGAGCATAAGGAAGACCGCACCCATTACATATGCCATAGGAGAAACGAAATAGGCGGCGACCTCCCTCTTGAAGATGAACCATACATTACGCACCGGACGCCACCTCCCTTTCGTCTTCTAACCTTTCTTCCGTGGTAAGCTTCAAGAATACATCTTCCAGACTCATGTCAATCGGCCTCATCTCAATAATCGGGCTGCCCTGCTCTGCCACGGCAAAGAAGATGTCCTCCCTCACGTCAGTTTTACCATCTGTCTCTACGACAAAGAGGATGCTTTTATCGTCGGCTGCAGCATCATCGGGTTCGATGAAAACGGAAACGACGCCGGGAATCCTCCTGATGAGGCTCTCAGTTTCGCCTTTCGGACTGCGAATCCGTACTGCTATCCGTCCCCGTCCTTCCAGTCTTTCAGAAAGTCCTTGCGGAGTGTCTGAAGCAACCAGTCTCCCGTTATTGATAATAAGGACCCGGCTGCAAATCATACTGACTTCAGGTAGGATGTGAGAGCTTAGGATGATAGTATGCCTCTCTGCTAAACTGCGGATGAGATTACGAATCTCAATAATCTGTCTTGGGTCAAGGCCTGCAGTAGGTTCATCCAGTATCAGGACCTCGGGATTCCCGAGAAGAGCCTGGGCCAATCCCACTCTCTGCCTGTACCCTTTGGAAAGGTTACCAATGACGCGACTTAAGACACCGTCTACGCCGGCTGCTTCGGCTACAGAGATTATTGCAGCTTTCCTGTTCGGCCTTGGAATGCCTTTCAATTCACTGACAAATCGCAAGTAGCCGCCGACCGTCATCTCACGGTAAAGCGGAGGGTTTTCAGGCAGGTACCCGATTCTCCGCCTGGCTTCCATCGCGTCTTCAAATACGTCAAAACCGTCTACCTTGACCGTGCCGGAGGTGGCAGCAAGGTATCCGGTGATAATGCGCATAGTAGTGGTTTTCCCTGCGCCGTTTGGGCCCAGGAATCCGAGGACCTCGCCTTTGTCAACGGAAAAGGTGAGCCCCTCAATCCCTCTGGCCTTACCATATCTTTTAGTAAGGTCCCTTACCTCAATCAAGGAACACGATTCCTCCTTCCCACGCTTGCCTCGAGAATACTAGGTTAATTTTCTCTAGAAGCCCGTAAAATCCTTTATATTTCCGTAGCTCCAATGGCCCTTCTCTTTATGCCCAACGCTTCTCTACCTTAACATTTTTGAAGTAGTATTTACAAATCTCTTCGTGGTGTTTTCCCATCTTTGCCATATTGTGTGCACCCCATTGGGACAGTCCGACCCCATGTCCGAATCCCTTTCCCTCCATCACGACTTTACCGTCTGCGACTTCGAGTCTCGTGAGGAAATTCGATCTCATGCGTAAAGGGTCCAACGCGATTCTAAGGTCGTTTCCGCCTATCGTTGTCACCTTCCCTGAGTGGTGGACCGCTATTGTTTCGGCACGTCCTGACGGTCCGCGTTTAGCTATTGTCATGTTCTCAATGCCTTTTGCGCTTAGATCGGCTTTTGCCAAGGCAGCCTCGATTTCTCCTATGGAGAATTCCGCCTTCCACCTGCGGTCTGAAAGAGGGACGTCTTCCGTATCGTCGGGGCTGTCGCGAACAACGGTGTAGGGAGGTTCTTCATCAGTAAAGTTCAGGCCCTCCTTGGCCAAAGCCGTTTTTCCGCCGGAGTTGGAGTGGAACCACGCATTGATCAGCTTCCCTTCCTGTGTCAGGACCTTCCCTCGGGTTTCTTTTACCGCTGCCCTTATTGCATCATTGACGTTTTCCGGTTTATATTCCTGGGCCTTTTCGAACCCGGCCTGGATATCTGAACCCATAGGACCTTTTCCTCCGCTTTCCTCCAGTGCCTTCAAGGCAAATGTCCTTGCCACTATAGCCTGGGCAGCAAGAGCTTCGTGCGGCCAGTGGTTCTTCATCTCTCCGGCTACCACTGCGGCGACGTATTCCTCCATGGGCAGCTCAAGGACTTTGTTTTCGGTATCAATATACAACCTGATGGTAGGCTCCTTCCCCAGCGCAGTTTGTCTTGACCTTGAAATACCGAAGGCTATGACTATCACGGCAACGATTCCTATGCCAATCCACGTTAAGGTTTTCCTGCGATTATCAGTCATCGGCACACACCTCGAATCCTAGTCATGTCTTTCGATCTCACTGTTCTAGGTGAGACTTCTGCAGGTCCCGGTGAGACTTCTTCAGGTCCCACTGTTCTACAGGTAGTATGCTCAACGACAGGATGTAGATAGCCGGATTTTCTGAAAGCTCCTCTGTGCTCGTCTGTTCTCTTCTGTTCTCCTCTGTTCTCCTCTGTTGACTTTGTTACGGGGTTGCACATGGTTTTGGGAAGGTGGCCGATGTTGCAACCTTTATTGCAGTTATCTGCTGCCCGAATAAGAAACGTACTCGCACATTACTATGTGGCCGATGTTGCACTCGGGGACGGCGCCTCTGGCGGAGGCGCCTTGAACAAAATCCGGCCCGAAGGCTAGTGGCCGGATTTTGACACCCCTCCTTGCAAGCATCGGCCACCCTGCTGAGAGTAAACGTATGACGCTGAACGAAAAGCATTACAGTCCTCACTGCAGGCACCTGCCGCTCAGCGTAGCTCGATACAGGCAAATGACTGTTAGTCATGCACCTAGGGCACTTAGGTTTCCAGGCCTGTTGGATTGGCGCTCACCATGAGCCGAATATTGGCCGGGAATACCTCAAAGGGGTATAAATGGTTTTCGGGAAGAGCCGTTTGCCGGTCAAAAGGAGCCTAAAGGAGGCTGATTGGCTCTACTGGAGAGCCGTTCATAAGCGTAAGTAGGCCCGATCAAACGTGATTGGCTCATCTAGTCAGCCAATCAAGTATCAAAAGTCCTTTAAATCAGTTGCAATGGCTTAACACTTGAGCCAGTCTCGCTCGCTGAAACCTCAAGAACGTCGTAGTTGGCTCACGATGAGAGCCGTTCCGTCTTTGAGACAGCCTAAAAGCAGCCGACTTGGCTCGTGAGAAAAGCCGTTCATCCGGTGGAAGCGTGCAAGACAAGCCTAACTGGCTCAAGACAAGAGCCAATTAGGAGCCGAGAGTGCTCAGAATGGCCAGGAATGGCTCACCGGCAAAGCCAATCAGGAGCCTAAAGAACCTCGAATCACTGTGAATGGCTCTCCAGGAGCGCCACTCGAGCGCTGAAATAGCGTCCGGTCACACCTATTGGCTCATCGCGTGAACCACTTCCGGGCGCTAAAGCCCCGAAAACCCCGTGATCGGCTTAAGCGGTGAGCCGATCATCGGAAAAAGGCATGCGGGCCAGAGAAAGTTGGCTCACGAGATAAGCCGATCTGTAGCTAAAAGCCGTGAAGCCAGGTATTGTTGGCTCACAAGATAAGCCAATCTTCGCCTAAGAGTCGTGAAAGCGGACAACATTGGCTCATGGGAAGAGCCAACATGGCCCCAAAAAGCGCCTAGATACATAAGAACGGCTCATGGCGGGAGCCGTTCCACTCGGTTAAAGCTTTCACAATGCCCATATTGGATCAGCGCGTGAGCCACTCCATGGCCGAGTGAGCTCCATAGGCACTTACCTAGGTGCTAGATAATGCGGTTCCGTGCCAAGACACCTATGAATGTGCCTACGGCAGCAATAGGTGTAAGTATGGCTCCCAGTATCAGGGCACGTCCAACGGCTGCCCCTGAGAGCATTCCCAGCTGACCGGATACGCCCAGTAATGCCGGCAAAGTCATCATGAATCCGGCCAGCACAAGGCCAAGCATAATACTGAAAAACCCGGCAAATATCCCACCGGCTATCGAAGAGGTCAACATACCCAGGAGAAACCCTGTAATCAATGCCCCAGCAAACACTAAAGCGGTGATGTAATCCTGGGCAGCTTCAATAGGTGACAGAAGAGGAAAGGCCTGGCAGGTAAAGAGTCCGCACATGAATATTCCCATGAGAATAACACCGGCGACTATCCTTTTCCTACTCATGCCTCATTACCTCTATCCAGCGGCACTACAGCATTTGTAACAAAAACCTTGGTGCCCAGGCGCGGCATGTCAAGAAGACCTGATATCCTTATAGACCAAGCCTCTTTGCCCCCAGCAACAAGCTCTGTCTTGGTATCAGGCACGTCTATCTCAAGAACCACTTCTCTCTTGCTGCCTCCCGGCAACTCTAAAGGCCTGGCCCACCATTCGTAGTTGCGTCCCCATATATACTGTCCGTCAAGGTACACTATGGATCGCACAGCTGTAATAGGTAAATCCCATTCACTCAGGTTCTCGAAACTTACGTTTATCTCAATCGTATACCCGGAGCCTTCCTGTCTTAATGTTACTCCTGACACTGTAGTCTGAAATCCGGCTGCCGCCGTCGCAGCTCCGAGATAGTTCTTAGCAGTCGCCCATGTTAGTGCCACCCCGCAGACAGCCAAGACAACCATAATAATGAGAACAATCCTGTCCCCACGAGCGTGCCCTCTACTATTCATTCTCACAGAACCCCCTGTTCAGGACCGAACCTGTGATCTCATAGGGGGATATCCTAGATCTGCTCACACCTATACCGCAATCAGCAGATAAAACAAGCCTCTCCAACCGATAATCACCCAATAGCGAAATGACATGCCACTAAGTGGTTGTCCTCAGCAGGAACCAGTTCAGGCTCTACTTCCTTGCAGATATCCTGTGCAATAGGACATCTAGGATGAAGCCTGCACCCACTCGGAGGATCAACCGGGCTCGGGACTTCGCCTTTCAAGACTCTTCCGAAGCCTTTTTTCTTCGGATCCGGAACAAACACGGCACCTATGAGAGCCTGGGTGTACGGGTGCAGAGGATGCTTAATCAAGCTGTCGGTGGGACCCTTTTCAACGATTTTCCCTAAGTACATTACGGCTATCCGATCGCAAATATGACGCGCAGTAGCTAAGTCGTGAGTAATGTAGAGGAACGTAACTCCTCTTTCCCGAGACAGACTCAACATCAAGTTGAGAATCTCTCCTCGGATGGATACGTCGAGCATTGACACAGGCTCATCAGCGACTATGAATTCAGGGTCCAATACAAGAGCCCTTGCTGCTGCAATTCTCTGTCTCTGTCCGCCTGAAAGCTCGTGCGGGTATCTGTAAATGTACTCTTCAGGAGGTGTCATTTCCACATCCTCAAGAACCTTTTCAACATAACGCAAGGCGTCATGTGAATTCTTGACGATCCCCTGTATCTTCAGAGGCTCTGATATGATCCTGAAAACATCCAGGCGTGGGTTCATTGACTCATACGGGTCCTGGAATATGATCTGCATTCTTTGTCTGAGCATCTTCATCTCTTCGGCGCTCAGAGCAGTCACATCTATACCTTCAAAGGTAACTTTACCTGCAGTCGGCTCAAGCAACCTCAGTATCGTCCTGCCCATGGTCGTCTTTCCACAACCGGACTCGCCGACAACGCCGAAGAGCTCGCCTTTCTTTATATCAAAGCTGACTCCGTCAACAGCCTTTACAGCCCGCTCAGGCTCCCTCCGTACGATCTCGACTAAGCCTCGACGCACCGGAAAATACTTTACAAGGTCCTCTACCTTAAGAATGACTTCGCCAAGCTCCGCGCTTCTCTCGGGTTCAAGTGCGGTTACTGCGCCCATATGTCGACCCCCCTCTCAAGCATATCTACCCTGTGGCAGGCAACTTTGTGACTATTTGACCCAATCTCCAGTAATTCAGGCTCCTCTTCCTTACAGATGTCTATAGCCAGCGGACATCTGGGATGGAATCTGCAGCCTGTGGGGGGTGCTAACAAATTCGGTGGAAATCCCGGTAATGATCGCACGCGACTCCTCTCGGCTTTAATATTGGGGAATGCTTTTACAAGCCCCATGCCATAAGGATGCGTAGGATGATCAAAAACATCAAAAACACTGCCATACTCGACAATCTTTCCTGCGTACATAATGGCGATGTCATCACATGTCTGGGCAATCACTGACAGGTCATGGGTGATGAGCATCATGGAAAGATCCAGCCGTTTTCTAAGATCTTCCATAGCCTGCAAAACCTGCGACTGGACCATCACATCCAATGCAGTAGTGGGCTCATCAGCGATGATGATATCCGGATTGCAGGCAAGGGCCATAGCTATTACAACCCTCTGCTTCATACCGCCGCTGAATTCATGGGGGAACTCTTTATACCTCTTTGGGTTGATACCCACCATATTCAGGAGCTCCCTCGCTCGTTCCGCCGCCTCTTCACGGGGGACATTCTCATGAGCCAGTATCGCCTCTACAATCTGGTCACCTACTCGGTGCACCGGGTTGAGGGCGTTCATCGCACCTTGGAACACCATGGATATCTTCTTCCAACGGATGGATGTCCTGAACTCTTCGTCACCCAGCTTGGTGATGTTTACACCGTCAAGATTGACTGAACCACCGAGGATCTCGCCGTTACTGGGAAGCAACCTTAGGACTGTAGAAGCCATGCTTGTCTTTCCGCATCCGGACTCACCTGCTATACCTAAGGCTTTCCCTCTCTCAATATCAAAGCTCACTGAATCTACTGCCTTAACATAGCCGCGAAGAGTCTTGTAGTACATCTTGAGATCTCGTACTTCAAGTAGAGCCATGGTTATGATCTCTCCCTGTATCTTGGATTGAGGATCTCATTGACTGTATTGCCAATGAACACGAAGGCAAGGCTCAAGAATGTTATAGCCAGCCCCGGCGGCACCAGCCACCACCATGCAAGCGTGGTGAATGCGCCGAATCCTCTCGCATTGTGTAACATACGTCCCCAGGTAGCGACCCTTGGGTCACCAAGCCCCAGGAAGCTAAGGGCGGCTTCTGTCAATATTGCTGACGGAATACGAAGTACCATGCCAGCAAATACAAGAGGCAGTACGTTAGGAAGTATATGGATAATCATCACGTAAGCATCGGATGCGCCTGATGCTTTGGCTGCTTCCACAAAAACGCGCTCTCTCAAGGACAGAGTCTGCGAGCGAACCAACCTAGCTGTTCCCATCCATGCGAATGCTGAAATCAGAAGTACTATGTTCCAAACGCTCTTCCCAAGTAGCGCACCGAGGATTATGAGGATTGGCAGATCCGGAATAGCCATAAGAACATCGACAATCCTCATTATGAACTCATCGACTACGCCGCCTAGATAACCGCTTATAATCCCCACCGCAGTCCCTACAGCCACTGAAATGGCAGCGGCTGAAAGGCCGATGGAAAGTGAGATTCTTGTACCGTACACCAGCTGAGTCCACAGGTCTGCACCCATATGGTCAGCGCCTAGCAATCCGTGGACAGTGCCGGGAATGTAGAATTCCGGATCACTGATATACACGCGCGTCGGTTCTTCTCCGGGAATGGTCCGCGCTATCAGCAATAACGAGTAATCTCCTCTTGACGAGAAGATTCTTGGAGCGGGGTCATCAAAAATCGTCATTCCCAATCTCTGCTTCAGACTTAAATCTCTCGAGTCTATCCTTGCAGGTTGATTTGCCAGCTGTCCTGATGCTGATTTACCCCATAAGCTGTATCGTTTCCCTTCGGGTGTTTCTATTACAAATTCCAATTCCGTCTTGGAATCGGAAGGCGCTTCTATCCAATAATTGAAAGTCAATCCGAAAGTCTTTGGAGCACTGTAGTTGTACGGAAGAGTATATGAAAGCGTAACCACGCCCTGCTCCGGCTCTTTCGGATACTCTTCAACCTCGAGAACATCGATCTCCTCTTCAGAGACAACCTCATCTCTCACAAAAGGTTCAAATTGAATAACACTTAACGGAGAGTCATCCGACTCTGCAGGTGCGAGGCCTCCTCCTACTGCCTCGCTTACTGTCCACTCTTGGGAACCCAGAGATATCCTTACACTTGAAGGAGCGTCAGCAAACTTCGGAAGAATGGATCTGAACCAAGCCGGTGCAGCGATCCTGTCTGCCAAAAGGATCTCCTTAGGGGTGTAAGGGGTTAAATACGGAGCAAAGATCGCAACAAAAACATAAAGACTGACTATGGCAAGCCCGACCATTCCTAAAGGTTTTCTCCTGTACTGCTCCCAAAACGTCGGCGCACCTATCTTCGTTTGCGTCTTGTTCTTGCTCATTTTGCTCCACCTTCCCCTACCCGGATCCTTGGATCTACGATTCCATACACTACGTCAGCTGCAAGATTGCAAGTCACCACTGCTAAGGCAATAAGGTAGAAAGCTCCCTGCGCCGCCGGGTAATCCTGTTGCATAACTGCGTCCAGCAAATACTTACCTACTCCGTGCCAGGAGAAGATAGTCTCTGTAATAACAGCTCCTGCCACCATTCCCGGAAGAGCGCTGAATATCAGCGTAACAATGGGAGGCAGGACACTCCTTAACGCATGGTGGCGCAATACTGTTTTTTCATGCAGGCCCTTTGCCCTCGCAGTAACTATATAATCCTGCCCAAGTGCCTCAAGCATCGTATTCCGTGTATAAAGCGCCCAGGATCCGAAAGCTATGACTACGTTACTGCCTGCAGGTAGGATCAAGTGGTGAATTCTGTCCAAGAGCTGCAGGAAGAATCCGTCAGGCGGAGGCGCACTCATAGTGCCGTGTATCGGCAAAATCGGTATATAGTAGCCAAATAGCATTAACAAGAGCAACTGTATCCAAAAGGACGGCACAGCATAAGCAAAGAGGCCGGCTCCTGTTACAAAGCTGTCAGCGAACGTTCCTCTTTTCGACGCAGTATAGACCCCTACTGAAATCCCGATCATAGTAGTTAAAACAAAACTGCTCAAGAACAACACCATAGTGTTGGGGAGCCGTTCCTTCAGCTCATTAATCACAGGCCTTCTGGTAGAAAACGAAAGCCCCAAATCGAACTTGGCGAGACTGCCGATGTACTTTACGTATTGTACAAGCGGAGGATCATCAAGGCCGAACTGTCTCCTAAGTTCGGCTTTAGCTTCGGGAGTAAACATAGGGTCTATTATCATTTTTGTAGCATCACCGGGCATCAGACGGAAGATAGCGAAGTTGAACGATATTATAACAAACAACACTATCAACGCATAGCCCAGTCTTCGCAATAGATACCTTGAATAGCCCAAGCGGCCTCACCTCACTAACCTAACCTGGCGTGTCACCTTAGCACTCGCCAGCCCCTACCTAATTCCGCCGCCCCAGATGCTCCGGGGCGGCGGACATAGTTCAGGTATCACTCTACACTCGCATTAACCCCTACCGGAGGCATTTATTTAGTTTGCCGGAAGCCTCCAGTAGATGGGGTTCTTCTTCAGCCTGACATACTCGCCTACCTTGTACTGATCGAGGATGAACGGACCATGTCCAATGAGCTTGGTGAGGCCGGAAACCTCAGGATGTGCCTCAAGCCACGGCTCAAAGGTGTTGTAGTCTTCTACATCCTTCCAGATCCAATCAGGCAGGAAGTTCAGGTCTGCCCTGTAGAGGTGCCAGTAGCTTACGGTTTCAAAGTAGACCTTTACAGTGTAGTCGTCAGGGCATTCCACTTTGACAACCTTCTGCACATTGTCGAGGTACCTCGGAACCTGGTTCTCCTTCAAGTATTCGACGGTGAACTTGACATCCTTGGATGTGAACGGAGTACCGTCGTGCCACTTGACACCTTCCTCCAGATGCCATGTTATAACAGTACCCTCCTGACCAGGCGCAGGCTCCCAGGTTTCAATATCCCAGCTCTTAGCCAGCCACGGAATGTCCTGCATTGTGTCAGGATCGACTTCCATCATACCGTCGTAGAGCCTACCCATGACTTCCCACTCGTAAGCACTGCTTCCGGTGCACGGGTTAAGGACCTTCGGCTCTTCAGGAAGCAGCCAGCGGACTGTTCCGCCTTTGCCTTTGACCGGTTTGATGTTAAGAGTTGTCCACTTGTTTGTATAGTTAGCCGCGCCATAGCCGTGCATCGGGACATAACCTTCGAACCTGTCCTTACGGAAGGCATCCATGTACGGCCTGGAGTACAGGACTGTGTACGGCTGTCTCCTGGCAAGGATCAGCTGAGCCTCGTCTGCAGCCTGCTTTGCGACTTCTTCATTGGGTGCATCGTATAGTAGCTCCAGGACTTTGTCCAGTTCAGGATCGCGGATACCAGGGTTGTTGTATCCGGCTTCAACGTCGTTTGATGAATGGAAGAAGTTCCATAGTGACGTGGGTATACGGCTTAGGCTCCACGCCAGCATATACATGTCGAAGTCATGGTAATCGATTTTATCCAGCATAACCGGGAAGTCCATTGGCTCCGGCTCTACAGGCAGATTTATTGCCTGGCATGCTTCGGCAATGATTTTGCCAAGCTCTGCTGAGGTAGGAGCAACTTCGTATGTAGGTGTATAGATAGTTATCTTACGCATTGGCTGTCCGGTTTTGGGGTCAATCCTGATCCCGGTAGCCGGGTCTACAGTGTACCCTGCTTCGTCCAGAAGCCTCTTGGCCTCTTCCGGATTATACGGATAGGTCGGCACCTCGTCGTTGTAGTATGCACTGGACGGCGGCAAGAAAGCAGCCAATGGCAACATGTAGCCTTCAAACAGTGTCTGGATTATGTTGTCACGGTCTACAACATGTGCGATTGCCTGACGGAGAACGTCATCAGCAAGCGGCTCGCGCCTCATGTTGTAGCAGAGATAGAACATATGGAAACCATAGTTCATTGTAATCTCTGCGTTGGGGTTATCCTTAATAATATTGATGTCAGCAGGCCTTGTCAGGCCGGGGAGTACGTCCACGTCTCCACGGTTGAACGCAATAAGCTGCGCCTCAGAGTCTTTAATAATCGGCATGATAATCTGGTCTACATACGGTCCGTAGGGTTCCCATCTGGCCTGTCCGGCAGTGATGCTTCCGTACGTCATTGCCAGGATCAAGCAAATGGCAACAGGCAACAGGAATCTTCTCACCTTCACGATTCTACCTCCTTCAAATTATATTGGCTTGAGACCAATAAAATCTAATACTCTTCCACGCTAGACTACTCGTTTGGGGTTAAGCACCACCCCCTTGCTGGGTACTTGCATAATTCTAACCGAATGGTTGTGCTTTTCTTGCTTTGATTATACTTAAGAATACCCATAAAGGGTTAGCTTTGCAAGGCACATCATACATTTCCACATGATATGCGAAATTCCTTCTTTTTCGTAAGCCTAATATGGCATGTCTCGCTGAATCAGAGCCAAATTCTAAAGGTTCTCTACCTGTAAAAACCCGGGATATCGCCATGTACTGAACTCGCCACTATACTCGGGATACTGCCTCTGTAATCTAAACGCCCTTCAACTGTTACTATAGGTGCAGTAAACATTACACCTTTACACTGTTTATATGTATCCTCAAAGACAGTAACATCAAGAAGTCCGGTTTCATCTTCAAGGGAAAAGAAGACCACAACCTTACCGCTTTTTGTCGGAGGCCTGTGCGGCCTTATTACAAGCCCTGCCACTTTGACAAATGTCCCGATAGGCAGCTTTTTAGCACAGGATGTACTGGCTATATCATCTTTATTCAACTGGACGCGCAGCAATTCCATTGGATGTAAAGCGGGATGCAGCCCGAGTGTACGGAATTCCCACTTGAATTTCTCTCTCTCCGAAAAGTCTTCTATCTGTGGAAGATTCATAGAACCCCGTAAGGCTTTTGGAATCGCCCACAGCATTGCCTTGCGATTACTATGGATATTATCAAATGCCCCGCAAAGTATCAAATTCTCAAGAAGATCCCGTGGTATAGATACACGTCGTATAAAGTCAAAAAGAGAGTCATACCCTGCTTGCCCGCGAGACCTGATTATCTCCCGGGCAAGATCTTCCTCCATACCGCGGACTTGCCTGAGCCCTATCCGTATAGCCCCATCTTCAACTATGAATTCATATAGGCTCCTGTTTATGTCCACAGGAAGGATCCTAACTCCGCGCAGCCTCGCTGCAAGGCATATTGTATTGGGAGGATAAAACCCCATAGGCTGATTGTTGAGTATAGCTGCGTAAAACTCAGCAGGGAAATGCTTTAAGAGGTAGGCAGTTTTATAAGAAGTGTCAGCAAATGCAGCGGCATGTGCCTGGCAAAACCCATAGCCTGCATAACCTACTATATAGGATAAAATTGTTTCCGCTACGTCCGGCGCTACTCCGTTTTGGATAGCTTTTTTTACAAACTCTTTTCCTATCTCATCCATTTCCGCCCTGGAACGATGGCGGGTCATGACCTTCCTCAACCGGTCAGCTTCCCCAGGGGTAAAGCCTGCAATTGCACTTGCAATCTCTATTACTTGCTCCTGATAAAGCACTACCCCGTAGGTTTTTTCAAGGATCTTTTCAAGGGCAGGGTGAATATAAGTCACCTCTTCCAATCCCCGCCTCCTTGCGATAAAAGGCTCCACCATATTCCCCTGGATAGGCCCTGGACGTATAAGGGCAATACTTGCAATTATATCCTCCATATCGCTTGCGCCCAGGCGTCCCTGGAGAGCTCTTTGCGCAGGGCTTTCCAGCTGAAAGACACCGATTGTCTCACCTTCGTTGATCATCTTGTACGTAGCATCGTCATCCAGCGGTATTTTTCCAAGATCGATTCCAATGGAAGATGTGGAATCCTCTATAGCCGAAAGCATGCGCAAAGACAGTAAATCCAACTTAATAAGGCCGATCTCTTCCACATCATCATTGTCCAGCTGGATGATGACATCGCCTCTTGCAGATACTTGCAGAGGGGCAACTTCCGCAAGAGGGATCCTGCTCACAACCAACCCACCCAAATGGGTGCCTATATGCCGTGGCAAACCTGCTAAATCGTGACATATCTCAAAAAGCCGTAAATACTCATTAAATGAAATATCTCCGTTATAAAGTTCAGGGTATTTCTTTATAGCAGTTTTAATCTCATCGGCATATACGTGCGGCAAGCGTTTTGCGAGCCTGTCTAAGTCGATTTCT
>Ga0209608_1001963_pt1 | contig 15440 bp, 15 predicted proteins | sample AD_UKC130_MetaG_FD_184428 | JGI IMG/M metagenome (GOLD analysis project Ga0209608, IMG submission 184428) | Active sludge microbial communities of municipal wastewater-treating anaerobic digesters from Canada - AD_UKC130_MetaG (SPAdes) (version 2) | ecosystem: Engineered > Bioreactor > Anaerobic... | reverse complement strand
AACGGGTCGTGTAAGTACTGTGCTGATTCCCAAGAGCAGGGGAGGATCATGATCATGACCCTTTCGGAAGAATTGGAACGGCTCCATCGCCTTCACGAGTGTGGCGCGTTGACTGATGAAGAGTTCGCGACTGCGAAGGCGCGGCTTCTAAAAAACAGCGCGGATTTGAAACCACCGCCGCTCGTGTTTCCCCGTTTGCGCGATCGGCTCCAGAGCGGCCGATTTTGGGCCATGCTCCTTCATTTGTCCCTGTTACTGAACTTTTTGATGCCGGGGGTCGCCCTAATCATCACATTCTTGATCTGGCAGATAGGCAAGGACCGCTTCGCGGAATTGGATGAACATGGCAAGAATGTGATCAATTTTGTCTTGTCTTACGGCATCTATGCGCTGATCCTTTTCTTGCTGTTTATTATTCCGGTTGTCAGCATTCCAGTTATCGGTGCGGCGATTGTCATGCCTATGTTTTATCTGTTCATGGCGATTGTCGCGCTGCTGGCTTTGTTCGCGGCGTGGAAGGCCAACCAAGGACAGGTTTGGCGGTATCCGTTGTGTTTCCGCTTCTTTGAATGAGGCACCTTTACACAAGACAATGACGTTAACCAAAAGAGGAACGATTCAGATTGGGAAAAGTTTTGGGGTTGCGATCGGGAAATCAGGAGGGCCGGTAAGTTTGGCGTTACATTCTCTATAACTTCATGGTTTTCCGTTCCTCTCCCAACCCGCTTGGAGCAACTATCCTGCCGAGCTCTTACTGTCGTTCTCAGTCGAGGCAAAACGGGCGCGAGACCTGTCTCTCTTATTGGACACGGGCCACGACGGGGTGAATAATAGAGACGTGGAGCATCTAAAAAGAACAGATTGGGTGGATGGGGCCTGGGTGCGGGGCATCGGATCTAGCGGGAGGAGACGATGAATCGAGTCAATCGGCGACGGTTTATTTTCCATTCGGCCCACAGGACGATTGGTCTGTCGGCCACCCTGGCCGCACTGACTCAGCGGGATGTGCTGGCGGAGTTCCTCGAAATCGAGACGCTGTCTCAGCCGCGGGTTCGACCCTTGCGAGTGTGTTTGATCTCGGGTTCCGAAGAATATCGCTCAGACGAATCGTTGTCGTGGTTCGGCGAATATCTGAAAGAGAATTATCACGTCGATTTCAGCAAGGCGTTCGCCACAAGTCTCACCGAACTACCGGGTTTGGAAGCCCTTGATACGTGCGATTGTATGATTCTCTTCACGCGACGGCTCCAGATCACGGGTGAGCCGCTGGAACGAATCAAGCGGTACTTTGAACAGGGGCGACCTGTCATCGGCATCCGCACGGCGAGTCATGCATTTCAAAATTGGCTGGAGTTGGATAAGCTCGTGTTCGGTGGTGACTACCAGAACCATTACGGTAAGGACTTTAAGCCATACATCGAGGTGGTCGAGAGTGCCAAGGATCATCCCCTCGTGCGGGGCTTTGAGCCGTACACGTCCTCGGGTAGCTTGTATCGAAATCCCAATCTTGCCCCCGATACCACAGTACTCCTTAAAGGGACGATCCCGGAACACACCGAGCCGGTGGCTTGGACCCGCATCTACAAGGGTGCTCGCGTCTTTTACACATCGCTTGGTCACCCCGATGATTTTCGTCAGAAGTCGTTCTTGCGGCTGCTAACGCGGGCCGTATTTTGGGTCTGCGAGCGGGAACTTCCCGACGTCTGATCCGCGATCTGATTCACCGCTTGGCGGCGGCGATCATTTCCCGCTTGCGCTGGAGATAAGCGTGGCAAACGGCGATGGCCAGAGCGTCGGCCACGTCGGGGGGATTAGGGAGTGTCGGGAGCGACAATTCCCGTTGAACGGCGCGTTGGATTTGGGACTTAGGCGCGCGCCCTGAACCCGTCAGAAGACGCTTCACCTGTGTGGCGGCATAGGAAATGACCTCAATACCCGCCTGGGCTGCCGCGAGACAGATAACGCCCCGGGCGTGCCCCATGAGGATGGCCGTGCGCGGTCGCTCATAGTGGGAATAAAGTTCTTCTAGGGCCACCACTGACGGCTGGAATGCCTCGATGATCTCGGTTACGCCGTCAAAAATCGTTTTCACACGTTTCGCAAGGTCCCCGCGCACTGGTGCCCGAATCACTCCGGCCTCGCACAAGTGAGGATGGTTAGTCTCATCCACTTCGACCACACCATAGCCCGTGATCTTAAGACCAGGATCGATCCCCAAGATTCGGCAAGGAGAATGGGCAGCACCTCCCGAGTGCTTGAGGTCATTTTGCGAAGGGCGTTCCGTCGAGGCCATCACGCTTCTCCGAGGAAATAGCAAGCCGCGCTGGGGCACGGCCAGCAAATCTCGCTGAATCTTCCATGTCTCAGCCGGTTTGGTCTGTGATCCGCCATTGCGTTCCGTCGGGACGATCCTCTAAAACAACCCCCAGTTCGGCGAGTCCACTGCGAATCCGGTCCGCCATCTGGAAGTTCTTGGCCTTGCGTGCCTCGCTGCGAATGGATACCAAGAGATCGAGCAACTTAGCGACCATGCCACCCTCTTCGGGCAACTGTCGTTTGGGCGGTGGTTGACGGAAAAGCCCTAGGACATGACCCAGTTCCCGTAGTACGGTAGCGCCGCGAACCAGAGCCGCCGTCTTTTCTGGGGTTCGGTGTTGAGGGTCTTCCAGCTTGTGTTCATCCACGAATCGGTTGAGCCGCCGAACGAGCTCGAACAATTCGCCAATGGCCCCTCCTGTGTTGAAATCGTCGTCCATAAACTCCAGGAAGCGGGCTCTGTGGCCGGCGACGTCCTGCATGAACGCGTCGTTCCCGTCCAAAAGATCGCCCTCCTTTCGGCTTTTGGGGACGGGTAAGGAATAGAACGACTGACCTGTGATCCGCTCGAATCGCTCAAAGAAGCGATAGAAGGTCTCGATCGCGGTTTCCGTGTCCTGGAGCCGCCGCTCGCTGAATTCGATCGGACGGCGATAATGCGTGGACAAAATGAAAAGCCGAATGGTTTCTGGGCGATACTCCTTCAAAAGGTCGCGGAATGGACTGGCACCCTTGGATTTGCTAATCTTTCCGGCCTGCTGGGCATCCAAGTCGTCCTCTGCGACCCGCGTATTGCGGCCACCCACCTTTCCAATCTCGTCCGCCGCCTGCATCAAGCCATTGTGCATCCAGTAACGCACCATGGGCTTGCCATGGCGTGCTTCGCTTTGAGCGATCTCGTTCTCGTGGTGAGGAAAGATGAGGTCCAATCCGCCCCCGTGAATATCGAACGTCTCGCCCAAAAGGCGACTGCTCATGACAGAGCACTCGATATGCCAGCCAGGACGTCCCGGTCCCCAGGGACTGTTCCAAAAAGGCTCGTTGGGCTTTGCCCCCTTCCAAAGGGCAAAATCGTAGGGGGATCGCTTTCGCTCCACCCCTTCACCGCCCTCAGGAAGCATGGACTCCAATTTTCGCCGGCTCAGTTTTCCGTAATCCGGGACCTTAGAGACGTCGAAATAGACATCTCCCCCAGCCGGATAGGCGTATCCCTTTCGAATGAGATCTTCCGTGAACGTTATGATTGCGTCAATGTTTTCGGTGGCCCGCGGAAAGTGGTCGATGCCGTCAATCCCCAGGGCCTGGAGGTTGGCCATATAGTCGGCGATCATCTCCTCGGCCAATTCTGACATGGGAATCCCACGCCGTTCGCTTTCTGCGATGAGTTTGTCATCGACATCGGTGATGTTGACCACCCAGGTGACCTTATACCCGTTGTAGGTAAGATAGCGTTTGATTGCGTCGAAGATAATCGGTCCAACCATGTGACCAATGTGGCTTGGTTTATAGACGGTCGGACCACAGAGATAAATGCCGACTTTGCCAGGCTGGACCGGTTCAAAAACTTCCTTCTTCCGTGTGAGTGTGTTATAGACCCGAATCATAGACCCTTCGTGCGTTGAATGGCGTTCCATCTTTCACGACTTGATCCGACACCCATTGTAGGACTGACGCGCCCTTTATCAGAACCATGCTCCTCCTGTTACTGGCATGATGAATCCGTCTCGCGCACAAGTAGGACGACGCATTCGGCAGCGACGGCCTCTTCTCGTCCTACTAGTCCAATGCCCTCCCCGGTCTTGGCCTTAATACTGATGGTCTCAGGCGGGACCGCCATCAATTCGCTGAGGCGCTCCACCATCCGGGGGATGTACGGTGCGAGCTTGGGACGCTGCAAATGAACGACACAGTCCACGTTACCCAGGGCCCACCCTTGTGCTCGGACGCGCCCCCAGACGATGCTCAACATTTCGCCCGAATCCCGCCCCCGATTGGCCTCGTCCGTGTCGGGAAACAACTGGCCGATATCCCCCCCACCGGATGCCCCTAGGATTGCGTCAATCATTGCGTGAATTAAGGCGTCGGCATCACTGTGGCCCAGAGCATGCTTCTCGAAAGGAATGGCAATATTCCCCAGAATCAATGGGCCAGGCTCCACCAGTCGGTGGAGGTCAGTGCCAAGTCCGACCCGAAACGTCTGTGCCATGTCATTTATCTTGGGCTGGTAATTAAGCGAATTTCGTTCCGGACGATTCTGTGACGGCTATCAGAAAACGCCGGTTGTTTGCGTAACGTGTAGAATCCGTAAGAAATCGGCAAAAAGTGCCGAACTTCGCTGGAATTATAGCGATATCCGTCGTTGCCCACAATGTCATGGTGAATTCGCTTATGGCAACCAAATTTGCCGTTCAAGGTGTCCGGTCTGGGCTCCACATGCAACGAGGAGCCGAAAAGTCGGCTTTTTGACGGATTTTGAAGGTAGAACAGCGCTTATTTATACAATTAGACTTGTCTAAATTGCGTCAATCCCTTACGATGTTAACGAGGCACTTCCTCGGGTGACCACGAAAAAGGCGGTCCAAGTACCACGATGGGGTGGTGCGACACCACCGACGATTTAGTCGGTGCCTCACACGATTTCGGTGAAGGAAAAGGACGCCGGGCCGATGGGTGTTCCCCAAGTGCAAAGCGACTTGGATATACTGGACTGTTTGCGAAACGCAGGCCCTATGACGGTGGCGGAGCTCGCGGAACGGTTTTCCGTCACCCCCACCGCGATCCGCCAACGACTCAATCGTTTGCATGCCGAAGGGCTGATCGAGCGCCAGGCCTCACGCGCAGGACGTGGTCGGCCGCATTATGTCTACGGGATCACTGGGAAGGGACGACAAACGGCCGGGGCCAACTATACGGACCTAGCAATCGCCTTGTGGGGGGCGATTCGATCGATTGATGACCCCAAGGTACGAGCACACGTTCTGACTGCCGCCGCCCACGAAATGGCCCGCATGTACTGGCGGCAAGTCAAGGGACTGACCGTTTCGGAGCGTATGGCCGAGGTTGGCCGCCTCCTGTCGCAAAAACGGATACCTTTTTCGGTTGAAGCAACGGGCGAAACGGGGAGTGGCTCGAATCTCCAAGCTACGTCCCGTCCGAGTGTGGCAAGCCCTGGCGATGCAACCGCGTCCCGTGGAACTCGATTACCTATCCTGGTTGGCCAGGCCTGCCCATATCCGGACTTGGCGGAGATTGACGGTCAGATCTGCCAGTGGGAGCGACTTTGGTTGAGTGAGTTGTTGGGGATTGAGGTTCATCTGACGCAATGCCGACGGGAGGGTGGAAGCGAATGTCGGTTTCAGGCTGCGGAAAACATTTGCTCGGATAGTGACAATCGCTGGGAACGTGTACAGGCGGCGTCGACTTGAGGTATAGTGAATGATTGGTTTATTTGACGTTGGAGCGCGGCGGAGCCTAGGGAACCCGAGACGGTAACGAGACATGACGCAGCCTTGGATTGAAGGACGGTTCGAAGAAGGGCTTGTCATCACAACGGTTGAACAGGCAATTAACTGGGCCCGGCAAGGGAGCCTTTGGCCCTTGACATTCGGCCTGGCCTGTTGCGCCATCGAAATGATGGCAACTGGGGCAGGCCGCTACGATATTGATCGGTTTGGGGCGGGGGCCTTTCGTGGGACGCCGCGCCAGGCTGACTTGATGATTGTGGCGGGGACGGTGACGTTCAAGATGGCCAGCCGTGTCCGGCGGCTCTACGAAATGATGCCCGACCCAAAATATGTCATCGCCATGGGGGCATGTACACTTGGTGGGGGACCGTACTTTGAGTGGGGATACCACGTAGTAAAAGGTGTGGACCTGATTGTGCCGGTGGATGTTTATGTTCCGGGTTGTCCGCCACGTCCCGAAGCCCTTTTGGAGGGATTGATGCGGCTTCAGGAGAAGATCGCGTCGCGGAAGATCACGAAGCCGCCCGCGAGCGGTTTTGAGGAAAGGCTTCCGCTGCCGCAGCATACAGGTTACGTGGATGTTCCGGAGAGCGCACTGGTCTTCCATCATCAAAAAGTCAAAAAAGGTTCAGCATAGATCTTTTGGGAAAGGCAAAGATGAGTCCGGAAACCCTTTCTGTTATCGATTTGCATGTCAGTGTTGAGGGAAAGCCCATCCTGAAAGGGGTGAATTTGACCATTCGCCGCGGTGAGATCCACGCCCTGATGGGGCCCAATGGTTCGGGCAAGACGACGCTTGGCCTAGCCATTATGGGCCACCCGCGGTACGAGATCACCCGCGGCCGCATCGAGTTGGATGGTGAAGACATCACTCAGTTGGAACCGCATGAACGCGCGCGGCGTGGGTTATTCATGGCATTTCAGCGTCCCGTGGCGATACCGGGTGTGCGGTTGGCCGATTTCCTGCGTCATGCGGTGTCGAACGTGCGTAATCCGGCCCGTAAGGAAGGTGAGGAGCTCATTCCGATGCGGGAGTTCCGCAAGGAATTGAAGGAGAAAATGGATTTGCTGCGGATGGATGCGGAGTTTGCCCGCCGCTACGTCAACGATGGTTTTTCCGGCGGTGAGATGAAACGAGCCGAAATCCTGCAAATGGCGATGTTGCGTCCCAAGTTCGCCATCTTGGACGAAACCGACAGCGGTTTGGACGTCGATGCAGTTCGGCTGGCCAGCCAAAGCATTGCCGAGATCGGTGGGCGGCAGATGGGGCTCTTGATCATCACCCACCATGAACGTCTATTGGAACACAACCCTCCCGATGTAACGCATGTCCTTTTGGGTGGGCGAATTGTCGAGACGGGCGGTCCAGAGTTGGCGGAACGACTCCATCGTGAGGGTTACGATCAACTTCGCCAGAAATACCCTGAGGCCGCTGCGGAAGAAGCGGCATTGGCGGGCCAGGGAAAACAGTGACTTCCCGTGATGTTAACAACCCATGAGCGTGTGATGCGACGGTCCGGCTGGATGCCAGTACGACATCGGAGGGACCGGCCTTGAGAAGCAGGCCGGGAGCTAGGCTTTCGGAGAGATAATGATGGCTGAAAAAGTCGATGTGATCGGCGAAATCAATAAGTACGACTTTCGGGTCGATGAGCGATATGTCTTCAAGGCCCAAAAAGGCCTCAATCGCGACATTGTGGCCGAAATTTCGGCCATGAAGAACGAACCGCAGTGGATGCGGGATTTCCGCCTGAAGGCCCTCGAAATCTTTGAATCGAAACCCATGCCAACCTGGGGCGGAAATATCGACATCGATTTCCAAGATATCTACTACTACATTAAGCCGACAGAGCGGCCAGGACATTCGTGGGAAGAATTGCCGGAAGAGATCAAGAAAACATTTGACCGACTCGGCATTCCGGAGGCCGAAAAGCGATTTTTGGCGGGGGTCAAGGCCCAATACGAAAGCGAGGTCGTCTATGGGTCGTTGCGCGAAGACCTGGCCAAGCGCGGTGTTATCTTCGTGGATATGGATACTGCCGTCCGCGAGTACCCGGATTTGGTGCGGCAATACTTTTCGACGGTCATTCCGCCTACGGATAACAAATTCGCAGCGTTGAATTCGGCGGTGTGGTCTGGTGGCTCGTTCATTTACGTCCCGCCGGGGGTGAATGTGGAATTTCCACTTCAAGCCTATTTTCGGATCAACGCCGCGCAGATGGGGCAGTTTGAGCGAACGTTAATCATCGTCGATGAAGGGGCCTCTTGCCACTACGTGGAAGGTTGTACGGCCCCGATGTACAGTTCGGAAAGTCTCCACGCCGCGGTGGTCGAGGTGATTGCGAAACGGGGGGCCCGCGTGCGTTACACCACAATCCAGAATTGGGCCAATAATATTTACAATCTGGTCACGAAGCGGGCTGTAGCTTACGCAGATGCCCTGGTGGAATGGGTGGATGGAAACTTGGGCAGCCGATTGACGATGAAATATCCAGCAGTGTACATGCTGGAACCTGGAGCCCGGGCAGAGATCCTCTCGGTAGCCTTCGCCTCAAGGGGACAACATCAGGACGCCGGGGCCAAGGTTATCCACGCCGCCCCACACACGTCCAGTCGCATCGTGTCCAAGTCGATCTCCAAGTCCGGTGGGCGGTCAAGCTATCGTGGCTTGGTCAAGATCGAGCGCGGCGCGAAAAAATCTAAATCGAACGTGGTCTGTGATGCCCTGATTTTGGACCCACAGAGTCGCAGCGATACGTATCCTTATATTGAACTTGAGGAACAAGATGTGATGATTGGGCACGAGGCAAGTGTGTCCAAGATCGGGGAAGAGCAGCTCTTTTATCTGTGCAGCCGTGGCCTGACGGAGGCCGAGGCCAGCACAATGATCGTTGCGGGGTTCATCGAGCCCTTGGTCAAGGAATTGCCCATGGAGTACGCCGTCGAAATGAACCGGTTGATTGCCCTCCAGATGGAAGGGAGTGTCGGCTGATCGTCTTACGGCGACGTTTGGAGTAATCCCTCACGGGGCAGTGTGGGAACGCGATGTGGCAGAGGGGACACGGGTGTTTGGCGGAAGCAGCCAAGTGTTACAAATAACTTTCCAAAAGAATGGGTTCTATCCCAGCAGGACCGTTTAGTCAAAGCGATGATGATGCCATCTCTTAACCTTGACACCAGCTTCACCGACGAAGGATTCCACAACGTTGCGTTCCATCGACCACAACCCAACTGGCTCAAAGAGCTTCGGCAGCGGGCCTATCGCACGTTTGAAGATTTGCCGATGCCGAATCGCTCCATGGAGGAATGGCGACGAACGGAACTGCGGCACTTTCGCCTGCTTCAATTTCAAGCGTGGTCTCCCCATCCGGAGCAAGCTCCTGAGATTCCTTCCCAACTTATACCTCGACTTGATACGGACGGGTTGATCATCACGCTCAATGGGCGAAAGCTTGAAAGCCGGCTCGATCCCGCGCTTGGGCAACAGGGTGTTGTGCTGAATTGTCTCGAGGACTCGATTCTTAACGGTTGGGAGGAGTTGATCCGTAAACACCTCTTCTCCATCCTGGATTGGAAATACGACAAGTTTGCCGCCATGCATGCTGCCTTTTGGACAGGCGGTATATTCGTCTATGTGCCCAAAGACATAAGGGTGAATAAACCTCTCCTGCATGTCGCAGCCCTGATGCCTGGTCAAGCTGATGTGGGACACACACTGATCATCCTGGATGAGGGCGCTGAAGCCACGGTGGTCAGCGAGACGGTCAGTGTCGATCCCTCGGCAAGTAGCCTATATTGCGGCGGAATTGAGATCATCCTCCGTCCGGGGGCACGGTTACGCTACGTCAACATGCAAAATTGGAATCAGGCAACCTTCCACTTTGCGCATCAAAAGGCCGTACTGGCGGAGCGGGCCTCGCTGGAGTGGACCCTAGGTGCCCTTGGTGGGCGATTGGCCAAGGTTAATCAGCATCTCGTCCTGGATGGTCCCGAAAGTGAAGGCATCGTCAATGGCGTGATGTTTGCGGAGAATCGCCAACATTTGGCATATCATACGCTGCAACATCACCGGACGCCGAAGACTAAGAGTGATCTCCTTTACAAGGGCGCCCTCCAAGATCAGTCCCATCTCGTTTGGCGGGGCATGATTCGCGTGGAACCGGGGGCTGTGAAAGCCGACGGTTACCAACGGAACGACAATTTGATGCTCAGCGAGACCGCCAGGACGGATTGCATCCCCGGATTGGAGATTTTGGCCGACGATGTGCGATGCACACACGGGGCGACAGCCGGTCGCGTGGATGAAGAGGAGATTTTCTATTGCCAAACGCGCGGTCTTACTCGGCGTGAGGCCACCCGGTTGGTCGTCACCGGCTTCTTCCAGCAGGTCTTGGATCGGATCACCATCGACAGTGTCCGGGAAGCCCTGACGGATATCATCCAGCATCGTGTGCGGGAATACCGGGGCTAAGCCGTAAAATCCAATACTGTGGCGCTCGGTGGCAGAAAAGGAAGACAAAATGGGCGAGTTGATTCGTGTTTGTCGTGTTTCGGACTTGCCTGACCCGGGAAAGGCCGTTTTCGATGTAAGTGGTCGAATGATCGCCCTGTTCCATGTTTCCGGGACATTTTGGGCCCTTGATGATATGTGCACGCACGACGGTGGACCACTGGCGGAAGGCGAACTTCACGGTTATACGATTGTTTGTCCTCGCCATGGGGCGCAGTTTGATATTCGCACCGGCCAGGCCAAAACGATGCCGGCCGTCAGGGCCACGACTGCCCATAAGGTTGTCGTCAAAGGCGATGAGGTGTATGTCGAGCTGAACGAGGAGAGTTGAAAGGCTGGCTTGCAAGGGGAATCTGGAGAACCTTCCGTGGCTATTCGAGAAGAGACCGTTTGGGAAGCACTCAAACAGGTTCGTGATCCGGAAATTGGGATCGACCTGGTAAACCTGGGGTTGATCTACGAGATCTTGATCACAGAGCACGAGGGCAAGTCGGATATCCACGTAAAAATGACCTTGACCAGTCCCGCGTGTCCCTCTGGTCCACAGATGATTCAGGAAGTGAAAGACGTCCTCCGCCAACTCGGGGACGAGGTCGGCCAGGTCAACGTCGAGGTAGTCTTATCGCCGCCATGGACGCCGGACCGCATGTCTGAAGAAGCCCGTGACGAGCTGGGCTTCTATTGACATGCCAGATCGCGGCAATGGCCTGCGGTTACGAAATGACAGGCCTTGAAACAGCCGGCGTATTACACATATTCCCAGTCTTTAAGCCACTGATAGTGATAGGGCAGGTTCGCCCAGGCCCGTTCCATTTCGCGGTCGAGAAGTGCCTTCTCTTCCAGGTCTAGCTCGCGCCGTTCCTTGACGGCCAATGCTACATTATCGACTTGTTCCGGCGTGATCATGCCTGGGATCGGTGCCGTGATCGCCGGATTGCACAAGATATAGCGAATCGCCAGCCGGGCCAGGCGGTCGTCCTCCTCGCGGTAAGGACTGTTGGGCGAGCTGTCGCCCTTGAACAGCGAGCCGCTGGCGAAAGGCTTAATCCCAAACCACCCCACATCGTGCTTTTGCATCGCGGCCCACAGCCCTGTCTCATCTTGAACGACCTTTGTCTTGGCCGTGTAGGGCGTGCAGATTACTTCCAATTGTTCGGGATACTTTTCGATCAGCATTTTGATGTGCGGGCGGTCGTGAGACGATATGCCGGTGAAACGGGCCCGGCCTGTCTTCTTGGCCCAATCAAGGGCGGCAATGACGGCCTCGATCTCGGCTTCGCTGTGCCGGCTGCTTTGCTCGTGGCAGGTGATCCGCCAGAGATCCACATACTCCAGGCCAGCCTCCTTGAGTCCCATATCCAGGCTTTCCTTGAGCTTCTCGACGCTCCGCCATTCAGGGAATCGAGACTCCCGCTGATACCAAGAATAACCGAGGTACATCTTGTCGCGACGGCCTTTAAGGGCACGCGCATAGGCGATCACCTCCTGCCCGGTACAAGCGTCGATGTAGTTAATTCCCCGCTCGATACAACGGGTCACCACATCATAACGGTTCTTTTGGAAGTCCTCTTCGTCGATCTTGGCCCCCAACCAGTTACCCCCTTGAAATGAGCCGGGGACAACCGTGTTGAGCCGTTTCCAGTGCCCACCCAGGCAGACCGCCGAGATCATCAAGTTGGTCTTGCCACAACGGCGATACTCCATGTCCGGGTTGTAATTGAGGATCTTGCTCGTGTCGAATTTCTCAGGATTGCCTGCCTTGACGGTGAACGTTGGCTGAAGGCCGAGGGCCGCTCCCGCCGCGGCCGTGATCCCTGTCCGAACAAAATCCCGCCGATTGATCTCTGACATGGCTTTGTCTCCCCGAAAAAAGGATTTCCGCGAAACCACGCTCTCCCAACCAAGTTATCCTCGGCACCAGAGCATCCGCAACTGGTCATCATTATGATGCGCCGCAACCCGCTTGGCAACAGAACTTCACTTCACGCCATCGACGGCACGTTGGATTTTCTAGATCGGTTATGAGCGATAGTTATGCCTTAGCGCGGATTGGGCCGTTATTTTTTTAAGAGCCTATCCCAAAAAGTCCCCTTCTCCCTCTGGGAGAGGGTTGGGGTGAGGGCAAGCGAACGTCGGAATCGATTGAGAAAACCGCCAGCGACTCGAGCCACCCTCACCCCCGACCCCTCTCCCGCCGAACGGGCGAGGGGAGAATATGGGCTGAGACAACTGACGCTTCTCCGCCGTGAACCCGACCGTACGCCCGTGGCATTTACACCTCGGGAGTGATAGCCGTAACAGCACTTTCGCGCACCTCCTGGCGCGATCGTACAAAGATCAGGGCTACCAGAAAGCCGAGCACCAAAAAGGCGATCGCCCAAATGGCCTCGTAAGTCTTGTTCTGGATGGCGTATGTCACACTCGCATAGATCATAAAGCAGCACGAACAACAGAAGGCAATCGGAACCACCGGGAAGAGGATCACGCGATACGGCCGGGGGACGTGGGGTTCACGGGCGCGGAGGACAAAGAGCGACACGCCCACTAGGAAGAAAAACGTCCAAAAGATCGGCGTGGTAAAATTGAGCAGGTTATTGAAGCCGTCCTGATACCAGCCGAAACCCGCGACAAGGCCCATGGTGATGATCCCCTGAACGACGAGAGACCAAATGGGCGTGCTCCGCTGCGGGTCCCAGTTGCCGAGCAGGCCAAAGACGCTGTGGTCGCGGCCCATGGCGTAGTAAACCCGCGCCCCTGTGAAAATCTGTCCGTTAATGACTCCCAAAGTCGAAATGCAGATGATGACCGCGATCAGTTTCCCTCCCCATTCGCCAAATGCCAGTCGTAGGAGATCGCTAGCCACAACGCTTGACTGCTGAACGCCCGCGAAACTCAGGCCCCGCACAAAGGCAAGGGTAACCAGAACATAGATAGCGGTGACGCTGAGCGTGCCCAAAACCAATGCCCGCAAGATATTCCGTGTGGGATTCTTGACCTCTGCAGCCACATAAGCCATTTCGTTCCACCCGCCATAGGTGAAAAGCACCAAGATCATGGCCAGGTACAGATTTAACGGCGGGCTCTTGTCTGCCGGCGAATCCGCCAGGGGACTTTTGGCCGGGGACAGAAGAAACATACCGACCGCAAAAATAAGGATTAAGCTGAGGATCTTGAGGGTTGTCAAGAAGTTTTGTGTCCATTTCCCTTGGCGAACTCCTAAGATGTTGATAATCGTCAGGACACCGATGGCCCCCAGCGCATAAGTCAACAAAGATAGTTGCTGACTACCGGCGACATTGATGGGGACAATTTCCCGGGCATAACGGGCGAAGACAAACGCCATCATGCCAATGGATCCCGGGCGAACAATCCACAACTCGCACCAGGCGAAGAGAAATCCCAGATGCCGACCATAAGCCCGGGTCAAAAAGACATAGTCCCCTCCAGAATGCGGAAACGCGGTTGCCAGCTCCGCGTAGCACAAGGCCCCGAGGAACGAGAGCAGGCCGCCGATGATCCACACGGCGAGAAGCCATTGCGTATTGGGCAAGCAGCCCGCGATTTTTGGGGTCGTTTCGTAAATTCCTGCCCCGATGATAATCCCCACGATGATGCAGATTGAATCGAACAAACTCAACTCGCGGCGTGGTTGGGTCACTTTCCCCAAGTCGGCTAAGCCATTGCCAGCCTGCGAGGAGGAGGGGTCTTGGCAGGAAGTCAATGATTTGGGCGAATGCTGCGGCATCTCGATGGGCACTCCGTTCGGGTTATGGACAATAGGGATAGATCGGATCAAGGACGTGGATGATGCCCATTGTAATCAACCCGATCATCCCTGCAACGTGTGCATGATGGGCGATCGAGCTTAAAGTCTATCCCAAAAAGTCGCCCTCTCCCTCTGGGAGAGGGTTGGGGTGAGGGCAAGCGAACGTCGGGATCGATTGAGCAAAACCGGCAGCGATTCGAGCCACCCTCACCCCAGGCCCCTCTTCCGCCGAACAGGTGGGGGGAGGTTGTGGGATAGGCTCTTTACCCCTCGCACTAGCGGCCCCCCCAAAAGTCGCACGCCCGGGGGCGGCGACCCCACTCTCGGCGTAGCAGCACCGACATGCGGACGTCTCATTGAGATGCATTTTGGCTTTTTCTGCCCGTGGGCATGTCGGCATAAAAAGAAAACGTCCCAAAGAATCTCACGGCTTGTGCGAATATACGGATAGCAGGAGCTGAAAAGCTCGCTTGTTGGTGCTGTCGATTGCAGGTGTGTTAAGCCCTGGCCTCAGGGTCACGAGAAAAAGGAGGGTCACGATCATGGTGAAGAAGCTACTTATCGGTGGTGGTGTTGTCGTTCTGTTGGGAACCGTTTTACTCGGTCGAGACTTGGTGAGCTACGTTCGTACCTCGGCCAACTATGTCCAAGAGAGTGTCGTCGATGCGGTGCCCATGGAGTTTCAAATTCGCCGTGCCCGCAAGATGCTTGATGACCTCTTGCCCGAAATTCGGAAGAACATGCATGTGATTGCCCGGGAAGAGGTGGAGGTTGAACGGCTGGAGCGGCAAATTGCCCAGGCCCGTGAGCAATTGGAAAAGGAAAAGCAAGTGATCCTGCGGATGAAGGATGATCTCGCCGGTGGGAGGCCCACACTGGTGTATTCCGGACGGGAGTACACTGCCCAGCAGGTGCGCATCGATTTGGCCGATCGTTTTGAACGATTCAAGACCAACGAAGCAACTTTGGCCAATCTAGAGCAAATTCGTGCGGCGAGGTTAAAGAGTCTTCAAGCGGCTCGGGATAAAATGGAAGGCATGCTGGCCGCTAAACGACAACTCGAAGTGGAGGTGGAGAACCTTCAGGCCCGGTTGCAGATGGTACAAGCGGCCCAAACTACGAGCGCCTATCAATTCGATGAAAGCGCGCTCGGACGAGTCAAAGATTTGATTGCCGACCTTAAGGCAAAATTGGATGTCGCGGAGCGGTTAGTCCAGTCGCAGGGATTCTACCAAGGAGAGATTCCTGTTGAGGATCCCAACCAAAAAGACATTGTGGATGAGGTAACGCAATACTTCGAGGCCAGCTCCGCGGACAGGGAAGACGACTCCAAGGATGCGGCGATCACGCAGGTCGATTGATTTCGGGGGTGCGATCATGCAGC
>Ga0209608_1001956_pt1 | contig 15500 bp, 22 predicted proteins | sample AD_UKC130_MetaG_FD_184428 | JGI IMG/M metagenome (GOLD analysis project Ga0209608, IMG submission 184428) | Active sludge microbial communities of municipal wastewater-treating anaerobic digesters from Canada - AD_UKC130_MetaG (SPAdes) (version 2) | ecosystem: Engineered > Bioreactor > Anaerobic... | reverse complement strand
TCTTCTTTTTTCACCACAAGAGGTGGAATGTTTCCTGCACTTACTGGTAAATTTTCATCTAAAATCCATCGGAGAAAAGAAATCCGTGCTCCTCCTCCGCTCCAAAAAATCCTCTGATCGGGGTCTGAACCAAACTCAGATTGTAAAAAAGAGAAAGATCTCCTGAGTTCAGTTATCAGATCTTTACTCACTTCAGAAAGTGCTTCTTCCATCTGGTAAGGGACATCTCCTTCTTCAGTGCTCCGGTCAAAAAGTTCCATTATTTCTGCCGGCAAAAGTTCAAAATTTTCTCCCAAATAATCCCACACTTTACCCAGACCCCAGTTAAAATATCGGGAAAAAACCAGTTTCCCAGTAGAAAAGTACAAAATACCCCCTTTGGCAAAACCGAGGTCTACTATCGAGAAGGAGGAATCCACTAAATCGGGATAGAGGCTCAAAAAACCCCGTAACAAGCTCAATGTCTGAGGCTCAAACGCTTCTACCTCAAGACGAACCTGGCGAAAAACGTCGAGATATTCTTCCACTATCAAAGAAGGAGAAGCAGCAAAGAGAATTTTTTGTTGCCCCTCTTTTTTTTCCAGAGTTTGCCAGCCAATTTGAAAGCTATCTTCTCCGGTGATTATGGAGCTTGCCTCCCACCGCAGAGCATTTTCTATCTCCTCATCGGGCATTTCAGGAAGAGATATATTCTGCACCACCATCCGGGGGTGATAAAAAGACGCCACCACCTCTCGGGGGAGACGATTCCTCTGCCAGAATCGCCGCAAATTGTCCACCAGAATACTTTTATCTCTGATTTCTCCTTCTGAAAGAGATTGAGGAGCAAAGAGCATCTCTCCCAAAAAGACTGGCTCAAAGTTCTCTCCCTTTTTTCGGGTCAGGCAAAATTTAACGGAATAAGCACCTAAGTCAACACCCAGCATAACAGTCCTCTTAATAAAATATTCAAGCGCTATTTTACCACAAACTACTCCTGACTAAAATACACCAACTTTTTTTAAAACTCGAACTACAAGGGGGAAACCCCTTATAACCCCCGGAAAAGACAAAAAAACGGGCAGCCTGCGCGCTAAAGAAAAAATAAAGAAGAATTAAAAATAAAGAATTAAAAAAACTAAAAACAAAGACTACTGAGGAAGGGAAAGCGTCTTCCTCAGTATAAGGGGGTAAAAACCCTCTCATAACCCCCAAAAAGCAAAGAACCAAAATAAATACAAAGAAAACACACAAAAAGCAAAACCAAAAATCACTGGTGGAAAAAAACAGAACTATAAGGGGATAACGCCCCCCTTATAACCCCCCTTGGAAAAACAAAAAACACAAAGAATAAAGACCACTGAGGAAGGGAAAATATCTTCCTCAGTGGATGCCTGATAAAAGCGCTCAGGCATGACAGGACTATAGGGGGTAAACCCCTATCACCCTCAAAAGACTAAAAAAAATAGAAAACGCAAAAGACTACTGAGGGAGAAAAAACCTCCCTCAGTGGATTCCCGACTAAAGCCCACTTCTTTTTTATCTGTGCGAGTCCTCAAGATAGCAATTTAGCAGGTTTTGCAGGATACCGTAGCTATATCCTGTTTATAAAAACTATCCTGTCTTTTTTTCTTCCAAAACAACCCAACCCTCTTTAATGGCCCTGATAGCCCGGATTAGGTGAAGCTCAAACATCATCTCATCGCCTTCAAATTCCCGCCGGATTTCTTCCTCTATTTGAGTGAGCTCAGCGGCGGGCAAGCCACTTTCTCTTTTAATCTTTTCTAAATCGAACATTTCCATCTTTTAATCTCCCTAAACCTCTGGAGGAGCCAAGATCTCAATCATCTTGAGCCCCTGTTTAGCATTGACGTAATTTACCAAAAATCGGGTGCTACGCTTGACTAAATGCTTAAAATTCCAACTAACCAAGATATCTGCATTACCAAATACTGCTGCAGCTACATGGAGAGCATCTGCAAAGTACCTCGATGGTACCACTCCTTCTTCGACATAGAGCTTTGCCAGGTTTCTCATCTCATCGGTTAGATTAAGAACCATAAAATTTTGGGTAAGGGCAAGCAACTTTTCTCTCAGGTTGGAATGTGCTTGGCCAAGCTCCTCAATAGTTAGCTCAGAGCAAAGTTTTTCGTGTCCTTCCAGTACTAGCCAGAAATCCTTCGTCATCTGCATCCGCTCTGGTGTTCTTTCATCATAATACGCGCTGAAAACAGAAGTATCCAGGTAAAGTTTCATCCCTTCCCGCTTTAACTCCCTTCATAGGCTACCTGATAACACTCTCGATATTCACCAGTTCAGCTTTATTTTATCACAATCCATTCAGCCATTGCATATATTATTGCTCTTCTCTATCATCCCTGCATGGCTCAGAATTACAGGGGCTAAATCTACTTATCGCTCCCTCTTTTGCTGCCGCAATGACACTCCGTCTCCATCATTCCTGAGTGTTTCTATCGACTATGAGGGGGCAAGCCCCCTCATAACCCCCAAAAAAATCAAAAGAAGAAGCAAAAACTTAAAAACCCAAGATTACTGAGGGGAAAAGCACCCTCGGTGGGAGAAACATTTTCCTCCTATAACCCCCTCACTGTTTTTTCAAACAGTCTCGTTTGCGGTTGACAGATAAAGAGAATTACTCAAAAGTAGATTATCCTTTTTTAAATGCATTTCTGCATTGGCCAGTATGTTTAAAACGCCTCATTAGGGTATAATAAAATAAGAGGTAGAAAAAATGGATATTGAAGAAATTAAGAAGAAAATTATTCCTGTTCTCCAGCGCTATCAAGTTCGAAAAGCCAGTATTTTCGGGTCTATTGTTCGGGGAGAAGATACTCCGGAAAGTGACATTGATATTCTGGTGGAGCTGAATGATAATCTGAGCTTGTTAGACTTTGTTTCATTAAAACTGGAATTAGAAGAAGCTCTTCAGAAAAGAGTAGACCTGGTGGAGAAAAAAACTTTAAAAGAAACAATAAAGGACGAAATTCTATCTCAAGAGGTTCAAGTGTGGTAAGAAGAAATCCCGGGCTTTACTTGAAGGATATTTTGTCAAGCATCAATGCTATTGATGAATATACCCGTAATATGAGCGAAGCTGACTTCTATCAAAATGGCCAGATTTAGGACGCAGTTATAAGAAGGTTAGAAATTATTGGGGAAGCAGCAAAAAGTCTGGAGGAGGAATTTCGCCAGCGTTACCCCGAACTCCCCTGGAAAAGCATGGCAGGAATGAGGGATGTATTGATTCATCAATACTTTGGAGTCGATTTACATCGGGTATGGCTCACTATTAAGGATGATTTACCCACTATTAAGCAAAAGATTATGGAAATAAATTCATCATTATAGGTAGGCACAACCTCCTTATAGCCGAATCATGAGGGACAGCTCCCCCTCATAATCTCCTTTTTCCCCCTTATCAACCCCTTTCTTTTTCCCCTCCCTCACCAACCCTGCCAAATCATTGATTTGGCAGGGAACCCGGGCGCTTCCTCCCGCGAGAGGTGGGAGGAAAAAATAGGGAAAAAATTAGATTCCCGATTAAAGCGCTCGGGAATGACAGAAAAGGAAACCTTGAGGGGAGAGGGTTAGGGTGAGGGTGTTTTTTCTCAAAAATCATATTTCCTCAAGCTCTTTTTCTTCCCCCTCTCTCTAACTCCCTCCAGGAGCGGGAGGAGAAAGAAGGAGAACTCTCTCCAGGTGGGAGGAGAATTAGGGGAAAAATCCACGAGGGACGGGAGAAAAAGGGGGCAGGCTACCTTTTCCTGGGAGTGGTAGGTGTTTAGTTTTGTCGTTCCATCTAACTCTCTTTACGGAAAAACCTTATAAATATCTTTTCTACTCTTCACCCTGTAAAAGATGACCCTGTTCTCCGCTCCTAACTTGCATCCTACTCTATAATCACCTACTCTTATCCGATAATAATCGCTGTATCCTCGCATCTTTTTTATATCCCCTACATCAAAGATATTATCGAGTTCAGGAATCTCCTCGAAAACCAATTTCTCGATACGCTCCCGATAAACTGGTGGTAGATTGGCTAAATCCCTTAAGAATGTCTTTTTATAAAAGCAGGTTATCATTCAATCCTTTTTTAAGGTGTCATAGTATTTTTTTGCTGCGTCTGAGGATAGAACCTCCTCATCCTCAACTTCCTCCATATACTTGCCAAGACCAAAGTTTTCCAGAATTTCCTCTATCTTCTCAAATGTCTCTATATCTATCAAAACTGCTTTTTTACGATTATCGTCGGTCACCACATATTCCTTTTTTATTTCTCGCATTGTTCAGCACCTCCGTTTCTAACCGTAGCTAATAAGGCTCTAACCTCATAACCCATTCAGCATAATAAACCTAAAGGTATTTTAGAAAGAAAGCCAAAACAATAAATAACCCCCAATAAAGATTATAGCCATCTATAAAAACCTGTCAAACGACAGCTTACGATAGACTACAAGGTGAAAATAACTCCATATCACCCCTCTTTAGCATCATTCCTGAACTTTTCTTTCCTTCTCCCTTCTAGGGAGAGGGTTAGGGTGAGGGTGATTTCTCTTCCGGAAAGAGGTCAAGGTGAGGGTGTCTTTCCCTATCATCGTGAGAACCGACCGATAGCGATCTCACCCCCTCTTGTCTTTGCGAGGAGGAAGCTGCGAGGAGGAAGCTCTGAGGCAATCTCTCTTTTTTGAGTCCCAAAATACTAAAAGGCAAATTACATTGTGCTAAAAGCTCGGGATTGCCACGGACGGCCTACGGCGTAAGATTAAAAAATAGAAAACTTAAAAGACAAAAGCTAACTGAGGGAGAGAAAGCCTCCCTCAGCGGAACTACGAGGCTCGCAATGACCAAATGGAGGGGATTGCCACGGGAAACGATAAAACGACCCTCGCGATGACTGCTCAGAGGCCAGAAGCCTTTGGCCCTTTTTTCTTTCCCTCACCCTTCTAGGGAGAGGGTGTCTTTTTCTCAAAAATCCCCTATTTCTTGAGGAGTGGATGCCTCGTTCCTTTTTTATTCTTTAATGTTATAATTATTCTGGTAAATAACTTAGAAGAGAGTGAGTTTTTAACCTGTTCTAACAACTTCTTACAGAAGTAGCTATGCACAAGGCAAAATACTTGAAGATGTCACGTTCTTTATAGAGATTCCTTCTTATCCTGGTGTATTAGCAAACGAAAATTTGGGATGAGTATCGTGGTGTATTAAGATAGGGAGTTATAGGGGGGGACAAAAACCTCTATAATTCCCTGAAGAAATAAAAAACATATAAAAAACCGCTGAGGTAGAAAGTGTCTCCTTCAGCATAAGAGGGAAATCCACCATTACCCTTTAGAGGAAGCATCTTCTTTAGGGAACTTTATGCTACAATCAGCAAAAAGGTGAAAGTTTAAAGTGAGTGTATTATGAAAGTAATCTGGACTCGGCATGCAAAGGAGCGGCAAAAGGAATGGGAAAGGATTATGGGGATTAGCTGTGAACAAGTGGAGAATACGTTAAAAAATCCGGAGCAAATTGTAGCTGGTTATCGTGATGCTCTGGTAGCACAAACGAGATGGAAAGATGGCCTTTTGCGTGTACCCTTTGTCGAGACAGAAGAGGGGCGAAAAATAGTGACCATTTATTGGACGAGCAAGGTAGAGAAATACTGGGAGGTGAGAAAAAGTGCGGGTTCGATATGACCCTGAGTCAGACGTGCTGATACTGGTTCTTAGAGAAAACCCACCGGTAGATGCAGTGGAGGAGCAGGGTGGAGTGATTGTGAGTTATGGAGAAGATGGCGAGCCAGTTAGTGTAGAGTTTCTTGCCGCTGCCGCCAGAAATTTGATCCCAGCAGATGGATTGAGTGTAACCTTAGAGAGCAAATCTCATAGCAGTCTATAACATAATTATATGGGGGAGTGCCCCTTTATAATCCCCCAAAAAAACAAAGAACATAAAAACGCAAAAGACTACTGAGAAAGAAAAAACAGAACTATAAGGGGGTAAAAACCCCCTTATAACCCCCAGAAAAGATTGAAAGAGAAACAAAAAACGTAAGGAACAAAGACTACTGAGGAAGGAAAAGCGTCTTCCTCAGTATAAGGGGGTAAAAACCCCCTTATAACCCCCAGAAAAGATTGAAAGACAAAAGATAAAACGCAAAAACTACTGAGGAAAAATGACTGAGGAAGAAAAAACCTTCCTCAGTGGGGCAGCGCCCCCTCATAACCCCGAGAAAAACATAAAGACAAAATATGAAAAAACAAATACAACACGGAGGAAAAGACCTCCGTGTCCGTCATTCCTGAATGCCTCTATTACCCTCATCCGTCACCCCTGAATGGTTCTATCAGTTGCTCGCCGTCATTCCTGAATGTTTCTATCAGGAATCTAAATTATTTAAGGACAAGAACCTTTAGATTCCCGATTAAAAATTTCGGGAATGACAAAAGGAGAGTGTCATTCCTGAGTGTATTTATCAGGAATCTAAATTACCTAAGGACAAAAGTCTTTAGATTCCCGATTAAAGATTTCGGGAATGACAGATGAGAAAGGTCGTCACCCCTGAATGCCTCTATCAGGGGTCCACAGTATTTAAAGGGTAAAAACCTCTGGATTCCCGGCTATGGTTTGGGAATGGCGAGAGAACTAAAGGAGAAACTAATCCCCCCTACCACCTCCTGAAAAAACTAAAAGAAAACGACAAATATAAAAACACAAAAACTGCTGAAGGGGAAACCTCCCCTCAGTAAAAACCTTTTAAAAAAATCCATCCTCATTGAACTGTTTCTGACTCCTGCTTGGTGGTGATAGATTCTGACTGCCAGCTAGCGATAGAGATGCCACCGCTCCCTGTAGAAGAAAGCACATCAGCTGGAAAAGGTGTAGCTTCTATCACCGATGTATTATAGCTAATTACAGTTTCGTTTGGAGAGACTCCAAAAGATGAAAATTCCTTACACACAACCGCTCCCTCCACGCTTCCACTATTAGAAAGAGTTACCTTAGCATTGGGGGCATAAACCACTCCACGCACCTCAGCGCTGTTAGAACCCTCCTTAATAGTTATCTCCTTATCTCCTCCAGTGATAAGATTTCCCTTGAGAACAGCACTGCCACCTATGACAACCTTTGCATTATTTACCACTACTGTCCCATTAATTTTAACATTGCCCAATAACTTAAAATCTCCTGTCCCTCCATAATAAAGCGTTACCTGAGCGGGGTCTCCCTCTCCACTTGTTCCATAGTTAAGGGTGCTGTCTCCTGTTCCCATAGTGAAACCATTTTTAACATAAAGCTTTAATTTACCCGAACCCTGAAGGATAATGTGTCCCTGATTCAGATTAAAGTTCTTAACCAGAATTATTCGCTCCTTATTTTCTTCCCCTGTATTGATATATAATTTAGTATTACCATTAACAGTAATAGATTCATAATAACCATTTTCGTTAATTGTTGCAGGATTTGTAATCTCGAGATTACCCCGCTCATCTAAACCAGTTGGATAATCCGGAAACTCTGGCGAGGGATATACTATCTCTTCCTCTTCCTCAAGCGTCTTGACGTCTCTAGTAATATACTTTTTCGGATTATTCTCTGGAATTGTAACTACATAATCCGAGTTTACCCCCGGACCAAGATGATTTGCCCCTGGGCCAACATACAAATCCCCATCAATTTGTGCCCCCCAGGATAAGTTAACACTCCCTGGGTCGTCAGCATTTGTCGCCACATCACCCTTAATATGGGGAGAGCCGCTTATCTCACCATTATCAAGGACTCCCATATTAATTTTTCCATCAGCAAATAGAGCATTATTGAAAGTCAGTACAGACGATTTTACTGCTATGGTGACCTTTTCTATTATCTCTTCTCTCCCTGCAATTTCAACTTTACCATAACCTTCAATTATTCGCTCACCAGAACCCTTATCTGGAGGGATTATAAAGCCGTATTCCCCGACTTTATCACTCAAGGAAGATGTAGGAAAAGGTAAATAACTGGGCGAAGGTGAAGAACTGGGCCAGGGAGTGGGAAAAGTAGTATCCCAATCCTCTTTTAACTGCTCGATAGCTTTATCCACTCCTGCCTCAGCAAGATATAAAGCCTGGAGTCGGGAAGAGGTAGCTTTGGTTCTCTGAATGCCACCAGTTATAAAACTGGCTACCGCTACCATAATCAACACTACTATTATTATCAAAATCAAAACACTTATTAAAACCGAACCTTTTTCAGTGGACTTTCTCACTGTTTTCCCTCCTCATTCAGCTTTCAAGGTTAGTTACGACAGGTAACCACGGTAGAAAAAGTCTGCTCTTGCTCTCTCCCACCAGCCACTACTATTTTCGCTTCTACCACTATATTTATTTTATTATCATCAACCCTATTAAATTTAACATCGGTAATGTTTTTACTTTCCATTTCCATCACCGGTATTCCATTTCTTTTTACACCCTTTTTCTCTTCATTGTCCTCATACCATTTATAGATAATTTGACCCCCAGATAGCTCCAGTGTATGATTAGAATCAAGAATCTCACATTTTTTAGCATTTCTGATATCCTGACTCACGCGAAGGAAAAAGAGATTGACTTCTTCTACTATTTCTTCTTTAGTATCTGCAGCGTAAGTTTCCCGGTTAGCAAAAATTAAAAACTCATACACTGCCCCCACGATAACCCCCATAATAGCTATCGCTATCACTACCTCAATTAAAGTCATCCCCCGCTCTCTATAAGAAGCACCCTTATGGGGTTGGAGATGGTGTTGGAGAAAGGTAATCATTCAGCCCTCCTTCTAAAAAATAAGTAGCTACCCGATAACTTCGCTCATTTGGATCATCTTCAGGTAGCTCATTTGGATCATCTTTAGGTAGCTCTTTAGGTAGCTCTTTCCACTTAATCTCTACTACCACTTCCATTCCCTCCTCATCCTGTGGATTAGGTGAGGGTGAAGGTTGCAGCTTTATTATTTTAGACAAATCTCTAACCTGAGGAAGATTATCAAGAGAGGGAGGGGGGGTGAAGAAGAAAATAAGGGATAAGCATAAAAGTCAGGAAGACTAACAACAATCCCCTCCTCAGGAACATACTCTCCTAAGTCTGAGAACAGGTTTCCCAATTCGGAATAAGGTATGCTCCTCAATTGCTCCATCACATCTTGGGCTAAGCTGGCAGCCATGAGCACGTTTTCATTGTTTTCTTCTGCTCTAATTGTGTAATATAAAAGAGAACCGATAGCACCAAGCACCAACCCGGCAACAGCCACCAGGAATATAATCTCAATAATCGTAAACCCGGAAGAAGATTTTCCCATTTTGACAACCCCTCAATAAAATAAGTGCAGATACCAGTTTATTATTCCCTCTCCCCAGAAAAAAGCAATTATTGCTCCTCCAGCCATAAAAGGAGCAAAAGGGATAGGGTCACGTCTCCCTTTTATCTTGAAAACTATTAAAATTATACCTATTATTGCACCTCCGGTAAAGGAGAGCAAAAAGGCAAGAAGTGCCTCCTGCCACCCCAGGAAAAACCCCAGAGCTCCGGCGAGCTTTATGTCTCCCCATCCCATTCCCTCCGGGGAGGCAAGATGGATAAGGAAAAGGATAGAGAAATAAATAACCCCTCCCAGAAGGGCTGAAAAGATAGATTGGCCATAAAATAAAGATATAATGCCCAGGACTACAATTAAAAAAACCAGCCCATCGGGGATTCTTTTCTCCCGCAAATCTACCCAGGAAATAAGAAAGAGAATAACTAAAAAAGCGACAGCCAGAAGCCAATTCCCCACCATAAACATTTACCCTCCTATTACTCCTCTTTTTATTTTCCCTTGCCCTTCAAAGGAGGCTCTCTATATTTCCCCCTTCCTTACCCACCCTGCCAAATCATTGATTTGGCAGGGAACCTGGGCACTCCCTCCCACGAGGGGCGGGAGAAGGAAGAAGGAAAAAACTCCCTCGTGGAGGAAAGAGAAGGAGCACTCCTTCCAAAAGAGGGAAAAAGAAACTCAATATCTTTCTCTCTCTTTTGATTTCTCTTCTCTTTATTGACAAGAGACCTCTACATCTTTTACCCCTCTACTCAAATTCTTTCTTACTCTCCCCATTCTCGATTCCTTTATTTTCCACTCTCCCTTGATTTCCTTCCTTCCCCTCGCCCTTGAAGGGAGAGGATTAGGGTGAGGGTGTTTCTCAAAGTCCGTCATTCCTGAATGTATTTATCGACTATAGGGGGAAACTAATCCCCCTATAACCCCCTAAAAAAATAAAGATAAAAGCAAAAAATGTAAAAGACAAAGAACTAACCGAGGAAGAAAAAGCGTCTTCCTCGGTATAAGGGGGAGAAAAAGATTCCCCATTATGACCCCCAAAAAACTAAAAGACAAAGAATATAAAGAACAAAAGATTACTGAGGGAGAAAAAACCTCCCTCAGTAAAAGCCTTTGGATTCCCGATTGAAGATTTCGGGAATGACAAAAATAGAAGTCCCTCGACTCCTTTTTCTTTCCCTCGCCCTTGAAGGGAGAGGGTTAGGGTGAGGGTGTCTTCTCCTCCAGAAAGAGGTCAAGGTGAGGGTGTCTTTCCTTCCCAGAGTCTCTTTTATCTTTTCTATAACACCTTCTATATTTGTCAAAACATCGTTATTCCAGAATCTCAATATCTGATAGCCCTTTTCCTTTAACCATTTTTCTCTTTCCTGGTCTTTTTCTCTAACTTTTCTTTAGTTATGCTGACCGCCATCAATTTCAATTATCAATTTTCTCTCTAAACTCACAAAATCAACAATGTATGAACCTATGGGCTGCTGCCTTCGAAACTTTACTCCTTCTATTTGTTTATTCTTTAGTTTATTCCAGAGAGCTCTTTCAGCATCTGTTTGCCGCTTACGAAGTCCACGAGCAAAAGCTATTTCTTCTTTGCTTTTCCCCCTCAAACTCCCCTTCTTTCCCCCAATCTCTTTGCCTCACTCCTAAATTCCTGTACCCCATTATCCGGTCAACAATGCGCTTCTGAATGCGATTCAGCCTCTACTACTGCCAGACGTCCAATCTTGATCGCGTTCGCTTCCTTGAGGCCAGAAGCTACAAAGTCATAGTCCTGTCTGGTTATTACTTCATCAAACCCAGGAAGGGCTTGCCCCAGATTGGTTGATACCATTGCTACAAGCCAGTCAGAATAAGGACCAGACACTCGAGCAATAAGTACAACCGGCCGGAGGTTGCCCGTTACAAGATTTGCAAGAGGAAAGCGAAGTAACGCTACTTTTCCAGGTTTCATTACCAGCGTACCTTGAGATCGGCTTCGGTGCAAAGTTCTTCTTCCCCTTCAAGCCCTCGTAATGCCTGGCACAAGGAAAACTGATTCCACCTTCTATTCTCTTCCCAGAGCTCTCTCTGGAGAAGAAAACGTACAAAATCATAGACTTCTGCTCTAAGGTCCTCCGGCAAATTTCGAACGAGTTCTTCTAGCCGATTTTGGGTTTCCATATTTTATATCTCCACTTAAAATGATACCACGAGATAAATCATCATACTATTCAAAAAGGAGAAATGTAAAGACCGGAGACAGAAACATTTGGATTCCCGATAAAAGATTCGGGAATAGAATGACAGAAGGGGTATATAGCGTGGCAACCTCGCTTTTATCCTGTAAAGGGAAAGGGAAGAGAGAGGAAAAACTTCAGAGAGAAAATAGGCTGTGGTTGAACACCGGGGTTGCGATTACAGAGGTGAAAACGATGGACAGTGGGTGTTTGTAGCTCCTCATCAGGTAATGGGCTCGGCAAAACAGTGCAACAGGAAAGAAAAAATAGTATAATAAAAATATGAACAGGTGGAAAGACTGGATAGAACAGAGCCAGAGGGATTTTTCCCGGGCAAAAATAGATTTAGAGAGTAAATATTTTGAATGGGCGTGCTTTACCTCCCAACAAGCTGCAGAAAAAGCCTTAAAAGCGTTGGCTCTGAGACTGGGGCTCCAGATATTTGGACTTTCTTTGACCGAAATTATTGGTATTCTGTCAAAGAAAATAGAAATACCTGATGAACTCCAGAATGGCGCTAATCTTCTCGACCTTTATTACATTACTACCCGTTATCCCAACGGATTTTCTTCTGGCAAACCCGCCGATTACTTTACCGAAAAACAAGCTGAGGAGGCTCTGGATGCGGCACATCGTATCATCAGGTTCTGTGAAAGCCATTTATATAGATAAAAAAGAGACCATAGAGCAACTGCATAAAGTTGCCCGGGACGCCCTCCGGGAATTCCCTGAAATCGAAGAAATACGGCTCTTTGGTTCGCTGGCGAGGAATGAAGAAACAGGTTTAAGCGATGTTGATATACTCATCATTGCCGAGACCGATATAGAAAACCCGATTGAGAGGGCAAAACCGTATTTTTTCTATTTTTCAGAAATGCTTCCCATAGCTTTAGACCTCATTGTGGCAACCAGAAAAGAGCAGGAGACCGTGAAAGAAATCATAGGAGAAAGCGTCATCCTGGCAAAAAGGCCACAATCGTACTAACCAGGCTCCTTTTTAAGTAATTTTTGCTTATGCAATAATCCCCGGGAATTGTAGGAAACGCCTCGGTTGTCTCTTCCTTCGTCATTCCCGAACTGTAGCGGGGAATCCACCCTCGCCGTCATGCCTGAGTGCTTTTATCAGGCATCCATGTTTTTGCTTTTTCTTTTTGTCTTTATGTTTTTGTCTTTTCAGGGGGTTTATAAGGGAGTTTTTGCCCCCATTATACCGAAGGACGTTTTCTCCCTCGGTGGTATTTGTTTTTTTATGCTTTTTCAGTTCCTTTTTGCTTACGCCGTAAGCTGCCCTTTTAATCTTAGGAGGGAAAAAGGTATAATATTGGAGAGGTAAGTTATCCAACATGGTTGGAGGTGGGAGAAAAATTGGAAGTCAAATATACTGTCCTTATTGAGAAAAACGAAGAAGGCGGCTATACTGTGACCGTACCTTCTCTTCCTGGTTGTATAACCCAGGGAGACACCCCGGAAGAAGCGATAACCAATGCTGAGGAAGCTATAATGGGGTATATTGAAGCTCTAAAAGATATTGGTAAACCTGTGCCGATAGAGCTACCCATAGAAGTTGCTTTGTGAATAAACTCCCTCGAATTACCGGCAAAGAAGTAGCACAAGCTTTGCAAAAAGCTGGCTTTGTAGAGATAAGAATAAGAGGAAGCCATCATTATTTTTATAATCGTGATAAAGATAGGCTGGTAACTGTCCCATGTCATACGGGGAAAATCCTGGCACCCAAAACATTGAAATCAATCCTAAACCAAGCAGATATAACCCCAGAAGAGCTGGGTAAATTATTATAAGGTTTTAAAGTTTGTTTATCGTATTACCTTACTTTATTATAGACTCATAGCATCGTTGTCTGGCAATCTCGTTTTTATTCTCTGGAGACATCCCCCCTCTTCGTCATTCCCAAACTGTAGCGGGGAATCCACGGAGGAAGGCTTTTTCTTCCTCAGTAGTCTTTTGCATTTTCTATTTATGTTCTTATCTTACGTCGTAGGCACTGAGGAAGACGTTCTTTCTTCCTCAGTTGTTTTTTGTATTTATCTTTGAGTTTTTATGTTTCTTGAGAGTTATAAGGGGGTCTTTTTTTCCCTTTTATAGCGAGGAAGACACCTTTTTTCTTTCTCAGTAGTCTTTGTTTTTTTAGGTCTTTGCTTTCCGGGGGTTATGAGGGGGCTTGCCCCCTCATAGTCGATAGAAACATTCAGGAATGACGGACACAGGGGTCTTTTTCCTCTGGGTTATTTTTGCTCCCTTTCTTTTATTTTTTGTTTTTTTGGGGGTTATAGGGAGTTTCCCCCTATAGTCGGGCCTTTTTATCTGCAAGGTGGTAAATTGAGTTATAATAAATGCAACAGATAAGGGGATAAGGGGATGAAAGTTAAAGAAATAATCTTTATAGTAGAAGAAGACCCAGAAGGTGGATATAATGCTAAAGCGCTATATTGTTCCATCTTTACCGAAGGTGAGTCATTAGAAGAGCTTAAAGAAAACATCAAGGACGCCATAAAATGCCATTTTGATAAGGAAGAAGATATTCTCCCCCTTATCCGCTTGCAAATTGAACACTGATAGAGAACAAGAAATTCTCTACATAATGCGAAAAGATGCAGAGAAGAGTATACCGGTAAATAAGGTGGGGTAGGGGGGGAGTCGAGTTTTTCAAATATAGTAAATGCAGACTTCCGGAATGAGGCGCGAAAAATAAGGAACTCAGGTAGATTTGCTACCGCCGGGAAAGAGGTGAGAAATATGAAAAAAGCAGAGCAGATAAAGCTTGAAGATATTGTCAGGGTCCTCAAAGAGCATAAAGAGGAACTGGCTGAGAAGTACAATGTTAAAGAAATTGGCGTCTTTGGTTCTTATGTGAGGGATGAACAGAAAGCAGGGAGCGATATAGACATTCTGGTTGAGTTCTACGAAGCTCCCTCACTTCTTCGTTTTATCAACCTGGAGAATTATCTCTCTGACCTTTTAGGGATGAAAGTTGACTTGGTGATGAAAAAAGCCTTAAAGCGAAACATTGGCGAGAAAATCCTCAGGGAAGTTATCCCAATATGAAGCGAAACGTGCTCGATTACCTCGAAGATATTCTCAATGAGTGTATGTACCTTGTCGAGAGGTCCAGGATGGTTACCTATCAGGAATTTCTGCACAATGAGGACCTGAAAAGAGCATTTGTGCGAAGTCTTGAGGTTATTGGTGAGGCATCAAAGAAAGTTGCCCGGTATATCGGCAAGGAATATCCGGATGTAAACTGGCACGATGTTGCTGGTATGAGGGACAAACTGATTCACAACTATTTCGGTGTAGATTATGAAGTGGTCTGGAAAACCGTTATCGAGGATGTACCATTTTTACAATCGAAAATAAAGAGCATCCTCGAGGAGGAAGAAAGGAGAAGGGATTAAGAAAGAGGTGATAATAAGACCAAAGGGAGACCATAAAAATGATACGTGTATTTTCAGCTCGGCGAATGAGCTATTGTTGACTTCTTTTTTGTCATTCCCTTCAATCAGGAATCTACCTCCCCCCGCGTCATTCCCGAAATCTTCAATCGGGAATCCACCCCCGCCGTCATGCCTGAGCGCTTTTATCAGGCATCCATGTTTTTGCATTTTCTGTTTTTCTTTGTATTTATTTTGGTTTTTTGCTTTTTGGGGGTTATAAGGGGGCTTTTACCCCCTTATTGTTCTTTTTAATCTTACGCCGTAGGCCGTCCGTGGTATTTACTCTTTAGCTTTTTGTCTCTTATGTTTTTCGCCTACGTCGTAGACTGTCTTTCCCAGCGTTATAGTTTGTAGTATTTCTCATCTATTTTGCTTTTACCCTACGCCGTAGGCTGTTTTTTTACGACCCTCGCGATGACGGATGAGAAAGGGGTTCACAAGGGGGAATTCTTTCCCCCTTGTACCGAGGAAGCGCTTTCCTTCCTCGGTTAGTATTTGTCTTTTATGTATTTTTGTTTTTATC
>Ga0209608_1001947_pt1 | contig 15566 bp, 15 predicted proteins | sample AD_UKC130_MetaG_FD_184428 | JGI IMG/M metagenome (GOLD analysis project Ga0209608, IMG submission 184428) | Active sludge microbial communities of municipal wastewater-treating anaerobic digesters from Canada - AD_UKC130_MetaG (SPAdes) (version 2) | ecosystem: Engineered > Bioreactor > Anaerobic... | reverse complement strand
GGTGGAGATTTCCAGTAGCGGCTCATCAACCTCGACCCGGTCGCCAACGGCCTTGAGCCACTGAGTGACCGTGCCTTCGGTGACGCTCTCGCCCAACGCCGGCAGAGTTACCGCTTCGCCGGTGGCGCTACCAGCAGGTGCGGCCGGGGCCGGTTCGGCAGCAATTTTGCCAGCAGTAGGCGGTTCGGGTGCTGGCTCGGGCGCTGGGACAGGTTCGGGCGCTGGTGCTGGCTCTGGGGCCGCAGCAACAGGCTCGGGCTCAGCCGCAGCGGGGGCCGCCGCACCTGCACTCTCTCCAGCCTCACCAATGATCGCGAGCACCGCACCAACTTCGACGGTGTCGTCTTCCTCGGCGCGGATTTCCAAGATGGTGCCGGCAACCGGCGACGGGATCTCGGTGTCGACCTTGTCGGTAGAGATCTCCAGCAGCGGTTCATCGACGGCTACTTGGTCACCAACGGCCTTGAGCCATTGGGTGACGGTGCCTTCGGTGACTGACTCGCCGAGTGCGGGAAGGGTGACTTCGGTGGCCATAGTGTCCTCTGTCCAGTCTCAGGCGTGGGTATGCAGCGGTTTACCGGCAAGTGCGAGCGCAGCCTCGCCGAGGGATTCGTTTTGAGTCGGGTGCGCGTGAATGAACTGCGCGACGTCTTCGGGGTAGGCCTCCCAGCCAACCCAAAGCATTGCCTCGCCGATCTGTTCACCCATCCGGGCGCCGAGCATGTGGACGCCGACGATCGGGCCGTCCTTTTGGCGAACGACCTTCACGACCCCGGCAGTCTGCAGAATCTGGCTCTTGCCGTTGCCACCCAGGTTGTACTCGAGGGCCTCGACTTCGCCGTACTGTTCCTTGGCTTGAGCTTCGGTCAAACCGACGGAAGCAATCTCGGGCTCGCAGTAGGTGACTCGCGGGATCGACGAGTCGACAACCGGTGCCGGGTTCAGGCCCGCGATCTGCTCGGCCACGAAGATGCCGTGGGCGAAGCCGCGGTGAGCCAACTGCAGGCCGGGCACCAAGTCGCCGACCGCGAACACGCCGTCAATGTTCGTGCGAAGTCGCTCGTCGGTGGGGACCCAGCCGCGATCGACGTTCACGCCCGCGCCTTCGAAACCGAGACCGGCCGAGCGCGGTCCGCGGCCAACGGCCACCAAAACCACATCGGTCTCGATCGTGTCGCCGTTCTCCAAGGTGACGGTCGCGCCGTTGGCGTTTTGTTCAACACCGGTGAACTTCACACCGGTCTTGAAGGCGATCTTGCGCTTGCGGAAGGCGCGCTCCAGACCCTTTGACAACACCGGATCCTCAAGCGGGACGAGCGAGGGCAGAGCCTCAATGATGGTGACTTCAGCGCCGAACGAGTTCCAAACCGACGCGAACTCAACACCGATGACCGAACCGCCGATGATGACGGCGCGCTTGGGCACTTCGTCGAGGGCGAGTGCCTGGTCGCTGGTCATAACCCGGCCGCCGATCTCGATGCCGAGCGTGCGCGGTTCCGAGCCGGTAGCCAAAACGAGGTTCTTGCCGGTGTAGCGCTGGCCGTTCACTTCAACGGTGCGCGGATCAACAACCGAGCCATCGCCTTCGACAACGGTGATGCCGTCTTGATTCACCAGCCCGGTCAGGCCCTTGTAAAGCCGGTCGATAACGCCCTGCTTGTAGGAGTTGACCTTGACCATGTCGACGCTGTCGAACGTGGTGTTCACGCCGATACTGGCGCCTTCGCGCGCCGTGGTCGCGACCTCGGCCGCGTGCAGCAACGCTTTAGTTGGGATGCAGCCTTGGTGCAGGCAAGTGCCGCCAACCTTGGCCTTCTCAATCAAGGCGACAGTCTTGCCGAGTTGAACGGCGCGCAACGCGCACGCGTAGCCTCCGCTGCCGGCGCCAAGAATGACGATGTCGAACGAATGGGGTGCGTCGTCGGGCACGGTGTCCTCCGGGTAGGTGGTCTAACGCCATCTTGTCACTTGGTTGGTCAACCATGCCACCGGGTAGGGGCAACTGACCGTGACCAGTTCACCTGTTGCTTATCGACGGTCAGGCAAACTTGGTCCGTGGGACTTTTCAAAAAGCGGCGCCGGACCGAATCTGGGGCGATAATTTCCGACCGGGACGCCAATCGCTCCGATCTGGCCGAGCTGCGCGAGTTTGCAAAATCGCGTGCCGGAGTTGAAGCGTTTGTTGAGCCGCAGACGTCAGTGAGTCAGTTGTCGATCGTGTTGGTGGCAGCAGACGGCGAGTCGATTCGACGTCGAGTGGGCACTGCCAAGGCCGCCAGTGATCTGGCGCGCGGGCTGAAGATTCCGATCTATGACGCCCACAAGGTTGGCTACCCAAAACGGATGCGCGAGTACAACCTGAACACGGCTGCGCAGAGGTCGTCGCTCCAGGCCAGCCGCGGCAAATACACCTCGGCTCAGTTCGCGGCGATCATGACGCTTGAATCGGTTGCCGGGGTCGAACCGTTGGGGCGCGATCCGGAGAAGTCCGACCTGCAGCGGGTGCTAAGAGCGGCCCGCGCGGCCGCCCACCCTGACCGTCGAGGCGGTGACCGTTCGAAGTGGGATCAAGTCGAGCAGGCCGCGAGAACTCTCGGCCTGTGATTCTTGACACTCAAGCCAGGTCGCGCGCCAACTGAACGAGAGTGCGAACGCCAGCACCAGTGCCGCCGACTGGGGTGTAGTCGAAAGCGCCTGCGTCGTTGAATGCCGGGCCGGCAATGTCCAGATGCGCCCACGAGTTGTCTGCGACGAACGCCTGTAGGAAAGCCGCGGCGTACATGGTGCCGCCGTAGGGCTTGGGGTTGTGCTGGCGAAGATCCGCAATCGGTGAAGACGTGACTGCTTTGGTGATTTCTTCGGTGATCGGCAGGCGCCACATCGACTCACCGGCAACCTTCGCCGCAGCCAACACCTGTTCTTGCAGTTCTTCGTTGTTGCCTAGAACAGCGCTGGTGCGGGTGCCGAGCGCGACCATCGCCGCGCCGGTCAAGGTCGCCGCATCGATGATGTGGTCCGGCTTTGCTTCGACGGCCAAGGCCAGGCCGTCAGCGAGCACGAGGCGGCCTTCGGCGTCAGTGTTGTGAACTTCAACGGTCGCGCCAGAACGCATCTTCAGCACGTCGCCGGGCCGCGTGGCAGTTCCGCTGGGCAGGTTCTCGGCGATGCAAGCAAAACCAGTCACCCGAATTTTGAGGCCGAGGTTCGCGATCGCGTTGATCGCGGCCACGATGGCGGCCGCGCCACCCATATCGCATTTCATCGTCATCATCGAACTGCCGGGCTTTAGCGATAGGCCGCCCGAGTCAAACGTGATGCCCTTGCCGACTAGGGCAAGGTGTGTTTTTGCTCCGGCCGGGTTGTAGCTAAGTTTCACCAGTCGCGGCGGCGCCTCAGAACCGGCACCAACGCCGAGGATGCCGCCACAGTTTTCCTTCGCGAGTCGCTTCTCGTCCCAGATGGTTACCCGCACGCCCTTGGCGGCGGTGTCCTTGATCGCCTCGGCGAATGCTGGCGGCCGCAAGTCCGCCGGGGGAGTGTTGACCCAGTCGCGGGCCAGGCAGGTGGCTTCGGCAACGACGACTGCGTCGGCGACGGCCGTTTTGGCGGCAGCTTTTCGAGCGTCGGCGCTCAAGATGGTGATCGTGCTGACCGTCGTTGCTGACTTTTGCGACTCGGCCGACTTGTAAGTCAAATACGAGTACGTCGTCAGCACGGCCGCTTCGGCGATCGCGGCCAAATCAGGGTTCGGCAGCCCGGAAGGATCGATGCCGACTTTGGTCGATTTGGCTAACGCGCGTAGCCCCTGGGCAACGGCCCGGCGTTGCTGCTCGGCGGTGGGTTCAGCGGCGGTAACCACCCACGCGGTGACTTGTTTTTCGCCGCTGGGTAGGACGGCACTTTGACCCGGTTCGCCAGTTACCCCAAGAGTCGCCCACGGGACACCCGCAGGCAGTTCGCCGCCTTTGGCGATTAGGGCGACGACACCGTCGACGGCGGGCAAGGACGAACGCAACTGGACCGTAGGCATGACGCCACTGTAGTCAGCGGTAGTTTGGCTTGCATGGGCCTGCTTGAGTCACCACTACACAGTCGTCATGAGGCGCTTGGCGCGAAGTTCTCCGAATTCGGTGGCTGGTCGATGCCACTTGAGTACGCCGACGGCGGAGTTTTGGCCGAGCACAAAGCGGTTCGAGAGGCCGTCGGACTTTTCGACGTCAGCCATCTGGGCAAAGCGCTCGTGAGCGGCACCGGCGCGGCCGAGTTCGTCAACGAATGCTTCACCAACGATCTTGGCCGGATTGCACCCGGCAAAGCCCAGTACACGCTGTGCTGCCAGCCCGACGGCGGCACGGTCGATGACCTGATCGCCTACCTGCGCGGCGACGATGAAGTTTTTTTGATCCCGAACGCGGCAAATACTGCCGAAGTCGTGCGCCTTTTGCGCGCGGCCGCACCTGCGGGAATCGAAATCGAAGACCAGCACCGCGACTACGCCGTGCTTGCGGTTCAAGGCCCGCTAAGTGACGAAGTGCTGACCGAAGTTGGGCTGCCGATCGATCACGAGTACATGTCATTTGCGGCCGGTGAGGTCGACGGAATCGAACTGACCGTCTGCCGCACCGGTTACACCGGCGAACGCGGCTACGAACTGGTCGTGAAGGCTGCTGATGCGCCCGTCGTCTGGGATGCGGTGATGGCTGCGGGGCAAGCGTTCGGCATTCGCGCGTGTGGACTGGGCGCTCGCGACACGCTGCGCACCGAGATGGGTTATCCGCTGCACGGACATGAGTTGTCTGTAGACATTTCCCCGGTTATGGCCAGGACCGGTTGGGCGGTCGGCTGGAGCAAGCCGAAGTTCTGGGGCAAGGAAGCGCTAGAACAGCAGCGGGCCGAAAAGACCGTCCGAACTCTTCGCGGCCTGCTCGCTAAGGGCCGCGGAATCCCGCGCGCTCAGATGACGGTGCTTGATGAAAACGGCAGCGAGATTGGCGAAATCACTTCTGGCACGTTCTCGCCGACCCTTCGCCAAGGGATCGGTCTAGCGTTGCTGGATCCGCAGATTTTGGACGGGGCGACGGTCGCGGTAGACGTTCGTGGGCGAGTCCAAGAGTTCACCGTGACCAAGCCGCCATTTGTTGAACCGTCGACCAAGGAGTCCTGAAGTGGCATTTTTCTGGCAGTACGAAAACGAGTCCGGCGAATCGATCGGCCAGTCGGAGAACTTTGAGGACCGGGTTGAGGCCGAGGGCTGGATCGGCACCGCTTTTGACGAACTGCTCGAAAGTGGCATCGAACGGGTGAACCTGTTCGACGATGCCGACTTGGTCTACGGGCCGATGTCGTTGCGGGCCGAATAGTTTTACCCCCGGGCGGGACGGCTCAGTATTTGTCCTTGAGCGGCTGACCGACTGCGATCGCCGGTTTCGGCAACCGCAGGCGTCGCATTTGGGTGCTGCGCAACACGGTGTAAAGGATCGCGCCGCGACTTTCGGCCTTGGTGAATCGTTTCTTCAGCTCTCGATTGAGGATGAACACGAGAGCCAGTTCGTCGATCACCGTGGCGAGGATCGTCACGGTCCACAGGCTGAACACGATCGCTGAGGCACTCTTGAAGAAACTCAGCAGCAAGATCGCTACCAAAATCGGCAGCATGAACTCGGCGACCGTGCGCCGGCGGTCAACGACATCGCGGGCCAAGGCACGGCTGGCGCCGCGGTCGCGGGCAGGCAAATCGGCATTCGAACCGGCGCCCATTAGCGCCTCGCGCTGCTTGTCTCGGCTGGCAGTGCGCCGCTTACGTTCGCGTTCGGCCTGCTCCTTGCGAGTAACCGGACGCTTCATCTGCTTCTTGCGTTCGGCCTCGGCTTCCTTTCGGCTTCGCGTCGGGCCGCCCTTGCCTGCCAAGTTTTCATTTTCAGCGTCAGTCACGACAGTGAGACTACAAGGCTTGGCCAGATCGCTAGGGTTGGGCCATCGCGACAAGAGCCTGACAAGGAAGCGAAAATGTCTCATACGAAGTACCGCAGCGACCCTGGGTTGAAGCGCCGGATGGGCGGCGTCAGTTTGGGGCTGACGCTGCTTTACGTTGCGTTCGGGGCGCTGCTGATTTCGCTGGTCGGCAGCATCTGGGTCGCGTTGGCGATCACCTTGTCGATGGCGTGGGGGCAGTGGTTCTTCTCCGACTCCTTGGCGCTCAAATCGATGCGCGCGCAAGTCGTAACGCCCGAACAAGCCCCAGAACTGCACGCGATGATCGATCGGCTGGTCGCGCTGGCCGAAATGCCAAAACCGAAAGTCGCGGTAGCTCAAACTAATATCCCGAACGCGTTTGCCACCGGCCGGTCCCCGAGCCACTCGGCCGTGTGCGTAACCACCGGGATCATGCAACGGATCGACGCCGACGAACTCGAAGCGGTCTTGGCGCACGAGTTGGCCCACGTGGCAAACCGCGACGTTTCGGTGATGACGGTGGCCTCCTCGGTCGGCCTGCTCGCCGGCTTCTTGACCCGGTGGGGGATGTTCTTTGGCGGCGGGCGCCGCAACAACAACGGGCCCAGCATCCTCGTCGTGATCTTGGTGAGCGTCGCGGTCACTTTCGTAAGTTCGCTGTTGACTAGGGCGCTGTCGCGCTATCGCGAGCTAAGCGCCGATCGAACCGGCGCGTATTTGATCGGTCGACCAGAGAAGCTCGCCTCGGCCTTGGTGAAAATTTCTGGGGGAATGGATCAAGTCCCAGAAGAGGAGTTGAAAGCGGCGCAATCGATGAATGCGTTCTTCATCGCCCCGGCGATCAACTCGTTTTCGATGGCCGACCTGATGTCTACTCATCCGCCGCTGCAAACTCGACTTGATCAGTTGGCCAAGATCAGGGCCGAGCTCGACGGCCGAGCCTGAACGTTGCGTGGTCGGGGTGCTCTCGGTCGCAGACCTGTTCGGCGGTAGTTTTAGACCGTGACCATTGACGCACTTTCTCGCGAGCAACTTGACGCATTCTTGACCGAGCAGCAGCAGGCTTACGCCGACTTGAAGGCTGCTGGTTTGAAGTTGGACATCACCCGGGGCAAGCCCTCGGCGGCCCAACTCGACCTGTCAAATGAGTTGCTTTCGGCGCCGCTTGCCGACCATGTCGTCGATGGGGTTGACGTGCGCAACTACGGCGGCACGACCGGACTGGCTTCGCTGCGCGCGATCTTCGCCGATCTGCTGAACGTGCCAGTGGATCAGTTGGTCGCCGGAACCAACGCCAGTTTGTCGATGATGCACGACTCAATCGTGTTCGCGTTGCTGCATGGCACGGTCGATTCGGCCGAGCCGTGGGGCAAATCCAAGATCAAGTTCTTGTGCCCGTCGCCCGGCTATGACCGCCACTTCGCGATCTGCGCCCACCTCGGTATCGAGATGATCACCATCGACATGCTCGACGACGGCCCAGACATGGCCGCGGTTCGCGAACACGTCAGCGACCCGGCAGTCAAAGGGATCTGGCTCGTGCCCACCTACTCGAACCCGACCGGTGCGATCGTCAGTGCCGAAGTGGCCGCCGAGTTGGCTTCGCTGCAGACGGCCGCCGACGATTTTCGCATCTACTGGGACAACGCCTACGCCGTTCACGATCTGACCGACGAGCACGTCAAGACCGCCGACATCCTCGGCCTGTGCTCGGTGGCTGGGAACCCGAACCGGCCGTTGGTTTTCGGGTCGACTTCCAAAGTCACCCACGCCGGTGCCGGCGTGAGTTTCCTCGGCGGCTCGGCCGAAAACGTGGCCTGGTACCTGTCCCATATCGCCTTTAGGACGATTGGCCCCGACAAAGTCAACCAGGCCCGCCACGTGAACTTCCTCGGTGACGCAGACGGTGTGCTTGAGCTGATGGCTCAGCACCGCGAAATTTTGGCGCCCAAGTTCGCCACCGTGTTGGAGATCTTGACCAACCGACTCGGCCCGCACGGGGTTGCCACGTGGACCGAGCCAAAGGGCGGTTACTTCGTCAGCCTCGACGTCGTCGACGGCACTGCCACGCGGGTCGTTCAGTTGGCCAAGGAGGCCGGGATCGCGCTGACTCCGGCGGGTGCATCCTTCCCGTACGGCAAAGACCCACGCGACCGCAATATCCGGATCGCGCCGTCCTTCCCGCCACTAGATGAACTCGCCCAAGCGATGGAAGGCCTAGCCACCTGCGTGCTGCTCGCGGCCGCCGAGAAGGCATTAGCCAACTGACGTGAGGATCATCGTCGCGCCTGACAAGTTCGCCGGCACTCTCAGCGCGCCTGAGGCCGCCGACGCGATCGCGGCGGGCTGGCGGCGGACCGCACCTGACGACGAGTTGGTGCTGGTGCCGATTGCTGACGGTGGGCCGGGATTCGTTGACGTTCTAAGTCAGAGTTTCGGCCAAGAGGCGCGACTTGAGTTGGTCTCGGTACTTGGCCCGAACGGCGCCTCGGTGCCAGTCTCGTTGCTCGTGGTCGCGGACACGGTCTACCTCGAATCGGCTCAAGCTTGCGGACTGCATTTGGTTGATAAGCCTGAGCCAATGACCGCGTCGACGTTCGGCGTTGGTCAAGCGATCTTGGCCGCGATAGCCACCGGCGCTCGGCGGATTGTTGTTGGGCTCGGCGGCAGTGCCACCAACGACGGGGGAGCAGGCCTGGTCGCGGCCCTCGGTGCCACCGCGAACGTCCCACTCGATCAAGGTCCGGCAGCGCTGGCCGGAATCGAAACGGTCGACTTGGCTGCGGTCAACGCCACCTTGGCCGGAATTGAACTGCTGGTCGCGGCTGATGTCGAAACCCAACTGTTGGGGATGTTCGGCGCGACCAAGACTTTCGGCCCACAAAAGGGTTTGACCGACGAACAGATCCTGTCGGTCGACCATCTGCTGGACCGCTACGTTGAGGCGGTCTGCGGGTCCACCCCGGCCGAACGTCGCGTGGCCGATGAGAAGGGCGCCGGCGCCGCCGGTGGCCTCGGCTTCGCGCTGCTGCTTTTAGGAGCCAAGATCACTTCGGGCATCGGTCTGGTGGCCGAAGCGACCGGTCTTCGTGAACTGGCCCAAGGCGCTGATCTGGTGATAACTGGCGAAGGCGCCTTCGACTACTCCTCGCGCGCCGGAAAAGTAGTTCACGGGGTCGCCCAAGCGGCCAGTGCCGCAGCGCGTCCTTGCATCGTGATTGCCGGTCGAGTCGACGTCGGCGCCAGAGAAATCCGGGCACTTGGCATCGAGTCGGCATACGGGGTGACTGACCGAGTTGATGAGGCTGTGGCAATGGCCGAACCGGCCCGGCACCTCCAAGAACTGGCCGCGAGAGTCGCGCGCACCTGGTCGCCAAATAGCAGGTAATTGGCCGCAGGGTCGGTCTCGCCACCATCGCGGCGTAAGATAGGGAATCGAACCAGGTCGACGGTTGTTGTAATCCATGAACCCGCCGACATATTTGTTGCCCAAGGAGCACCGATGACCGCAACGGACCAGACCTCGACCGAAACCGCGACTGAAACCGCAGCGACCGCCGACGGCGTGACCATGACCGACGGAGCCGCCACGAAGGTCAAGAACCTGCTGGCTCAAGAGGGCCGCGATGACCTTGCGCTTCGCATCGCCGTTCAGCCAGGCGGCTGCTCGGGCCTTCGCTACCAGCTTTTCTTCGACGAGCGTTCGCTCGACGGTGATGAAATTCGTGACTTTGATGGCGTGAATGTTGTCGTTGACCGGATGAGCCTGCCGTACTTGCACGGCGCCACCATCGATTTCGTCGACACGATCGAGAAGCAGGGCTTCACGATTGACAACCCGATGGCCACCGGCTCGTGCGCCTGTGGCGACTCGTTCCACTGAGTTACCAGTAGCACTGTCTTTTGATCGGGGCGGCCCCACCGGCTTTCGGTGGGGCCGCCCCGATCGCCTATTGTGGCGGGCGTGCATCTTGCAATAGCTGGTTCGGTTGCAACCGACCACCTTCAGACCTTCGCTGGCAAGTTCAGCGACTCGCTCGTTCCCGATCAGCTGGACAAGTTGGCTGTTTCGTTCCTAGTAGACGACCTCGATATTCGCCGTGGTGGGTGCGCGGCGAACATCACCTTCGGGTTGGCGAGTCTTGGCTTGCACCCCACCTTGGTCGCCGCCGTCGGTCGCGACTTCGTGGATCAGGGCTACAAGGCTTGGCTGGAGAACGCCGGTGTTGACTGCTCGCGCGTCCTGGTCTCGTCGACGTTACATACGGCTTTGTGCACGATTACTACCGACGAAGCTCATGCCCAAATCGTCACCTTTTACCCCGGCGCGATGTCCCAAGCCCGGCAGATCGACATTGCCGAGTTGCACTCGCGCGAGCCAATTGACTTGTTGTTGATCGGCCCGGACGATCCCGAAGCGATGGTCCGACACACGCATAAGGCCCGTGAACTGCAGATCCCGTTCGCGGCCGACCCCTCGCAGCAATTGGCCTGGGCCGACGGCGAACTGATCGCGGACTTGATCGACGGCGCCGACTACCTGTTCAGCAACGACTACGAGGCCGCGCTGATCGCCAAGAAGACCGGCTGGAGCGACGAGGACATCGACAAGCGAGTTGGGGTTCGCGTCGTCACCCACGGCAAGCGAGGTGTCGTGGTTTACGGCCCTGACGGCCAGGTCTACGAGGTGGCCGCGTTGGCTGGCATTGACGCAGTCGACCCGACCGGCGTTGGCGACAGTTTCCGTGGGGGTTTCCTAGCCGCAGTGTCTGCTGGCTTGGATTTGGAGCGTGCAGCGCAAGTTGGCTGTGCAATCGCCGCGAGTGTGGTGGAGACCATCGGCACTCAGGAGTATTCTCTTGATCGAATCGTGTTCCTTGACCGGATCGAAGCGGCATACGGTCCGCAGGCTAGGGCAGACATTGATTCGGCACTGCCGTTCGGGCACGACACGGCGGCCAAGTCAGGCTGACCTAACCCCTCGCTAAACCGTCCTGCTGCGTTAGTGTTCATGACAGCCCTGTCAGATCGGGCGCTACGTGGTCGAAGAAGTTCTGAGAAAGGTACTCCGTGGGTCGAATGAAACTGGCGGTATTGACCGCCCTGGCAGCCGTGACACTCGGCGGCTGTTCGCCCTTGGACGAGTCGGATCTAAACCGACTCGCCTTGCCAATTGCCGGTTCGGACCGTTCCATTTACATGTGGAACCTCTGGCTTGGCACGTGGATCGCTGTGCTCGTAGTGTTCGTGCTGGTTTTCGGCATGATTCTCTACGCCCCGATCCGTTACCGCCGCAAGAACGACGAGGCGCCGGCGCCGTCGCAGGTTCGTTACAACCTGCCGCTCGAAGCGCTTTACACGATCGCCCCGGTGATTTTGGTCGCCACGTTCTTCTTCCACACGGTTGAGTCTCAAAATGCTCAGTTGCGTGAAGTCGCGAACCCCGATCACACTGTCGAGGTCGTCGGCAGCAAGTGGCAGTGGACTTTCAACTATCTTGACGGCGGCCCCAGCGGAGAGACCGTATTCGACGAGGGCGACACGGCAAACCTGCCCGAACTGTGGCTGCCGGTAAACGAGAGCGTGAAGTTCGAACTCGTTTCGCCTGACGTAATCCACTCGTTCTGGGTCCCAGAGTTCTATTTCAAGATGGACGTCGTTCCGGGCAAGATCCCCGGCAAGGACGGAAGTAACTCCTTCACCATGACGCCAAACCGCGAAGGGGTATTCACTGGCCGCTGCGCTGAGCTGTGCGGTGTCTACCACACCCGAATGCTGTTCAAACTCCATGTGGTGTCCGCGAAGGAGTTCAAGGCTCACCTGGCTGAGCTTGAAGAAAAGGGCCAAATTGGTCGCCCGCAGGGCGCTATTTCGGCCAACACCGTCGCCGGTGTTGAATCAAACAACGAGAGCGGATCGGAGCACTGATGGCAACCGCGACGTTCGACGCGCCTAGCGCCAGCAAACCAAAGGAAAGCACCTTCGGTTCGAAGGCGTACACCTTGTTGACGACCACTGACCACAAGGTCATCGGTCAGATGTATGCCGTTACGGCGTTTTGCTTCTTCGTCCTTGGCGGCATCCTCGCGCTGATCATCCGCGCCGAGCTTGCCCGGCCGGGAACCCAGTTCGTCGGCGACGAGACCTACAACCAGCTGTTCACGATGCACGGCACGATCATGTTGCTGATGTTCGCGACGCCACTGTTCTTTGCTTTCGGCAACATGATCATGCCGATTCAGATCGGTGCGCCCGATGTCGCCTTCCCGCGATTGAACATGTTCAGCTATTGGCTGTACCTGTTCGGCTCGCTGATCGCGGTATCTGGATTCGTCGTGCCTGGTGGCGCCGCTAGTTTCGGCTGGTTTGCGTACTTGCCGCTTTCGGACTCAATCAATAGCCCCGGAGTCGGTGGCGATCTTTGGGTAATGGGTCTGTACATGTCGGGCCTCGGCACGATCTTGGGCGCGGTCAACTTCATCACGACCATCTTCACGATGCGTGCCCCGGGCATGACAATGTTCCGGATGCCAATCTTCGTCTGGAACACGCTCGTGACCAGCATGCTGATCATTGTGGTCTTCCCGGTATTTGCCGCCGCGCTGTTGGCGCTGGCCGCCGACCGAATGATCGGCGCCCACATATTCGACCCCTCTACTGGCGGTCCGATCATGTACCAGCATTTGTTCTGGTTCTTCGGCCACCCTGAGGTCTATATCATCGCGTTGCCGTTCTTCGGCATCATCACCGAAGTGCTCTCGGTATTCAGCCGCAAGCCGGTCTTCGGCTACGTCGGACTAGTTGGCGCGACCTTGGCAATCGCGGTTCTCTCGGTCGCTGTTTGGGCCCACCACATGTTCGTCACCGGCGCGGTGAATCTGGCCTTCTTCAGTTTCATGACGTTGTTAATCGGTGTGCCAACCGGAGTGAAATTCTTCAACTGGATTGGCACGATGTGGGGCGGATCTGTGTCCTTTGACACTCCGATGATCTTTGCCCTCGGCTTCTTGACCACGTTCCTATTCGGTGGTCTTACCGGCATCGTCTTGGCCTCCCCGGCGTTGGACTTCCACGTCTCAGACACCTACTTCGTGGTCGCGCACTTCCACTACGTCGTATTCGGCACCGTCGTGTTCGCGATGTTCGCCGGCTTCTACTACTGGTGGCCAAAAATGACCGGGCGGATGCTCGACGAGAAGCTAGGAAAGATCCACTTCTGGCTCTTGTTCATCGGCTTCCACCTGACCTTCCTGATCCAGCACTGGCTCGGTGTTGAAGGCTTCCCGCGTCGTTACGCCGACTACCTGCCAGGTGACGGTTTCACCCGGTTGAACGAGATTTCGACCGTGGGCGCGTTCTTGCTTGGTGCTTCGACGCTGCCGTTCCTCTACAACGTGTGGAAGACCCGCAAGTCGCCGATGGTCAACCAAGACGACCCGTGGGGCTGGGGACGCACTCTCGAGTGGGCAACTTCCTGCCCGCCGCCGCGTCACAACTTCATTTCGTTGCCTAGGATCCGCTCTGAAAGCCCTGCTTTCGACCTGCATCACCCTGAGGCTGCCGAGTTGGAATTGGCTCAGGCCGAAGCGGCGCGCGATCAAGTAACCCACAACCCCAAGGCTGGTGAGTGACCGATGCGCAAGGAGTTCTGGACTTTCCTGGGCTGTGGCGTCTTCTTTATGATCGTCGCTCCCGTTTACTGGGCCCTCTCTCATGAGGTGACCGGAACGGTAGCGCTCGTGATGGCGATGCTGCTGTTCCTGATGATCAGCTTCTATCTTTACTTCGTCGCAAAGGCGATTCCGCTGCGGCCAGAAGATCGCCTTGATGGCGAAATCATCGAGGGGGCCGGTGAACTTGGCTTCTTCCCGCCGTTCAGTTGGTGGCCGTTGTTCACTGCCCTTTCGTTCGCGCTGCTCGTCTTGGGCGTGGTGATCGGCTGGTGGTTGTTCATCTTGGCACTGCCGATCGGTGCGATCTGTGTCATCGGCTGGGTATTTGAGTATTACCGAGGAATTCACGCTCACTGAGCGACCCTTCGGGTTAGGACCGGCGTGCGCCACACCGTGGCGCACGCCGGTTTCTTTATTTCCCTTGCCTAGACTCGCATGGTGAAGTTCTCGGATTTTCGACTCGTAGTCGCGTTTTTTGCGGCGCTCGTGCTGGCCTCGTGTACTGCGGGCGACGGCACCGGCAAGAGCCCGCTAACTGCCCTCGCGCAAAAAGATCCTTTGACGATCTCAGTGAGCGTGGCAGACGGCGCCAGCGCCGTACCTGTTGACGAACGAGTTTTCGTCGATGGGTTTGATGGCCAATTGGAATCTGTGAAGTTGGAGACCGCTGGCCAAGAACCCATCCCCGGAACTATCCACGGTGTTCGTTGGACAGCAGACGAACTGCTGGAGCCAGGCGTCAAATACGTTGTAACCGCCAGCGGTACCGGTGACGACGGAAAGATTGTGACGAAGCAAACTTCATTCACCACTCAAGCTTTGCCGCTAGATAAACAGACCTATCCTTCGATTGCGCCGCTGGCGGGGGAGACCGTTGGAGTCGGCATGCCGGTGATCGTGAGCTTCGATGTTGCGGTTAAAGACCGAGCAGCGTTCGAGAAGAACATGACGGTAACGGCCACTCCTGCTACCGAGGGCGGTTGGTATTGGTTGAGCGACCACAAAGCACATTGGCGGCCGAAGGATTTTTGGCAGCCCGGCACCCAAGTTTCAGTTGACCTGGCCCTGAACAGCGTGCCCGCAGGCGACGGTGTCTACGGTCAGCAAGATCAACACCTGAGCTTCAAGATTGGCCGATCGGTGGTTTCGGTAGTCGATATCAAGCGGCACACCATGGCCGTAGCTATCGACGGCACTGCGGCGAAGACCATTCCGGTTTCGACTGGAGATGCCAAGAACAAGACCCGCGAAGGCATCAAGGTCGTCATGGAGAAGTTCGCTTCGGTGAACATGGATGCGGCATCTACCGGGGTGGACTCAACTGACCCCGGCTACTACAACCTCTCGGGCGTGAAGTGGGCTATGCGGGTGACCAACACGGGCGAGTTCATCCATGCCGCTCCCTGGTCTGCCTCCTTCCACGGCCGGGCGAACGTCAGTCACGGTTGTGTCGGGATGAGCACCGAGAACGCCGCGTGGCTTTACCGGCAATCAAAGCGCGGTGACGTAATCAAGTTCGTTGGCAGCGGCCGCAAACTAGAGCCGGGGAACGGCTGGACGGACTGGAACCGGTCGTGGGACGACTGGCTCCAAGGTTCGGCACTGGCCACCGCCTCCACCGCAGCCACCGCATCGGCTGCTGTGTCCTGATCGGCTCAGGTAGACCTAGATGTCCGCCTAGGATTCACGGTCCGTTCATCTAAGACACCTTTTCTACCCAGTTGGGCACTCTAGATTCTCTTCGTTGTCATCAACAGATGAGTCTCGTGGAGGATTTGTGTCAACCGTTGTACCGACCCGCGCCCCTGGCGCGCCCGCGGCAACCCCACGCAGCATCGCCGGGGGACATGCGGGCGCAGATCGGGTGTTTGTGGTCGCTATGCGAGCGACCGCCACCACTGTTCTGCTGATCACCGGCGGGATTGGTCTGTTTCTAGCGTG
>Ga0209608_1001945_pt1 | contig 15574 bp, 13 predicted proteins | sample AD_UKC130_MetaG_FD_184428 | JGI IMG/M metagenome (GOLD analysis project Ga0209608, IMG submission 184428) | Active sludge microbial communities of municipal wastewater-treating anaerobic digesters from Canada - AD_UKC130_MetaG (SPAdes) (version 2) | ecosystem: Engineered > Bioreactor > Anaerobic... | reverse complement strand
GCGAAAGTGGGTTCAAGAAGGCATTGTGGACTTTATAGTCCCTATGGCGTATACGCCCGATACCCAGGAGTTCAAAGGCCATATCAAGAAGGCTGTAGAGGCGTCGCCTGGCCGGAGGGCCTTGGCAGGTGTCGGGGTTTACCGTATGCTTGGCAATCCCCGGGACTGCATAGAGAAGATCGATGCAGCAAGAGAGCTTGGAACGTCTGGGGTGGTCCTGTTCTCATACGATTCCATCCGCGAAATGGACGACTACTGGGAAGCTCTGGCGGAAGGCCCATTCATCGACCGTGCCAAGGCCCCGAGGATGATCCGCGAGGCTTTAGACTGATTAGCCGGTATCGTTGTCGGTATTGTTGTGTTATTTGGGATTGCCGGTGTTGCACTCGGGGACGGCGTCCCTAGCGGGGTCGCCTTGACAAAATCCGGCCGCGTAAGTGCGTGGCCGGATTTTGACACCCTTCGTTGCAATCACCGGCAATCCTGTATTACCGACAAACGAACGAGTATACGGTAGCGCTGTGTCGCAACCAGCAGGATTTTGCCATAAGAAACGGAATACTAAAACAATGTACGGAGTATTAGCCGTTCTATACTAAGCCGCTCGCCGCGAGTCATCAAACGTCCCGGCAAGTTCATTCCAAGGCAATCCGAAAACAAGAAAGACTGCTGCTACACACGACTACCACATCCTGCGAGGTGTAGGTCGTGACCAGGGCCACCACCGGTAGATACGATCCCTTACAACCTTATTTGGAGGATGCCATCCGCAGAGCCGATAGGATGCGGTTTATTGTCTCCTTTGTTATGGAGTCAGGGGTAAAGCTTATTATCCCCCAGCTTAAGATGGCTGTGGATAGAGGAGTCCAAATCCAGCTTTTGACCGGTTTCTATCTGTCTATAACCGAGCCTTCTGCACTGTATTACCTGTATGACCAATTGGGTTCAAGTATTGATATTCGTGCCTACGCGGAGTCCGTAAGAGCGTTTCATCCGAAGTCATACATCTTTGACTATGAGGATGACGCTGAGGTATTTGTCGGTTCGTCCAATCTTTCCCGCTCTGCATTAACCACAGGGGTTGAATGGAATTATCGCTTCCTAAAGAGCGAACATCCCGACGATTACCTGCGGTTTTCCAAAACATTTGATGAGCTGTTTCACTGCTTTTCGCAGCAGGTAACACCGGAAACGCTCAAAGAATATGCTTTGCGATGGAAAAAACCTGCCCTTCTGAGACTGGTCGATGGACCGGTGCCTTTGGAGCCGCCTCCGAGGCCTGAGCCGCGCGGGGCTCAGATAGAAGCCCTCTACTACTTGAAGCAAGCACGTGAAGAAGGAGTGACTAAGGGACTTGTAGTGGCCGCGACCGGTGTAGGCAAAACTCACCTGGCAGCATTTGATGCCTTACCGTTTAACCGGGTGCTTTTCCTGGCACACCGTGACGAAATAGTGAGGCAGGCACATGATGTTTTCTATCAGTTAAGGCCCGAGTCTCGCCTGGGTTTCTATACGGGGACACAAAAAGACGAAGGGGCGGATGTCTACTTCAGTACCGTACAGACACTCAGCAAGAGTGAGCATTTAGAGGCTTTCCCCAGAGACTATTTCGACTACATAGTGATAGACGAATTCCATCATGCAGCTGCTGAAAGCTATCGAAGAGTACTGGATTATTTTGAGCCGGATTTCCTCCTGGGCTTGACTGCTACACCTTTTCGCATGGATAACCAGGACATCTTCGCCCTTTGCGATGATAATGTCATCTATGAGATTTCACTGAAACAATCGATTGAAAGAGATTTGCTGGTGCCGTTTAAGTATTACGCCATCTATGATCCTACCGATTACGACCGAATAGAAACGGCAAACGGACGCTATGTAGTTGAAAACCTTGAACGGCAGTTATCCTACGAGGAAAGAGCGAATCTGATCCTTGAACAGTACTTGCGATTTGCAGGCGAACGTACTCTGGGGTTTTGCGTATCCATCAAGCACGCTGAGTACATGGCAGAGTACTTCAGTGCTAACGGGGTGGAGGCGGCTGCCGTTCACAGCGGTTCACAGAGAAACGGATATGTAGCGGATAGGATTGAAGCGGTAGAAGCCCTTGAACGAGGCGAGATAAGGGTTATCTTCGCAGTAGACATATTCAACGAAGGTGTTGACATTCCTTCCCTCGACACAATCATGTTTCTCAGGCCCACTGAGTCGTACGTGGTATTCCTCCAGCAGCTCGGAAGAGGTCTTCGCAAGTATCCGGGTAAAGAGTATCTCACTGTAATAGACTTTATCGGCAACTACAAAAGAGCGCATTACATACCTCTTCTTTTAGCAGGCGAGAACCCGTTGACTGCCGAGTCTTCCAGGTTGCCTCGAGTAGAAGACTACGAATTCCCTGAAGGCTGTGTGGTCAACTTCGACCTTCGCATCATCGACCTGTTTGAAGAACTTGCTGCACGTGATCCGCTACCCGTGAGGATGAAGGATACATACCTTCGGATTAAGCAATCTCTCGGCAGAAGACCGACAAGGCTGGATATATACAAAGGTAGCGATATACCCATCAGAGAATACTTAAGAGAAGGGTGGCTTAGGTTCTTGGAGTCTGTGGGAGATCTTGAGCCTGAAGAAGAAAGCTGGCTTGGCACTCCGGCAGAGGACTTTCTTATTGAGGTTGAGCGGACCCACTTCACCAAGGCTTACAAGATACCCACGATCAAAACCTTCCTACGTGAAGGCACTATTGTGCCAAAAGTCAGGCTACAGGAGATTGCCGGTGAAATGATGGCATTTTACAGGGATAACCCTGTTCACCAGAAAGACTTGAGGGATGGTAGCAACAAGAACTGGAGAGAGTGGGGAATAAAGGAGTTTGCCAGATTGGCAAAGGTAAACCCCGTGCGTTATCTGTCCAAGGGGCGGTTCTTCCATTATGATGAGGTAAATAAGGTTATGTACCTGAACCCGGAAGTTGAACCGTTCCTGTCTCCGCAACTTGCAGCCCATGTAGAAGATATTCTGGAGTTCCGCAGGATTGACTATTTTCGACGCAGGTTTAAAGACTAACGTGAAAAGGATGAGGCCGATGCCTGAATGTGTATTTTGTAATGTTCCGAAGGATGAAATCATAGCTGAAAACGAACTGGCTCTAGCTTTCTTTGACAGGTACCCTGTCAATCAAGGCCATACCCTCATAGTAACTAAACGGCATGTAGAAACGTATTTTGATGCCACGCTGGAGGAGAAGGACTCCATTACCCGCCTGCTAATCGATGTGAAGAAAAAGCTTGACGAAGAATTTCATCCTGACGGCTACAACATAGGGGTCAACGTAGGAGCAGCCGGTGGGCAGACAGTATTTCACCTGCACGTTCATGTGATTCCGCGGTATCGCGGCGATGTGCCGGATCCACGAGGCGGCATCCGCCGCATCAAGAAGCCTCTGGTTCCCTATGCTGCGGAGGGGGAAGCATAATAATGAAGGAAGGATAAATATGTCATGAGAAGAAGACTAAAGTAGATTGGAGTATTTGAAAGCTATGGCGAAAAACGATTCATAGGCCCAGTCTATCCCAACTGTATGCTGCTATTCTGGAATATTCCATGTTGATTTTGGGGCTTATGTGGTATAGGCGAGGTGTCCCGAATAGCCTTCTACTATGCACATACCAACGGTACCGACAAAGCCCATTGGCAGTTACTAAAAGATCATCTCTTATCCGTAGCCGAGCTGGCCAGGCGATTCGCTTCAGCGTTTGGTGCAGGTAGCTATGGATACAGTGCCGGTCTTCTTCATGATCTGGGAAAATTCTCTAAGGAGTTCCAACAACGTTTGAATGGGGCCCCTCTTAAAGTGGATCACTCCACTGCAGGAGCTCAGCAAGGGATTACACTCTATGGACAAGCTATTGGCAGAGTTCTTGCGTATATTGTGGCAGGGCATCATGCCGGTATTCCTGATTACGGCAGCATAGAGGATGAGTCATCTCTCGCTGCACGCCTTAGGCGCAAAGTACACGATTACAGTGCCTATCTAGAGGCCAACCTGCCGTATCCTCAGAAGAATGCTATGTGGCTACCTGTATCTTGTTTAGAGGGACAGCAAGGTTTTAGTATTCAGTTTTTTATTCGGATGCTCTATTCTTGCCTTGTTGATGCTGACTTTCTGGATACGGAACGCGCGATGAATCTTGAGAAAGCAGATATTCGGGGCAGTGAGTATCCGAGTATTTCCGAGTTAAGAGAGCGTCTTGATCAGTATCTGGCGAAGCTCCTTTCATCAGTTGAGGACACGCCGGTAAACCGTTATCGCAGTGATATTCTCAAGGCCTGCATAGATAAGGCAAGACTTGAACCGGGACTCTTCAGCCTGACTGTTCCTACAGGCGGAGGCAAGACTCTATCATCGCTGGCGTTTGCATTGAGGCATGCTTCTTTCTACGGATTGGATCGTGTCATATACGTAATCCCATTTACCAGCATAATTGAGCAAAACGCCAAGGTGTTTCGTGGGGCTTTAGGTGATGAAGGTGTCTTGGAGCATCATAGCAACTTCGAATTCCCTGATGAAGACAGGGAGGACTGGAATGAGGATATGGCTAGATTACGCCTTTCTACAGAAAACTGGGATGCTCCAATCATTGTCACTACCAATGTGCAATTCTTCGAATCCCTGTTTGCAAACCGCAGCTCTCGATGCCGTAAACTACACAACATAGCACGCAGTGTCATCATTCTGGATGAAGCTCAGATGCTCCCCACTGATTATCTAAAACCCTGTCTTGCAGCAATACGAGAACTCACCGAAAACTACGGCTCAACTGTTGTGTTATGCACAGCCACTCAGCCGGCATTAGGGGGCGTGATGCCTGAGACTATCCAGATCCGCGAGATAGCTCCTGATCCTCCACGCCTATATGAGGCCTTTCGTAGAGTGACTGTGACGCAACTTGGACCGGTGGATGACGACACTCTCATTTCGGAGCTTAAAAAGCATCGACAAGTTCTTTGCATAGTCAATTCTAAATCTCACGCCCGTCAGCTTTACAGGCTTATTGAGGACAGACCGGGCGCGTTTCATCTCAGCGCCTACATGTGTCCCAAGCATCGCAGAGAGGTCTTGGAGAATATTCGATATGCTCTCCGGATGGGCAATGAATGCATAGTTGTTTCAACTCAGCTCGTCGAAGCCGGTGTTGATTTAGATTTTCCTGTAGTTTTTCGGGCAGTGGCCGGACTTGATTCTATTGCTCAAGCGGCAGGCAGGTGTAACAGAGAAGGTAAGTTGCCCATGGGATATGTCTATGTATTCGAGCCTGTAGGCCACAAGCTGCTAGGCTGGTTTCAGCGGACTGCTTCTGTTACGGGAATGGTTCTAAGGAACACTACCGATGATCCGCTGGGTCTACAGACAGTCAAAAGGTATTTTCATAGACTGTACGATATTGAGAGAGACAAGCTCGATAAGGAAGGCATTATGGATGCAGTGGAAGAGGAACGAAAAGCATTAAGCTTTCCTTTTGCCGACATCGCAGCCAGATTCCGCATTATTGATTCCAATACAGTTTCAGTTGTGATTCCGTGGGACGAGAAAGCACGTGACTTGATAGAAGAGGCGGCCTACCGGCCGTCCTGCCGATTGTTCCGACAACTCCAATCCTACGTTGTGCAGATATATCCGAATGAGTTTGTCCACCTTGAGCAAAGCGGCAAGATACGTACGATCGGGGGTGATAAGGGAGCAGTTCACTTTCTTGCTGACGATTCCTGCTATACAGATGTGGGTCTTGAGGTTCCCAAGGCCGTTGAGGCCCTGGGAGAGGTGTGGTTCGTATAGTGCAGTTTATCATGGAAGGAATGGAGGGGAGGGAAAGATGGGATACGGAGTCGCCATCCATGTCTGGGGTGATTATGCGTGTTTCACACGACCTGAGATGAAGGTTGAGCGGGTCAGCTATGACGTCATGACGCCTTCAGCCGCGCGCGGAGTTCTTGAAGCCATTCATTGGAAGCCGGCTATCCGCTGGGTTGTTGACAGGATACATGTGTTGAATGAGATACGTTTTGATAACATCCGGCGAAATGAAGTGTCGAGCAAGATCCCGAAGACAAAAGTACTACAAGCAATGAAGGGAAAGACAACAGATTTGTATCAAGATGTATCTGACCGTAACGAGCGAGAGCAGAGAGCTTCACTAGTACTGAGAGATGTGGCATATGTGACCGAAGCGCATTTCGAGATGACTGACCAGATAGGACCCAGCGATACTCCTGAAAAGCACTACAACATGATTGTACGTCGCGCGAGGCAAGGGCAGTGCTATCACCGCCCGTATCTTGGATGCAGAGAATTTCCGGCACATTTTAGTTTAGTCGAAGGCCTGATTCCAGAGTCTTTCTATAAAGGAACAGGCGAACTAGATCTTGGCTGGATGTTGTTGGACATCGACTACGAGGACGGTATGACGCCGCGTTTCTTCCGAGCCGTGATGCGCGACGGCATTATTGACGTTCCAAGGATGCCTGAAGGAGGTGGAACGTCTTGATACTTCAAGCATTGTACCAGCTATATGAGCGCTTATTGGCCGAGCCTGGTTCAGGTATTTCGCCGCCAGGCTATAGTAGAGCGTCTGTGTCGTTCGCTCTTAACCTGTCTCGAACCGGTGAACTCCTTGACTTAGTTGATTTGCGGGAGACTGCCGGGGGGCGGAGCAAACGACTTCTTCCCAGAGATATGGACGTGCCTAGGCAGGTGGTACGGAGTAGCGGGATTAGAGCAAACTTCATGTGCGATAATAGCAGTTATCTTCTTGGAGTGGAGAAGAAAAAGAACAAGCCTGTAGAAATCACGGAGGATAAGTTCAATGAAATGAAGCTCTTGCATGAAAGCATCCTGGAAGGCATAGATGATCCAGGTGCAATGGCCGTTCTTAGTTTCGCATCCACTTGGAACCCGAAGCAAGCAGAAGAACACCCCGTGTTGTCGCCTTTATGGGATGAACTGATGAGTGGGGGAAACATAGTTTTTAAACTCGACGGTACTGATGGATTTATCCACCAAAGGCCTGCGATTCGCAAGGCGTGGGAACGCAGAATGACCGAAGAATCACATGAGAACATCGGCCAGTGTCTTGTAACAGGAGAACACTCTTCTATCCCCCTTATCCATGACAGAATTAAGGGAGTTACCGGTGCCCAATCAACGGGAGCTGCGCTGGTTTCGTTCAATAAAGCTGCATTCGAGTCTTATGGAAAGAGGCAAAACACTAACGCTCCGGTTGGTGAGGAAGCTGCTTTTGGCTATGTAACTACCTTGAACTACGTGCTTAGAAGCGATCGTCATCGCCTACGTATCGGAGATACAACCACAGTGTTTTGGGCTGAGAAGCCCGCCCATTTAGAAGAAGACATTCTAGCTGAATTGCTTGATCCTACAACTCCTGTGCAGACGCCCAATGGAACAGACAGTCCGGCCAAGGACGATAAGGTAGGATTCCGACGCGATCTTCAAGCTACGAGGATGGTTAGAGATGCTCTTGCACAAATGGCCCAGGGTAAACCTTTAGCAGAAAGCATAGTCGATGTGGATAAGGACGTACGGTTTTACATACTTGGCCTTGCACCGAACAGATCCCGTCTCTCGGTGAGATATTGGCACGTTGATACGTTTGGAGACCTGCTCGAGAAGATCGGCCAGCATTATTCCGATATGGCGATCATTCTTCCGCAGTGGGAACCCGGTAGTTTTGCTATATGGAGGATTGTGAACTCAACTGCACCTGTTATTGACGGCAAGCCTGATGGAAAGCAGGCATCTCCGCTCTTGGGTGGAGCACTTACTCGAGCAGTACTCCTGGGTACTCGTTATCCGCAAGGCATGTACACTACGCTTCTTGCAAGAATTCGAGCTGAGCAGGAAGTGCGTCCCATACAGGCTGCAATGATCAAGGCTTGCTTAGTGAGAAATGCTAGGATATCAGGGAATAAAGCAAAGGAGGGAAGTTATACAGTGAGTCTTAATGAAGACTGGAAGAATACTGCTTATCTGTTAGGTAGGCTCTTTGCGATTTTGGAAAAGGCACAACAAGAAGCAGCCTCCGGTGCTAAGCTCAGTACGACTATTCGCAACCGATATTTTGGGGCGGCGTCAGCCACGCCTCGGAGTATATTCCCTGTGTTGTTGAGATTAGCACAGCATCACATAGCTAAGGCTGAGTACGGGGGAATACTGGACAAGCAGATTGAGGCTATCATTGGGCAGCTTGACGGTTTTCCTGCCCATTTGAGCCTCGAAGAACAGGGGAATTTCGTGCTTGGATACTATCATCAACGTCAGGATTTCTATCGGAAAAGAGCACCTGAAACCCAAGAAACAGCGGAGGAGGGTCAATAATGGCCAAGGCTATTGATAAGCGTTATGAGTTTGTGTTGTTTTTCGATGTGGAGAACGGTAATCCCAACGGGGATCCAGACGCAGGCAATATGCCCCGGATTGACCCTGAAACCAGCCATGGATTAGTCACGGATGTGTGCCTAAAGCGCAAGATCCGTAACTACGTTGAATTAACGAGAAGTGGACAAGAAGGCTTCGAGATTTATGTGAAAGAAGGGGTAATTCTTAATAATCAGCATCGCAGGGCGTACGATTATCACCGCATTGAGCCTACACCGAAGAAGCTCGAGGACGCTAGAGTCACCGAGTTTATGTGCAAGCACTTTTATGACATCCGCGCTTTTGGAGCTGTAATGACTACTGAAATAAACTGCGGACAGGTACGGGGTCCTGTGCAACTCAACTTTGCGCGGAGTGTGGACCCTATTGTACACCAGGAGATAACAATAACGCGAGTAGCGGTCACCAGCGAGAGGGATGCTGACAGAAAGGAACGGGAAATGGGTCGAAAGCATATTGTGCCCTACGGCCTATACCGCGCTGAAGGCTATGTCTCCGCCCCTCTGGCTGAACGAACAGAGTTTTCTGTAGGAGACTTGGATTTGCTATGGGAAGCTCTGATAAATATGTTTGACCACGACCGCTCTGCTGCTAGGGGCAAAATGGCGTCACGGAAGCTGTTTGTTTTCGAGCATGAGAGTAGGATAGGAAACGCACCGGCTCATAGGCTATTTGAATTGATCAAAGCGGTGCGACGTGATCCTGCGACTCCTCCAAGACGATTCGACGATTACGAAGTAACAGTTGATGAAGGGGCAATACCCGATAAGGTTAGGTTGATCTCGTTAATATGACAAGCGACTATTCTGGCGACTATTATGACGATAATTATCTACCGTTATCTGGCATACAGCATCTTGCATTCTGCGAACGACAGTGGGCACTTATATTTATCGAGCGTCAATGGGCAGAAAATGTGCGTACCGTTGAAGGCAAAATCATGCATGAACGGGTGCATAATCCAAACCTTATCGATTACGACAGCGAGCACATTGTCGTGAGATCGTATCCGCTGGTATGCCACGGGCTTGGGATTCACGGTCAGGCTGATATGGTGGAGTTCTGGCCTGTCGAGGATGATGGCGCAGGAGGTGTGTCCTTGCCGGGTCGACGTGGCCTATGGAAGCCTAAGCCCGTGGAATACAAGCGTGGCCGGCCAAAACGGGATGATCGCGATAAGGTGCAGTTGTGCGCTCAAGCGCTATGTCTTGAGGAGATGTTGGGAACAAGGATTGCAGCAGGTGATCTCTTTTACGGGGAGACTCGTCGACGTCAACGAGTGATCTTTGATGATGTGTTGCGTAGGAGGGTAGAACAACTCTGTTTACGTATGCACGAGCTATTTCGCACAGGAGTTACTCCTCGTGCTGAACAAGGGAAACATTGTTCGCTTTGCTCGCTTGTTGACCTATGTCTTCCCAAACTTACACTTAAGTCGCGCTCAGTGAAAGCATATGTCCGTAGGCAAGTTAGGTCTAACGTAGATTGATAGAGAGATAGAGTTATACCTAGATAGGTGCACCATTGTTTCCAAGCCAGTTTGATGGCGGGGGGGATCTTGTTGCGAAAACTTTTGAACACTCTATTTGTGACAAGCCCAGAGGCATATCTCAGTCGGGACGGTGAGAACGTAGTAGTCTTAGTAAGCGGCGAACCTAGATTCAGAATGCCTGTACATAATCTTGACGGTATTGTGACATTCGGATATACAGGAGCAAGTCCCGGTCTAATGGAGTTATGTGCAAATCGCGGCGTAGCCCTGTCATTTCTTAGTCAAAGTGGTCGTTTTATGGCGCGAGTTACGGGAAGGGTGTCAGGAAACGTCTTGCTCCGAAGGAAACAGTACCGAGTTGCGGACTCTGAGGATGGATCGGCGCGTATTGCTTCATCCTTCGTAGTTGCCAAAATCTCAAACTGCCGTACTGTACTGCAACGCGCTGTGAGAGATCATGAAGCTAATATTTGTGCTGAGGATGTTACTGATGCATCTCAAGTATTGTCTAACCATCTTATGAGCGTTACTGAAGATACACCTCTTGAAATGTTACGTGGTATTGAGGGTGCTGCTGCCAATGTATACTTCAGCGCATTTGACCATCTAATTCTTGCAAACAAGCAAGCCTTCTTTTTCAAAGAGCGAAGCCGTAGACCGCCCAGGGACAACATGAATGCGCTCTTATCGTTTCTGTATACATTGCTCGTCCATGACGTTCAATCTGCATTGGAGGCTGTAGGGCTCGATCCGCAAGTAGGATTTCTGCACCGGGACAGGCCTGGCCGCCCCGGACTAGCTCTGGACATGATGGAAGAACTTCGCCCATTCTTGGCAGACCGTCTGGCTCTCTCTTTGGTTAACCGCAAGCAGGTTTCTCCGTCGGGGTTTTCTATTCTGGAGTCCGGGGCAGTTGTTATGGATGACAAGACGCGAAAGACGGTGATTAGCGCTTGGCAGAAGCGCAAACAAGATAAAATCGCCCACCCTCTTCTGAATGAAAAGATTGATATTGGCTTGATTCCGTATGCACAGGCAATGCTGCTTGCTCGTCATTTGAGAGGGGATCTAGACGGTTATCCACCTTTTTTCTGGAAGTAGAGGTTATGTGAAATGATGGTACTGGTTACTTATGATGTTGATACGACCGATGCTGAAGGTCGGAAGAGGCTCCGGCAAGTGGCAAAGGCTTGTACAAATGTTGGACAAAGAGTTCAGAATTCCGTTTTTGAGTGTTTATTGGATCCAGCCCGATTCGCGTCTTTTAAAGCTACGCTTACTGAATTGATAGATCCTGAAAAAGATAGCCTGAGATTCTACTTTCTTGGCTCAAACTGGAAACGTCGTGTTGAACACATCGGAGCCAAGCCAAGCTATGATCCGGAGGGAGTGTTGATTACTTGATTGCGAACCGCGAACCTCAAGTGATCTTGGTTTTCCAGAGGAATTCGCAAAACAGCTTTAACAGGGCTTTTACACGCTTTTGTTTTATAGCAAGGTTCTGCTGCCTCTCTTTCCAAAGAGGTTCGCGAGATCTGGTGCTTAACCGCACGTAAAACCGCAACTTTTCTTTCCACTGTCGCACCCCGTGCGGGTGCGTGGGTTGAAACGCTACCAAAGATCCGCCCAAGCCCCTTCGCGGTGAGTCGCACCCCGTGCGGGTGCGTGGGTTGAAACTAGTTGAAGGCGAAAGCATTGTGGAAAATCTAGGGTCGCACCCCGTGCGGGTGCGTGGGTTGAAACCGCTTGCTGGGTCTAAATCGGTCTAGTAGTCCCATGTCGCACCCCGTGCGGGTGCGTGGGTTGAAACTTAATCGCGTCGTAGACAGCACCGGAAAACTTAATGTCGCACCCCGTGCGGGTGCGTGGGTTGAAACCAGCATAGGGTACTCTCGCCGGAAATACCCAATACGTCGCACCCCGTGCGGGTGCGTGGGTTGAAACCCACAGTGTAGTCGATGTGCTCGTGCGCCGGGGTTGTCGCACCCCGTGCGGGTGCGTGGGTTGAAACCCGCTCTCGCATTTTTCTGAGAGTGCGCGGAATACGTCGCACCCCGTGCGGGTGCGTGGGTTGAAACGAGTATTGCGTCCAGAACGTGAGAGCGGTTGAGCGTCGCACCCCGTGCGGGTGCGTGGGTTGAAACCTCCAGCCACGCCCAAGCATCGCCTGCAAGACTCAGTCGCACCCCGTGCGGGTGCGTGGGTTGAAACACGCTGACAGCTGCACCAAAAGGGGAAGGCGAGAGTCGCACCCCGTGCGGGTGCGTGGGTTGAAACATCATGATCCCGCGAAAGAACGGCAAGACACCGGTCGCACCCCGTGCGGGTGCGTGGGTTGAAACGCATTGCAGGCCAATTCGGCGCTGAAATGGGCAAGTCGCACCCCGTGCGGGTGCGTGGGTTGAAACCCGACAAGTATAGAAGGGAAAACTCTGGCCGAGTGTCGCACCCCGTGCGGGTGCGTGGGTTGAAACATGTCGGGCAAGTATATGCCCAGCTTGATCGTCAGTCGCACCCCGTGCGGGTGCGTGGGTTGAAACTCGGTCGAAGCGTACGTCTGCCCCTGCATCTTCGTCGCACCCCGTGCGGGTGCGTGGGTTGAAACTTCTGACCGAGGATTTCCTCGGGTTGCCTAATTGGTCGCACCCCGTGCGGGTGCGTGGGTTGAAACGCAAGATTGCTCGGTTTCTCGCGATATTTGAAGGTAGGTCGCACCCCGTGCGGGTGCGTGGGTTGAAACTTCGCTGTCCGTTTCCTCCTCGTCCGGGCCACCTGTCGCACCCCGTGCGGGTGCGTGGGTTGAAACTTTGGCGTCATGCTGGCCAGGAGGATGATGCCCCTGTCGCACCCCGTGCGGGTGCGTGGGTTGAAACATGTTAAAAAGGGCTCTATCAATGTGTGCCATCCGTCGCACCCCGTGCGGGTGCGTGGGTTGAAACGCATTATTGCTCACTATCTCGCGATATGTGAAATGTCGCACCCCGTGCGGGTGCGTGGGTTGAAACGGTCAAGTGGGTTGACCACAATATCTATGGTCAGTTGCGTCGCACCCCGTGCGGGTGCGTGGGTTGAAACCTTCCCAATAGTGGCAGCGCACCAGAAAGCAGAAGTCGCACCCCGTGCGGGTGCGTGGGTTGAAACTCTGAACGTCAAATCTTACATAGCTAGCGAGTAATGTCGCACCCCGTGCGGGTGCGTGGGTTGAAACCTATCATATCTCTATCATGCCATGATAGTCTTGGGTCGCACCCCGTGCGGGTGCGTGGGTTGAAACAAGACAGTGGTGGGTGCCGCTTGTATCGGAGATGAGTCGCACCCCGTGCGGGTGCGTGGGTTGAAACACTCTCGATGTACGACTCCGTCTTTTCGTACGGCGTCGCACCCCGTGCGGGTGCGTGGGTTGAAACTGCTGCCGGATTTTTTGATGACAGGGACTTTCCCTGTCGCACCCCGTGCGGGTGCGTGGGTTGAAACCTTCCCAATAGTGGCAGCGCACCAGAAAGCAGAGTCGCACCCCGTGCGGGTGCGTGGGTTGAAACTTGTTGTAGATGGTGTAAGATATAGCCCCCTGCTGCGTCGCACCCCGTGCGGGTGCGTGGGTTGAAACATGACTTGTGTGCGGCAGCTCTGTACGGCACATATGTCGCACCCCGTGCGGGTGCGTGGGTTGAAACTTCCTGGAGATGAAGAGAGCCGGTTTCCGTATCGGTCGCACCCCGTGCGGGTGCGTGGGTTGAAACGTTTGGGCTTTCGGAGTCGGATCTGTCATCGACTGTCGCACCCCGTGCGGGTGCGTGGGTTGAAACCAGTATCTCAAGAGGTAATAGACGATGCAGATTGTCGCACCCCGTGCGGGTGCGTGGGTTGAAACACCAATAACATCATCGTCTAGTACAATAACCTCTGTCGCACCCCGTGCGGGTGCGTGGGTTGAAACCCAAAAAAATCGAACAGCGTAAAGCGGCGTTGGCGTCGCACCCCGTGCGGGTGCGTGGGTTGAAACTTAGAAGCAGAGATGGCTGAAGCTCTTGCCAAAGTCGCACCCCGTGCGGGTGCGTGGGTTGAAACTATCAAGAGGCAAGAGACCCTCAACGCGGAGATTGGTCGCACCCCGTGCGGGTGCGTGGGTTGAAACCAAATCGTTGCTTGACATTCCACATCAGGCGTAGTCGCACCCCGTGCGGGTGCGTGGGTTGAAACATTAACTCCACTATCCTGCCGCTTGCTAAGGGCGTCGCACCCCGTGCGGGTGCGTGGGTTGAAACGTGCCTGCATGAGGAAAGGCAGAAGCTCGTCCAGTCGCACCCCGTGCGGGTGCGTGGGTTGAAACATGTCGTAAGCATACAAGCTCCTGGGATTGAATTGTCGCACCCCGTGCGGGTGCGTGGGTTGAAACAGTACTACGCTGAGGAGGAGCGGCGAATCTTAGGTCGCACCCCGTGCGGGTGCGTGGGTTGAAACGCCGGATGTCCTGAATAGGGGCAACTATCTGTCCCGTCGCACCCCGTGCGGGTGCGTGGGTTGAAACCAACGGGGAGCGTTCTGCAATTCTGCCACTGCAAAGTCGCACCCCGTGCGGGTGCGTGGGTTGAAACGTGGAAGCGGTTAGTAATGCCGCCGAAGGGTTCGCTGTCGCACCCCGTGCGGGTGCGTGGGTTGAAACATGCAACCAAAACAGACATTAAGCCAAAAAAAGGTCGCACCCCGTGCGGGTGCGTGGGTTGAAACTCGTGCATCCGCTCATGGCACTTAGGGCAGAGGCGTCGCACCCCGTGCGGGTGCGTGGGTTGAAACCGACCGGCAGGCGCATGTGGTCGGTCTGGTGCCCTGTCGCACCCCGTGCGGGTGCGTGGGTTGAAACAATCCAAACATTGGAAGAAGCAGAGTGACGGAGGTCGCACCCCGTGCGGGTGCGTGGGTTGAAACTCCTGATGTGTGAGTGCATAATAGCAGGTATCGGCGTCGCACCCCGTGCGGGTGCGTGGGTTGAAACCCTCTGAGTTCGTGGGAAGTGATGCCCTTAACTTGCGTCGCACCCCGTGCGGGTGCGTGGGTTGAAACGATTTAAACGCCGGGAATAACAGTGATAACAATTCAGTCGCACCCCGTGCGGGTGCGTGGGTTGAAACGCGTTATATTCCATGTTTACACCTCCTTTATTAAGTCGCACCCCGTGCGGGTGCGTGGGTTGAAACCTTGTGCCAGTCAGCCAAACGGCCACCTCCCTGGTCGCACCCCGTGCGGGTGCGTGGGTTGAAACATAGTAGCCTGCACTTGGCTAATCTCCACCGTATGTCGCACCCCGTGCGGGTGCGTGGGTTGAAACACAGTGACAGAACTGGATGATTGACCCCGTTGGGGTCGCACCCCGTGCGGGTGCGTGGGTTGAAACAGGCCGAGCATGGATACATACCAGACATTGAGTAGTCGCACCCCGTGCGGGTGCGTGGGTTGAAACACGCATGGTGCGAGGGGAAGAGCGAGGAGTTCATCGTCGCACCCCGTGCGGGTGCGTGGGTTGAAACTCCGGGGACACAAACTCCACCCGGAGATCCTTGCGTCGCACCCCGTGCGGGTGCGTGGGTTGAAACTGTCCTACCTCGGTTGTCAGTTTCCCGGCGCTGATG
>Ga0209608_1001941_pt1 | contig 15594 bp, 11 predicted proteins | sample AD_UKC130_MetaG_FD_184428 | JGI IMG/M metagenome (GOLD analysis project Ga0209608, IMG submission 184428) | Active sludge microbial communities of municipal wastewater-treating anaerobic digesters from Canada - AD_UKC130_MetaG (SPAdes) (version 2) | ecosystem: Engineered > Bioreactor > Anaerobic... | reverse complement strand
TTGTAACCTTGATTTCCGGGTTGGTCCTTCTGTTGGCGGGGTTAGCGACGGCTCGGTTTGGCCTATCGAGTGGCAGCCCGGTGGTGCGGGCAGCCGAACCCCATCCCGCGCAGCCGCCCATGGACCCCGAGCGTTCTCCAACGCCGGCACCGCTCCCCGACGCGGAAAAGGCGGTCCCCCTCTCGGCACAGGCGCCGTCCAAGGGAGCGGCTATCCGGCTTTCCACTTCAGGCCGCACTCAAGACACCATTCCTCCGGAACCCCGTCCCACATTGGCCGGCGGAATACCCTCTGCGGCGAACGTGGCATGGAACGACGTGAATACTCCTATGCCAGGCGAATCGGCCACCGTCGAGGCCCACAACGGCGAATCTATTCCCTCCGGGAGCCCTTGGGTTGTACCGCCCATGCCAGATGCCGGCGCTGTCCAAGCTGGGCAAAATCAGTCGCCCGCCCCAAGGACAGAACTCCAGCGGCCCACCTTTGCGGGACAGCCGCGTCCCAATGAACGTCCCGCTGGCCAAGATGTGGCAGACGGTGCGGACACGTTGAGAAACCCGCCTAGCGAAACACCTCCGGCGGAATCAAATCCTGTTTCCGGTGGTCAATCGGCACCCCCGCAACCGCTCGCCTCCTCACAAGGCGAGATCACTTCACTTGGCCCGACGCAATCGGGTAACGCGGCACCTGGTGCTCCGGCTGCGACTCCAAGTAGCCCGTTTGACGCCCTTCCACCACCTTCCTCCGGCACACGGCAGGCGATCGAGGGAACCACCGGTGGCCTCTCAAGTATCGGTGCCCCCGCTCCCATCCCGGCAGCCACGGCCGGTGCCGCGAATCCCCTTGTGATGGCCGACGGTTCGGGCGTGGGAACTGAGGGTGATGCCCGCCCGGGGGATCCCGCACTCGAAGGGCCGCAATCACCCCAGGTGTCCATCCACAAGCTGATGCCGGAAGAGGTTCAGGTGGGAAAACCGGCCCTGTTTCGCATTGTGGTGAGAAACAGTGGGGCCATCACCATACCGAAAGTTGAGGTCCACGACCCGATTCCCTGGGGAGTTCGCGTGCTTCGTACCAACCCCAGTGCCACCCAAGGCTCCCAAGGGACGTTGGTCTGGACCCTTGGCCCCCTCCATCCTGGCGATGAGGCTGTTCTGGAAGCCGAGGTCATGCCTCTGCAAGAGGGGGAACTGGGCAGCGTCACCACGGTGCTGGTCCACACTCAGGCATCGGCGCGAACCAAATGCACTCGGCCACAGTTGACGGTCAAAACGCAGGCCCAACCGCAGGTCATGATCGGCGACGAAGTTCTCGTGACGATGACGGTCAGCAACACGGGATCAGGCGTCGCCACCAATGTCGTTTTGGAAGAGCACGTCCCGCCGGAATTGCAGCACCCAGCGGGGAACGAATTGGAAAATGTCCTCGGCGATTTGAAACCCGGCGAATCCCGGCAGGTGCAACTCAAACTCCAAGCCATCCGCGCAGGCAACGCCGTTAACCGGCTAATCGCACGGGCTGACGGTAATTTGCGGGTCGAGGATCAAACAACGATCCAAGTCTTGGCACCTCAGTTGGAAGTCACCGTGGGTGGTCCCTCGCGGAGATTTCTCGATCGGGAAACTAGCTACCAGATTGCGTTGGTCAACCGGGGCACGGCACCGGCCAAGAACGTCCGCCTGACGGCTTCACTAGCTGCCGGTTTGCAATTTGTGCGGACGAATAATGCCGGGGCCTACGATCCCACAACGCACAGCGTTCAGTGGCTACTGGCCGAGCTGCCCGTAGGGCAAACGGGAATGGTGGAATTGGTGGTGAACCCCATCGCCGCAGGCCAGCAAGAACTTGTCTGCTCGGTGCGGGACGAATTGGGCATCAGCAGCGAATCGCGACTTTCCGTTCTGGTGGAGGGTATTTCGGCCCTTCACTTCCAAGTGGCCGACACAAAGGACCCGATCGCCGTAGGCATGGAAACAACCTACGAAATTCGGGTTGTCAACCAGGGGACGAAAGAGGCCACCAACGTGCAGGTCATGGTCACATTCCCCGAAGGAATCCGGCCCCTCGCCGGCGAAGGCCCTGTCCCCAACACGGTGAACGGTAATGAAGTCCTCTTTGGAAAACTCAACCGACTGGCCCCCAGGGGCGAGGCCATCTTCCGCATCCGTTCGCAGGCAGTTGGCCCCGGTGATCAACGCATCCGTGTGCAAATCCTCAGCGACGATATCCGCTTGCCCATTACCAAGGAAGAGAGCACACAGGTCTATTCCGACAGCGAGTAGGCCAACGGAGCATCTTGACCAAAACGCCGCGTTTGCACGGCTATAAGATTTGCCAGCCGTCGCCAATGACGAGTTCAATCTCCGGCGGGATGCGGATCAAGACGCGATCATCGCCCCCGCTGGAAGGCCTGATCTTGACGAATTCAACACCGCGGATATCAAAAATCACCTCCGGGCGGGATACCGTGCGGGTGAACGTCAACCTATCGCCGAAAACCTCAACGTTGTCGCTAAAGATCGTGTCCCAAATGGCGGCTTTATCACGTCCACCGGTAGCCGAGGGCGCCTCCACCTGCACACGGTCGAATCCCCGGGCAACGATGCGATAAACGGCCCCGCCCGTGACCTGATCAAACACCTCCGACTTGTGAGGCTTCAGGGAAAACTCGTCCTTCATCACCGAATCAACAAACCTTACCTGATCGTTGCCGCCATTCTTGGAATACGCCGTGACGAAAGGAAAACCATACGCCTTTACCTCGTATCCGGGACCCGTCATTTGGCTATAACCCAAGAACCCGATGAAAAAATCATCGCCGGTACTATCGTAAAATAGGGCCTGATCCCCCGCTCCATCGGCAAAGACCTCAACGGTCTCAAACAACTTGACGCGGATAAACGTCTGCGGGCCAATCACCTTGACGTGATTGAATTGGGGTTCACTTTTGAGTTTAATCTTGGCCGTCGCTTCCGCCGTTGAGGTCTGGTCATAAATACTTGCCCGGTCGTTGCCGCCTCGGCCATAGGCGTGGAGAAAGTCGAAACCGTTCACCTCCACCCGCACATTGTGGCCCGTCTCTCCTTCACCGAATCCCCCGGGGAAAAACACCACCCGGTCAAGCCACCCCTGTAAGGAATCATCGGCTGGCGTGCCCTCGATGGTCATTGTGTCTATACCCCACTGGGAATGGAAGACAATCTGCGTCTCTGCGGCTTCCTGTAAGGCAAAGGAAATATCCACACTGTTGATCGTGACCCGCGCGGTGACGCCCTCAATAGGATCATTTTCCCACAAGAGGCTGAAGGCATCGTTCTCTAGACTGTCCCAAAAGATATGGGTATTTGAAGCTCTCTCCTCATAGAGATTGACCATGATCCACGAAGACTGTTCAGCGGCGGTCCTGACAAGAAGATAGGCATCTTCTCCTGAGTTTAAGTGACCCACTGAAGCCGTTCGGTTGTCGGGACAAAGATTGGCCGCCCCCAGGGGGATCGCCGCAGGGTCTTCCAAGGGGTTGCCATCATACAAGACGCACTGAAGCCCGTAGGACACACCGTCTTGGAGGGACAGGATGAGAAGCGCGTCGTGAAGTGCAAGGAAATGATAGACCACCACACCTGCAGAAAACTCGCTCTCTGTGACGGTTGTGTAATCAACCGGGCCTAATTCCACCAGTTTTGTCACGGTCAAATTCAACACCGCAGGATGACTCGTCTGACCTGCGTGATCGTACGCCACGGCAAACACCGTGTGCTGACCGAGAGGCCACGCACCCTCGGTGATCTCAAGTATCCACGTGGCCTTTCCGTCAATGATGTCACGCGTCTCTCCCAGGAGCCGATCTGGCTCGTTCCAAAGACCGTCGCCGTTCGTGTCTCGGTAGAAGAGAACACCACTCACGTCTGCCGGGCCATCACCGTCGCTGATCCCCAAGACGCGAAGTTCCACGAAAGTAGGGGCTGCGATCGTTAGTCGGTCGGCAGAAAAAGCAGTAATCTCCGGGGCCCGATTGGCCGTGATCACCGCGACAAAGGCGTTCATCTCTCCCAGATTACCCCAGGGCTCGTCGGGCAACCAATCGGATAGATCCGTCATCCCGGCGACAAGTACACTTCCGTTTGTGCCCAATGTCACCGCCAGCGGAACATCCTCTTGAGCCCCGCCAAAGTAGCTCCCCCACAGAACGGCGCCGCTTGTCGCACAAAGTCGGGCGATAAACCCATCGCTTTCACCGCTGGGGACATCTCGCCGGCCACCAGAAAGCCAACCATCCGATGTCGTGGTCCCCACGACGATCAAGCCCGAGGATGGGGCCCGCGCGATAGCCGTGGCCTGGTCCGTCGCCGTTCCGCCGAGACGGGTACCCCACAGCGGTTGGCCGTTTTCCTGCACAGCCACAACAAACCCGTCCCAACCGTCTTGTCCCTCTTGAACACTGGCAAAAGGCAAGTCCGCCGAGGTGGTACTACCCGCCGCCCACACAATGCCACTGTCAGATACCAGTGAGGCGACGGTATCCTCCCCTGTTCCCCCCAGATAAGTTGACCACACGTGCTGCCCGGCCAGCGAGAGTCGGACAAGATAGCCGTCAAAGTTGCCACCGGCGTAGATCACATCGAATCCTTGGGAAACCCAATTGGCCGAGGAGGTTTTGCCGGCCACATACACGGCCTCCGCCGTGGTACTCACAGCGTAACCGTAGTCCCAGCCAGTCCCGCCCAAGTAGGTTGACCAAAGAAACTCGCCATCTCTCGTTAGCACGGCGGCAAATGCGTCAAAAGTGCCCCCGTTGTACGTCGCGTCGAAGCCCTTCCGAATCCAGCCGGAGGAGCTTGTTGTTCCCGCCACGGCGATCTTGCCGTCGGGCGTTAGGCACAGGGCCGAGATTGCATCCCAGTTGGTTCCCCCGAGATAGGTGGCCCAAAGATACTCGCCCGCCGGACTCAACTTAACAACGAACCCATCCCCGGAACCGCCGTATGAGGTATCGTATCCGCCAGAAACCCAACCAGATGAGCGTGTCCACCCTGCGACATAGATGAATCCTTCCTCGTCAACGGCCAGGGCCGTGATTCCGTCGTCGTAAGCTCCGCCCAGGTAAGTGGACCACAGATGCTGCCCATCCCGGGTAAACTTCGCAACATAGGCATCGCCCTCGCCGCCCCAGGTGGTGTCATATCCGGCCGACGTCCACCCTCCCGAGAAGGTGCTGCCTGCCACGATGACGTTTTGCTGTGAATCGACGGCAATCGAGCGGGCATCGTCAAAGGCCTGGCCACCCAACGCCCAACCGGCCACGACATCGCCCGCGAAACTGTTCAAAGGCGAGGCAGACAAAAGGTGACGACTTTCCAAAGGTTCCACACCGCGGGCAAGGCGAAAAAGGCTTTGAACTCGCCGCTTGGCAGGACGCACACCAGTTTTTCTGAACCTCGTCCCCAACGCCGCTTTCAATCCATAGAGGAACCGAATAGGCATGAGACCTGCCTTTCATAATGAATCACTCAGGTTTTACGGTGCGTTACTTGGAAATTACGGCATAGTATGTTCGCTCGATGGGGCGGCGTCAAGTAAGGCAGCCCAACCGGCCGGCATTGGGCAAAGACGCGCTGTCGTGGTCGGGCAAACCTTGACACGATCGGAGATCACATCACAAGCCACGTTCCCGAGGCGACGTATCAAATGCACCAGAAACGGCGTTCATGCCGGAAAAATCGAATTTGCCAAAGAAACCGACGAGCGAAAAGGTTTTTGTAACCGTTTCACTTTTCCAAGGATTCATCCTCGATTTGCGTGTGTTATATTCTCTTGACGGAAGAGTTTATCTAGCCTGCCTACAACAACATCTTTCGCCAACCCGAATGTTCAAGCATACCGTGCTCGTGGGGTATTCGGCCGGATGCAATTGGGGTTCTCGGTCACGGTTTCGTCGTGCCTTCGCGTTATAAGGGAACCCCCCCACGTTATTACCGAGATGGTTCTAGCAACCGAGGAGGATCGCATCGTGTCCCAGACCAAGATGATCACCAAACGGTCCGCCAAGAGAACGACAAAGTCTGAGGCTACCAAGGATCGTGTGACATCGTCCGGCAAGGACCGACCGGCAAACGGCGCTGCCGTTGCCAAAGAGACCCGGAAAGGCTCAAAACGGCAACGGAATCAAGAAAGCCCTGTGGCTTCGCAAACAAAGCCTCAGGAAGCCGCATCTCAAGAGTCCAACACAACGACCAAGGACACAGAGAAACTACCTGAAGTCGGCCATCCTTCCGAGCCGCACAGCCAAACGGCGGAATACGTCGTCACGGTTGATCGTCGTCGCCTGCCCGATCGCCGAAGTGGTGAGGACCGCCGCCAGCAAAACATTCCCGTGCCGGTGGAACGGCGAAAGCTCGATCGTCGGGCAAAGGTCCCCCGTCGTCGTCAGATTGACCCCACAACGTGCGAGCGAGACTATACACCGGACGAAATCGAATTCATGATCGCGCTGGATGAGTACAAGCGCTCTAGCGGGCGGATGTTTCCCACGTGTAGCGAAATCCTCGAAGTGATCAAGAAGTTGGGCTACGAAAAACGCCCCAAACCCGCGGTTGACGCCCAGGACAACATCCCCGCCGAGAACCACGAGGATGCCACGCCGTCCCCGGAAGCCACAAGCCCGAGCGAACCGTCCCCACCTGCCGCGGACGCCCCGGGGTGTCAAGCTATGTCGGGCGGGATAACGGCGGTGTCGGAGGCCGCGACCTCCACTCCTCCATCACCTACCATGCCGCTGTCGAGCGTTCAGTAATCCTCACCTGGACGGCGGTGTAAGGCTTTCGTCCGCGAGGACGAACGTGGAAAGTTTCCGCGAATTGGATACCGCGGATACCTCCTGTCTTCGTTGTGGCGTGGGGTGGTGATCTCTTGCGATCGCGAAAACCCACGGGCACGGGGAGCGCGCTCCCGATTTGCTCTTGTCCAGAATGGAAAGTTTGCATACGTTAAACGTGATTGGGAATTGCCCCTTCAAAGGCGTCAGGGCGTCTCTCGGCCCGAACCCCAGGGCAGGGGCACGCCTTGACCGTAACTTCTACCTTTGGGTATCCCTAACACGGAGGTTGGGTGATGCACCATCCTGCCGAGACGAATCGAGGTTTGATCATTCGTGAGTCGTCCCCAGGACGTGTGAAGTGTCCAAGGAAGGAAGCCATGATTGACGTGCGGGCCATCACGGAACTGCACCAGGAAACCGTCGAGCGCTGGCATCAACAGGGCCTGGATAACCCCTACACGGGGTTCCTTGCGTTGGTTTGTGAACAACATCAACGCAACTATCTTCTCTGGCACGAAGAGGACAAAGCCCGCGACCCGCAGGCCACCGATGTCCAAATCGCCGCGGTAAAGCGCCGTATTGATCGACTCAACCAAGAAAGAAACGACTGGATCGAACGGCTCGATGAGGCCATCATGAAGGCCCTCGCCGCATGGGGCGTGATCTTGCGGCCACGGGCACGACTCAACACCGAGACGCCTGGTAGTGCGATCGACCGGCTTTCCATTTTGGCCTTGCGGATTTACCACATGGAGGAGCAAACTCGCCGGTCCGATGTGGACGAAGCGCACCGTGCTAAAGCCCGAGAGAAACTCGAGATCCTCCGCCGGCAACACGCCGATCTTAGCCGCGCGTTAGCGGAACTACTGGCCGACATCTTTGCCGGGCGGTGCGAAATGAAGATTTACCGGCAGTTCAAGATGTACAACGATCCTGCCTACAATCCCTATCTTTACCAGACTGGGCAGCGACGGGCGGCTTAAAGCCTATCCCAAAATTCCCTCTCCCTCTGGGAGAGGGTTAGGGTGAGGGCGAGCCATCGTCGGAGTCGATCGAGAGAACCAGCAGCGATTCGAGCCGGCCCTCCCCCCCGGCCCCTCTCCCGCCGAACGGGAGAGGGGAGGTTGTGGGATAGGCTTTTAGGCACGCTGTCCGAGATCAGGAAAAGCTGTGTTCCGGACCGGGGAACTGCCCCGTTTGGACTTCCTCGATATAACGCCTCAAAGCTTCCTGAATAATCTGCCCAAGATCGGCATACTGTTTGGCGTGCTTGGGGCGACGAGGCTGTGTGCTGTAGCCCAGCAGGTCGTGAAAGACGAGAATCTGGCCGTCGCAACCAGGTCCTGCGCCGATCCCGATTGTGGGAATGTCCACGCGGCCAGTGATTTCTTCCGCCACAGAGGCCGGAATACATTCCAAGATGACGGCAAACGCCCCGGCCTGCTGCACGGCCTCGGCATCGGCAAGGAGCCGGTCGCGATCGCGTTCCACACGATAGCCGCCCGAGGCCCGAATCGCTTGCGGACGCAGTCCCAAATGGACCAACACTGGAATCCCTGCCCCGGTCAACGCTGCAATGAGTTCGGCCTGTTCCCGGCCACCTTCTAGCTTCACGGCCTGGGCCAGTGTCTCTTTGAGAATCCGTCCAGCATTTTTGAGGGCATCCCGGACGCCTGTTTGATAACTGAGAAAGGGAAGGTCCACCACCACCAAGGCGTGGCGAGTCGCCCGGGCCACCATCTCTGCGTGATACACCATCTGCCGCAGCGTTACCGAGAGCGTCGTGGCCTTTCCTTGGACCACCATGCCCAGGCTATCTCCCACGAGAATCCCATCCACGCCAACCAAGTCCGCCAGGGCCGCCGAAGGATAGTCATAGGCCGTGACCATCACGATTTTTCGCCCCGATCGCTTCAGGGCACGGAACTTGGGAACCGTCAATGGGGCCGACTCGGCAGACATGGGACAGTCCTCAACCAAGGGCGAACACCTCAGGACGTGGACGATGAAGGGCCTTCGGGAATGACCAACTCGGGCCCGGCCGTCGGCTCGTGAGATGCCGCCTCTTCCGGTGCGGCCAGCAGATGTTCAACTTCGGCTTCGATCCGCTTCGGGTCGGGCGCAATGGCCGAAACACCGAATTTGGCCCACAATCGCCCCTGGCGGTCGTACAACCGAAGATGGGGCAGTGCGCCGTCGTCGATCTCAAATTTTTCCACGGCTTCCAAACCGATCCCATAGCGGCTAATCAGGTTTACGACGCCCGCTGCTTGATTCCTTTCCAACACGGCTTTGACATCGTCGGCCTGCTCGTCCGGATCGTTGATCGCCACAAGGATCACGGTCAGGCCTCGCGATGCATACTTTTTGGCCATTTCCAGCGTATGAGGTAAGAGCTCCATACACGGCGGACACCATGTTGCCCAAAAGTCCACAAGGACCACCTTGCCGCGATTTTCCTCTATGATCCGGGCCAAATCCGTTTGGTCACCCACCCGGATTTCCGCGGCTGGCAAGGTTTGTTCCGCGGAAGCACCAGAAGATGAACTCTGTTCTTGGGGTTCCGTACCTCGTTCCGGGCGGCTGCATCCGAGCCATGGTAATAAGAAGAGCATGGGAACAAGATATCGTGGCGTCATTTTCATTCGCAGGTCCTCTGTTGTGATTTTTCGCAAAGTAATATTCTGACGGCTGGCGATTTGATCCGCTCTGAAGGCGACGGTGATGACGCGGGCAATCGAGGCAGACCGTACACCTTTCCGTTATTATTCCCCATCGTCCTCGCGGAATTCAAGGATACATGTTCTCGCGATTTCGCCTAATGTTAAAACCCCCACAAGCCCAGCATTTAGGTTTTGAGTCCAGAGATTAGCTGATGTGGATGGCCGGCCACTCGAGCAAATCAGTAACCAGTTTTTACAAGCGTCGGGGTGGCATTTGATACCCTAAGTGACATTTTCTGCGCTCAAACGGCGGCGAAACGCCCGCACAACCATGTGTATCGATCAAGCTGACCACCAGGTGATCTCGGTCAGGTTCGCGTAGCGCCCAATCGCCAACATCTTTTGGAGAAATCGCTGGTGCCGCCTATCAGGCACCAATCTTGGGGACCTTAAGGCATATAACCTTCAATGGCCCTTGTTATACAGTCCATAGCCTATCTTCATTTGACCTACGCAGGCAGCACACATGGCCCTCTCCTTCTAAGATTTCATCTTCCTGTACACAAAGGAAGGCCGACTTTCTCAGTCAAAACCGGAAATGAGTGAATTCCACGCACCAACGGATTGCCTTGACGCCCTTGATCCGTTGTGATGAACTCTTGTACGCTATCATTAGCTGTCAGGGTGATCAGATTTTGGCGTTTGGCCAATTCAGTCATAGTAGGCGAAAATTTTTTCACATGTATTGCGGAAGAACATCAACACCAGAAGGACTTCGATTTAGACGGACGGTGAACCATGGGTGCCAACACGACGATTTCGTGGACTAAACGCACGTGGAATCCATGGCGGGGTTGCACCAAGATCAGCCCCGGCTGTAAAAATTGCTACATGTTCGCAGCACAATTGCGCTATGGCAATGAGCCGCACACAGTCGTTCGCACGAGAACGTGGAATGATCCTCTGCGCTGGCAACGACAGGCGGCCTATCAGGGAAAATGGGAATTCGTGTTCACGTGTTCTTGGTCCGATTGGTTTCATGAGGCTGCTGACGAGTGGCGTGGCGAAGCATGGCAGATAATTCGACGGTGCCCGAACTTGATATTCCAGATACTCACGAAGCGTCCAGAAAGAATTGCAGATCATCTTCCCGACGACTGGGGCGAAGGTTATGCAAACGTATGGCTGGGTACCAGTATCGAACTAAACGAGTACGTTTGGCGTGCGGACGTGCTCAGAAAGATTCCCGCCGTTATTCGCTTCATATCCGCGGAGCCACTCCTGGGACCTTTGACCGATCTTGACCTGGAGGGCATTCACTGGCTGATCGTGGGAGGTGAATCTGGCGCCCGTTATCGTCCCATGAAACTTGCATGGGTGCGCGAGCTGAGAGACCGTGCGTTGGCCCAAGAAGTCGCATTCTTCTTTAAGCAGAGTGCGGGCAGGCGACCCGAGACAGGGACCTTGCTTGACGGACGGCACTGGCGTCAGTATCCCAGGCGTGTGTCCTCTGTACCAGTTGTGTCTGTGGGCAAGGGGCCAAGATGATGTCGACAATGGATCCATGTCCTTCCTATTGGTTAGAGTATTCAAACCTTCAACACACGAAGCACCAATTAATTCGGGAGTATCTCAATGGGTGGTTCCCGAAGTTAGGCTACTCGCATAGTCGTGTAGTGTATGTCGACACTCACGCAGGGCGCGGGCGGCATCTGCAAGGGCAGCTTGGTTCGCCGCTTGTGGCCCTCCAGACTCTGCTTCAACACAAGGATCGCCCTCGCCTCTTGGAACGATGCAAAGTCGTGTTCTTTTTCATCGAGCGTGACGAAACGAATTTCTGTGAACTGCGGAGCGAAATCAAACAGCTCGGCAACCTTCCGGCCAAAATAGTGGTCAACACGTCCTGCAAGGACTGTTTCAAGGTTTTGCATGACGTCGTGACGTCCCTGCGGCACGCTGGACAGGAAATGGCTCCCGCATTTGTCTTCGTAGATCCTTATGGCTTCAAAATTCCGGGCCGTGTCCTTCGCGAGTTGATGGAATTCCCGCGAGTCGAGCTCTTTGTCAACATCATTTGGCGTGAACTCGACATGGCTATCCGGCAAGAGAGGCTCAGGACCAAGAGGAGTGGGATGGCGGACACCCTAGATTCAATTTTTGATGGAAGCGAATGGAAGGATCGTGTGTCATCAGATGACTTTGATGAGCGTGCCAATCAAGCTATCAATCTGCTGCGTGAAAAGATTGGCGCAAAATGGGTAACACATATTCGCATGTTGGGCGATAACGATGTCACGCGTTATCTGCTCATGCATCTTACAAACCATGACGCAGGACGCGACCTTATGAAGGCGTGCATGTGGAAAGTGTGTCCAGACGGTGGATTTTACGTGAGAAAGACGGATGATCCGGCACAACAATTCCTGATCACTCCCGAGCCAGACTTGGGGCCGCTGGCAGAATGGCTGCGTTGTAGGCTGTCAGCGGGCCCGAGACGTTGGAAAGAGCTAATCGCCGAGGTTCGCGAGCAAGTCTGGCTGCCTACACATCTCAATAAGGTCATTCGGGAACTTCGCAGAAAGAAAGAACTCGTTGCCGACGATTACCGGGGTAGGTTTGATCCGATAAACAATCCTCGTCTTAGTCTGAGAGTCGGCGAAGCCCGTGGCCGCTAGACCTCGAAAACGAAGAAGCAGCAAACCGAGGGACAACCACGCCGTGACCCATTCTTGCATCGTGGTTTGCAAAGAGGTCGTCGAAACGCATAGGAAACGACAAGGATTCTGGCAGCTAGGAAGGCTAAAGAGCTCGTAGAAGGAATGCAGAGAAGCATTATGTACGACGGAGAGTTTAACCATGTCCATTCCTTGCCATTGTTGCACCTCTTTTCCCGAAATCTCCCCAGCTTCAAGGGAAGGGAGTCCTTATTTTCCGTGCCATGTCAAGATCAACGCTGGGTGAAGTCCAGTACATCGGGGCGGTATGGCGCACTGCACTTGCGACAACGGCAGGGATGTTTAGAATCAGCGGAGACGGATCGGAGTCCAAAAACGTCAGAAACTCTTGACTGCACCGCGACTTTTGACGCGATTACCATCGTGATTGTTTTTGTTGCCTGAGCTGACCCACGACGAGAAAGCATCCTTCTATGACTATCGCCTATTTCGATTGTTTTAGCGGCATCAGTGGGGATATGGTGTTGGGGGCCTTGGTGGATGCCGGGCTCAAGCTGGAGGACCTTCAGCACGTCGTATCCACGTTGGGCATTCCCAATTGCCGCGTTAATGCCCAGACCGTGCGAAAAGGGGGCTTTCGCGCGACGCAGGTTGTGGTCGAGGCCCCCGAGGAGCACCACCATCGGCATCTCCATCACATCTTGGAGATGGTGGAACGTGCCGATTTGACGCCTCGCCAAAAGGAATGGGCGGAAAAGGTTTTTGTCCGCTTGGCAGAAGCCGAGGCCCGTGTGCATGGCATTCCCATCGAAAAGGTCCATTTTCACGAAGTCGGTGCTGCCGATTCGATTGTTGATGTGGTCGGTAGCGTGGTCGGGCTCGACCTGCTGGGCATCCAGGAGGTTTACGCCTCGCCGGTGCCGACCGGTGCTGGGACGGTGAAGATTGCCCATGGTGAGGTGGCCGTGCCCGCCCCGGCGACTGCCGAATTACTCCGCGGTGTGCCGCTTCTTCCTTGCGATGTCATGATGGAAATGACGACGCCGACCGGGGCAGCGATCCTTACGACCTTTGCCAAGCGGTTTGGTCCCCTTCCCGCGATGCAGATCGAGCAGATCGGTTACGGAGCCGGTTCGCGGGATATTCCTGGTCGGGCCAACGTTTTGCGGCTTTTTGTGGGTAAATCCTTAGTACCACAAGGAGCGATGCCAGGAGTTGAGACGGACCGCGTGTGGATGGTCCAGACCAATTGGGACGATGCCTCTGGCGAGGTGATCGGCTACGTTGTGGAACAGCTTTGGAAGCTCGATGTGCTAGATGTTTTCGTCACGCCCATTCAGATGAAGAAGAACCGTCCGGCCGTGCAATTGACAATCCTCTGCCCTGGTCATCTCATCCCGCAGGTGGAACAGGTCCTTTTCCGGGAAACGACGACCTTGGGCATCCGCTTTTGGCCGGTCGATCGCCACATTTTGGCCCGGCGACCTCACGTCGTGCAAACACCCTATGGCCCGGTCCAGGGCAAGGTCAGCTTTTTGCCGGACGGCGAAGCCCGTTTTTCGCCGGAGTTTGAGGCCTGTCGGAAACTTGCGGCGGAAAAGAACCTCCCGCTGCGTGTCGTCTACGAAGCTGCGGAAGGGGCCTTCCGTGAAAATAGTGCGAACCACGGGCAGACGGCCGAAACTCCGCCCAAGGAGAAAACTCCATGACCTACGTATTGCTCGCCAATGGTTGGACCAACCCATCTGTTTGGCTCGTACTGGCGGCGATCATTCTCATCTGGTTTTCCCTTTCCCGCGCTTATCGACGACGGCCTGCCCCTCGTGACCAGGAGTCCGAATTTGACAACCCAGAAGAACGCCTGCGTAGCAGCTCGCTGGGTCGGGCCTTATCTAGCTCCTTGGAGCAGTGGGAGGTTCGGATGCACGAGCTAACCAGAGAGCTTGAAGGGCGAATCAACAGTAAGCTCGGACTCCTTGAACAACTCATCCAAGAGGCAGATCGTGCGGCCGCCCGGCTGGAGTCGGCCCTCCGCACCGCCGAGTCCATCCGCAAGACACAGGCCGCCGGGATGTTGCCGGCCTCGGCTCATCCCGCCATAGAAATTAACCCCCCGGCCGGCACCGCGGAGAAAGACCAAACGGCAGGTAACGTCAACCCCCACATCCCTCAACCTCAGGTTACCCAGGCGAATTTGCAGGACGGAATAACCGCCGAGGCCCCCGCAAGCGTTTCCTCATCGCCTAGCACTGGTGAGTTGCCCGACAAGGGCCATCCACGGCGGTCCGTGGAGGAAATCTATACCCTGGCCGACTACGGTTACTCCCCTGAGGAAATCGCCCAGCGAACGGGAACGCCCATCGGCGAGGTACAATTGATATTAAGCCTGCGGAAGAGCCGCAACTCGGCTGAGGCGAATTAAAGCTGTCGTCTCGCTTGCGCGCAGTGGACACATCTGACCTTCTTATATTGCATTTGATTCATGGCTGCCAAAAGAAACCGCCGCAATTTTTTGGAACATTTCGTTCGTGGTGAGATCCTCGATGATTCACCGTCGCTGCCCTCGGCGGAATCGTCTCAGAGCCATCGGCCCACCGTATCGAAGGACCGGCCTCAGGGTGGGTATCATTTGAGGCTATCTCGGCCGGCGATGGGTAGCGAGTTTCAAGTGGTCCTTAATCTGGGGCAGTATGAGCATGCTGTCGAGGCCGCCCTGGAGGCCCTCGATTTATTGGAACCGCTTGAGAATATGATGTCTTTCTTTCGGCCGGCCGGCGATTTAGGTCGAATCAACGCCTTGGCGGCAACGGTGGAAGTGCCGGTCCCCGACGCCTTGTGGGATTTACTCGTTTGGTGTCGAGCGTTATGGGAGGAAACAGAAGGTGCCTTCGATGTTACGGCAGCCGCCTTGTGGCAGACCTGGGGATTTGCCCGCCGCGAAGGGAGGCTTCCTTCCGAATCGGAAATTGCTCAAGCCCGTCAGGCCTGTGGTTGGCACAACGTTCAGCTCAACGAGCGAGACCACACAATCCGATTTCTTCAGTCGGGCGTGGGGTTAAACTTGGGAAGCGTCGGTAAAGGTTATGCCCTCGATCGCATGGCCGAACGGCTCCTCTCCAACGGTATTGCAGATTTTGTCCTCCACGGCGGCTTAAGCAGTGTCTTGGCTAGGGGGCGTTCGTGGGAGATTGATGCGGCAACCGGTCAAGCCTCACCGGGCTGGCCGATCGGTTTGGCCCATCCCCTGAAAAAAGGTGCTCAAGTGGGTCGCATGTGGATCTGCGATCGGGCACTGGGGACGTCGGGGACGGTTCGCCAGTTTTTCTATCACAAAGGGAAACGATACGGACACATCATTGATCCGCGGACTGGTTACCCCGCGGAGAACGCCTTGAGCGTCACGGTCTTTGCCCCGACAGCCCAGGAAGCCGACGCCCTGGGC
>Ga0209608_1001932_pt1 | contig 15636 bp, 14 predicted proteins | sample AD_UKC130_MetaG_FD_184428 | JGI IMG/M metagenome (GOLD analysis project Ga0209608, IMG submission 184428) | Active sludge microbial communities of municipal wastewater-treating anaerobic digesters from Canada - AD_UKC130_MetaG (SPAdes) (version 2) | ecosystem: Engineered > Bioreactor > Anaerobic... | reverse complement strand
TCACGTGACGTCCAGCGGGTGCTCCCAGCGGGCGCGGCGGAACGTGTACGGGCCTTCAATGCCGAGGTTGAGAGCTGCCATCACCTGTTCGCGCTCTTCCAGCGTGTCGCGAAGCTGGCGGGCCAGATCCTCGAACGGCACGGCCCCACGCCCCCGCATGACCAGCCCACTTCGCTGCTGGGTCAGGAGCTCTTCCGGCGAGATCGAACAACGGATGTCCACCTCGCCCGACCATTCGCCGCACGTGCTCACCGGCGTGATGATCGAAACGATCCATCGCTCGTCGCGGGCGTTGGGTTTGCTGGCCCCGATCAGGATGAGCCGATCCCCGTGGCCGGGTCGCAAATACATGCGCGCGGTGGTCACTTTGAGGCCGACCTCGCGAACGATATGAACCAGGCGACGTTTGATGTCTTCCGCGGGTTCGCGTCCTGCTCTGGACAACTCGCCCCTCCCTTGCGGCTTGTGGCACACGAATCGGGTTACCCATCGGGCCGGCAGGAACCGCCCGACGCTTGGTTACGACATTGCCTCTTCCATGGCGGTGAACCTGACTCCGCTGTCGAGTCTTCGCACCGGTCCGACCGCGCCGAAAAGGGCCTGTTGCGCTGATCGGCCGCACATTATGCCGCGACGCATCGGGTTTGTGAATAGGGTGGATCACGGAAAGGAAGAATGATCAACCCGAGGTCCGATAAAGAAGCAGCGACTTGATTTCGTCGTTTGGCAAAGCAACGCAAGCTCACACAGACTTGAGATATGCGGTCGTTTGTGACAAGCCATCGAGCGGACTACACTCGTCGAGCCAATACAAAGAGGACCAGGTGCCATGCACGAGACCGATTTGAAAGCCAGGCTCGAGTTAGCTGTTGCGGCCGCGCGCTCCGCCGGCCGTATCGCCGCCGACTACTTTGCCCATCTGAAGTTCGACGTGGAGACCAAGCGTGATGGAACACCGGTTACCATCGCGGATCGCCAGACCGAGGAGGATCTGCGCAGACAGATCGAGCAGGGCTTTCCAGACGATGCCATCCAGGGAGAAGAGTTCCCCAGCCGGCCCGGGCGATCAGGATGGCAATGGATCCTGGATCCCATCGACGGCACCAAATCCTTCATCCACGGCGTGCCGTTGTTCGGCACGCTGGTGGGCATCGAATTCGAAGGCGAACCCGTCGTGGGTGTGATCGAGTTGCCCGCGCTCAACGAACGCGTCTATGCCGCACGGGGTCAGGGTGCCTGGCACGTCAAGGGCGATCAGGCTCCACAACCCGCCCGCGTCTCCGCGGTCACGTCACTATCGGAGAGTCTCTTCTGCTGCGGCTCGGTCACCACGTTCGTGACCGAGCATCGGCTGGAAGCGTTCGAGAAGTTACGTGCCGCCAGCAAGCTCTCCCGCGGCTGGGGCGACTGCTACGGCTACGTGCTGGTGGCCACCGGCCGAGCCGAGGTCATGGTCGATCCCGTGCTCAACGTCTGGGACATGGCCGCCTTGCTGCCCATCCTGACCGAAGCAGGCGGCACGTTCAGCGACTGGCAGGGCACGCCCACCATCCACGGCAGGGATGGAATCGGAACCAACGGTCACGTGCTTTCCGAAGTGCTGGCCATCACCCGAGGCCGGTAACGCGAGCGTCAGGGACGCCGAATGCGGAGCGTTTCCCCTTGGAGCCGCAGCGTCTCGGCCATGAGCACGGGCTCGCCGTCAACGCTAACCGTGTAGGCCAGGATAGCCACGCGATCGTTCGGCTGGATCTCCTCGTGGGGTAGCTCGCGGACGGGGCCGAGATCCACCCGCACTCTGTTCCCGTCATCGAGCTCGACCATCGCCACGAGATGCCGGTCCGGCCGATTGATGGGCTGAAGAACGCGCGTGCCCTGGATGATCCCGTGATACCACTGGCTCTGCGGCACCGCCGTGTGGTCGACAGACTCCCCGACACGCACGCGTGACGCGATCAACACCGATCGACCGTCGACGATTCTCGGCCGGCCGGCGGCGGTGATCCGGTCGCCCAGCCTCAAGTCGAGTTTCCTCGCCTCATCGCGCGGACCGAGGAACACGCGCCGAGCCAACCCATCATCGGTCTCGACCATGGCCACCACGCCTGGTTCGGCCACGCGGGACAGCTTGACCAGCCGGAGTTCCCGAACCTGCCCGGTCACTTCGTGAGTTGCCGGGGGCGTCCTCGGCTCATTGGTCTCTTCCGGCCCGACGAAGCCCAACACGTCCGAAGGCGGCGCGACCCGGCCCACATCCAGCCGGGCAGTCGGAACTTGGTCCTGGCGGTTGTACAGTGTGTAATCGTCACGCAGGTTGTATTCGCGCAGCGTGTAGATGCCGTCCGCGTAGCTGTCGCCGTACCAGCGACTCTCATGACGCGGCAAGACTTCACGATAGCGGTACACGTGTGTCACGATACGAGGGCTCGGGACAATCGATTCCGTTTGTACGCTCGGCGCGGGAGTCGCCGGAGCCGTCTCGCCGCGAAAACGATAGACCGGAGCAGGCTCCGGGGCGCGGGCCCGCTCGCGGATGATCACGCGCGGAGGATGGCTTGCCTCCTTGCCTTCGATCTCGAGCTTGTAACCCTGATCGGTGACGTTGTACTGTACCTCCACGTCTTCAGCTGCGATCGGCCCCGTCCCCAAAACCAGAACGGCGCCGGCTGCCACAATCCACGACCTGAGGAAAACGACAGATTTCATAACATCCCCCGCTGAATGGGCTGTGATCAGCTATGAGCTCTGAGCTGTGAGCTATGAGCCGACCGGTCCGGCTGAGAGCTGAGAGCTGACAGCTACTAGATCGTTTGCCCGATCACGGCGAATGACAAATCGAAAACGCTGATCCCGGCATTCGGGGGATTGCCCGTTTTGCGAAAGGGGATTCCGATGGCATTGTGGTGCAAGACTTGCTGCGTGCTGGAACTGTGGTGCAGGCATCCTGCCTGCACTGTGCACGCTGGAAGCGTGCACCACAAGAAAAGACCGTCACCTGCGAATTCCGAAGGGGCCGCCGTTTTGATCGAATGGACTGCGGTTGTAAACATAACCGCGCATGTCGTCGCCGGTATCGCGATCCCAGCTGCGACCGTACCAGTCCGTGCCGCGCCGCGTGTTGTCCTGGCGATTGCGATACCAGTCGCTGTATGCATCCGTGTGGCGCTGGGTGTCGTACCGCCAGTCGCGCTGCGCGGTACCGCGCCAGGTGTCGTCGGATCGGTAACCATACACGCCGCGCACGTCCGGCTGTCGATAAGCTCCGCCGTACTGACCGCGACCGACCTGCCGATCGCCGTACATCTGCGAGTACCGGCGTTCACTGTAGTAGCCATAACCGTCGGCCGGCGCAGCGTAGCGGCCAGTGACGCCCTGCCTGTATGCTCCCGTGCCGTACTGCCCGGTTCCATACGTGCCCGTACCTGACCGACCCGTGTCGTAGCCGTATATCCCGCTTTGGCTACGGTACGGCGTGCTTGGGCCAAACTGACCGGCGGTGCCAGGTACGTCCGTGCTGTAGCCTCGGCCGCCACTGTATGAGCCGACCGTGCCCGAACCCAGCGAGCTATCGCCAAAGCGGTATGCGAAATTGCGCGTTCCAATCCCGCGTTGGCCGATCGCACCGGTCCCCTGCTGACCTACGCCGGCTCCACCCGGACTGATCGCCCCGGCCCCGGCTTGGCCGGTCTGGCCCATACCGAGCTGGCCAGCCACACCCGGTTGCTGACGCGCGGCCTCCACGCCCGAGTCGGTCATGGCATCATTGCGGAACGTCCGGTTACCCATACGAGCGGCATCGTCGCGACTCGCCGCGTTGGCCCCGGCGCCCTCATTGATCCGCCCGGTGGTGCCGCGCTGCTGGCGGGCGGTACCGCGGTCGCCATACCCGCCGGCCCCCTGGGCGGACTGGCCCGCTCCTTCACCACCCGGCGTCGTCAACCACGGTTCGACTCGCAGCGTCCTGCCCGACTCCAGGTTCCCGGTGCTGCTGATACTCCGGCCCTTATGCCAACGGCTGTTCGAGAGGCCCCGCATCTGGTCCGACCGGCTCAATCCCGAACCCCTCTGGCTGTTGGCCCCGCGGTCGCTTCCGGACCGGCTCTGAGCCCACACCTGTACCCCGGCCAGCGACAGCGCGGCCGCGACGACCACGCTGATGACGTTTATCTGTTGATGAGATCTCATGTTCTGCTCCCAGCGCTTGAAGCTTTCGCGATGGCGATTCAACCGGGGACATCGAAAACCGGCTCATCGCCATTGAATCATCATTGCCGCCGGAAAGTGCGAGACCACGTGCAAAACCCCCATGTTGAGGGTGGGTGGGCCTGACGGCCCGGGGCTGGGGGCTGGAGTGGGGACTGGCGAGACGAGGGCGGCGTCTCGCCCGCCTTGATCGGAGGGTTTTCGTCCTGCAGCGACGAGAAAACACTGCGTGATGAGCGGGCAAACGCCTCCCGTGCCTTATTGTTGTCACGATGGGATTGAGGCGGGCAGGAGGCCCGCCCCCCGAAGGCACTAGCTCAGCGTCGCTCGCGGCCCAGCATTTCGTGCGTGTAGCGGAGGAGTTCTTCGGTCTTCTCCCAGCCGATGCACTCGTCGGTGACCGACACGCCGTACTTGAGTTTGCCAGGGTCATGCTCGAAAGGCTGGTTGCCCTCGAACAGGTTGCTCTCAATGAGCAGTCCGATGAGCGAAGGATTCCCGTTGAGCCGTTGATCGATCACGCTTTTGAGCACGATCTCCTGGTTCTGATACTTCTTGTTCGAGTTGGCGTGGCTGCAGTCCACCATCAGATACGGCGGCAGCCCGGCTTGCGGAGGTCGGCCATGGCCTTGGCGACCTTCTCGGGCATGTAGTTCGGCCCGCTGCGGCCGCCCCGCAGAATCACGTGCCCCCACGGGTTGCCGCGGGTGCGGATGATGGCCGTGGCGCCATTCTCGTCGATACCCAGGAAACTGTGCGAGTGCCGGGCGGAACGCATGGCGTCGATGGCGTACTGCAGATTGCCTTCCGTGCCGTTCTTGTAACCGATGGGCATGGACAAGCCGCTGGCCATCTGGCGGTGCGTCTGCGACTCGATGGTCCGGGCGCCGATGGCCGACCACGTGATCAGGTCGGCGATATACTGCGGCGTGATGGGGTCGAGCATCTCAGTGCCCGCGGGAAGCCCCATGCCGTTGATGGCCAGCAGGAGCTTGCGAGCAATCCGCAGGCCGGCCTCCATCTCGAACGAATCGTTCAGATAGGGATCGTTGATCAGGCCCTTCCAGCCGATGGTCGTCCGGGGTTTTTCGAAGTACACCCGCATGACGATGAACAGCCGGTCCTGCAATTGGGAGCTGAGGCGGCTCAAACGATCGGCATATTCCAACGCGGCCTTCTCATCGTGGATACTGCACGGGCCGACGACCACCAGCATACGGCCGTCCACGCCGGTGATGATCCGCCGGACCGTCTCGCGACTCTCGATCACCGTGCGATGCACCGCGGGCGTCATCGGGAGTTCTTCCTTGACCAGCACGCGCGGCGGCACGAGCGAGATGGTCTCGGCCACGTTGATGTCGTGCGTGGGCTGCTGGGCCGACCAGCCCGCGCCCGTCCAGGACTCCTCAGCTTCCGCCGACATGCTTCCCCAGCCTCCAGATCTTCTTCTCTTCTTGACCTCAGCCATTTCTGCTTTCACCGTGTGTCAACACGGCCTCTTCTTCGGCGCGTCGGCGTGCGCCGCGTCGCAGCGTACTCTTCTCCGCCGCGTCGTCGCGTCGGCGCGTCGCCGTGTCATTGCTTCTTCCGCTCAGTGCTTGAAGTGCCGCATGCCGGTCACGATCACCGCCACGCCGGCCTCGTCGCACACGCGGAGGGTGTCCGCGTCCCGGTTGCTGCCGCCGGGATGAATGATGGCGGTGATGCCGGCCGCGATCAGCTTTTGCGGCCCGTCCTCCACCGGGAAGAACGCATCGCCGGCCGCCACCGCCCCGGCCAGTTTGTCGCCGTGACCGTTCTCGCGAGCCAACTGAATCGCCAGATCGCATGATTTCACACGGCTCATCTGGCCGGCCCCGTTGCCCAGGAGCATGCCGTGCTTCACGAGCGTGATCGCGTTGCTCTTGGTGTGCTTGCAGACCAGCCAGGCGAATCGCAGATCCGCCCTTTCGGATTCGGTAGGCTCTCTCTTGCTTACGACTTTCCACTGCTCCTCGTTCAATCCGGCCAGGTCGCGCGTCTGCACGAGCATGCCGCCGGTGATCTTCTTATAGTCCGTTTCACGCGGATCGGGCGGCGTGTCCATGGACCCCACCGCCAGCAGCCGGCAGGCCGCTCCCCACTTGCGTTTTTCGGTCGGCGTGGTGATGAGCTTGACCGCCTCCTCGTCAAAGCTCGGCGCGATCCAGACGTCCAGCTTGAAGAACGCCGCCCCTGCCGCCTTCCCCCAGCTAGCGTAGGAACCCATGACGGTTTCGGCCACCTCCCGCGTGACGGGGAAGTTCATGCACAGCACGCCCCCCGCCGCCGCGATGGGGTCGCCCAGATACGCCCGCCGGTACGTGTCCACCGGATCGTCGCCGATCGCCACGCCGCAGGCATTCGTATGCTTGATGAACGCCACCGCGTACTTGGACAGCTTGGCCCTCGACAACTCCTTGACCAGCGACAGTGCCGCGTCGCCATCGACGTAGTTGTTGAAGGACATGGCCACGGCGGGGTTTTCCACTCTGGCCTGGATCAACCCTGCGTCGTGATCCGCATCGTATGGCTCGAGGACGTCCCCGGACTGATGAGGATTCTCGCCGTACCGCAACCCGCCCCGGCTGGAAAACTTGAGAAGCTGCGTGCTCCGCGTGCCTTCCTGCCGATCCAGCCAGCTCATGACGAGACCGTCGTAGAAGCAGGTGGTCTGGAACACGGTTTTCGCAAAGGTTCGCCTCGTCCGGTCGGAGACCTTCCCCGCTCTCAGGTCGTTGAGCACGACGTCGTACTGCGAAGGCGTGCACACCACGAGCACGTGCTTGTGGTTCTTGGCCGCAGCGCGGAGCATGCAAGGTCCGCCGATGTCGATCATCTCGATGGCGTCCTCGAACGTGCAGTCAGGCTTCGCGATGGTCTGTTCGAAGGGGTACAGACTGACCACCACCATGTCGATGGGTTGGATGCCCTGCTCAGCCAGTTGCCGCATGTGCTCGGGCTTGTCGCGGTCGGCGAGAATGCCGGCATGGATCTTGGGGTGCAGTGTCTTGACCCGGCCGTCGAGCATCTCGGGAAAGCCCGTCACCTGCTCGACCATGGTCACCGGGATGCCGGCGTCTTTGAGATGCCGGGCCGTGCCGCCCGTGCTGAGAATCTCGATCCCGAACTCGTCCACGAGTGCTCGGGCGAATTCAACGATACCTGTCTTGTCATAGACTGCGATCAACGCGCGTTTAATCTTTCTGTCGCTCATGAGCACATGATACGACAGAAGCGACAACAGATAAATGATCCGCGGTCAGACGGGAGGAGTTGCCAACAACGGGCATGAGCGCAGCGACTCGTCCAGCGGCAATCCCGAACGAACGCTTTGGGCTCACCGACAGATTCCGCTAAGCGGACGGCATTTTGGGGGACGGTCGTCTCGCCCGCCGCAGGGGCAGGCAAGATGCCTGGCTCCGAAAGCGTTCGAAAGCCGGCACTACCGCACGACGGGCCGCTTGGACCGCAGCGGGTCGTACGGCTCGGCGGGAGCGGCGGCCACCGGAGCGTCAGCTTCTGCCTCCGGCGTTTTCGGCTCATCCTTGACGGGGATCGCCGGCTCCGGCTCGGGCACGATGCCCGCGAGCTTCTCGCGCTTCTTGCGGGCGGACTCGCGCAGCCGGTCGATTTCCGTGGGCTCATCCGGCTCGGCCGGCAGTTCGCCCTTTATCTCCGGGACGAAGCTCGCCAGTTGCAGCGGAGCCGCCCCCGCAGGCCGGATGCAGCAGATCGAGCCCTGGTTGTCGGTCAGAAAGATGGCATCGTTCTGCAAGTTGGACAGGCCGCTGACAAAGCCGCCCGCACTACCCAGGGCTATCGGCCGGTCGGGATCGTCGCCGATCAGCGCCAGCGATCCGTCCGTCCGAAGCACCACGACCCCCTGGGGCCACTCTGACAGCACTTGAAGGCCCTGCGGGTCGAACCAAGCGCGGAACTCGCCGGGAGTCTTGGGAATGCGGTGCAGTCCGCCGCCCTCGGTCGCCTGATAGACGGCAGTCGCGCTCACCAGCGGACCACCGCTGGGCCGCTTGGCCAGCCGGTACTGCCAAACGATATCGCCGGCTTGACTGTCCTCGTCACGGCCCATGTCGATCACGTGGAGCGTCTGGTTGTCGGTGGTCAGGTACAGCACATCGCCGTCCATCGCCGGGGTCCCCGACGGGCGAGACCACAGGAGTTGCTTGAAGATGACGCGAGTCTCGACGCGATGCTCGTTCCGCAGGCCGGCGACGAGGCCGACGGTATCCACCGCCACCACGGCATTGATCGCGGGGGCGTAGAGAGGAGCCAGCGTAAAGCGGTCTTCAAATGCCGCCCGCCAAAAGACGTATCCGTCGCGCAGGCGATAGGCTGCCAGCCGGCCGTTGGCCTGGGCCACGAATACCCGGCCGGGTGCGACGGCAACCGGGCACACGGCCGGCTTGCTGAGCTTCATGGTCTCCAGCGTGACACCGGTCTTGGGATCGAGAAGGACAACGCGATCGAGCAGCGCGAAGACGATGGCGTGCTTCTCCCGCGTCCTGTACATCACGGGCGGCCAGAGCGTTTCCCCCTCGTCGGCGAGCTTGCGACTCCAGGCCACCTCGCCGGTGTCGGCCAGGACGCACAGGACCGAGTTGTCCGTACCCATGGCATAGATGCGCCCTTCCAGGAGGTGAAACGAGCGGAACGACATGGTCTGGCGGGCGGGCAGTTGGATCTGCCAGACCACCTCCGCATCCAGCCGGTCCGGCTCGGAAGGGCCGCGGCTCAGCGTGTCGGCGACGGCAACGCCGCCCACGATGAAAGATGCCAACACAACCGGGAGACCGAGCGTCGAGGATCGCGAACGGAAGAGCTCAAACATCCGAAGCTCCTGCAAGAGGTTGGGCTTGCGTGCGGTCGGAGGATAGTTCGTTCCGATGCCTGTGCGGGTCCGCCGCCCAGGACCGACATATCCGGGCCGCCTGTCAGCAGGCGGGACCGCGTCGGCGGCCGTGCCCCCGGTGTTCGTCGCCGCCGTGCGGGACGCGAACGGAGAGGCTCCCCTCATTCAACACCGGCCGGGGCCAATGGTCAAGTGGCGCCTTCCGCCGATCAGACTGGGTTTTGCACCAGCGCCCAACACGCAACGGCGTGGCGTGTGTCCCCGGCTTCACCGGTTGCCCGGAGCCCGATTCAGGGAAGACAGATCCTGTTGCAAACCTCGTCCGGCCCGGACTTGCAAACGGCCGATCCCCCGGTATAGTTTACCAGCGGCGCACCGTCTTTTATCGGTACGCCGCGAGCTCGGTCGCACCACGGGCGGCCGCAAGTTAGACTCCCAACAGCCGCTGCAGCGGCTGACAACGGCCCCGATGTCCGGACGCCACCTTGACCGACCCGAAATCGCAGGAGCCCGCAGTTGACCACCATAACCAAGGTATTCGTCATTCTGGTGTGCCTCTTCGCTTTGATCTTCACCCCGCTGGCCATCCAGTTTGCCGCTCGCAGTTACAACTGGAAGGCGACCTCCGAGAGCTTGCGCGACAAGCTCGAGACGGCCTACGCCAATGAGCGCAGCGCCTATGCGGTGGCCGCCTCGGAGATCGAGTACTACCAGGATCTGCTCCAGGCCGAACGCAACAGTCTGCAGGAAGCCCGCAAGCGGATCAGCGACCTCGAGCAGCAGTTGCAGAATGTGACGCAGGAGCGCAACCAGTATGCCGCCAGCCGCGACAACTGGGAGCGATCGGCCACGCTGCTGACCAATCAGTTGGCCGTCGAGTCGGAGCGGAATGACAAGCTCGCCCAGGCCCGCGAGGATGCCCTCGCCCGCGAGCGTGAACTCCGGACGCAGAACCTGCAGTTGGCCGACCGGGTGAAGGATCTCACGGCCGAGGTCGCCATTCTCGACCAGCAGAACCGTCAGCGGGTGCAGGAACTGGCCAGCTTCCGCGAGGAGAATCAGAAGCTGCGCGACGCGCTCAAGATGGGCCAGGGTGGTCAACTGACCGGCACGGCTACCCCCACCGCGTTGGCCGCCATGCCGGTGGCCGCCGGTCCGGTGACCGGTGAAGTGAGCGACGTGAGCGGGCCGCTGGCCACGCTGAACATCGGCTCGGCCTCAGGCCTGCGCCAGGGCATGATCCTGGTCGTGACCCGCGGCGGCAACTACATCTGCGATCTCGAGGTGACCTCCAACATCGGCCCCAACGAAGCGGTCGGGCGTATTATGTACGAGGAACCCGGCCGGCGCATCCGCGTGGGCGACAAGGTCCAGGACGCGACCTCGTTTGAGACCCGCCGCTGATTTCGGCCGCGCGTTTTTCGGATTGCTGGAGATCAGACCATGGCACAGGCAGGACCGAACGGCCCCCAAGTAGAGGCACACGACAGCCTGTACACCACCTTGCTCATTGTTTCGGCGGCGACTTTGCTGATCGGCATCATCATCATGATCAGCCGGTCCATCCAGTTCTTCGGTTCGATCTGGCCTTCCGGATCGGCCTCCTAGCGACGCTTGCCAGACCGGCAGGCAGTGCGAGCTCCGCCGGGTCTTCCGCCCGGCGGCCTTCGATCCGAGTCACCGCCGATATCCGCCCCCACCTGCCGGGCGTCCCACCGCAGGAGCCGATCGGCTCCCGTGGGGATGATCACCGTGAATTTCACAGGTCCCCAACGGATCGGCAGGCGGCGCCTCTCGCAAATGTGAGATCGGCTGGTACAATACGGCCCGGCCAAACCTGGTAACAAAGTCGTTCCGTCCGGTACGGCTGAAGGCCTCGGCCACAAAATCGGCATCGCCTTTGGCAGATGGAAGGGTTGTTCCGTGCTCAATTCGCTGCTTGGGCTTTTTAGCCTGGACATGGGCATAGACCTCGGTACCTGCAACACGCTGGTCTGCGTGAAGGGTCAGGGTATCGTGCTGAACGAGCCCTCCGTCGTGGCCGTCCGCAAGGGCACCAACATCGTGCTGGACAACGGAAACGCCGTGGGCCTCGTGGCCAAGGAGATGATCGGCAAGACGCCCGGCACGATCACGGCCGTCCGGCCCATGCAGGACGGAGTCATCGCCGATTTCGACATCACCGAGGCGATGCTGGGCTACTTCATCCGCAAGGTTCACGGCCGCCGTTCGTTCGTGATGCCCCGAGTCGTCATCGCCGTTCCTTCGGGCATCACTGCGGTCGAGAAGCGGGCGGTTTACAACTCCGCCGAGCGTGCCGGTGCCCGCCGGGTCTACCTGGTGCCCGAGCCGAAGGCGGCCGCCATCGGCGCGGGTCTGCCGGTGGCCGAGCCCCGCGCTTCCATGATCGTGGACATCGGCGGAGGAACGACCGAGATCGCCATTCTCTCGCTGGCCGACATCAGCACCTGCGAGTCCATTCGAGTAGCGGGCGACGACCTCGACGAGGCCATCGTCAACTACATGAAGCGCACGTACAACCTGATGATCGGCCCGCAGATGGCCGAGCGCATCAAGCTCGAGATCGGTTCGGCCGCCGAACTGGAGCAAGAACTGACCATGGAAGTCCGCGGCCGCGACATGATCAGCGGCCTGCCCCGCAAGACCGTTATCAGCAGCGAGGAGATTCGCGAGGCTCTCAAGGAGCCGGTAGGATTGATCGTTGAAGCGGTCGTGCGGGTGCTGGAGAAGGCCGAACCGGAACTGGCCGCCGACCTGGTCAACGAGGGTGTCTGCCTTGCGGGTGGCGGCGCACTGCTCCGTGGGCTGGACCGCGTGTTGAGCAAGACCGTGGGTTTGAACGTGCGGATCGCCGACGACCCGCTCACGTGCGTGGCCCGCGGCACGAGCATCTTCCTCGAGAACCTCAACACCTGGAAGGATACCATGGAGTCCGACGAGGACGACCTATAGGGGTCTGCGGCCCAGGGACTGGGGGCTGCGGGGCTGGCCCATAGCTCACAGCTCCAAGTCGATGGTTTATAGCTTATAGCTCACAGCTTAGAGCTTTTATGTACTACCGCCGTCTGCGAAAACCGTCGAAGCCCACCATCTTCGCCCTGCTCATGTTGGGCTCGGCCACGATGGCCCTGTTGCCGCGGGACTTCTTTGCCTCAGCCCGCAACATGACGCAACTCGTGGCATTCTCGGGCTATCCGGTCTCGCGAGCGGCCGACCGCATCTCCGACTCCGCCAAGGCGCTGGCGGCCGAGCCGGTGCCGGCTCACACCCATGCCGAGGTCGTGAAGGCTCGCCAGGCGGCTGAGAACCAGAACATCGTTCTTTCCGGCCAGTTACTCGAGTTGCAGAATCTGGTCCAGCAGTTGACTCGGTTTCGGAACGAGCGCCGCAATTTTCCGGCAGAAGGACGACTTATCCCCGCCCGCGTGGTTGGCTGGGACGCCGTTCCCGGCCGCGACTCCATGGTCCTGCTCAAGAGCCGCTCCAATGTCGACAAGGGTGACTGGGTCACTTCCCGCATCGCCGTGCAGGCCGGCAGCCAGGACGGCATCACCAATGACCTTCGAGTGCTGGCCCGCGAGACGCTGATCGGCTGGGTGGAACAGACAGCCCCTTACGTCTCGCGTGTGGCTCTGCTCAGCGACCGCTACTCCAAGGTGGCCTGGCGGGTAAACGTGGCCGCGATCAATCGCGGCAAGCCCCGAGCTGAGTTCGTGCTCGACGGCGATACGCCGGCCGACTTCGCCCTCGAGGGCATCGGCGACGGGCAAATGCGGATTTTGGATATCAACGCCCGGTTCATCGAGCAGGAGCTGATTCGCGTAGGCGACGTGGTCACCACCGACGGACACGACCCCAAGCTGCCACTACGAATGGTCATCGGCGACATCGTCGAAATCCACCAGGTCAAGAAGCAGCCTCTGCTCTATTACGCCATCGTCAAGCACCGCTGCGACCCCAAAGACCTGACCAACGTCTTCATCGTGGACGTGTCGCAATAACGAGTGGGCGTGTCGCAGCAGCGGACGGGTCGCGACATAGATAGAAACACTCAGACGCGACAAGTCCGCATCTTCGCTTCCGCGGTCACCCGCCACCTTGACGGCCGATAAACCCCTGCAAACCTCAAGCAATGTGAAGCACCGACCGATGACACTTAACGCCGGCCGTTTTGCTCTGCGCACTAACTGAGTAGCGGGTGTGTTGTTATGCCCATCATGTTGCACGTCGATGAACTCAAGCCCGGCCTGTGCCTCGCTCAGGCGATCTACCAGGGCGAGCAGCGACTGATCTGCGGCGGGCAAAAACTCGAGCAGTGGCACATCGACGCGCTGCGGCGACGCTTCCCCACGCTGGTCGTCCGTGTCCTCGACCCCATTCTCGACGGCATGGCGGAGTTCGAGGACGACACACAAAACGTGGAGGTGGCGACCACCATCACCAGCAGGATGAGCCGCCTCATGAGCAGCGTGCAGGCCAAGATCGGCGCCCGCACCTCGCTGGACGGCTCGGACCTGACCGGTCTGCAGGCGGCCATCAAAGAAGTCATGGACTATCTGGTCGCCCATCCCGTGACCGCTGCCGTTCTCATGCGCAGCGGCGGCACCACCGGCTACCTCCAGGAGCATGCGGCCAACGTCATGTACCTGAGCCTCCTGGTCGGCAACGCCATTCGCGATTACGTGTATCACGAGCGAGCCCGCACGACCCGTTCCCGCACGCTGGCGGTCCGTTACGGTCTGAACCTCACGCCGCTGGCCCTGGGCTGCCTGTTTCACGACCTGGGCATGCTCGAATTTGAGGATCTGCTGTACACGGACGCCCCGCTCACGCCGGAGCAATTCCAACGCATCCGGCAACACCCGCTGACCGGCGTCAATCTCCTGCCCAAGGAGACGGACGCGGTGGTCAAAACCGTGGTCCGCACGCACCATGAGAACATGAACGGCACGGGCTATCCCGCCGGTCTCGCTGGCGACAAGCTGCACGTGTTCAGCCGCATCATCCGGCTGGCCGACGCATACGACGCCGGCACGAGCGATCGGGTGTACCGCCAGGCCAAGACTCCCGCTCGCGTGCTCTGGGAACTGACGTGCGGTCCCAATCGCCATCTGTACGATCCGCTCATCGCCCGCATTCTCAGCGGCATGGTCCAGCCGTTCCCCATCGGGGCCAAGATCCGGCTGAACTGCGGTCGCTACGCGGTGGTGGTGCGTCACAATCGCCGGCATCCCTTCCGGCCCACGGTCATCATCGCGTTCGACGAAGAGGGCCGGCGGCTCAAGAAGAAGCAGCTCGAGCCCCCCTTCAGCCTGGTCGACCACGAGGAGGTGCGGCTCGTCGAGTTCGCGGGACAGGACCTGACGTTCCTCAACACCGGCCCGCAGCCGCCGCCTGCCCTGGGCGAGAGCCCGGCGTCATCGGACAGCGGTGTCTACGAAGCGTTGCACGCCATGACCGCCGAGACGACCGAAACCAACCTGTTTAGCATGGTCTATCCCTGACGAAGCGCTCAGTGCAGGTCGTCACAATGAAGTGCCGTCGTTCGGAACGACGGTCTCGCCGTTGATCTTGATCGCCTCGGCGGGCGGTAGGTCATTACTTCCGAGCCGGCCCCGCTCGACGTATCGACGCGCGTAAAACACCAGTGGGATGATCACCGCCAGGGGCAGGCTGACCGCTAATCCGCGTGTGAATGTCACCAACGCAGCGTCCACCATCATGGATGCAAGAACCGCGCTCCATGCGGCCGAGCGCAACGTCGCGTCGGCCGGCCGCACGATGGCTCGACCGATCGGGTAGCCGGCCACAGCAAGCACCAGACCGATCCACACGCCTGCGCTGGAATGCAGACCCGTAGTTGGGAAAAATACTCTCGCCGCAGCCAGGGCCAGGACGGCTATTCCGGCCACGATGGCTCCGGCCGCCGCCATGGTTCGGCGCAGTTGATCCGGTGGACGCTGTGCGAGTATCACGCCGCCTAGCGTGAAGATGCCGAGCACGCACAGGGCGAACACGCGAAACGGCCAGCCGATGGCAGCCGCGCCCGCGGAGGTCGCCGGCGGAACCAGCATCATGCCCATCAGCATGGCCAGACAGCGGGCGATCGCCGGGATGGCCTTGCCGGCCGGCGCCGCTTTCATGATGAACTCGTAAACGAGGATCGCCGCCACCAGCCCGAGCGCCAGCCCCATCTGCCGGCTGTCGAGCGACGCAAGCGTCAGGCCGGCGGCGAAAAGGACGACAGCCCCCAACAATGCGTGCCACCGCCCCACTGTGCCCATGACGATCGGTCGGTCGGGCTTCTCGACGCGGTCGAACTTGAAATCATGCCAGTCGTTGAGAGCAACCGCCCCGGCGTGCAGACAGAACACGCCGCACATCAGGCTGATCGCCGACGGCACCTGGCTCCAGCCGGCGCCCGCCAGCAGGGCACCGGTTAGCGGATCAGCCGTCACCGCGAGACTGTGCGGCAATCGGCACAGATCCAGCCAGGGATGCAGCCGGCCGAGTCCGCCGCG
>Ga0209608_1001931_pt1 | contig 15638 bp, 18 predicted proteins | sample AD_UKC130_MetaG_FD_184428 | JGI IMG/M metagenome (GOLD analysis project Ga0209608, IMG submission 184428) | Active sludge microbial communities of municipal wastewater-treating anaerobic digesters from Canada - AD_UKC130_MetaG (SPAdes) (version 2) | ecosystem: Engineered > Bioreactor > Anaerobic... | reverse complement strand
GCAATCAGGAGTGACGACAAAAAAGCACCTCAACCTAGTTTTTTCTCCGGAAGGATGAGGGGGAAGAGAAAGACCGCCTTCATTCATGATTGTAAAAGGAAGAGAGGTACTATATAGTACTTTGCTTTTCGCAGAGATGATGAGGAGAATGTCGTAGACTGTTCTATTAGACCACATTGACAGTTGAAAAGTATTATTACCTGTATTATGAGTAAAACCCTATTAAAAGGAATTAATGCTTGTTTTTTTCGGGCTTCTTTCCTAAAATGGGATTTAGGTATAGAATAGAATAAAACTTACTAAGGAGAGTTTTATGCTGGTTGTTACCCGGAGGATAGATCAAAGCATTCGAATTGGCAATAACATAGAAATAAAAATTCTGGGTATAGAAAAGGGGAAAGTAAAAGTGGGAGTGTCTGCGCCTCCTGATATCCCGGTTTACCGAGAAGAGTTATATCAATCCCTCGTGCAAGATAACCAAAAAGCCCTCTTTGTTTCTGAAGAAATGGTTCCCACTCTTCGAAAGGTTTTCTCTCCTCCTGAATCTGCCGATTGAGCGTTTCTGGTATATTTCTCCTATTTATGGCTGTTATCTACTATCGTTTTCAGAAATAGATTCTTATAATTATTTCAGGGGAATTTTTGAGGAAAGGAATCGATATATAAAAAATAAAGGTGTGAGGAGGAAAAAGCTTGAAAGAGAGAAAAAAGATCTTTTTGACTGTAGTAGTGGTTTCTCTTTTGTTGTTTTGTGGCGTTCATTCTCTGGGGGCTCGCGAAGCACCTGTGTTCCAACTTCCGGGGTTAGATGGAGAAATCTATTCCCTCTCCGATTTTAGAGGAGAGCCGGTGGTAATTTCTTTTTTCGCTACCTGGTGTGCGCCCTGTCGTCAGGAACTTCCTCTTTTACAAAAAATATACGAGGAATATGAAGAAAAAGCCCTGCTAAATGTTTTAGTTATAGACTCAGGAGAGCCTCAAAATAAGGTAGAAACTTTTGTAGAAGAGCTGGGTCTTACTTTTCCTGTTCTTTTAGATGAGGAAGGGAAAGTGGTTCGTGATTACGGTGTTTTATATTTACCTACTCTTTATTTTGTGGATCCTCTGGGCAATTTAGCCGGTCAGGTAATTGGAGCCCAGGAAGAGAGTGTTTTGCGTGGTAAACTGGATCAAATTCTCTGGTTTCGAGGCCTCCGGGAGGCAGAAGTAAAAAATTTAGTGGAGTTAACTTCAGAGGTAGTGATTTTAGACTTTAGAAAAGAGAGTGCTAATCCTTTTCCCGATAGAAAAAATATTTCTTATCAGGTGGTGGATGGTGTAGATTCCGTTATTTCTTCTTTTCCTCGAGAAGGGGTTTACCTTTTACTTACCGAAAATAATGTTGAAGGCCTGGAGACAGGCAAAGCTTTAGCTATCTCTGGTTTTCAACGGGTTTATTACTGGATGGTAGATGTCCCACAGGATTGATTGGGGTTTTGCAACCTTAATTTTCTTTTCTCTTGTTTTACTGGTAGGTGTAATTTATTTCTGGTGGGGGGGAGAGGCACCTCCCTCTCCCCCACCAGAAATAATCGAGGAGGAATATTTTTCTCAAATCCAGATGGAAAAAGCAGAAATAAGCCGGCTGGGAGAGAAGGGTAAAGAATGGGTCCTGAATGCTCGTTCGATAGACCAGAAGGGGGATAGCGTTTTTTTAATCGATGTTTCGGGAACTTTTTTCCAGGAAGGAGCTCCTCTCTATCAGGTGAAAGCTCAAAAAGGGCAAGTATTTTTACCGGAAGGGGATGTGGAACTGGAAGAGGTAAAATTGATAAATGAAGAGAGGAAGGAAAGTTTACAAGGAGAGCTATTGTTGTGGCGGGGAAAGGAAGAAAAATTTGAACTAAGAAAGGCTCAGTTTGCCGGGCAAGGAATAGAAGCTAATTGTCAATTAGTAGTTTATAATATTCCGGAGGAGAAATTATGGTTGGAGAACAATGTAGAATTAAAAATCAAGGTGGGAGAATGAGAAAAATTATCTTCTGCGTTCTGGCTTTTTTCTTTTTTCCTTCCCTTCTTCTTTTTGCTCAAGAAGAGGAAGTGGTATTAACTATTACTACTCCTCAAGCTGAGTATGATGCTGAGACCGGGAAAATCGTAGCTCAAGTTTCTACCTTTACCTGGCAAGATGTAAAAGTGGTGTGCCCTTTTTTGGAGATAGATACTCAAACTCAAGAAGCGAGAAGTGAAGGAAATATAAGTATTTCCTGGAGTGATTTTCAAGCTCAAGCCCGAGCTCTCTATTATCAGGGTAAAGAAAACCGATTAAATTTTTTGGGAATAGAGGGTTCTAATCCAGAAATGCGCTTTTCTACCGGGGAAGCTTGTTTTGATTTTAACCAAAAAAGGCTCTGTCTTACCTCGTCTCCTCTTTTGGTCTTGCAGGATTGGGAGGTCAGGGCTCAGAATATAGAATACTCTCTGGAGGAGAAGGCTTGGGAGGCTCATATAGTAAGAGTAGAGAGAGAAGATTGGCAGGGTAGAGCAGAGAAGGCTCTTTATCGAGAAGGAGACGAATTTATAACTCTAGAAGGCGAAGCAGAGGTGCAAGGAGATAGTAATCTTTTGCGAGGGGAGAAGATATTTGTATACTTGGATAGTGGTCGAGTGAGAGTGGAAGGGAACGTGGAGATAAAACTGGTTCCTTAAAAGGAGGAAATGCGCTTGCCTCAAGGGAAAAACTGGAATGCCTTGTTAGGGAGAGGCTTGACCAAGGAGTATAGTAAAAAAAGAGTAGTAAATGAAGTTGATTTAGAGGTGCGAAGAGGAGAGATAGTTGGTCTTTTAGGACCCAATGGAGCAGGAAAGACCACTACTTTTTATCTTCTGGTGGGTCTTGTAAGACCCACGGAAGGGAAAGTTTTTTTAGATGCCCTGGAACTCAATCACTTTCCCATGTATTTACGAGCTCGTATGGGTATAAGTTATCTTCCTCAGGAGCCTTCTGTCTTCCGAAAACTTTCAGTGAAAGATAACTTAGATCTGGTTTTAGAAATGCAGGGCCTATCTAAAAAGGAAGTGAAAGAAGAGAGAGAGCGCCTGCTGGAAGAGTTTGGCATCAGTCATCTGGCTAATTCCCCGGCTAATTTACTCTCCGGAGGAGAAAGAAGACGTTTAGAAATTGCCCGAACACTGGCTACTTTTCCCTCCTTTATCCTTTTAGATGAGCCATTTACCGGGATTGACCCTATTGCAGTTGAGGACATTCAAAATTTGGTGAAGTATTTGGCCAGTAGAAATATTGGAGTTTTGATTACCGATCACGCTGTACGAGAAACCCTGGCTATCACCGACCGGGCTTATATTATGTTTGAAGGTAAAATTTTAGTTTCTGGCAGTTCGGAGGAAATTATTAATTCCGATTTGAGCCGAAAATACTATCTGGGAGAACGTTTTAATCTTTGAAAGTATTAGATAAATATATTCTCAAGCAGAGCGTAGCTAACTTTTTTTTTGGAGTCATTTTGTTCGTTATTTTAGTAAGCGCTGGAGACCTGCTCTTTCGTCTGGCTCACTTGTGGTTGCAAGAAGGTTTTTCAATAGGGGAAGTTATAAAAATATTTTTTTTGAGTCTTCCCTCCCTTCTTATCTATATTTTGCCGGTTTCGGTATTGTTAAGTGTGCTGCTTACCGTGAACCGCATGTCCAGCGATAGTGAAATTATAGCCTTGAGAGCAAGTGGGGTTAGTTTTAGAAGGCTGACTATTCCTTTTTTCCTTTTTTCTCTGTGGGTTTGTGCCGGGACTATAATCATCCAGGAGGTATGTTTACCCTGGGCTTCAGTAGAGCTTAAAGAGATAGGAGAAAGAGTGAGTGGAGGAGAACTAATACCAGAAAATACTTTTTTCCGGGACGACAGTGAACCAGGCGTAGAGAGGATGTTTTATGTAAAAATGATAGATCCGGAGAAATCTCTCCTTTTGGGAGTAGTGGTTCAAGAATATGACGAAGAGGGTCTGAGGAGAATCATCAATGCCCAGGAAGCCTTTAATCAGGAAGGGAAGTGGGTATTTAAGGAAGGAATTATATATGAGGTGGGAGAAGGGGGAGAGATAGAAAGAATGATACGTTTTGAAAAGGAAGAAGTTGCTACTGCTCAGAGCATGGAAGAGGTACAGAAAGTCCAGAAAAAGCCGCAGGAAATGAGTTTTCTGGAATTGAAGAATTTCATCGGGGAAGAGAGAAGTAGAGGAAGGAAAACGGAGAAGTTAGAATTAATTCTGTGGCAAAAAACCGCCTTTCCCTTTGCCAGTCTGGTTTTCGTCCTTGTAGGAGTTTCTCTGGGTATCGTTTCTCCTCGTTCGGGCAAAGCTTTAGGAATAGGATTGAGTGTTCTTATAGTTTTTGCTTATTACGTTATTTTTTCTTTAGGTAGTACTCTGGCAGAAGGAGGGGGCTTATCTCCCTTTTGGGGAACCTGGATGGCTAATATAATGGGTTTTGCAACTGGTGGAGGCCTGTTGTGGTGGAAAGAAAAAAACTGAAGGAGACTTTCTATGGATTGGGGTAGCTGGTTGTTGATTTTTTCTATAATCATTTTGGCTGGAGTTATAGCTTACTTGGGTGATATTTTAGGAAGAAGAATTGGAAAGAAAAAGCTTTCTTTGTTTAAACTTCGCCCGCGCTACACTGCTATTCTGGTGAGTGTTATTACCGGGATTTTAATCGCTGCTATTACTCTTACTATTTTAAGCGTTGCCTCTCAGGATGTGCGTACGGCTCTGTTTGGTATGAAAGAGCTAAAAGATCAAATTGAACAATTGGAACAGAGAGAAAAGGAGTTGCAGAGCTCTAAAGCTGTGCTGGAAGAGCAGGTTAAAATTTTAACTGGAAGCGTGGAGGAGCTAAAGAGTCAAAGGCAGAGTCTCGAGGAAGAGATACAGGTTTTACAAATAGAGCTGACTCGTCTGCGGGAAAGTATTTTGGCTATCCGGCGGGGAGAAATAGTGTTTCAGGATGAAGAGGAAATTTTGCGGGCGATAGCCCCTCCGGGTATGAAAGATGAAGAGGCAGAGAATTATCTTCTTTCTCTGATCAGGCAAGGGGAGGATATCGCCATAGAGCGAGGAGCAGGTCTTGATAAAGAAATACAAAGAGCTGTTTTTGTTTTAGAAGATAACTTTAATGAAACTAAAGAGAGATTAAAAAATAGCGAGGTTCCATTAGTTATTCGTTTGGTGGCTTCCATCAATACTCTGCGAGGAGAACCAGTTATTGCTCGATTTATAGCAGAAGAGAATAAAAAGATATTTTCTGCCGGGGAAGTGATATGGTCTGGAGAGATAGACATTGAACCTCAAAAAACTAATATAGAGCTCTGGTTGGGGGAATTGTTAAGGGAACTCAATGCCTTAGCGGTAAAAAAAGGGATTCTTCCTCAACAGGGCAGAGTGGGAGTTATTTCTGCTTCCAATATTACTGAAGTTACCTCTCTTTTGCAGAAAATGGAAGGAAAGGTAACAGTGGAGGTGGTGGCAGAAAGCGACATATTTACTGCTGGACCTTTGCGTATTTACTTACGGGTGAAGAAATAGACCCCACAAGGGCAGGGTGAAAAGCGATAAAAAAGTGGTGAAACAGATAACGCTGGAAGAGAATTCACTATCTAATTCATAAATGGAAGCCAGCGTATAAGAAGTCATAAGGGTGGGAGTGGCGGCCTGAATAACCATGACTTTTTGGTAAAGGGGGCTGAAGGAGATAAATTTAGTACATGCTAAAAACAAAAGGGGAAGAAAAGCTAATTTGATAGAGGAAGCTAAAAGAAGAGGCTTCCAATTCCGGAAGAGATGAGAAGCAGAAAGGGACATTCCTATAGCTACCATAGTCAGGGGAACAGTGGCGTTAGCGAGGTGATTAATGGCCTCCCAGAGAAAAGGAGGAATGGATAGACCGTTGGTTATAATAGCCAGTAAAAACGCTAAAAAAGGTGGAAGCTTTATTATTTCTAAAAGACTCCGGGCTGATAGGTGTTTGGTCTGGATATATATGCAGAGCAACACTCCTACGGTATAGGTAGAGAGAAAGTTCCCCATCTGGTCAAAAAATATAGCAGGTGGTAGGCCCTTCTCTCCTAAAAGGGCCAGAATGAAAGGATATCCTAAAAAAGCAGTGTTACCAAAAGCTGCTCCCATAGCTAAGCTTACACTGGTTTCGTCTTTTAAGTGTAAAAGCCGGGAGGATAAAAAATAAGAGGCAAGGAAAACCAGACTGATTAAGGTATAGGCAAGGGGAGGAATCTTCCACAGTTCCTGAGTTAATTGAGCAGGCTGCAGCGAGCGAAATATAAGACAGGGAAAAGTAAGATAGAGAACAAAACGATTCAAAAGAGGAACAGTTTCGGGGGGGAAAACTTTTGCTACTCGCAGAAACATCCCCACGGCGATTAAAAGAAACATTACCGCCAGAACTTGGTACAAGCTTATTCTCCTTTTACTGGATTGCGAAGTATTCCGATATTTTCTATCTCTACTTCTACTATATCTCCGGGGTGCAGTGGTCCCACTCCTTCAGGAGTCCCGGTAGCAATAACATCTCCCGGCAACAAAGTCATGACTTCGGAGATGAAAGAGATAAGCACGGGCACAGGAAATAAGAGTTCTCTGGTGTTAGAGTCTTGTTTTTTATGTCCGTTGACATAGGTGCGAATATTCAAATTTCCCGGCTCTATTTCGGTTTCTATCCAGGGGCCAAAAGGAGCAAAAGTATCAAAAGATTTAGCCCTCGTCCATTGTCCATCTTTCTTTTGTAAATCTCGGGCAGTGACATCATTAAAGCAAGTGTATCCTAAAATGTATTCCTCAACTTGTGAAACTTTCACTTTATGAGCTTTTTTCTTTATTATTACTGCCAGTTCTCCTTCGTAGTCTACTTGATTAGAAGAAGAGGGAAGGAGGATGAAATCGTGAGGAGAAAGAGCGGCGGTGGAGGGTTTAAGAAAAATGATAGGGTTTTCGGGGATTTGCTGTTTTAACTCCTGAGCGTGGTGGCGATAATTTAACCCTACTGCTACAATTTTAGAAGGTAGGGTGGGAGAAAGCAATTTAACTTTTTCTCGAGGGAAGATTCCTCTTCCCTCTTTTATCTCTCCAAAAGGGTCAGAGATTTCTTGAATCACATCATCTTTTATCACTCCAAAAAGAGGAGTTTTTCCTTCAGTATGAAGGAATCGGGCTATTTGCATTTTTTAATCGCTCCTTCTGATACCAGGCTTCTTTGCGTCGAGAAATAGGAGGTAAATTGATCACTAAAAATTTCTTTATGAAACTGAAAGCCTGGGGAAGATAACTCCACCGCTTGTAAAATTCAAGATATGCTCGGATAGCAAGACGGCTTAATTCTTGAGGATTGAGAAAATCCAGTTGTAGAACGGAATGCGCTCCATCAAATGCTTTCCAGTCGCGATTGATGATGCGTCCTTCTTTCTGATATTTTTCGTATGTTTCAGTACCGGGGAAAGGAGTGAGAATGGAAAATTGTACAATGTCTGGATTAATTTGTTTGGCAAATTCCACAGTCTTTTTGATAGTTTCTTTAGTTTCCCTGACATTACCCAATATGAAAGAACCCCAGCTTTGAACTCCGTATTTACGCAAGATTTCCACTGCTTTTTTAGATTCCTCAGCGGTTAAATTTTTCCCGTAATCTTGCAGAATGGATTCCTCAGCGCTTTCAAACCCTAAGTAGACCATCCGCAAGCCTGCTCTGGCCATCTTTTCTACTAAGGGTTCGTGTTTTACAATGGTGTCAGCTCGGGAAAAGCACCACCATTTGATTTTCATTTTTTCCTGCTCTATTTTGTCGCAAATAGTTTCTGCCCGAGCAGGGGACAGGGTAAAATTATCGTCCACGAAAGCTACTGCTCGATATCCTAAGTCAAAGTAAACCTGGCGCAGCTCTTCCATTATATTCTCTGGAGAACGAGCTCTCCACTTTTTACCCGAAAACTGAGATGAAGCACAGAAAGAGCAGCCAAAAGGGCAACCCCGGCTGGTTACCATATTTATTAAGGGCTCTCCTTCTACCTGGGTCATCCAGTATTTAGAAAGAGGTAGAAGCTCTCGTTGAGGGAAAGGAATTTCATCAAGGTTGTGGGGAAGAGGAGCAGGAGGAGTGCGGACAATTTTTCCTTCTTCCCGGAAAGAAATTCCTAAAACAGAATGAGGAGATTCATTATTTTCCAGAACCTTAACTAACTGGGGAAAAATATACTCTCCCTCTCCTCGCACTATGTAATCTACTAAGCCACTATTTAATAACTCCTCATCACAAAAAGTGGCGTGATATCCTCCCAGCACTACCAGGCGTCCTTCTTTCTTGGCTGATTCGGCTATTTTCAGTGCTTCATAAGCTTTGTTGGTTTCGCATGTTATTCCTACTAAATCGCAATTTTTCAGATTCTCCTTCAATTCCTTTTTTGGTGCTACTTGAAGGTCTAAAATTTTTACCCGATGATTCTCCTGCTCTAAAGTGCTTGCTAAATACGCTAACCCCAGAGGGGGTAACTTTAGACCAATCCAGCTATAAATTCCCGGAGATGGGGGATTTACTAAAAGAATGTTCAACAGCTTTCACCTCTTTGGTTCCTTTTAAGAAAAACTTCTTAGTTTCTCGATGATGGCCTCTCCTACTTCCCGAGTTCCACAAGCAGTGGGGTCAGCAGGAGTGGGTTTTAAATCATAAGTAACTTTTTTACCTTCTTTTATCACTTCTTTTATTGCTATTTCTAATTTTTCCGCCTTTTCTTTTTCTCCTATATATTTTAACATCATCATTCCCGAGAGAATCATGGCTAAGGGGTTAACTTTGTTCATTCCTCGATATTTAGGAGCGCTGCCATGGGTAGGCTCAAAGACCGCATATTCATCACCGATGTTAGCTCCCGGAGCCACACCCAGCCCCCCTATCAATCCTGCTCCCAGGTCAGATATTATATCTCCATAAAGATTGGGTAAAACTAAAACATCGTAAAGCTCGGGTTTCTGCACCAGCTGCATACTCATATTATCCACTATGCGGTCCTCAAATTCTATGTCAGGATAGTTTTTAGCCACTTCTCGAGCGACGGCTAAAAATAGGCCATCGGAGTATTTCATAATGTTAGCCTTGTGAACGGCGGTGACTTTTTTCCGTTTTTCAGAACGAGCATATTCAAAAGCAAATTTTACGATTCTCTCTGAACCAGAAACGGAGATAGGTTTAATACTGATGCCGGAGTCGGGACGGATTTTACCTTTCCCCCATTTCTCTATTGCTTCTATGAGCTCCAGAGTTTCTGGTTTACCTTTTTCGAATTCTATGCCGGCGTATAAGTCTTCGGTGTTTTCTCGGATAATTACTAAATTGATATTTTGATAAGGAGAGCGAACTCCGGGATAGGTTTTGCAGGGACGAATACAGGCATAAAGGTCTAACTCTTTTCGTAAGGCTACGTTGACGCTACGAAACCCGCTTCCCACCGGAGTAGTGATGGGCCCTTTCAGAGCTACTCTGTTTTTCTTTATAGATTCAATTACCGAAGGAGGAAGGGGAGTGCCATATTTTTCCATTACTTCTGCTCCTGCTTCCTGGATATCCCATTCTATTTCTACTCCTGTGGCTTCAATCACTTTTTTAGTTACAGCAGTTATTTCTGGTCCAACACCATCTCCTGGTATTAAAGTTATACGATGAGGCATTTTTTCTCCTTCCTTTCCAATTGTTTACTGTAGTAATCTATTTACTTTACTATTTATTCTATCACAAAATCCAAGGGAAGAAGCTCTCTAGATACTATTCTCCCTTTATGGTTTTTTCTCTTTATATTTACCCGGGCAAAGGTAAACAAAGAACGCACTTTATTGACAATTTTTATAGAGTTTCTTTCCTCATTCACAGTCTAAATTCTCTTTTTTCTCTCAGTAGTTAGTTGAAATTCAGGGCTTTTTAGGCCTGCGGTAACAAGATTCTACAAACAATAAAAAGTTGATTCTGTTGCTCAACGTTTTTATCTTTTTCATTTCTATTTTGCGCCGCAGGTTGTTTGAAATTATCCTGGAATAGCCACAAATAGAGCCACTTACTTCCCTGATGCCTCATAAAAATTCTAGGTGAAAATAAGTTCTCTGTCAATTTGTTCTCAGCTCTATAATAAAGTGTGTGGAAAAAATATCTAAAAATAAGTATGGTGGCAAAGACCAAGGGAGAAGTTAGAAAAGAAAAGAGGCTTTACCACCATGATCAGAGGCCAGTATAATGGTATCACAATTCTATTTGGTCAAAAATTCTCTTTGGAGTTTGAAAAACAATACTATGAACTTCAATGAGAGAGATCCCTTAACCTCTATACTTTTGGAGGGTAAAATGTGTCTTGATTTAGGGGGTGCACTACATTGCTATTATGTTCCGTGGGAATATCGTAGAGATGGGGCCCTCCGAAGAAGTGCTCATGAAGCCTAAACATCCTTATACTCAACTTCTCCGTGATTCCATTCCTGAGGCTGATCCTCACAAGAAATGGAAGGGAAAGATTGCTGTTTTTGATAGCGAATATGAGGAATATCTCCGGGAGGGGTGTAAGTTTGCCGGGAGATGTCCTGTGGTTATGGAAAAATGTAAAAAAGAAATACCTCGGGAAGTTTTAGTCGATGGTGTTTTGGTAAAATGTCATCAGTATAGTGGGAAAGTAAAGTAAGATCTATCTGCAATGTAAGTTATAAAACCTGTCTAATAAGGAGGAATAAAAAGATGTTGGGAGTTTGTTACTATCCGGAACACTGGAGTAAAGAACAAATAACAAGTGATATTCCCAGAATGCGGGAGCTGGGTATTCAGTGGGTGAGAATCGGGGAGTTTGCCTGGAGTTTAATTGAACCAGCTCCGGGGAAATTTGAATGGCAATGGCTGGATGAAGTGCTGAATTTATTCGAGCTCGAAGAGCTCAAAGTGATATTGGGCACGCCCACTGCCACCCCTCCTAAGTGGTTGGTTGATCGTTACCCCGATATACTTCCGGTGGATAAAGAAGGGCGAATACGAAAGTTTGGTTCAAGAAGACACTACTGTTTTTCTAACTCAAATTACCGGGAAGAAGTCCGCCGTATTGTTTCGATATTGGCTCAGCGCTATGGTAATCACAGGGCGGTTTCAGGCTGGCAGCTTGATAATGAATATGGATGCCATGATACAGTACGGTGTTACTGTCCTTCATGCCAGAAAGCCTTCAGGATGTGGCTTGAAAATCGCTACGGGGATATAGATACTCTCAACGAAGCTTGGGGAACAAGTTTCTGGAGTCAGAGATACCGTTCTTTTGAAGAAATCGAGCTTCCTAACTTAACGGTGACCACTCCTAACCCCTCTCATCTTATGGATTATTTCCGGTTTTCCTCAAATCAGGTATGTTCTTTCAACCAGCTCCAGGTGGAAATCCTGCGGAAGCTTTCCCCTCACCGCTTTATCACCCACAACTTTATGGGGGGATTTGTCGATTTTGACCATTTCACTCTGGCTCAAGACCTTGATTTAGCCAGCTGGGATAGTTACCCTTTAGGACACACTATATCGTTTTTCGGCTCTACCGATTTAGAGGAAAGCTATATACGCAGGGGTCACCCCGACATTTCTGCTTTTAGTAATGACCTCTATCGGGAAGTGGGAGGAGGGCGATTTTGGATAATGGAACAGCAGGCAGGACCGGTAAACTGGGCTCCTTATAACCCTATTCCTGCTCCTGGAATGGTCAGGCTCTGGACACTGGAAGCCATAGCTCATGGTGCAGAGGTGGTTTCTTATTTCCGCTGGAGGCAGGTACCTTTTGCTCAGGAACAGATGCATTCAGGTTTGTTGCATCCTGATTCTACCCCCGGCCCTGGCTTTTACGAAGTACAAAAAGTAGCTCGAGAGTTAGCAAATATTGAGCTTCCTTCTGTGAGGAAAAGCTCGGTGGCATTGATTTTTGACTACGAGGCTGCCTGGGTTTTTGAAATTCAGCCCCATGGTGAGGGAGTCAGCTATCTTCATCTGGTTTTCCAGTTTTACAGTGCTCTACGACAACTTGGTTTGGATGTCGATGTGCTTTCTCCTCGAGCCTCTCTTGAGGGTTATAAATTTGTGGTAGTGCCCAGCTTACCCATAGTGAGCAAAGAAGCATTAGAGAGTTTGCAGGATTTTGCGGGAATAGTGGTTTTTGGCCCGCGAACGGGAAGCAAAACAGAAACCTATAGTATTCCTCTCGTTCTTCCTCCCGGACCTTTGCAGGAGCTTATCTCCTTAAAAGTTACCCAGGTGGAAAGTTTACCGCCTCAGATGGAGAAAGTACACTGGCAGAACCGGGAATACCCGGTGGGTATCTGGAAAGAATGGGTTGAGACAGAGCTCCAGCCAGAGATGACCTTCGCCGACGGCAGAGGAGCGGCATTCCGGTATGACAGATATTACTATTTTGCCTTCTGGCCCGGTGAGGCACTTTTGGTGGACTTTTTTGCCTGGTTAGTAAAAGGAGCCGGTCTCAATCCGGAGCGATTACCTAAAGGATTACGCCTCCGAAGAAGAGGAGACCTGGTTTTTGCCTTTAACTTTGCTGACCAAGTTTCTGAGGTTCCTGCTCCGACAACAGCCCATTTTTTGCTGGGAAGCAGGGAAATCCAGCCTGGTGAGGTAGCCATCTGGCGCGAATAAAATCTTTATATCTCCAGGATAAGAAAGCGGTGAGGTGTAACAGATGGCTTTTACTCTATGAATAAAGGAACACTATCACCAGGGGGAGAAGAGGAAGTCTTTCGAGAGATGTGTGACAATGTCCTTCTTTTAAGAGAACCGGTCACCAATTTCTCTCAAGTTCTAAAAGATTTAGCTAAATAATTTTCTGAATGGGTTGTTTTGTTTAAAGATGATACTATCTAATTATCTAATGCTGAATGGAGAGAGTTTCAAAAGCTAATAATAGAGGGGAAAATAAAAATATCCCTACAAGGGGTTGGCACTATTTTTGCTTCTCCTCTGTTTGACAATCTGAGCGATAGGGGATATTCTATAGTTGTTAGCTCGGATGAGCTGAGTCATTGAGTTAGCTAATTCATAATCAGGAAGGAGGTTGGAATAAATGAAATCAGCTCGCAAATATGTGTTATTGGGGTTGGCGGTGGTTTTACTTGCTGCCTTACTTTCTGGTTGTTCGGTAGCAGTTACTCCACGTTACGGAGAGATAAAAATATGTACTGATGATCTATCTATTTATGGAGATGTTTACATTGATGACGAATATACAGGATACTGTATCGATGGAGCAGAATGGTGGCCGGGTTGTAATCAGTGTACAGGGTGGGTTACCGTGACTTTACACGAAAAGCACTACTTAGAGGTTTGGGATAACGAGTCTCGCACTACTACTTACATCGGCTCGTTTACACCCACTCGTGATGGGCAGGAGATATGGATAAATAAGTAAAACTTTATGGAGGGTAAATCAGTTATTCTCTTCTTGAGAGTGACCCTCTAATACCAAATTATAGCCCCGCTGGGGAGCCTGGAGCTCCACAAGGCGGGGTTTTTCTTTTTGGTAGCGGAGGTAGGTAATTTCTCCTCCTAAAGTGAACCGGAAAGTTTCCTCTTCTTCGCTTTGGGCGATTTTTTGAATTTTCCCCCTCCATACCATTCCCGAGATGGGAACTAAAACTGATATAACTTTTTCTTTTTCGCAAGGCGGTTTTCCTATTAAGTAAGGTATTTCTTCACTGTCAAAAACGGGGGAGGGAAGAGAGACGGTAGCTTCTTTGGCCCCTTCAGGAGAAGTGATTTTAATTTGAGCTTTCCTCTCCTCGTATATAGTTTCTATCACTATTTCTCCGCCGGGGAGCTTTACCCACTTTTGAGAGCGGAGAGGTTCATAAGTGTCCCGCAAGATAGTGAGTTGAGCATCTCGCTCCATTTCTTCTTCGGCTAATTTAATAAAAGACTTGATTTGTAAGAAATTATTTTCTTCTTCCACTTCATAAATCATTTTCCCTATTTCTTTTTCTTGTACCATTATTTTATAGCTAAAGGTCTCTTTCGCTTGCAAAGAAGAAATTGTCATAAAATTTATTAAAAAGATTGCCACTCCTGCAATAGCAGAGAGTGATTTATTCCCGGAGAAAAATTTCCTCATTTTAGGCTTCCTCCTTAAGATTCTCTTCATGAGGAGATGTTTCGTCTTCCTCAATGATTTGATAAAGTCGACGGCGATAAAGATACCACAAAAGACCTGCTCCGATTATTAAAGTGAGAGGAAGAAGGCTGACGAGATAAACTGAAGCTAAGAAGAAAAGGGAAGGAACGAACTGGATTAAAACCTGTGCTATGGTTATCAGCCCTTTGGGTATAAAAGAAAGGAGAGAATAAGAAACCAGGTGTTGAAAAGTATATCCTGCAGGGGAGAGGAAAGCTAAACCTAAAAGGCCTGCGGATATTACTTCAATTTGAGCTTCCATAATTTTCTGCAGAAGATAAAAAAAGGAGGGAAAGTTAGCAAACTGGCTATATCCATAGAATACAGAGAGGGAATGGAAATAAACGAGCAGCGTATCTCGCAGCGCTTTCCCCATGCCAAAGCCCAGCCCTAAGAGAAGGAAGAGAAAAAATTGTTCTTCTGGAGCATCAATCGCTTTCTTATGGACTCTCACTATCAGAAAAAAGAGCAAAGCCCATTCGATGAGTATTAAAACTAAGGATATGAAAAGAGCAGAAGGTAGCCCGGCTAAGTAGTCAAAGAGTATTTTTTCTACCCACCGATAAGGAATTACAAGAGGTAAAGCTACAGATAAGAGGTAATATAAAAGTAACTTTTTCCTGGGGGACTCGCTTTTTCTAAAAAACAGGACTACAAAAAGCAAAAAGGCTATTAATATTGTAATTGCGGTATACCACAGGTAATTCAATTTTTCACCCCTCTTTTTTCGCAAAATTCTGCTATAGGGCACTCAAAGCAACGGGGACGGCGGGGAAGACAGATATTCTGCCCAAATAAGACTAAAAGAGGATTGATAATTTCCCAGTAAGGAAGAGGTAGCCTCTCTCGCAATGCTTTTTCGGTCTCCTCCGGAGTTTTAGTTTCTACATATCCCCAGCGATTCACAATCCGGTGAATATGGGTATCCACGCTTATTGCTGGTTTCTGGAAACCCATGGTTAATACCAGGTTGGCAGTTTTGCGTCCTACTCCGGGTAGTTTTAATAATTCTTCTAAATCGTCAGGGACTTTTCCCTGGTAGCGAGTAAGGAGAATTTCAGCTATCTTTCGCAAAGTTTTAGCTTTTTGTCGATAAAAGCCCACTGGATATATAATCTGAGATAATTCTTCTTCCGGTATTTTTAAGATGTCTTCCGGAGTGGGAGCTACTTCTAATAGCCTCTGAGTAGCTTCTTTAGTCACCTGGTCTTTAGTGCGATGACTCAAGATACCGCTAACCAGGACTAAAAAAGGGTCATTACCTAAACTATTGATGGTGTTGTCTTGCCATTGTCCCTTTATTTCCTGTAAAATAGCAAAAGCTTTACTTAAATTTTCATCATTCATAGAATAATAATAAACGCAGGGGGGCAAAAAATGCAAGTCAAAATAATTGTTTTACTGATTTATGTGG
>Ga0209608_1001926_pt1 | contig 15655 bp, 11 predicted proteins | sample AD_UKC130_MetaG_FD_184428 | JGI IMG/M metagenome (GOLD analysis project Ga0209608, IMG submission 184428) | Active sludge microbial communities of municipal wastewater-treating anaerobic digesters from Canada - AD_UKC130_MetaG (SPAdes) (version 2) | ecosystem: Engineered > Bioreactor > Anaerobic... | reverse complement strand
CTTCATATGCTACGCCTTTCATACTACCATTAGCAACCATCTGTCCACTAAGAAGTGTTCCATGTGAGTAGTCACGGTTTCGGGGCATGATGTCTGGTGAGTTTTCATCAAAGTTCCAACCACCAGCTACTTTACAGCCATTACCTAAACAGCCACCTAAATCTGGAATCTTGTAGTCTATTCCATCATCGATGATGCCAATTTTCATACCTGAACCTGTAAGACCCATATTCCAAAGCGTGGTAACACCAGAAATGTCGTAAGCTTGTTTAATACGCTCTAATGCTTGTGTGTTCACATTCGAATTAGCAGAAGCGAACGAATTTGTGAGTGGGATAAGCAAAAGGAGAACCAAGAGCAGGCTTATAGCACTGCTAAGCTGTTTAAAACCTTTCCTCACCTCCAAAACCTCCCTCTATCAAAACTAGGGCTTATGCCCCTATTCATATTTTAATGCTTCTGAAGAAGAAGGATGCTTAAAAAGGGTAGCTCTGTGTGGCTATTACACCTGGTAAAAACGCTTGCAGTAGCTCACCATATGTTCTAATGTGGACTAAAGCAAGCATGTGCAACAATGGTGACGCTGCTAAACTCTTGGATAGTAGTAACCGCAATGTGTTCAGCTCAATGCCGTAACAGCAAAAGCAAATTAAATTGAAGAGAGACATGGAAACGTAATAGTTGAGCTCCATGTCTCTCCTTTACACTTTTTATTCTAAGGTGTTTCCTCGTAGTAAATGTTTATGTTCTTAAACACAGGGTCCCACTCAACTGTAGCGCCCATGGTTTCTGCGATGAACCTAAGAGGTACCATTGTTCTGCTGTTAGAGATAATGGGAACTACCTGTGGGTTTTGTGGGTCTATGTAGACTGTTTGTCCATTAACTGTAGCTTTAGGATTGCCTATAGTCAGTAAGATAGCCTTATTGCCCATTTTTACAGTTACCTGCCTTGTATCAGGGTTCCAGTCTACCTGCGCATTAAATGCTTCCGCTATTGCACGTAAAGGTACAAGTGTTCTATCGTTCACTATGATAGGTGGAGCATCTAATTGAATAGAGAACAGGTTGTGAATCATTTCTTTAGAACCAACTTGCAAGGATATGTTGTGCGGAAGCACATATGTTGCCACGACACTATGGTCTGATTTAACGTTAGATAATGTCAAAGTTTCCTTTATCCCTGTAAGTTGTCCATCAATGACAACACTTTTTAATTTCCAACCATCGTTTCGCTGTAGTGGTATGGTAATTGTGCTACCTTGTTCTACTGTCCTTGTATAGCTGTTTCCTAAGTTATCCGAGTAAACAATTTTATACTCCTTGGGTTTATCAGCTTCAAACTTTGCAGTTACAGTAGCTGAACTGTTCAAAGTTAGTATGCGAACAGGGTTAGTGCTCCCATCTTCCCATGAAACAAAGTGGTAACCAGCGTTTGGTTTTGCTGTTAATTGCACTTGCTGTCCTTGTTTAAAAGGTGCAGAAGGAGTTACATTTACAGTGCCACCTTGAGAAGGAGTAACAAAAATAGCTAAACTAACAGTAGGCGTTGGTTTCGGTTGTGGCTCTGGCTCTGGTTTTGGTTGTGGTTGTGGTTGCGGTGTTGGCAATGGTAGTGGCGTTGGTAGAGGTAGCGGTGTAGGCGAGGGTTCAAGCACTGGGTAAGTTCCAGCAGTATTTAGGCGTATGCGTATTGGTGGCACAGCTCTTGCGTTTGCTGCATTTCCCCACGGAGCATTTTCTGAGTGGCGTATAAACACAGTGTCAGGTTGGAACTTTAGATTGAAGAAAAACGAAGGATTACCAGTCTGAGGAAGAACACGTTGTCTGTCTGGAGATGTAATCTTTATCTGCACGTTCCAATAACCAGGGGAAAGAGGAATCATACCTACTGGTATGCTATAGTATCCCATGTCTGTTGCTGTTCCAGAAACAGAAAAGATGGGCTCGCCTGCTTCTGTAATTTTACCAGGGGCTACATACACAGTATATTCGGTATTAAAAGTGGCAGTCCAAAACTCTACACTTTTCAAGTAAATTGGAGTAGTAACAGTCCACTGCATGCCCATCCAATTGGTATTACCGCCAATAGATTCTGACCCAACTTTTGTTCCATTGTCACCAGCTAAAACGATGTCGTTAGGATCAAACACTGTCGCTGTCAGGTAAGCAAATTCTTTTTTAAGACCAGCTTTCCCGTATTGAACATAATTGTAACCGTTTTGTCCAAAAGATGTTCCATAATTGTTCCTAACTATCCATGCTCCAATATTATCGTCCCAGCCTGTTAGCAAGACAAAATGGTTTGTATATGTAGCAGTATTAGTTTCTATAACTGTTGCATTCTCAGCCCAAAGAGTTGCAAAATAGTTCATCGCTAAGGGTCCGTGTTCCAATAAAGCTTGTTTTATTTTAATAATCTCTTCTTCTGTTTGGTCGCTTACGGCAACTTGTCTTACGCCTTCAACACGGTATTTTACAGGACATGAAGGCAATGTGCAACTTGAACCTATACAGCACATATCAGTTGTTTGATATGGCAGACAGTCTTCAAAAGCTTCTCCAGCTCTGATTAGTGCCTCCGCTACGGCGTTTAGAGACATTCCTTCATCTCTTAATGCGCAAGGCGCTGTGGTAGTTATCACTCCAGGTATAAGTTTTCCAACAGCTTTTACAAGCCATGCTTCTGACAAATCAACTTTTTCATTGAACTGTAATGCAATTGCTGACTCAAATGCTCCTGTAAGCCCAAAAGCCCAGCAAGTACCATGTGAACCTTGGTTTTTAACTTCAGGAACAATACCGTAGTCAGCCCAGTTAAAACGTGCAGGTAGTTGTTCAAACTTAGAAGGTAGCTCTAAAGCTGTGTTTGTTCCTACGGTGTCTGCTAAAACTTGCGGGTTTGTAACTGGTAATGATACAGGTGTTACCAATAACATTAGTGCTACTAATAAAGCACTGCTTAGTTTACGTAAACCTTTTAATTCCATTCTTTTACACCCCTTTCCTTACCTTATATAAGTTTTCCAACTTTACATACCATTTTACTGCATTCTTCCAACAGTGTTCCGGAAGCACACAAAAACACCTTTTCTGCAGTTTTTCTAACTTTATTTTCCAAAGCCCCCCTTAATAAATATTACATGGCCATAATTTACATTTTCTGTTTGAACTCATTTCGCCCTATCTTTAGAAATCACTTGTTGCAATTATGTATAAAAGGTATCAAAGTTGTGATAGAATAATAATTATTAAGTAGCTTTTTTCTGCTACTAAAGGGGAGGGTGACTTATGTCAGTAGAAAAGAAATCTCAACTGACAGAAAAACAGCTTTCCATCTTAGAAAGTGAAATGCAGAAACACAGAAAAAGTGTGGGCATTGCTTATTTGTTATGGTTTTTCTTCGGCTCTTTGGGTATCCACAAGTTTTATCTGGGTGACACGAAGAAGGGGTTGCTCTATCTTGTGCTCGGAATTTTTGGATGGATTTCAATATTCACAGGCGGATTAGCGGCCTTAGGTGGAAGCGATGGCGGTGGTTTCTTTGCCATAATTGGGATGATCTGCATTGTAGTGTTAGGTATTATGCTACTCATCGACTTATTTACTATTCCTGGTCAAATAAGAAGCGCACAAGAAAAAGCGGAAGAACAGATTGTCAATAATTTACTAAGTATGAACACTGCTACGAGTTCTGGATTAGGTGATCAGGAGCAATAGCGGATATCAAATTAACGAATAAGGCTTCTTTGGGTCAAGGGTGGAGCATTTTGCTCCACCCTTTTTAACTGCTTTTGCTTTGTCCATTAGCCTATTGTCATGTAAAAATTAGAGGTATTTGCAGGGTTTTCATATGTCTTATGGTTCATCTTTCACTAATTTGTGACGTAAACACTTTATAATTACGAACATTATCAGTAGTAGGACGCCTATCAGAATTTGCATCTAAAACGACATAGAGATGTGCTGGCTTTGGCTTTTAGTCGAGTAACATCTACAGCTGGATTTTTTGCGTAAAAGTCTCCACTTCAATAAAAGTCAACGTGAGTTAGTCCTACCAAACATTCATCTTCTGTGACCCTAATCAAATAGTTTTCTTGTTTGAACTTCAGCTATCTCCTTTTTGCATTGTTTCACGTCACGTTTATTTCCGTGTGGAGACAGACATTCATAGAAGTTCCAAGAAAATATTGTTGGTAGGTTTCTATGTGTTCACTGTGAACTGGGAAAAGAATACTTGGATTGACTAACCTTATTTCGTTAACAAGATCTTTAAAAGAACTGTGCCCTGAAACGTGGTAGTTACGAGTAAAAGTAATAGTACCGTCAGCATCCATAGCGATTCCAAAAGGTTCAAGGTTAAGTTGCTTTAGCCAATTAAACAATCTTCTCGTATCTATTAGTTGTTCTTCGGAGTATGCTTCACTTGTTGAGTAAATATAAGCGCCCTTGTCCCGTACATCAAGATCTAATAAGTTCGGCATGTCAAAATAACTATAGCAAACAATGTAACTGCCTGGGTCTTTAGAAATATCTTTTAAGGTAACAATGCTATGCCTGTATTGTTCTGATAGAGAACGCTTCCACTTGTATGATTTTTCTCTTTTGCTTTCAATGATGGCAATGTTCGGATCGTCAAGATAATTTAACTTCTCACCTGTGGCAGGATCTATGTTGTCCTTTAGCAGTTCCAGTAAGTGTGCATCCTTAAAGGTTATTGCAAGCCTCCTATTTGTCTCTTTTGCAACATCTAAAAATACTTTTAGTCGTTCAACGTTTCTTGCGCCAAAATCTGCTATTACTAGTCTGCCTTCATAATCTCTAACGACGTCTAAAGAAGCCGTTTTTATGTCATTCTCCGTTAGCTGCTGTTCATTCATTGCGCTGTCTATGTCTTTAGCCATTGGCACACAGGTTCCTTCACAAATAAGAATATCAACACCTTTTTGCTTAATGAACTCAAAAAACTGCTTGCTTAGAGAACCTCTTGTTCCGTGGAACCTTAAATCACCAGTATAGGCAATACGTACATTATCTACTTCAATATAGAAAGCAGAAGCGCCTAAAATAGAGTGGTCAACGGGAACTCTATAAAACCTAAAACTGGAAAAGGTACCTTGCTCGTCAAAGCAAAACTTTCTTGGTACATCTTGCCCTCTTTGTTTCTCCAGCCTAATTTCACCATTATCTGTCGGTTTAAGCTCTCTAACAGATGCAGTGCAGTAGTCCTCAGTTAAGGTGTTATTTGAAACGTCTTGTATGGACTGAAGAATGCTATAAGTTATGGGAGAAGTAATAACTGGTATGTTTTCATCAATGAAAGGTATATAGCCTGCATGATCCAAGTGTGCATGAGTAAGAAAAAGAGCTTGTAGATCAACGTGATCAGATTTCTCAACTTCATTTTGGATTAACTGAACCAAAGAACTTCTGTACAAACCGTTCAAGTGAGGAAGTAAATCAAGTTTCCAGTAATCGTAAATACCAACGGTTGCACGTGGAGTAAGAAACTCTTCAAAGTAATTACTGTAGGACGAAAAGTTCTTACCAAAGTCCAAAAGAATAGAAGAGCTGTCATTAGCGGTAATGAGGATTTTATTGCCACCAATAACATTATGACCGTCAAGGATTTGTATTTTCATTTGTATTTTCCTCCTTGTTCATTTCTTTATTATCCTGATTAAACTCATCAAATATCATTTCGAAAAAGTCTTCTGCTCATTGTTTATCTTCCAAGAACAGGATATGGTTTTGTTCATATGTGCCTTGTTCTGGGACTACAACGGCTTTTTCACGTGAAGTGGTAGAGAGGAGAAAGAAATCAAGTTTCACCTTAAGGTTTCTGCCTTCTCTTTTCATGTTCTGTTCCAATAGCTTTTCCAGATCCTTTATCTTACTTCTAAAATTCACTTTGTTTTCTTGTTCTCCCTGTCGGTCTTTAAAAAGTAAACTATGTGCTTCGACGAGAACAACATCTGGGTTCCAGTATTTAATTCCTCTTCTTATGGTTTCATTATAGTTATTGAACTCGTTTTCTTTTCAAGTTTCAAATACTGTCGTGAAACATTGGCATACTTTTCTGAGCCTTTTCACCCAATAGAAAGAGACAGGTAGCCGCTTATAGGCTATTCCTTTTTTGCTGCTTCTTTCCTCTGTTTTACCTTCTTTCAATGAATAGGCTAAAGTTTCAAGAATATCAACGGGAGTATCTTCAGGCTTACCAACCTTCGATAGATTAGCTTTTATCTTACAGGAGAAGGAATCCTTCATGTTGTCTACGTTGACAAGATCAACCTTTTGTTTCAAAGTCAAGAAAAATACTTTATAAGATGCTTATGTTGAGCAAACAAGCCTTCAGAAACAGATTATTTAAAACTCTATCGTATCAAGTGTATCTTCGTATTGTTCTAAAACTTGACACTTAAGAAAAATGCCGAAACCATCTTTTTCATGAGGTTTCCTTATTGTTTTTGTTTGGTCAATCCATTCAACGTTGCAACTAAGTGTTTCCGTGTATTAGAAGGAGCTGAGTCACACAAACACTTACTGCTAATCACCTGTTGTCTGATATTGACAAAGCTTAAAGCGTGCTTTAAAATGTAGTTAAACGTTTTCGTTTAACGTTTTCGTACATTACAGGGAGAAGGGAGGAATGTCATGGCAACCATCAAAGATGTTGCGAGACTAGCAAACGTCTCTATTACGACGGTATCCAGGGTCATAAACAACAAATCAGAAGGCGTGAGCGAGGAGACCAGACAAAGGGTTTTGCAAGTGATGGAAGACCTGAACTACCAACCGAACAGGGTTGCCAGAGGCTTGGTGACTAAAAGGACCAATACCTTAGGCCTCATTCTTCCAGATATTACCAATCCTTTTTTCCCTGAAATTGCGAGAGCAGTAGAAGATACGGCAAATAAACATGGTTACAATATTATACTTTGCAACACTGATGACCGCAGTGATAAAGAAGAACTCTATATCAGAGTGTTAAAGTCAAAATGTGTGGACGGCATCGTGTTCACTAGTAGTACTACGCCTGTCTTTAGGCATGTGAAACAATTGAGGGATTACAGGATGCCGTTTGTGTTGCTGGACCGCTACTTTTATGACGAACAACTACCCGGTGTGTATACGGACGGTTACCAAGGCATGTACGAAATCACACGTTTTGTGCTCGAGATGGGTCATAGGGAAATTGCCTACATTGGTGGGCCCAGTGAGGCACCTAACTCCATGTACAGATATGCAGGTTTTGAGCAGGCTTTGAAAAATTTTGGACTAAATTTGGATAAAGAGCTTATAGTGGAGGGAAACTATAAGATTTCAGGAGGTAGGGAAGGCGTACTAGAGCTTCTTAGCAAGGGAAGGGACTTTACTGCTGTAGTTTGTGCTAATGACCTCATGGCAATTGGTGCCATGGAAGAACTTAAGGATGCGGGTTTCCGGATTCCTGAGGATATTTCCATTACCGGATTTGATGACATACCCATGGCAAGATATGTGGAACCGAAGCTAACTACTGTGGCACAACCTTGCTACCAAATGGGTGAAATGGCAACCGAGCTTTTGATTAAGCTTATTGAGGGGAAGCCAGTAAAAAACGCAGTTATTACCTTGAAACCAGAGCTAATTGTTAGAGATTCTGTGAAGAGGGTGATCCAATGAAAGCAGTTGTCATCGGGAGCATGAATATGGATTACACCATGGTTGTTGACCATCTTCCTGCGAGGGGTGAAACGGTTACTGCGGTTCGTTTGCGCACCAGTGCTGGAGGCAAGGGTTTAAATCAAGCTGTTGCTTTGGCCAGGCTTGGTGCTGAGGTTGTAATGGTAGGAGCAGTGGGTAATGACGCCTCAGGCAGGGTACTACTTGGCAATCTACCCAAAGACCATATTCCGGATTTTGCCATAAAGAAGGTGGATGACTCCACTGGCAATGCTTTCATAACTGTGGATTCGCAGGGTCATAACACCATAGTGGTATACCCAGGTGCAAATTACAAGTTGGATATGGGATGGGTTGAATCATTTAAAGGAGAGATCGCGTCTGCTGATTTTGTGGTTATGCAGATGGAAATCCCGCTTGACACAGTAGTAAGTTCTGTCAAACTGGCACATAGCTTAGGAACTACAGTAGTATTGAATCCCGCACCTGCCTTGCCTTTGCCAACGGAGATTTACCCCATGATTGACTTAATAGTGCCCAACGAAACCGAACTGGCTTTGTTAACTGGACAGAACGATGTTTTGGAAGGAGCAAGAAAGTTGTTGGAAATGGGAGCAAAGGCCGTGGTTGTTACACTGGGTTCAAGTGGGTGCCTTTATAAAGACGCAAGCCAAGAAATTGTGGTTGAAGGATTCAAGGTGAATGCTGTGGACTCAACAGCTGCTGGAGACGCTTTCATTGGTGGTTTGTTGACTGCTCTGGTTAGGTGTGAGGACATAAAAACTGCTATGACGTTCGCTAATGCGGTGGGTGCAATAACTGTGACAAGACCCGGAGCTCAGGACTCCATACCCACATATGAGGAAGTGGAGGATTTTCTCAGGAGGAGGGAACCGTGAAAAAGACAATTTTGATCAACTCGAGACTGTCAAAGGTCATTGCCTCCATGGGGCACACGGACACCATAGCAATTGCAGATAGCGGTTTGCCAATACCAAAAGGTGTTGAAAGAATTGATTTGGCTTTAACTCGTGACATACCCAGATTCCTGGATACTCTGAGGGTCATATTAGCTGAACTTTGTGTTGAAGAAGCTATTGTAGCAGCCGAGATGAAAGAAAAAAGTCCGGAAGCTTATCAAAAACTGATTGAAATCTTGGCTGATATACCGATTAAGGAAGTCCCACATGAGGAATTAAAGGCAATGACCAAGGAGTGTGTGGCTGTGGTTCGCACGGGGGAGTACACACCTTACTGCAATGTCATTTTAAGGTCAGGGGTGGTATTTTAAATGCCACTTCTCGAAATGACTGGTATTTGCAAGAACTTTCCAGGTGTGAAGGCTCTTGATGATGTATGTCTTACTCTCAACGGTGGGGAAGTCTTGGCACTGCTTGGTGAAAACGGAGCGGGGAAGTCCACTCTAATGAAAGTCTTGAGCGGCGTATACACCATGGATAAGGGGCAAATAAAAATAGATGGCAATGTTGTGGACATTAGGAATGTATGGGATGCCATGAAACTTGGCATAGGCATCATACATCAGGAGTTGAACCTCATACCAGACCTCACCGTTTATGAAAACATTTTCCTTGGAAGAGAGAAAAGAAATCCTATCAGTAAGCGCATTGATAAGACTTATCTAAAACAAGAGAGCAGGAAGTTGCTGAACAGGCTTGGTGTTCACATTGATGTAGAAAGAGTTGTAAAAACGCTTAGTGTTGCAGAGCAACAAATGGTGGAAATAGCTAAGGTTCTGTCCATGGATTGCAGAATAATCATCATGGATGAACCCACAGATGCTCTAACCACTGATGAAGTTGAGAACCTCTTCAAGGTCGTCAGAGCATTGAAAAATGAAGGAAAAGGAATAATACTGATTAGCCATAAGATTGAAGAAATAATGGAGATTGCTGACCGAGTTGAAGTTCTAAGAGATGGTAAGTACATTGGAACGAGGGTAGTTTCTGAAACCAATGCGGACGAACTCATAAAAATGATGGTAGGAAGAGAACTAAAGGATAAGTTTCCGAAGTTAAAAATCCCAGCTGCTGAGGTGGTTTTAGAAGTACGAAACTTGAATGTTCCAGGTATGTTGCATGATATTAGTTTTGAGCTAAGAAAAGGGGAGGTTCTAGGCATAGCAGGACTGGTTGGAGCAGGGCGTACCGAACTCGGGAAGACATTATTTGGGGTTTACAGGTACAGCGGTGAAATTCTCTTGGAGGGGCAAAAAGTAAAACTTACATCCACAAGCGCTGCTATTGAAGCAGGTATCGTTTACTTGACTGAGGACCGTAAGGAAGAAGGCCTTTTCTTGGATAAAACTGTTTCTTACAATATGACGTTGGCCACTCTGAAAGCGTTTACAGGTTTGTTTGGCAAAGTGGATGCTCGGAGAGAAGCACAAGTAGTAAACGATTATGTGCGCCGACTCAGAATCAAGACGCCCTCTGTTTATCAGTCAGTGGAGAATTTGAGCGGTGGAAACCAGCAGAAAGTTTTAGTAGGAAAATGGCTCATGGCCAGACCCAAGGTGATGATCTTAGACGAGCCCACTCGTGGCATAGATGTTGGTGCCAAGGTTGAAATCTACAACTTGATAAATGAACTCAAGGAAAGTGGTATCGCCATAATCATGATCTCTTCTGAACTACCAGAAATATTGGGAATCACAGACAGGATTCTGGTTATGCATGAAGGAAGGATTACTGGCCACCTAGCTGATTTCGAGGCGACGCAGGAAAAAATTATGCGTTATGCCATTAGTACGGGGGGTATGGACCTTGGAGCAAACTAAGAAGAGAGACTGGTCAGCGTTCCTGAGAGGAATGCAATCGGTTATTGGGCTTCTTGGACTCTGCGTAGTTTTGAGTTTACTGTCTCCACGATTCTTAAGATGGGGCAATATCTTAAACGTTCTGACTCAAACATCGTTGAATGCTGTTATGGCCATAGGAATGACGTTCGTGATCCTAACTGGCGGAATAGATCTTTCAGTTGGTTCCGTATTGGCGTTCTCCGGTATGATAACTGCCGGAATGATCCGTTCTGGATTCAACGTGTGGATTGCTGTCATTGCTGGTTTAGCAGTAGGCACTGCCCTGGGGTTTGTCAATGGTCTATCGGTAACAAAAGGAAAAGTTCCGCCGTTCATTGCCACCCTTGCTATGATGACTATGGCCAGAGGTGCAACTTTGGTTTACTCTAATGGACAGCCCAAATCTAACTTAGGAAAAGCTTTTGGATTTCTAGGGCAGGGAAGAATTCTTTCCATACCCGTTCCCGTGATCATCCTTTTGTTGGTCTTTATCATTTCTTACTACATCTTGGGGCAAACTTCCACTGGGCGCTACATATATGCTACGGGTAGTAACGAGAAAGCAGCTAAACTTTCAGGAATAAAAACTGACAACATAAAACTTTTGGTGTATGCCATATCGGGTTTCACTGCTGCGTTGACAGGGATGGTAGTCACATCAATGCTGGATTCTGCCTCACCAAATGCTGGTACTGGGGCAGAGCTCGATGCCATAGCTGCTGTGGTATTGGGCGGAACTAGTTTGTCCGGAGGACAAGGAAGTGTAGTCGGAACGATTATCGGAGCTTTAATAATTGGAGTGCTTAACAACGGACTTAACTTGCTTAACGTCTCGTCATATTATCAACAGCTCATAAAAGGCGTCGTAATACTGGTCGCTGTGCTGATTGATAGGAGAAAAAGGTAACAATACCTTTTTCCATGGACGGGAGCTCGGTTTTGGTGTCAAAAAGTTACCAATAGTTAAAAGGAGGTAGAGAAGCATGGAAAGGAAGAGTGTGAAGAGGCTGTTAACAGTGTTGGTTACATTAGTCCTTGTGACCAGCTTGGTTATGGGTTGCAGCAGCGGCAGTCAAACTCAGCAAGGGCAGGAAGAGCACAAAAAAATTGGGCTCGTGATCTCGACTTTGAACAACCCATTCTTTGTGACTCTCAGAGATGGGGCACAGCAAAAAGCGAATGAGCTGGGTTATGAACTAATCGTGCTAGATTCTCAGAATGATTCATCCAAGGAATATTCAAATGTTCAAGATATTCTTCAGCAGGGAATTAGTCTACTGCTAATCAACCCGGTTGATAGTGATGCGGTTGCTAATGCTGTGAAACTGGCAAATGATGCCAAGATACCGGTCATCACATTGGACAGAGGTGCTAACGGCGGAGAAGTGGTAACTCACATTGCCTCAGACAACGTTGCAGGAGGGAAAATGGCAGGCGAGTACATTGTCCAGCAGCTCAATGGCAAAGGCAAAGTCGTCCAGCTTGAAGGCATACCCGGTGCATCTTCTGCCAGGGACAGAGGCAAAGGCTTCTTAGAAGCCATAGAGGGCACAGAGATTGAGCTTGTGGCTTCGCAACCAGCGGACTTTGATAGGACCAAAGGAATGACTGTTATGCAAAACATTTTGCAAGCGCAACCTGAAATAGATGCTATATTCGCACAAAACGATGAAATGGCACTGGGTGCTATCCAAGCAATCGAATCTGCTGGACGGCAGGGAATCATGGTAGTTGGTTTTGACGCAATTGATGACGCTTTGCAGGCTATAAAAGACGGAAAAATGGCAGCAACGGTGGCTCAGCAGCCAGATAGAATAGGATCTTTGGGTGTTGAATATGCTGACAAGGTGCTAAAAGGTGAAGATGTACCCACTTATGTTCCTGTGGATCTGAAGCTAATAACGAAAGATAACGTGGATACAATGGACTAAAGAGTAACATTGCTTGTCAAGGTGTGGCGGCCCCTACAACAAGTAGGGGCCGCTTCTTTTAGAGATATTCTAGGGTCGATGTTACCAAAAGGTTAGCTACAAACTTTGGAATCCTCTCTCTACAATTGCTGCTATGCGTTTTCTACGTTCTTTTAGGAAATCTATGTAGTCTGTTTCGTACCAGCCTCTCCAAAGAGCATGCAAATCGTACATTCTCTCTAGTTCCTCATTAGTTAAGACGCTCTCGTACTTGGGTGCGTACTCTTTTGGTGGAAGGTCAGAAATTTTATCATTGTCACCCCATTCTACCAGAGCATAGTTTGCAACCTGGTTAATCAGCCTTCGGTCTCTTATGCCTGTTCTTTCTAGGTAATTACGCGGAAATAGATGGTGGCGCTCTATGGCTTTCCTCTTGGCGTTGATACCAGGCTTGAGTAGGTCAGCGACTTTCAGCTTTGAATACAGTACAGGTGCGTCAAGTAAACAAAGAGCTGCATAGTAGGCGAATTGTCCTGTGTTTTGGGCTGCTGAAGTTTCTAACTCATTCGGTAAGGTGAATCTCCAGTAGTCTGGTGTTAGTACAGCGTTGATTTGCTGTTCCAAAACATCCACAAATTCTTGTGGTGTGATCTTTCCCCTGAGTAGCGCTAGATCTTGTTCCATTCGACTTTCTCCCGAACTGCTGTATCTACCAGTCAAGGAAGACATAAAGAACCACTTTGCTATGATTCTTCTGAGGGCGTTGTCGTCAATTCTAAAATCGCGTTTTCCTATGAGCCACAAAGCATAACTGTAAACTACAGCCATTTGGGAGGAGATGAGTTGATCACTCTGATAACCAGCGTACAAGAGAACTTTGAAAAAATCATGCCAGTTTTGAAGGTTCAGTGTGTATGATTGAGCTTCTTTAAGTACCGCGAATTGGGTGTCGCGACGCTCAGGAGAAAACTCTCTGGTCTGCAAGTCTTTTCCTCGTAATATGGAGTATACATGTTCAAGTGTGGCTCTACGAAAACCTAGCGCCACACTTACACGAAGCAATTGATCTGGATTTGGCCGGAAATAGTAGTTGAACGGTGATGCTTCTTTACCGGAGGGAGGAGACTTTGCGCGTCTACAAAAATCTTCTAACTCTTTCCTGCCATCGTCCCAGAAAACTGACATCAAGGTCAATATAAAATCAGCTTGATTCAATTCTGTTCCTTTACTATTAATGCGAACGAATATTTCCGACACATCTTCTTCGTTTACACTGGAAGAAATTTCTAATGCAGTCAACGGGTATTCGCTTAATTTGATTACGTTGTTTATAGCATCCGGGATAGTTTTCTCTTGTTGGTCGGTTAGCTCATATTGCCAGCGCAGACGCTGAAGATACTCAGTTATGAAGGCATACGAATTTGTTTTTGGATCCCACAGTACGCTAATATCAGGTATCCACTGTATGTCTCTTTCAATTGCAGGGTTAGTTACTTCAAACTTTTCTTCTATGGGGTTAAAAGCTATGCGTATGCGTGTTGTGCGAAAATCCTTATCGATAATAGGTACTGCTTTCATTACGGCGTAAAGTGCAGTCAAACGCTGTTGACCGTCGACGATGAGTAGTTCAGGACTCACCTGCTTTTGATCCACTCCAATAACTCTATGGTCTCCGCTAAAACCGTTTTTCCAAAAAAGCAAATAACCAATGGGATAACCTTTGTACATTGAATCAAGAAGATCTCGGACATTGACAGTGGGCCAAACGAAGGGACGCTGTATGTTTGGCAAACCAATTTGCCCTACCTCTATGTCCTGCACCAGTTTTTTCACGGGGAAACTCACCTGATTGAAAAGCACTTCAGACATTTACTTATCCTCCCTGGTACATGCATTAATATTTTTATTATCGCACTTACCAACCCCATTAGTGAAAAATTATGTTTGTTGAACATCAACTTCATGCGTACTGGTCAATCTTTTATACGTCAGCCTCAAATGTGATGCTTATGGGCTCTTGTTCAGTTATTAGTTCTTCTACGCCAGATTTTCTGTTGTAAATGAAGCCGAGTATTTGTAGTGCAATGATGGGCGTCATCGCTACCACGGCAACAATGCCAAACCCATCAACGAGGAGACTGGCGTGTTCCACAGCATCAGCTACGCCATGCGCGAATGCCAAAATGAACGTTGCTGTCATTGGACCTGACACCACCGCGCCAGAGTCAAATGCAATACCGGAGAAAAGTTCGGGAACAAAGTAAGTCATAGCGAGGGAAACGATGTATCCAGGAAGCAAGTAGTGCCACAACTGCACCTGCGGGATTAGAATCCGCACCATGGACAAAGACACGGCAGCTCCCACGCCCAAAGACAAGGTAAACAATACAACGCTTCTCTTTAGGTTACCATTGGTTACTTGCTCGACCTCATCCACTAACACATAAGCAGCGGGTTCGGCAAGCACGGTAACCACGCCAATTATGAAACCAATAAGGATGAGCAAGCCTTTGTTGTTTAGCAAGGCGATGTTGTAGCCTACGGCGTTTCCAACTTCCATGAAACCTGCATTGGCTCCTAACAGAAACATAACTAAGCCGATAAAGGTTAACGACATGCCAGATAAGATGTCTTTCACAGAAGCCTTTGGTAGTTTGAATACTACTACTTGGAAGACCAGGAACACAATCAATATGGGAAGTATTGCCATTAGGGCTTCCCATGCTATGGAAGGCAATCTTGCAATAAAGGGACCTAATACGGAGGAAGATTCAACAGCGGCAACTGGAAGGGCACCTGTGATTCTATCAGCTTTAGACAGTATGCTCATCAGCATAATGGCAATAGTTGGTCCTGCAAAAGTTATCGCGACCAGACCGAAGCGCTCTTTATCAGCACTTTCTCGGTCCTTTTTTAGGCTGGATACTCCTGCCGCCAAAGCTAGTATGAAAGGAACCGTAGTAGCTCCAGTGGCAGCCCCCGAAGCGTCGAAGGCAATGGCAAGAAACTCTGGTGGAACTAACAAACCGAGAGCGAATATTATGCCATAGAGTATCAAAAGTATTCTTTGAAGGGGAACATCACGGATTATTCTAACTAGGCCCAAAGCAAGCATGGCTGCTATGCCCAACGAAACAATTAATACGATGCTACTCTTTGCGATTGATCCTGCTGTGATGCTGTGTACTTGCCCAGCCAAAATTTGTAGATCGGGTTCCGCAATACATATGAAGAAACCCAGTAGCAAGCCACTTATA
>Ga0209608_1001919_pt1 | contig 15730 bp, 16 predicted proteins | sample AD_UKC130_MetaG_FD_184428 | JGI IMG/M metagenome (GOLD analysis project Ga0209608, IMG submission 184428) | Active sludge microbial communities of municipal wastewater-treating anaerobic digesters from Canada - AD_UKC130_MetaG (SPAdes) (version 2) | ecosystem: Engineered > Bioreactor > Anaerobic... | reverse complement strand
CAAGAGTGGGAGGTTCTGCTCAACCAAAAGGTATGAGACAGGTAGCAGGAAGACTGAGACTTGATCTTGCCCAGTATAGAGAATACTCTATGTTCCTTGAATTTGGTACAGAGCTGGATATGGCTACAAAGAAAAAGATTGACAGAGGAGAAAGAATAGAAGAGATCCTAAAGCAAGGTACTCATGATGTACAACCTATAGAAGAGCAGATTATAACCTTTTATCTTGCTAATGGAGGATTCTTAGATAATTATCCTGTAAAAGAGGTTAAAAATGTGATTACAAGTTTTATAGATTTCTTGAGACAAAGATCTTCTACCTCATTAGCCCTTTTGCGACAACAATTGGAACTTACCGACCAGATAATCTATCAGATTCATAACGCTTTTCAGGAGTTTCAAAAAACATATGCCAACTCTTCAACAGCTTCGTCGTAAAGTAAAAAGTATAGAAAATATCACTCATATTGTCCGTTCTATGGAAACCCTAAGTATGGTAAAAATCAGAGCACTTCAGGATAAAGCTTTGAGATTAAAACCATACACAGAAGAGCTCAATAAAATTCTTAGAGAGCTTGTTTCCAGACTTCCTGAGGAATATGCAAATCATCCCTTAATTAAAGAGCGTCCTGTATACAAAACGGGTATTCTCTTAGTCACTTCAGATTTAGGATTTTGTGGAAGCTATAATCTTCAAATCCAAGAAAGGTTGGAAAAGTTTTTAGAGAATAAAAAGACACAGAACATAACTTTCTATGCCATAGGAAGCTTTGCACAAAAATATCTCTCAGCAAAAAAGCTGAATATTACAAAAAGCTATCCTAAATTTTTAGAGGATACATCTTTTTCCCATGCAAGAGTTTTAGCAAGAGAACTTATTCAAGACTTCTCAGATGAAAAGATTGATGAGATTTATGCCATATATTTTAACTTTATCAATATTGTAAAACAGGAAGTCACAGTCCAGAAAATACTTCCTATGATTCCTGTAGAGAATATAGATAAAAAAGAGGAATTTTTTATATTTCTTCCATCCCTTCAAAATATATTAGATCCACTACTTAGAGATATCATAGAAACTGATGTCCACCAGATAATTTTAGACTCTGCAGCCAGTGAGCAAGCCTTTAGAAGGTTCGCTATGAAAAGAGCCCATGAAAATGCTGAAAAGATTCAGACGAAGCTAATATTCCAGTTAAATCAAGTGAGGCAAAATCAAATAACAAGAGAACTTCTTGATATCACATCCAGTATTGAAACTTTAAAGGAAGAGGTGAAATGAATTGGAAGGAAAAGTTATTGCAGTGAATGGACCTGTTATAGATATATATTTCCCATCAAATCCTCCTAATGTATATGAAGCTTTAGAGATACAAAATCCTATAAAGAATATAACCCTTGTTCTTGAAACAAGATTACTTCTTGGAGACCATAGGGTAAGAGCTATTGCATTAGGTCCTACTGATGGAATTTCCAGAGGACTTCCCGTAAAGAGGACATATAATCCTATCAGTATACCTATAAGTGAAGAGGTTTTAGGAAGAGTAATCAATGTATTGGGAGATCCTATAGATGGTGGAGAAGAGATAAAAGGAGAACCTACACCTATCCTAAAAGATCCATCAGAGTTTAGGAGAGTACAGCCATCTTATGCCATCTTAGAGACAGGAATAAAAGCCTTGGACCTTTTAACTCCATTCCCAAGAGGTGGAAAGATAGGACTCTTCGGAGGAGCAGGAGTAGGAAAAACAATTCTCATAATGGAGCTAATACATAATGTAGCAGTAGCTCATGGAGGAATATCGGTATTTGCAGGGGTAGGAGAAAGATCCAGAGAAGGGAACGAACTATGGCTTGAAATGAAGAACTCAGGGGTACTATCCAAGGCAGCACTGGTATTTGGACAGATGAATGAACCTCCAGGAGTAAGAATGAGAGTACCTCTCACTGCTTTAAGCATTGCAGAATATTTCAGAGATTATTTAGGAAAAGATGTGCTTCTTCTTATGGATAATATATTCCGATATGTACAGGCAGGAATGGAAGTATCCTCAATGCTTGGAAGAATTCCATCAGCAGTAGGATACCAGCCAACTCTTATCACAGAACTTGGAGAGGTGGAAGAAAGAATACTTTCCACTGATACAGGATCTATTACTGCAGTACAAGCAGTGTATGTACCTGCAGACGACCTTACAGATCCTGCCCCAGCTACTATTTTCTCCCACTTAGACTCCACATTAGTACTTTCAAGAAGTATTGCAGAGATTGGAATATATCCTGCTGTAGATCCTTTAACATCATCTTCTCAGATCCTTGATCCAAAATTTGTAGGAGAGGAGCATGCAGAGGTTGCAAGAAAAGTGGTAGAAATTTTACAACACTATGAAAGTCTAAAGGATATCATATCAATTTTAGGTGTTGAAGAACTTTCAGAAGAAGATAGAATTGTAGTACAGAGAGCACGAAGAATACAACTTTTCCTTTCTCAACCTTTATTCGTAGCAGCTACATACAGTAATATTCCTGGGGTATATGTACCAAGAGAAAAGACTATTGAAGGATTTAAAGCCATAATAAATGGAGAAGTAGATGATATCCCTGAAGATGCTTTTTATATGGTAGGCACCTTAGATGATGTCAAGAAGAAAGCTCAAGAGTATGGAGCATTAATGTATTAAAAAATGAAGGAACAAGATAAAAAAATATTTTTAGAAATAAATACACCCACAAAAGCACTGTACACAGGATTTGTAATTTCAATTATCCTTCCTGTAGAAGATGGTATGATAGGAGTCTTACCTGGACATGTAAATCTTCTGGCAAGAATTGTACCTGGAATTTTATTAGCAAAAACAGAGAATAAAAATTTGATTTTTGTAATAGGAGAAGGTTTTGCAGAACTTATAAATGATAACTTATATATCATCGCAGATTTTGCAGAGCTTGCTGAAAACATAGACAAGACAACATTAGAGAAAGAGGAAGAGGAGATTAAAGAAAAACTTCTTATAGAGAAAGATTCTGTCTTGAAAGAAGAGCTAAGACTCTCTCTTTCAATAAACTATCTCAAACAAAAAGCCGTAAGGCTCTTAGAGAACTCTAAAAATTCCACAAACCCACAGAAGTAGTTGAAATAGCCGTTGCTCCTGCTTTTAAAATATCCTTTGCCTCTTCGGGAGTTCTTATAAGTCCTCCTGCAATTAAAGGATAAGGAATCTGTGCCTTTAACTCTTCTCCTAAATGGATGAATATAATGCCTGGAAGAATCTCTACAAGATCTGGTTCTGCAGTTTGCATAATTCTTACACCTGTAGCCAGTGCGGAGGAATCTAAGACAAAAAATCTTTGGACGGCTAACAATTCTTCTGCCTTTGCCTGTTGAATAAGATTTGTCCTCGTAGTAATAATACCATCAATTCCTACAACATCTCCCAAATATCTTAAAGCATACTTATCTTGTGCTAATCCTTCTAATAGATCTAAGTGTATAAAAACAAGCTTTCCATGAGATTTAATCTCTTGCACCAAATTAGGAAGGGTTAAAACATTAGTCTTTAATAAAAAAAGCACCTTTGACTTACTCTGGAGAGCTTGAGAAAGACGCTCTTCTTCTCTTACCGCAGAGATGATAGGATTACCCTTAAGAACCTCTAAAAAATCGTTCTTAGTGAGCCTCTTTTTTTCCATTTCCCTCTCCTCTCCCAAAAATTTTTTAAGTTATATTCTCATTTTTCATTATATCAGAAAAAAATAGTGTCAAAAAGAATAATTTTATGGTATAAATATGTACTTTTAAAAAGGGGGGACTATCTCCCCTCTTCCCCCCTTTAAATTTTTCTCTATCCTTTAATTACTGCAAGAGGTTTCATCTGAGCAACTCTTTTTGATATACCTGCATTATGCACCACATTCACTACATCTACCACATTTTTATATGCTTCGGAAGCCTCCTCCACCACAGATGCTTTTGAAGCTGCCTTTACAATTATTCCTCTCTCAAGAAGCTCTTTCTCAATATCTGAGGCTTTCCTTCCACTCTTTAGAAGCTTACTTCTACTTTGAGTCCTTCCTGCTCCATGACATGTGGAGCCAAAAGAGATCTCCATTGCCTTAGGAAGACCTATAAGTAAAAAGGAAGATCTTCCCATATCTCCAGGGATTATCACAGGCTGACCAATATCCTTATAGTCTGCAGGAAGATCAGGATGCCCTGCAGAAAAAGCTCTGGTAGCACCCTTTCTATGAACTACAACCTCTTCCATCTTTCCATCCACATTATGCTCTTCTAACTTTGCAATATTATGAGCCACGTCATAAATAAGTCTCATACCCAGTTTATCTGCACCTTCTCTAAGTACCTCTTCAAATACCTCTCTTACCCAATGGGTAATCATCTGTCTATTTGCCCATGCAAAGTTTGCTGCAGCACACATAGCTTGAAAATAGTCTTGCCCTTCAGGAGAATCAAAAGGAGCACAGGCTAATTGTTTATCAGGTAACTCTATCCCATATTTTCTCATGGCATTAGACATAACTCTTATATAATCTTCTGCCACCTGATATCCAAGTCCCCGAGAACCTGTATGGACCATTATCATTATCTGATCAGGAAATATGCCAAATCTATCTGCAATCTCTGGTTCAAATACTCTACTTACCACCTGAATTTCCAAGAAATGATTTCCAGATCCCAAAGTGCCCAGTTGATATTCTCCTCTTTCCTTTGCCCTACGAGATAGCTTATCAGAATTAGCATAGGTAATTCTTCCATTCTCCTCTATGTGTTCCAAATCTTCTTTCCATCCATATCCCTCCGTTACAACCCACTGAGCACCCTTTTCTAAGACTTCTTCTAATTCCTTTCCCTTTACCCTTAACTCTCCTTCAGATCCTACTCCAGCAGGAATCTTAGCAAAAAGCTCATCTACAAGATCTCTTATCTTGGGCATCACATCATCCTTAGCCAGATTTGTACGAATGAGCCTTACACCACAATTTATATCATATCCTACCCCTCCTGGAGATATAACTCCTTCCTTTTTACTCATAGCTGCAACACCACCAATAGGAAAACCATATCCCCAATGAATATCAGGCATAGCTAAGGAGTATTTAATAATCCCAGGAAGCGAAGCCACATTTGCTACTTGTTCTGGAGATTGATCTTTTAATATATCTTCTATAAGCTTTTCATCAGCAAATATTATCCCTGGAACCCTCATAAAGGGCTTGTATGCCTTTGGTATTTCATATCTATATTCATCTATTTTATTTAAAATACCTTTCCATTCATTTCCCATTAAAATTCACCTCCAATTTTCCTTAAAGGAAAAAATCCTGATTTTTCATCTATAATTATTATAATGGATATGAGAAATAAAGAGAAAGGAGGAAAGACATCAAAATGTTTTTTGAAATTTCTGTTTCTACACCTCAAAAGGTAGTACTTATGGATATAACCGATAAAATAGAGGATGTTATTGAAAAAAGTAATGTAAAAAATGGCATATGTTTCATCTTTGTACCCCATACCACAGCAGGAATTATCATAAATGAAAACTATGATCCCAGTGTAGTAAGAGACATCCTAAGTACATATGATAAGTTAGTACCTCAGAGTGGAATATATTCCCATGCTGAGGGAAATTCTCCTGCACACATAAAATCCACTATTGTAGGTGCAAATACTTTTGTCCTCATAAGAGACGGAAAACTAAACTTAGGCACATGGCAAGGATTATTCTTTGCTGAGTTTGATGGTCCAAGATTTAGAAAAGTTTGGATTGACATCATAGAAGAAAAAGAGTAAATTAAATAGTATAAACTCTTTAAAGAGAGAAAGGGGGGATAAAAGAAATGGCATGGTATTGGTGGGTATTAATAATAATTGTCATCATTCTCCTAATCTGGTATTTCACAAAAGGCAATAAGAAGTAGAATTTAGTCATTATAGAGCAATATTTACTCTTAAAGAAAGGGGATGGCAAAATGCCATCCCCTTTTTATTTTAATAATCTTTGAATTATATTATATAATATATGACAATGGAAATTTTTGGAGGTAAATAAATGAGATATGCCTTAATAATAATAGATATGGTGGTAGATTTTGTAACAGGAAAGTTTGGAAACCCTTATGCTCAAAAGATTGTCCCTAATATAAAAGAGCTCATTAATTCGGCTCACCACCTAAATATACCCATAATATATCTTAGAGATGCCCATACCCCTGGTGATAAAGAACTGGAAGTGTGGGGAGAACATGCTATGGAAGGCGAAAAGGGCTCTGAAATAATTCCAGAACTATCTCCCGAGGAGAAAGATTATGTGATAAAGAAAAAAGTATATAGTGGTTTTTACAAAACAGAGCTTGAAGAATTACTTAGGGAACTAAATGTAGATACTGTAGTTCTTACGGGTACCAGTACTCATATATGTGTCATTCATAATTCTGCAGATGCATTCTTCAGAGGATTTAATGTAATAGTGGTTTCGGATGCAACAGCATCCTTTATACCTGAAGAACATGAAAGAGCCTTGAAATATATGAAAGAGATTCACAATGCAAAACTTTATATGACAGGAGAATTAATAGAGAGGTGGGAAAGCTAATATGAAGGATTTCTTAATTGCAAAACCAGAGGATATAAAAAATGGTCTTAATACAGATGCCTATTTCCTAAGGACTGAAGAAACCTTAGATGGACTTAAAAAGAACCCTTATGTAGTATCAGAGCTTTTTACCAAAAGTTTTCCTGATCCAAATTATATTTTTGGCGTAGCACTGGGAATATATGAGATAGCAAAACTACTTGAGGGAATACCTGTAGATGTCTATGCCGTAGATGAGGGAGAGATCTTTTTCCCTTATGAACCTATTATCCAGATAAGGGGGAAATATAGAGATTTTGCAAGATATGAGACATCAATTCTTGGCTTTGTATGTTTTATGTCGGGAATTGCTACAAAATCTGCCAGAGTAAGAATTGCTGCAAAAGATAAAAAAATCCATAGTTTTGGTACCAGGCGTCAGCATCCCTTCCTTTCTCCTGTGGTTGAGTATGCTGCATATGTATCAGGATTTGATGGAGTCTCCAATGTACTTGGGGCAAAATATATATATAAAACTCCTGTAGGGACAATGCCTCATGCTCTTATACTTATTATAGGAGATGAAAAGGAAGCATTCTCAGCCTTTGATCAATATGTAGATCCAAAGGTACCAAGGATTGCTCTTATTGATACTTACGGCTCTCCTACGGTAGGAGCCATTAATGCATTAGAAGCCTTAAAAGAAAAGCTTCAAGGGGTAAGATTAGACAGTAAAGATTATGTCTATCTCATAAAGGATATAAGATGGGAATTTGCCCGAAGAGGATATCCTAATGTACAGATATTCTTAAGTGGAGGACTTGACGAATACGAAGTAGAAAAATATCGTGACTTAGTGGATGCTTTTGGTATTGGCACAAAAGTTGCCAATGCACCTGTTATAGACTTTGCTCTTAAAATTGTAGAGGTGGAAGGAAATCCTGTTGCCAAATCAAGCAATATGCCTGGGGCAAAGCAGATCCAAAGAGGAGAAAACTTTGAAGATACAGTAAGACTATTTACTTCAGAGATCATCCCTGGCAAAAAACCCCTTATAAAACCTCTTATAAGAGATGGAAAAATTGTAAGAGATTTTGAAGAGATAGACAGTATTAGAAAAAGAATTCTCAACAACCTCAACCTGTTACCTGAAAATATGAGGGTAATAGAAGGAGGTAAAACCTATATTCCTGAGTTTTTACCTTGACGAGAATAAACTTTTTTGTTAGTATTACCTTCGTATTATTATTTGATCTTAATTGAATTTCATAAAATTACTTTGAGATAGGGGAGAACAAAAAATGAAGAGGACTTATCAGCCTAAAAAATATCATAGAAAAAGATCTCATGGATTTCGCGTACGAATGAGAGATCACAAAAGAGTGATAAAGAAAAGAAGACTAAAAGGAAGAAAGAGATTAGCCGTTTAATTTGGGATCTTTTTCTTTTCCAAAAGAGGAACGTTTAAAAAAACAAGAGGATTTTTTAAAAATCTTGAGAGAGGGAAAGCCATATTTCCTCTCTAAGAATTTTGTGGTTTATATAAGAAAAGCAGAAAAAAGAAAGATAGGCATCAGTATAAATAAAAAAGTAGGAACAGCTGTAGTAAGGAATAGAATAAAAAGGCTTATAAGAGAAGTATATCGATTGCACCGTCCTTATTTAAGAGATGATATAGAGATGTTAATAATAGTCAAACCAGGGGAAGAAATAAAGGATATAGACTTCCATAAAATGAAAAATATGCTTATAAAAATATGGGAAAAAGCCGGCGTGTTCAAAAATGATTAAAAATTTGTTAATACTTCTTATAAAATTTTATAAGACCTTTATATCTCCTGTATTACCCCAAAGCTGTAGATTCTATCCCACATGCTCTTCCTATGCATTAGAAGCTGTAGAAAGATTTGGACCATGGACAGGCGGTATTTTAGCAGCAAAAAGAATTCTAAGATGTCATCCCTTTAATCCTGGAGGTTATGACCCAGTACCTACGCAAGAAGAATTGCTAAATTTAAAATTCTATAAGGAGGAAAAAAATAGATGATTAAAGCATTAGCAGATGGACTTGGTTTTCTTTTAGAGCTTTTTTATTCCTGGATAGGAAACTATGGACTTGCCATTATATTACTTACCATTTTTGTAAGAATTATTCTATATCCTTTGACTCACGCCCAGTTAAAATCTATCCTTCTTCAGCAGAAAATTCAACCTGAAGTTAAAAAGATCCAAGAAAAATTTAAAGATGATCCTCAAGCTATGAACCGAGAACTCATGATCTTATACCAACAATACAAGATAAATCCTATGATGGGATGTCTACCTCTCATTATTCAGTTCCCTATATTAATAGCTCTGTATCAGCTTCTTTTGAATTATAAATATACAGCCACACCAAGCTTTTTATGGATGTCTGATCTCACAAAAACTGACAATATTCTCCTGATCCTTATGGGAGTAGTTACTTACTTCTCAGGAGCTTTAAGTTCCATGGCTTCAGCGCCTGAACAGAAAAAACAGCAGCAAATTACAAATATATTTACCACTGTTCTCTTCACATTCATATTCTTTCTTTATAAAGTACCTGCAGGAGTTATGCTCTACTGGGTTGCTTCAAGTTTATTCCAACTCTTGCAGCAGTTTGTAGTGTTTCGGCTTCACTCAGGAGGACAGAAAATATGAGAGAGATAGAAACTGAAGGAAAAACCTTAGAGGAAGCCCTCTCCAAGGCAGAAGAATTTCTTAATGTACCTTTAGAAGAGATTGATTATAAGATCTTAGAGTATGGAAGAGAAGGAATCCTCGGGATAGGAACAAAACCCTATCGGATATATGCCAAGATTAAAAACTCTAATGAGAACCTTTTAAAAGATTTTTTGCAAGAGATTCTTAAAAGATTAGATGTAAATGCCAAGATAAAAGTTCAAAAAGAGGAAGACCATATAAAGCTTAGTATTGAGGGAGAAAACTTAGGAGATCTTATAGGATCTTCAGGAAAGACCTTAGCATCTTTAGAATTTATTATAAGGCTATATGCATCAAAAAATCAGATCACAGATGTAATTTCTCTTGATATAGATCATTATAGAGAAAGAAAAGAAAAATATTTAGAAACTCTTGCTCAAAAGGTAGCTTCAAAAGTAAAAATAGAAAAGACAGAGTATAAGTTTCCTCCTATGACTGCAAGAGAAAGAAGAATCATACATCTTACTCTTCAAGATGATCCTGATGTGACAACCTATAGCGAGGGGGAAGAGCCTGAACGAAGGGTGATTATTGCACCAAAGAAAAATGAAAAATGATACCATAGCAGCCATATCTACCTCTCTTGGACACAGTGCTATCGGAATAATCCGTTTAAGCGGACCTGAGGCTATATCCATAACAAAAAGAATTTTTATCCCTCTAAATAAGAAAATGGACATAGAAAAAGCACCATCTCATACCCTCCATTATGGGAAAATTATCTATAATGGAGACATCATAGATGAAGCAGTTATAGGAATATATAAAGAGCCTCGTTCATACACAGGAGAAAATATTGTAGAGATATATACCCATGGAAGCCCCGTGGTACTTGAAGAGATCTTAAGAATTCTTGTAAAAGAAGGAGCAAGATTAGCAGAAAGAGGAGAATTTACCAAAAGAGCATTTTTAAATGGAAAGATAGATCTACTTCAGGCAGAAAGTATAAATGAGATTATAAGAGCAGAAAGTAAAGCCTATCTAAAATCTGCCCTCTCCAAACTCCAAGGGGATCTTTCTAAGGAGATTAGATCTATAAAAGATAAGATAGAAAATCTAAGAATATACTTAGAGGCATCCATTGATTTTCCTGAAGATGTGGAAGAGAAAGAAAAAGAAGAATGGATAAAAGTATTAAAGGATACAAAAGAAAAGGTAGAAAATCTTCTTGAGAGAGCTAAAAGAGGAGAGTGGGCTAAAGAAGGATATAAAATCATCCTTGTGGGAAGAATTAATGTGGGAAAATCCAGTTTATTCAATGCCATAATGAAAGAAGATAGAGCTATCGTAGCTCCAATCCCAGGTACCACAAGAGATTATATAGAAGGAGAGATTTATCTCTCTGGATATCTTGTAAGGGTTTATGATACTGCTGGCTTAGGAATACCCCAAGATATCTTAGAAAAAATGGGAATGGAAAAAACAAGAGAAGTTCTTGAAAGATCAAATCTCATAATATTTGTACTTGATGGAAGTGAAGAGCTAAGAGAAGAAGAAAAAACACTTTTTAATGAGATAAAAAATCTGGAAAACAAAAGCATCATATTAGTGATAAATAAGATTGATCTTCCTCTAAAAATAGATTTATCCTTCTTTCCAGAAGAAATTGAAAGGGTTTTTATCTCTGCAAAGAATAAAGAAGGAATAGAAAAATTAGAGGAAGCCATAGAAAGGCATCTTACATCCGAAGAATTGTATGATATAATTTTCTTAAATATCTATCACCAAGAAGAATTACAAAAGATCAAAAATTATTTAGAAGAAGGAATAAAAATTTTAAAGGAACTTCCTTCGTCATTAGATATATTAGGATCCATATTATATGATATAGAAAAATCCTTAGGAAATATATTGGGAGAAGAGGTATCCTTAGATATTGTAGATAAGATTTTTGCCAACTTTTGCATAGGGAAATAGCTTTCTTTGGAGGTGTGGCATGAATATCTGGGTGATAATCTTGGGAGCTATTCAAGGGATAACTGAGTTTCTACCTATAAGCAGTACGGCACACCTTATACTTATACCCTATCTTGCAAAAATTCCTGATTTTGGTCTTACCTTCAATATAGGACTTCACTTAGGAACCCTACTTTCTGTCCTCATCTATTTTTTAAAAGACTGGATAGATCTTTTAATAGGACTTTTTAAAGGAGGAGAAAACAGAAGATTATTAGGACTAATCATATTAGCATCCATTCCAGCAGGAGTCTTTGGAATTCTTCTTGATCCCTTTGTGGAAAAAATCTCAGAGCCTCAAACCTATCCTTTTGCCATATGGATTATCCTTTTAGGAGTCATTTCCTTTGGATTTGTATTTTTAATATTAGAAAAAACATCAAAGAAAAATCTTGAGATAAAAGATTTAAATGCAAAGAGTGCTATCTCCATAGGACTTTGGCAGGTACTTTCTCTTTTCCCTGGAGTATCCAGATCTGGATCTACTATCTCAGGAGGAATGTTTGTGGGATTAAAAAGAGAAGATGCTACAAAATTTTCATTTCTTCTCTCCCTACCTGTTATAGGTGGAGCAGTACTACTAAAATTTCTTCAACTTTTCCAAGGAGAAGGAAGCGGAGATATATCCCTCATCTTCTATGGAACTATTATATCTTTCATTGTGGGAATTATAAGTATTCATATACTTCTTAGCTATGTAAGAAGAGCTCCATTAAATATATTTGCCTATTATAGATTTATTCTTGCCTTAGCAGTACTTTTAGCCTATTTTTATTTAAGAACTCTTGCTATTATAGTATTTAGTATTGCCATCATCTACCTTATAGTGGGGATGGTGAGAAAGAATGAAAAAGCTATATCTTAAAGGTTTTAAACATTCAAGACTTATTATCATTCTCTCTCTGATCCTATTTATCTTATCCATCTACCTTACATTAAATGTAAAGGTAAACTATGATATATATTCTTTCCTTCCCCAAGAACTTTCTTCTGTAAAAGCATTAGAAATTCTAAATGAAAATTTCAAAATGGGAGAAGAAAGTTATATAATATTACCCTTCAAAGATCCTATAGAGATAGAAAGACTTAGGAATCAAATATTAAAAATAGAAGGGATAGCAAAAGTATCATGGATCTCTGATTTTCAAGATATATATTTACCTGACTACTTCTGGGGAAGTATAAAAGATCAATTTATAAAAGATAATTATACCTTTTTAACAATTACTTTTTCAGAATCATCTCAAAGTCCTACTTCTGAAAAAGCAGTAAAAGAGATTCAAAAGCTTCTACCTAAGGGGAGTTATTTTACAGGAACAGCCGTTATTGGTCAAGATCTAAAAAATATAAGTCAAGAGGAGACGATAAAATATCTATTAATAGGTAGTGCCTTTGTAATGATCTTTCTCTTCTTCATATTCCCATCTATGTATGTGCCTTTAATCATCTACTTCAATATGATTTTAGCAATTGTAATAAATACTGCTCTATCTACTTTATTAAATCAGGAGATAAGCTTCATCTCAAGAATAATTGTGGGCATATTCCAGATGGGATCTACTATGGATTATGCCTTATTCCTTTATCATAGGTATGAAGAGGAATCAAAGAGAAAAGACAGGGCAGAAGCAGGATGGGAGGCAGTAAGAACCACAGCAAAAAGTATTATTGCCAGTGCAGCAACTACGGTTGCAGGATTTCTCGCCATAACTCAGATGAGATTTGAATTAGGAAAAGATTTAGGATTCCTCTTAGCAAGAGGAGTTTTTACCTCCTTCATTCTCTCTTTAACCCTTCTTCCTGTACTTTTTTATCATTTCCACAATAAATGGGCATATTCAAAGAGATGGATCCTAAGAGTTTCTGGAGAAAGATTTTTTAATTTTATTCTTAAAGTAAGGCATATCATTCTTGTTATATTCTTAATAGGAGCTGTAAGTTTATTCTTAATTCCAAAATTTCCTATGGATTACAATATCACTCGTGGCTTACCAGAAAATATTCCATCTATAATGGGACAAAGGAAGATGGAAGAGATTTTTGGTAGAAGCTCCTCACTATTTCTTGTAGGAAAAGAGACACCTGAAAACTGGCAGAAAGTAATAAAGATATTAAAAGAAAAGCCTCAAGTCTCAAATGTTCTTAGCTATTATAATATGGTAGATCCACTCATTCCAGAATATATGGTACCAAAATCAGTAAGGGATATCTTTTTTAAAGATGGGTTTTCCTACGCCTCCTGTGACCTTAATGTGGATTACTCCAGTGAGGAAGCTTACAAATTGATAAAGGAGCTTAGAGAAGGTATAGAAGACCATTACGATATCAAAATTACAGGGCTTCCTGTCCTAAATTTAGACCTGAAAGACCTTACAACTGCAGAATTAAATAAAGTAAATATCATCTCCATTATAGCCATATTTTTAATCATAGCCCTATCTTTTCTTTCCATTCCTATACCAGTACTTTTGGTACTTGTAATAGAATTAGCTATAACTTTAAACTTAGCTATAGACTATATTACATATGGATTTATATTCTTCTCTTCTTATCTTTTCATTGGATGTATCCAGCTTGGTGCAACCATTGACTATGCAGTACTTCTTACATCAAGATACTTAGAGGCAAAACAAAAGGGATTAGATAAATTCTCATCTGCAAAATTCTCCTTTTCAGGAGGAATAAACAGTATTCTTACCAGTGCAGGTACCATGTTCTTTACAGCCTTACCCTTAGGTATCTTCTCTAATATCTTTATGGCAAAGAACCTTGCCATGTTGGTAAGTAGAGGAGCAATCATAAGTGTCATCTCGGTATCTTTATTTGTGCTTCCTCTTCTTACCGTCTCTGATTCTTTTCTTTCAAAACTTGGATTTATAAGAAAGGAGGGAAAAAAGGAATGAAGAAGGGAATTATAATCACTATCTTACTTTTACTTCTCATAAGTATATCTTTTCCCTCTTCTTTAAAAATAAAGAATGACGAGACCATATACGCACTATTAGACTATGATGGAAAGGTAAAAAGAGTAGATCTTGTAAACTGGATTGAGATAGAGGGAAATGGTCGTTTTAATATTACTAAGGATGCTAAATACTTGAAAAATATCAAGCTATTTACGGAAGATGTAACATTAAGTATCTCATCTCAAAAAATAAATCTTTCAGGAAATTCTCAAGGGCATAAGAATATCTATCTCACTTCCGAAGTAAATAGAAAACTTCCTATGCAATTTAAAATCTCATATAAATATAATGGGAAAACAGCAAAGCCTCAAGATTTTCTTGGAAAATCAGGAGATCTTGATATAGAATTTGAGATTGAAACTCTTGAAGATATTCCCTTTGTGGTTGTAATCTCTGCTGAATTTTCCACAGATGATTTCATACTTAGAAATCCAGAGGATTGGATGGTAATGGTGCTTGGAAAAACCATAAGACTTTCTGGTTTTAGCTATCCTATCCCAAAAAGCAGCATTAAGCTCGCCATAAGAGGTAAAAATCTAAAAGTCCCTGACTTTACTTTTAGTGCTCTTCCATCTATTCCTCCCGTTGATCTTTCTATAACATCTCAGTTAGGAAGCTTTACAGAAGGTTTAGATGGTCTTATCCTTCTAAACCAAGTTCATCAGAAGATATTAAAAGGTATCATTGAGAACTTTGAGAAACAGTCTTTTTCTATCCCTCCAGAGTTTTTAACTCTTCCATTTACGCTTAAGGCAAATCAGAACAAAGCATATGCTATCTCCAATTCTCTAAAAAAATATCCTGAAAGTTTTGAGAAACTATATACCTATATAAAGGAAGAAGCCGAAGGAAGTAATGATGAGAAATGGCAAAAAGCACTAAATATGGCAGAGGACGTGAAAAAAGAGATAGAAGGAAATTCCTTCTCAGAAGATGTTAAAAGTATAGGGGACTTTATTGGAGATATCGCCTTTTCCAGCCAAAAAGCCATGAACATGATATCTACCTCATTAGAAGGATTGCAAAAGGTAGAGGAACTTTTGAATATTGTGCTTAATGGAGGAGAGCTTGAAGGACAAAAAGTTCCAGGGCTTACCGATGTAGAGAAAAATCTAAAAGCCACATCTAAGACATTAAAAGAAAATATTTCAAAGGCTACCGAGGGCGAGAAAAAGATGGGAATATGGAAGAAAAATATTGCAAATTATAATTTCGCAGGAAAGGTTGAGGGAGCAAGCTCAACAGTAAGATTTTACTTCAAATTAGAAGAGCTAAGAAAATAGCTTCTTTAAAGGAAAAGGGATTCTATCTTTATTTCTTAAAAGAAATTCTCTATTCTTTTTATCTCTATACTGTACTAATGCCCTTTGAAGATGCCTCTCTTCATAGGTTCTTGCTACGTATATCTTCTCCTTTCTTGAAGGATGATATCCTGTATAGAAGGCACAAGATGCAGGAGTTAAAGGTAGAG
>Ga0209608_1001915_pt1 | contig 15765 bp, 15 predicted proteins | sample AD_UKC130_MetaG_FD_184428 | JGI IMG/M metagenome (GOLD analysis project Ga0209608, IMG submission 184428) | Active sludge microbial communities of municipal wastewater-treating anaerobic digesters from Canada - AD_UKC130_MetaG (SPAdes) (version 2) | ecosystem: Engineered > Bioreactor > Anaerobic... | reverse complement strand
ATTTTTGCCATCATATTTTGTTTCCATAGGGCGGCTTCAAGCGCATATGGGTTTAATGTGTAAGCTTCACATTGAATGACCAAACAGAAAAAGAACACTAAAAGGCAACAGATCTTTTTATATTTTCTATTTCGCAAAGGTAGTATAGCCCCTTTCCGTAAGTTTTCGTATCAGGAACTTTATCAAACTTAATTAACTTTACAGCAGCTTCTGCGTCTTTTCCTGTCCAGGCGTTGGTTTTGCGATCATAATAAAAGTTTTTAAGAAGCGAAAGGATAAAATTGTCGACGTAAGCTGTTTTAATTTTAAGTTCCTTGTCCCCCTTTAGTACGACTATGTTTTCTGACTCAACTACAATTTTTTTTCGCCATTTTAGCATATTTCTTTGTATAAAAGAAATTGAAAAAAATTCGGGCAAAGCGAAAATTGTTATTCCACTTGACGAAGCTATTTTTTTCCCGCCAAGTTCTTCCAGGGCGAATATTTCATCGGCTAAACAACTTACAAAAAGTTCCCAGCCTGTCTTTTTTATGCATAGGGCGTAGGGGTTTATTCCCGCTTTCTTGTTAAGACGCAGCCAAGTTTTTATTGTTTTTTCCTTAAACTTTTGTGGGACCACAACGCCTTTATATGTGACAAACCTTTCTTCCATTTCTTCGTATAATTTCTTTTCCTGTTCGTTCCCGCCGCAGGCTTTTAGTATTTTGGTGGTAGTTTCGTCTTCCATTATGGGGGCAAGGAAGAAATCGGAAGCATCAACAAATATCCATTCCCTAATATTTATAATTTTTATCGTCCCCTTTGGTGTTGACAAAATTCTTTGATAAGTATATCATAATGTCGTGACTCAATCAATAGCCGGGGAGAATATATATGTTTAATCCTGTCTTGTATGTTAGAAAGAAACCGTCAGGCGAATTAGAATTACCGCTTTTCGCCCGGTTAATGTGGTTGAATTCGGAAAAACCGGGTTGGCGTATTACGTCGGAAAAGTTTTCCGTAGCGGCGTTAGAAGTTCCTGAAGGGAAAGATGTTGCTACAAGATATATCGCCATGGGCCATGTAGCGGTGGTGGACGAACAGGGGCGTAAGGTGCTTTCCGTTCCGGCGTCTGCGGAAATAGACTCGCCATATTTTGCTGAAGATCTTTTCCGTGCTGGTGCGGAATTGGCTTTGGATATACTTGGTTTTCATGTAAGAAATATCCCCGCGGAATATTGGAAGCAAGTAGAAGAAGTTCCGCGGGAAGCACCACGAAAAGCAGTTTCGCAAGAAGTTGTAAGGAAGGAGCCAGTTTCAAAGGTGGATCAAGAAGAAACGGTTAAAATAGGACCCCAAGACGACGTTGAAGTGCTTTTTTATAATATTTTAAATAGCAATCCCACTGCGCTGGGCTTTACTAAAAATGATTTAAATGGCCCGCCTGATATGTTGCTTAATAAATATTGTTACAAAGTCACGGGATTACCTTGGAACCTGGCTGGGGAAGAAGAAAAAAAGGCCGTCAGGAAATGTTTAGAAGAATTGTCTTCATAGTAACAATGCTGATGCTTATCCCGACTTTTGCAAATGCAAATACTGTTTTGCGCGTGGAAGGTGCACGGGCATATCTTCTTGGGTTCTTGGGCGGCGACGGTGAAATTTATTCTTCTTCGCCCGCTATACGGGATGATACGCTTTTTACTTTGCGGCGTATGGCTTATCCGCTTTCCACGTGGTCTTGGGTGCAGGCGGTCATAGAAAATTCTTCTGTGCAAGGTGATGTTGTGACGTTGACAGTTTCAAGGCCAGATATTGCTAATTTCATGAACAACAGCTTACCCGAATCGGTAAAGGAATGGAAAGGCTATCTTTCTTTAACAAACGTTGAAGTGCCCATTAAAAAAGAAGAAGTAAAGCTTAAGGTGAATTCGCTTGGTGAAGTAGATATATCGAAAGAAACGTTAAAATATATGCTGCAAGCTGTAGAAGATGATATAATTGAAGCGCTGGATTGGTGTGCAAAAAATCCTAAAGACGCCCCTAGCGTCTATGTGCTTTCTTTGCGGGCAGAAGCAAGGCATGGGATTGTTCCCTTACCGGAAAAAATAAAAAGCAAGATAGAAGAAACAGCAAAAATACTGGAAGGTGGTAAAAAATGAAAAGTTTGTTATCAAAGGTAACACCCAGGATGGTTTCTTGGTTCCAAAGGATCTATATAGCGTTGATGTCGATTGGGATTTCTATTGCAACCGCTCAAGTTCCAAACTACAACCCCACCCATAATGTATGGAAAGGCGATGTGGATGTGGGTCTGGGCGTATTAGACCGGGCTATCACGCTTTCCGTCGTCGTCGGTGTAGCCATTGTGGCGATAGGTTTTGTCTTGGGTGGAATAAAATACATCAAATCTGATGATATGCAGGGTTCTAAAGATATTTTTGTAAAATGTGCCGTGGCTGGTGTTGTAATTGCTGTAGCACCTGCTTTGGTCAAGTTCATAATTGGATCGTTCGGTATTGGGGACTACTCCAGCGAATTAGGGGGCAAATAATGGAAAAACGCTTCATGCCCAGAAGGTTGCATTATCCGATTCCACTTGTATGGAATTTAACAGCGCCTGAATTTGTGGTTCTTATCGTAACTGGTGGGTTTTTTGCTTTTTTTATCATCAGCGCCAAAACCCCCGTCGTGCTTTTTTCATCTATAATTCTTGCTGGTCTTTTCATCGGCGGGGAATATGTGTTTTTTCAGCTTATGAAGGGCATGGAACGATCGTTATTTAAACATTTAATAGAAAGGGCTAAACATAGGCTTAAAGTCCCAATGAGATATACGGGGAGATAAATATGTTTATACCAACTACTACCGAAGAAGAAAAGGCTAAACGTAAAGCACTTTCATATGGGCTTCCAAGGGAAATTCCCCACGAAGATTATTTCGAAGGGGATGTTATCTATTCCGACGGTTCTTTTGGAAGGATGTACAAGCTTGCGCCGGTCTTCATCGATTCGTTAGACGAATTAGAACAGGAAAACTTCGCTTCTGCTGTGGCGTCTGCCGTGTCGACCCCAGGGTGCGACATCCAATTTTATTGGGAAAAACGCATCTGGCAGCCTGACACGAAGACAACTTTAGCAGATCCTTTGCTTTTTTTAATTCGACAAGACCGGGAAAAGATGTTTTCCGATATGGCTGCCAGGGAAGAACTGTTTTTTGTTACTTCGTCGATGTGGATCAGAAAAAAATACCCACGGTCTGTGCCCGGAAGTTTGTCACGTGTGCTTGAAATGTCCGGAAAAGCAATAGAAAAGTACGCCCGCGAACATGAAGCATTGTCAAGCGAATTTTCTATCCTTTGTGACTCAGTAGTTTCCCCGTTGGAACGCTATCTTAAACCTAAAATGGCTTCAGCTGAAGACGTAGTAGCCGTGCTTTGGCGGTATTTTGCCAATAACGATAGATATCCCGAATGGAAGTTCGAAAAGCCAATAAGAACGCTTTTTGGTGGGACAGACGTTACGCGCAAGTGGGGCTACCTTATCGTAGGCAACGAAAATGAAAGGCTGGTATCCGTGCTTTCCTTGGACGACATTCCTTCCTATAGCTTTATTTCTATGATAAACCACTTGCTTTTTATCCCCCTTGAAATGACGGTCGTAATGAACGCCCGTGCGTTGTCTATGGAAAGGGTCAAAGAAGATCTGCGGCGGCTTTATAGAAGATATACTTCAGGCATCATAGCTAACGACCCTGAAATGCAGGAACGTGCCGCTGAAGTAGAAGTACTGCTTCGGGAACTTGAAACTACTTCTGGCCAGATGTCTTCTGCTGAAATTTATGTCATATTGTCAGATAAGACGTTACAGGGACTTTCGAAGAAAATATCCACTGTAACTTCAGCGATGAAGTCCCGGGCAGACATGACGATGCGACAGGAAAAGGCGGCGTTGCCTTTAGCTTGGCGTGCCGCCATGCCCGGCTGGTGCTACGCCGGCACTGTCGACAGGGACTTCAAGATAATGTCTAAAAACGCGGCAGACTTAGCGCCGCTTCTTGGCCCACCGGCGTCTTCTGAAAACCCGCTTTTCTTTGTAAAGGCACCTTACGCTACGCTTTGTGGGATAGATATCTTTGACCCCAGGCTTCCCGCGGGACACGGGCTAGTTGTAGGTTCTACCGGTTCTGGTAAGTCTTTCAGTATGTCTTTACTTTTGCTTTCCGCCATGCCCAAGAACCCGTTAATTTTTATAATAGACAAGGGCGGAAGCTATAGAAAGCTTTGTTCCATGTTAGGCGGGTCGTATATCGACCTTTCTGGGAATGTAGCTTTTAACCCACTTGAAGGAAGAAATGTTTGGAAGGAACGTTCTTCTATCATTTCGCTGATGCTTCAGACGATGATTGCTGGTGAAGAAGGTATCAGCCGTGAAGAAAAAGTAATTATCGATAGGTTAGTCGCTGAAGTTTACCAGTCTTTCGATCGGGAAAATGTCGATAGGGAACCAACGCTTTCCGATGCATACAGAATTTTGCGGGTACAAAAACTTTTTGATCCCGATACTGAAGACCTTGAACGAGCCCAACGACAAGTTCTTTTGCATTTAGCTAAATGGACCCGCGTGGGAAGCAAGGGAAGCAGCTTTTATTCCAAAATGTTGGATAACCCCAAGACCACAGTTAGCGTAGAAGACGCTGACTTTATTGTATTCGACTTACAAGGCGTGGAACAGTATCCGGATATCATGCAGGTCATATTTTTATATCTTACCGATATCGTTCAGCGCAGGATCGTCAAAGAAAAACAGCGGCAGAAAATTTTAGTATTTGACGAAGCCTGGGCGCTGCTTTCCAGCGAAGAATCAGCAAACTTCATGGGGGAACTATATAGAACCATGCGGAAGTTTGACTGTGCTGTGTGGGCCATCACGCAGGACATATCGGACATCGAAGGTTCTTCCGTGGCTGCGGCGATAATGACCAATACATACCGCTATATTGTGCTAAGACAGGTCAATGAACGTGCAATTAGTGCAATTGAAAGGATTTTAAACTTAAACGAAATAGAAAAACAGGTGGTGTCACTGTTAGACCAAAAGAAAGGCTATTATTCCGATATATTTTTAAAACAGATGGGGATAGGGGCTTCTAGGGCATCGATCGTTCCTTCGCCCATGGAATATTGGATGGCGACAACTGACCCCAATGACAACAGGGAAATGGAAGAACTTTTAAAGAAATACAAGCTGGAAGATGCACTGAAAATTTTAGCTCAACAATATCCCCACGGCGTAAAGGGGGAAAAAGAATGAAAAAAATATTAATTGCTTTAGTGTTAATGGTCGTCGTTGCTTCTGTTGCTTTCGCTTCAATTCCGGTGGCCAGGACGGATAACTTCTTGGAAAAACTGTTTTTGGCAAGATACCAGGAAATGCAGACATGGATGCAGAATGTGGCATATTCAATATCTAATCCTAAAACATTGGGGGATTTATTGGCTTTGCCAAACAAACTAAAGGGGTTAACTAATTCATTAAAAAGTATGATGGATTTCGGCAATCTTTCTGGAATGGTTACGGGGAATTTGCTTCGTTTAGGAAATAATGCGCTTGGCGAGCTAGGCGACCTTGGGGATTTTGTTAAGATGCAAGACATTATCAGGGGCGACTTCAGTCGTACTATGTCGCGGTTAGAAAGGGCTATAAAGAATATCCCCATTAGCGGGGAAAACGGCCAAGAAGTTTCTGCGGAAGTAGCTAAAAATTCAACCGCAGCAGCTATAGAAACCGCAAAGACAGTTCCCATGTCGGTGCCTGCCGTTTCTTCTGAAGTGGCGTCGCAAATAATAACCAATTCCCCTTCTTTGGTTGCAAGGCAGCAAAACGTCATAGCTACGGCTTCGGGGGCCAAGATGCATTTGATGGAAGAATATGCTTCTTTTATTGCGCGATATGATGGCAAAGATAGTGCCCATCGAAAGAAAGTTGACAGCATAATAGACCAAACACAGGAAATCGTGGAAAGCTCAAAAGACTATGCCCAGACCATAAGACAGATGGAAGCACAGCAAGCAATAGCGCGTGTAGGCGCAGACCAGATAGCGCTGCTTGCGTTGCAAAATGTCTTGCTGGCAAATATCAATAACACGCTTGCGGACGAAATAGTGTTGCTTTCAAAGATTGGTCTGGCTGGAACGGAAGAATATGCTAAAAATATTCGGGACATCATTGAAAGACATATCGATATCTATGCTGGCATAAGGGGCGAATAGGCCGTGAAGAAAGTCGTTTTGGCGCTTCTCATCGTCGTTCTTTCCGTCACTTCCATAGAAGCAGGGTGGTGGGACAAGATAATTAAAAGAATGATGCGAGAAGGTGTATCCCGCGTTGACAGTTCTTGGGATGATGCCCATGCTGCTTTGATGGGAATTGATGCTTATTATATATATCCCAAGTCCTTTACTGCCCATTATGACTTTAATATGGACGGGCAAAAAATACATGACCTATATTATTTCGACAAAGAAGTCGACGTATCAAAAGACGTAGCTGCGGGAAAATACGGCCCCGTTGACTTTTCAAATGATGCGGCTGAAATTGTTTCCAGCGTTTCACGCGGCGAAAGACAATGGCAGGTAATAAATACGGCGGAAGGGTATAAAATACAGGCGCAGACGAAGATAGCTAATTACGCCGAACGGGCCAAGCAGATCCAAAAAGAAGTCCAAAAGTGGACGGATATTTCCATCGAAGGATTTAGCGGTGCTTCTTGGGAACAAAACGCGGGGGTTTATTCGGAAAAACTTTCCGTCATGGCCGACAATTTAGCTTTGAAAACTTACATGAACTTGGGAACAAAACGCGGGGGTTTATTCGGAAAAACTTTCCGTCATGGCCGACAATTTAGCTTTGAAAACTTACATGAACGAACTTCTTGCTTTAAGGACGGCATTGACGGCAGAATTAGGTTTAACTGAAGCAACGGGATATTCCAAGGAAATAATGAATTCCTTGGACGAATATTTAGAAATTTATAGAATGGCAAGGTGATGCGTGTGAAAAAAATTTTATTAGCATTATGTATTTTGCTGTTAGCTTTTCCTTCTTGGGCAGCTAGTCGGGTTATTCAGGGGGATGCACAGTTCGTATATTCGCAAGAAATAGACGAAGCAGTGAACCCTAAAATTGGGGAAGAACAGGAATTTGTTGGGTTTGATCCTGAAGGTGAACCAATATATACTACTATTCCGATATATAAATATACGTCTATTACAAGCCCAACGGTGACGTTGGGAAATGTTGCTACTATTTTTCCTTTAAACTTGGATGGAATGGTTTTCAACGTATCTTATTCTTTCGTTTCTGGGAAACCAGGAATATATCCTGGGGTATTTACTTTTCAATTTAGTAAAAGTGAAATTCTTATGTTACCTAATGGCGCTGTTATAATGGATGAAATTGAAAATTCGACAAGCCCGGTTGATGTTCTTTTCAAGTATTTTGATCCTGTTTTTGTGATATATGGAACGGATGGGGATAAAGTTTCAATTAATGTTAAAAACTTTCCTTTAAATTTTAGTTTTATAACCGGTAGTTATGAAGATATGGCAATATCTTTTCCTGTTGTTTTGGCAGATGGGTATCCAGATACGTTTTGTATAGAACAGGTCAATGGCTATCTTTTTGTCTATGACGCTATGGTGTCACAGGAAAACGCTGGGGTTATAAGTGATGGAAAGATAGAAGTTGCTTTTGCCTTAGTCCCGAACGAAAAGGCTACAAATATAGCCAGGCAAGACTTTCCCATTCTTGAGTTATATGAACAGGGTTATGTAATATTTGATGAACCTTCGAAATATCTTAATATTCCCGAAATGATTGGGGTTTCAAGCGCCGCTTTGTCTTCGGGGGAAACGTCTTTTGTCGAAATAGAAAACGGCTTTTCTTTTACAGCAAATACAGAAGCCCAAAAAAGTGCTACATTTGTACAATGTGCTATTCATTCGGAAAGCTCGGGGATAGTTAATATTAATGGCTACCCACTTGAAACTGAAGAAGTTCTTCTTCCTGACGGAACAAAGTATTTAATTACTAAATTTGTTCTTGTAAACGGATCTTTTGCAACGGGTGCTTTTATTTCAGGTGATGTTGCTTATATATTTGACGGGATAACCGACGATGCTTTTACGGCTGAAGTGAAGGTAATTTCAAGTTCTTCGTCGGATTCTCCGCTGGATACACTTTTCTATCACGAACGTGGCTCTTTTGAAGCGTCATCCCTAGAAGGCTTGACCGACCAGACAGAAAGCATTTCGGGCGGGTTTTCTTTCGTAGAGTTGCCATTGTTTGAAGGAATGACGGGACAAATATCTCCCATCAAGTTTGAAGCAACCGTAGACACGGGAAGTTCTGTTTTTGGCATGTACGAGTTTTCTTTCCTTGGGTCCGATGTTCCAGATTTAGATGCGGATGCTATACGAGAAGACATAAACAACATTTTTAACTACATACGACCGGTGCTCTCTATAGGCGGCATTGCTTTTGACGTCTATGATTATTTGGCAATTAATGGAAGAACGGACTTGCTCAGTGTTTCTGGGTCTTTTCAAACTGGCTTTTCGATTAAGGTTCCAATGATTTTATCTGACAAGGCGCCGAGAAGCATATCTATAGAAGGAGACCGTTTACGAATTTCAGATGGAAGCGAAGATGGCATCTTGGTTATTAGCTCTTACATCGGCGTTCTAGAAAGGTCGGCGCCCGATGAGCCCGAAAAACCCCTTCTTTCTACGCAGAACATTCGTCTAAAAAGAGCTGATTTGCAGTTTGGATTGCAGGAAGCAGATGCTGCTTTTGAACTTGCCGAAGCTACTCCGTGGCCGGGCAAAGAAGGCGTGCTTGCTGCTATTCATGTTGGTTCGTTTGTAGGCACTTATGAAGGAACGGGTAAGTACGTCCCCCTTGAAGTGACCATTTCTGTTACTGCCGAAGCGCTTCAAACTCTTTCGTTAAGCGGGTACAACGCCACACTTGCCGCGTGGACAGAAGATCCTGCTACCTTTTTTGACTATTTTCATATATATAAACAAGTTGGAGATTTTGTCTATGATCTCGTGATGATGGGCGGAAAAAGCGCTTTCACCATATCGGGAGACCCGACAACTAGGATTAATATTTCTTTTCAGGCCATGCTTATTGATGATATCGGGTTTGTCTCTTTCGATGGCTCTCTTTCTGCGTTTATAATCTACGACGGAGAAAAGGACGGTAAATTGACCGATCCATTGTTTATTGGTGCTCTCGTGCTTGAAGTGCCCGAAGACAAGTCTGAACGGCCGGTTCTCAATTCCCCCAGTATATCTTTGAAACTTACCAATATAGATACTTCTTCATTAGGGTTAGAAGAAGCCGAAGCGGATTTTGAGTATCTCGGGCTGACCGACTGGCCTGGGAAAGAAGGGGTGCTTAAAGCTGTAAGCGTTGGCTCTTTTGAAGGAGAATATGACGGCGTAGGTAAATATGTCCCGCTTAGGATGGAAGTTTCCGTTACGTCTTACGACCTGGATCGGCTGTCCAAAGATAGACATGCCAAAGTGATTTCCAAGTGGTCGGAAGACAGGTCGGCTTTTCTCGATTACTTCCATGTCTATAAACAAACTGGAGATCTCATTTATGATCTCGTGATGATGGGCGGGAAAAGCGCTTTCACCATATCGGGAGATCCGACGACCAGAGTGACTATCTCGTTTCCAGCCGTATTAATTGATGACATGGGGAACACTTATTACGATGAAGAAATGGGTTTTGTCATCTACGACGGCAATCCTGACGGCAAATTAGTTGATCCGTTGTTTGTTGGTACTCCAGAACAGGTTCCTGAAGATGAAGAAGAAGAAACTAAACATATACTTCCTGATAATCCCGCAGGTTCTTCTACGGGACATAGCGATTTAGATAAGTGGATTAAGATTTTTTCGTTGTTTTAAAAAGATTAAATAGCGATTTGGATTTCAAAGTTCACTCCATCTTTTTTAAAATGCCAAACTCGTAATCTTCATCGGATGGGGTGAACTTTCCCTTTTGAGTTGGATCTTGCAATCTGTATTTGAGCTTAACTATCAAGGCTTCATTGCCTGGTTGCATATCGAACTTTATGAACCCTGCTGTGTCGGGATATCCCACGAAAGATTTGTCGTATCCTTGCTTCAGCCATTTTATCGCTTGATCTTGGGAGATATTTGAATATTCGTATTTCCCTGGAGATGGTATTGCTGCAGCATTAAAAAGAAGCTTCATATTTTTACTCCCCTTCGAATATTTGTTCTTATCTTAATATAGCTTTTAAAAGAAAACAGTAATTTTAAAAATGGCTTCGGCGGCAGGACTTGAACCTGCATCTTCCGGATTTGGAGTCCGGTGTTCTTCCAATTGAACTACGCCGAAGTTGGTGGAGACGGCGGGAATTGAACCCGCGTCCGGGTTTACTACCGACTTCGTCTTCTACGTGCGTAGCTTTTCTTTGGTTTTCGAACGGCTAAAGGAAAAGCACTTTAAACCGTCTTAGCCCCTAAGGTGCGTCTTTTCAAGCGGGGCAACCCGAAAAGACGTGAAGCTAACGTTAAGCTGCTACTAAGTTTAAGTTGGCGTTTATTTTGGTTTTGGTCTTAACGTCGACCAACGGCACGCTTCCCGAAGTTGCAATAAACCCGTCGACACCCTTTCGTCCCCCTATCTTTCTATTTCCAATTCATCTAAAGTTTTTTCCATTTCCGTTTCATCGTGGTCATCGAATTTAAATATTTCTGTGGTCTTAAACACTTTTTCGTTTAGTTTATAAATGACCGGTTTAATTTTTTCGCCCTGTGCTTCGATGTAGCAAGCGTAATTTTTCATCATATCTAAAAGAATGCCCTTGACGTTTTCTGCTAATTCTGGCAAGTCTTCATTTGTATACTGTAGCTTTTCTGGCAATGGAATTACGTCATGGCCCAATCCTAGGGCAGCTTGTATGTCGATGGAATCGCGCGTATCAAAGGGTTTTAAGTAACCATTTTTGGGGCTAGTTATGATTTTTATCATATCTTGTAGTTCTGGCGTTATTTCTTGGTCGTTTTGCTTTGCTTCTATCATGTACGACATTGCCCGCCCAGCTAAAATTTCCAAGGCGTATTTTCTTCCGTCGCCCGTGACGAAGAATGGCTTCCCCGTTGTTTTTACTATTTTTTCCAGTCTTTCTGCAAAGGCGTCTAATACTTTCTTTTCTTCGCCCACAAAAACCGCCGCCGTTATGCTTATCTTATCTTCTTTGTTGATAAAATTGAGCACTCCGGCGGAAACGACTTGCTGGTCCCTAATGGGAAAGTAATCTTCTCCGATGCGCTTTCTTTGTAATGCTTCTTCCAGTGTCATCCCGTAGCGCTGGGCGTATTCTTCTATTCTTTTAAGGTTAGGCTGTGTTTCTACAGCTATTACAGTAAACTTGTTCATTACTCTTCCCCCTAAGTGTTTATATGTACTATACGTATGTTATTATAACACAAATCCGTTTGTATTGTCATGGATAGTTTGTTATAATTGTTGCGGGGTGATGGTCTTGCGTACGGAAAAAAATGTTTTTTGTGTTGATTTTCTTAACGAAGTTTATAGGGCTTGCGATGCTTTAGATGTTCCAGTCCCTGAAGATGTGGATACGGCAGAAACTTTAGAAGATATGTTTTGCATAGCAAACAAGATTGGATGCAGGCTTATGCCCGTTCTTACTTCTTACCAAGTAGAATTTTTTTCCAGGGAAGGCGAAGAAGAAGATTGGAAGCAAATAAATGATTTCTTTATTGAGCTTCCTTCTTTTCCGGTGAAGATAATTCCTGATCCTGGCGAACAGGTGTTTAACTATTTATTTTCTTTTGGTGAACATTTCTTTGAAGCATTATATCTTCCCACTGTTGAAGTTTGTCTTATCGCCAAATTTACTTATCGGGACATGCAGATGTTTAAGACCATAGGCGACAGGGATACAGACACTAGACTAGCCATGGGGGAAAGGGCGCGGCAATGCGTGAATCTTCTTATCGGATAAGATCACTTACGGATCAACTTAATCTTTTAATTCGTCGGTTTACACTTTTATCAGTCATTTTTATTTTGCTTATCTTTATTATCTTTGGTGTTGCTACATACCACGAAAAGATGAATTCCATAAAACAGGAAAGCATGCTTTGGGCTTCCCATCTTGAAAACTTTGCCATACTTACAAAAAAACCGTTGGAAGAAAAGGCCAAGACTGCTGCATATGCATGGTTCGACGACGGAAAACTTTATATTAATAACGATCGTGTTTATGTAGTATCCAGGAATAGCTTACCAGAAAACATCTATATCTTTTCGCCCGACGGAAGCACCTTTGAAGGAAAATATGTGATATCAAAGGGAAAAGCGATTGTCGATGGTTTTCGTGGTTGGGTGAGCCAATTTCCTGTCGGTGAAAGCTTTTGGTATGTCTTTGTGGGGACAACCCTATCTTCCATATTCTTTTCACAAGTGCCTTTCTTGTTTTTCGTGCTTATTCTTTCTTTCATGTATGCATGGGTGTTAAGGTTTTTCCTTGTTAAGACCAAGGGCGCGTTGAAGAAGGACTTAAACGTGCTAACTTCCTTGGTGCAGTCCTTCGCGGAAAACGCAGAAAAGTGGGAAGTTCCTGCCTTGACGGGCGATGAAGCATGGGAAATTCGGTCGTTGTCCAAGATATTGTTCGATCTTTCTGTCAGGCTGCGTGAGATGCACAGCGAAGCCCTACAAAAGGCGGGCACTGACGAACTGACGGGGCTTGCGAACAAAAGGGCTTTTGAAGAAAAGGTCGAAAGCAGGTTATTACAGAACAGGATGTTTTCCCTTATCTTCATGGACTTAAACGGCTTCAAGCCCATAAATGATAAGTTGGGACATGACAAGGGAGACGAAGTGCTGAAGGAAGTTGCCGCCAAGCTAAGAAAGGTCTTTCGTGACTACGACTTCATATCCCGCTGGGGTGGGGATGAATTTGCCGTGCTTTTTGAAGGCGATGCAGAAAAACTATATGACGACATAAAGAATAGAATTTTAAAGGCATTGAACGAAATAGACGCCGAAGGGATGAAGGTAAGTGCTGCCGTAGGATACGCCGTTTGGCCGGTGGACGGAAGGACCCAAGGGGAACTGCTTAAAAAAGCAGACGAACGCATGTACGCGGACAAGATCATTTCAAAGTCTGCATAATTGCTGCCACTTCTTCACAAGCGTCCACGATGTAAATTTCTGGTTTTTCACCGGAAAACAGTTTTGTATAATTGCCGCCACTTCTTCGCAGGCATCTACAACATAAATTTCTGGTTTTTCACCGGAAAAAAGTTTCATATTCTTGACAACCGCTTCGCCAATTCTTTCGACGCCACTGCAGTCTATGATGGCTACCGTATTTTCCCTGTAGCAGTTGTTTAAAAATTTCGCTAATAGCTTCCCAATGGCGGGGCCTTCTAGCCTTTTGCCCAGTTTTCCCAGGCGTACGATGCGTGCCTTCATAGAATTCTCCTTGCTTTTAGCACTAAATATAATATAATAATAGCATAAGATATACAATTTAACAAATTTGGGGTGAAGCAATGTCAAAAAAATGGAAGGACAATCCACAATATAAAGATGACCTGCTTTCAAGGATAGCAGAAATTACAGGGGATATCCCCGTTCAACCGCGGGCAGACTACGATGTTTGCGTCCGCACAAAAGATGTTCCTTTAAGGCAGGCGGAATATTTTAAAGTGACCGATTTATCAATATCCCCCAGCAGGATCATTCCCGGCGACGAAGTCTTCGAAGAAGAAAAGGAAATACTGAAAAGAAACGTAAAAGGGGCATTATCAAAGTTTCGCCAGTCAAGGCTAGAAAATTTAAACAAGCTTTATAGTCCCGACGAAGCGGTACAACAAGCGCTTGACAAGATGGAACTTGAAGGTGATCTTCCTGAAATTTTAGCAGAAGCAAAGAAGAAATTAAGTGATATGGGCTTTTCCGATAAACAGGTCAATTCCGTATGTTTTATGCCCAAAGATAAAGCCATAAAGTTTGCTTCTGACGAATTGGGAAGATTTTTAAGGCCCGTTCTTTCTGACTTCGACGTGCTTTTTGGGAAGTTGACAAGTTTTGATCCCGCCGAAAGAAGGAAGGCATTAAATACCATCTTGCGGGCCTGGGAAGAAGCCGCTGAAGAATGGGAAATAGAAGAAAAGGAACGACTGAAGGACTTAAAGCCTGGACTGCTTGCTCGACTTTCCAGGTCGGATATTTCCTTTTCCCAGCAAATGGGCAACATAGCTAATTCTTCCTTCCATGCTGTCACGGACTTCGATACGGCCTTAGGTGCAATTGTGGTATCGGGAATGTTTCCGCCAGCTGCTTTGATGTACGTTTTGCCCATATTAGTCCCCGCGCTTTTAGACTTATTCTATTCGCATTTATCAGTAGAAAGACAAGAACAAGCCAAGGACCAACAGGCGCTGATAACGGAAGAAATGAGCCGGCTTTTTGCAAGTAAAGCTACAGGGAACGCTTTAGTATCCGAAATATCGTTAAGACTAGCTAACGGTGAGTCTCCAGAAAGGGTGTGGGAAAATATGCCGAAAATTACAGCTAAGTTAAGAAACATGTTCGACGCATTATATAACACTGGAAAGAAAACTTTTTCAGAACATTCCCATAACGATGTCATAACTTCCAATAGTAGCGAAGGTTTACAGATGGCGGACGAACTTAGGGAAACTGCTAAAGTCGCCGTTGAGTCCTTCTGGGACGAAAGGAAGGAAAAAGCTGCCGTTATGGTAGAAGAAAGCGCCCGTGTGGAAGCTGAAATAGCAAATTCGGTTAAGTTGTCTTTTGATGATGAAGGCGTCAGTTTTTACTTTGAAAAGATGCCCGAAGATGCATTTTCAAAACTTAAACTTGAAAACGCAGAAAAAGCGATAAAGGAATATGTCGACCATATTAATAAAATTATGAAGTCGGACAATGCAAATATTCAATTTTTCCTACAACGTTATGGTGTCCTTTCGCTTCCCATGAGAATAGCTGCGGCTTTTGCAGATGACTACGGCATCTTTGGCGGGCGCGTTGGTCGGCAAGCTGGAACTTCCATGGTAGAAACCAAAATGGTATTAAACGCCATTAAGAACATGGACTTTGAGTCGCCGCAATATATTAATGCGGGAAGCATTGTGGCTGCTGATGCCGTCGTGCGTTTGCTTCCACAGGAACTTTTGGGAATTATTAGTGAAAGGTTAAAGGAAGTCGACCTTTCTATGGTCCACTATCCAGACGAAATGGAACACCTTCTTAACGTTATGGCCCCGCTGGAAAATTCCATTGCCCAAGTGGAAAGGGAAGCAGCGGGAATGTCGGAAAATACAAGAAAGACAATTGGACTATTACTTTATCTTGCTACGCAAGGGCATGACTATGACGCGTCTAAAGTGATGTGTAAGCTTTTAGATATAGAAGACGCCGGGCAAATTAACAAAGCCGCCGTGAAATTTTTAGGGGAATTTACGAAGATGCCTGACGTCGAAATTAACGGAATAGCGACGGAACTTTATTCCTTGTTTAACAGGACGGTAACGGAACCAGGTATAGCGGAAACCATAAAAAAACACGAAGTACCTTTTGAAATATATGATGAAGAAACGGTGGAAATGGAAAGATGAAGAAAATACTTATAGTAGAAAGTCCAAATAAGGCAAAAGAAATATCCCACATGAAGCTGGGC